>Ga0114956_1001560_pt1 | contig 18081 bp, 18 predicted proteins | sample MaitaG_FD_87304 | JGI IMG/M metagenome (GOLD analysis project Ga0114956, IMG submission 87304) | Marine algal microbial communities from Maine, USA - Maine_Asex2 metaG | ecosystem: Host-associated > Algae > Red algae > Unclassified | place: Maine, USA | collected 2015-01-05 | reverse complement strand
GATATAAAGGTAAAAATGCCAATGCACAAGAAGCGCATGAGGCTATACGACCTTCTGACATGACGGTTGAAGAGGTTGCTGGTGATGATGATGCGCAACGTTTATATAGCTTAATTTGGAAACGTGCTGTAGCCTCTCAAATGGCTCCTGCTGAATTAGAAAATACTACAGTAAGAATTAATGTTACTGACAGAACCGAACAGTTTGTAGCCAAAGGACAAGTAATAAAGTTTGATGGTTTCTTAAAATTGTACTTAGAGTCTACTGATGATGAAGAGGAAGAAGGAACAGATGGTTTATTGCCTCCAATGGAAATTGAAATGCCATTGACAAGAGAAGACGTTACTGCAACTCAGCGTTTTTCAAGAGCACCTGCTAGATATAATGAGGCTGCATTGGTTAAAAAATTAGAAGAATTGGGTATTGGAAGACCATCAACGTATGCACCAACCATTACCACTATTCAAAAGAGAAATTACGTTGAAAAGAAAGGCTCAGAAGGACATCCAAGAGATTTTATTCAATTCACTTTAGATGCTGATGGTGTTAGACGTGAAGAGCTAACAGAAAATACTGGAGTTGAAAAGAACAAGCTATATCCAACAGATATTGGTGGGGTGGTAAATGATTTTTTGGTTCAAAACTTTGAGCACATTTTAGATTACGGATTTACAGCATCATTGGAAGAAATGTTTGATGATGTTGCAAGAGGTGATGCTAAGTGGCAAGATATTATTAGTGCATTGTATGACCCTTTAGAGAAAGATGTTCAAGAAACTTTAGAAAATGCTGAGCGTGCAAGCGGTGAGCGTGAATTAGGAAACCATCCAGAGAGCGGCTTACGGGTTTCTACAAGAATTGGGCGTTATGGCCCAATGGTGCAAATTGATGCGCCTGAAGGTGATGAGGAAGCCAAACCAAAGTTTGCTAAGTTAAGAGAAGGGCAAAGTATTAAGACAGTTACTATGGAAGATGCATTGGAACTGTTTAAGTTACCGCGCATGTTGGGCGAATATGAAGGAGATGAATTGCATGTTGCCATAGGTAGATTTGGCCCTTATGTAAGAAATAATAAAAAGTTTTACTCGTTAGGTAAAGAGCTGGATCCTTATACTGTAAATGCTGAGCAATGCATTGAGTTGATAAAGATTAAGAAGGAAGAAGAGAAAAACAAAATGATTAATGAGTTTGATGACATTCAAGTATTGAATGGCAGATATGGCCCATACATTAAGCAAGGAAAAACAAACTACAAAATTCCTAAAGACAAAGATCCTGCGGCATTAACCAAGGAAGATTGTGAGGAGTTGATAAAAAATGCTCCACCAAAAAAAGGTAGAGGAAGAACAGCAAAAGCAAAAAAGTAGGGAAGAAGTATGACCAATGAAAGTGAACTAAATGCATTGATTCGGCTCTTAGATGATCCGGATCCTGAAGTTTACAATCATGTGTTTGAAAAACTATTAGACATTGGCCCTACAGCCATTGAAGTTTTAGAAAGTGCCTACGAAACATCACCTGATGCTAAGTTGCACAATCGTATTGAGGCTTTAATACATCAAATACAATTCGATTCGCTTTACAATGATGTAACCAAGTGGGTTAAATACAACTCAAATGATTTACTGGAAGGAGTGATTCATATTGCTAAATTTCAATATCCAGGACTAAACGTACATAAGATTTACAATGAAATTGAGATTGTAAAACGCGACATTTGGTTAGAGATCAACAACTATTTAAAGCCTATAGAGCAGGTAAATGTGTTCAATCAAATATTTTATCAGAACCACAATTTTAGAGGCGTTGTTAAGAAAAAACTAGCTGCAGAGCACTTCTATTTTAATAGAGTTTTAGAAAGCAAAAAGGGGAATCCTTTATCGCTAGGCATACTTTATTTAATACTTGGAAGAGAGTTAGGACTGCCAATACATGGCGTTAATTTGCCTCACCACTTTGTGTTGTGCATGACTAAAGGTGAAATTGAATTTGATGCTGAAAACATTGAAAAAGAAATTCAATTTTACATTAATCCCTATAACAAGGGCATGATATTTTCGCGAAACGACATAAAGCGTTTTTTAGAAAAGCTCAAGGTAAAAGCTACCAATGATCACTACATTCCATGTAACAACATAGCCATTATGAAAACCATGATTAATGGCTTAATTGACTGTTACAAAAAAGATGATAATCAAGAAAAGGTAGAAGACTTAGAGATATTGTTGAGTGTGTTGGATTGATTTTTTTCAATAATTTACTGCAACTCTACAATAGCTCTCTCAATGATTACATCACTACTAGTTAAATCAAGGGTTTTTGAATCGTAATAAATGTCAGGTGGAATTCCAACCCCTTCATAATTTGTACCATCAGCTGCCAAACACTTTTCAAATGTAAAAGTATACTTCCAACCGTTGTACATTTCTCTTCCCATAACTGAGCCCTGGGTATTGGCTGTAGTATCTCCTATAATCTTAACATGAGGTAATATTTTTGCTCCCATGGTAAATCTTTCTCCTGCGCTAATGGTATACTTTCCTGTAAGTACAATTACCTTTTTAGTAAATTGGAAGTTTCCTGCGGGGCCAATATTCCATTCAAAAACGTTATCAAATCCGTTTTTAGTTTTGTTCTGAGTAGTATGCCACGGTAGGTCTTCATTGGTTAATTTGTTTAATAATGACTGCGCATTGTAAGCACTGCCGCCATTATTATCACGCAAGTCTATAATTAGACCGCTCTTACTAGAAAAGTCATCAATAATCCTATGTAATATCGATTCAACTTCAGCGCGGTCTCCCATAAAATCGGATAAATACAAATAGCCAATGGTATCGTTAATTGTGGCACTTAATATATTGCTTTGGTGTTGTTTAATATTTTGTAAATAGCCATTTTCAACGGTACTTGAGTTTATGTTTTTGGTATAATTCAAATAATCTATTGAGCGCAATGTATCAAAAGATGAGCTAAGCGATACATGGGGGTCATAGAAGGTTAGAAGAAAATCTTGAGTTAATTCAAAAAATTGTTCTTCATCTATATTTTCACTGGCATCACTTTTATACTTGGCGCTAACCTTAGTATAGTCTACATTCGGTCTAAGAACTGAAACCGAATAACGCTCTAAGCTTTCTATTAAATCAGCAGCTGCCGCAGCATTGGAGTTTATGTTGTCATTTTTTAAACAACTGTTTAAAACAATGCCTAAAATGATTAAAACTGATAGCTTGCTGTACATCCTATTTGATAATTAATGGTGGTTAACTTCTCGGGGAAGTTTATAAAATAATAACCTGCCCCTGCATTGGCCAACAGAGTGATTCGCTTGCTAATTTTAAATTCGTTCGAAATATTAATTTCAATTTTAAACCAATCATTTAAAACTGGCTTCCACTTGCCGTATTTCAAAATGCCATCTCTGTTATAAAAGTCATCTAAGAATTCTTCATCTAAGGTTAAAGAGGGTTTTCTATGAATAAATGCTAGCAGCGGCAATGTAATGCTCGGTGCAAAAGTGTATTTATCAGTTATGGTTATTTGCTTTAGGTAATGTATGCCAGCACTTCCTATAAAATCCCAACTGTCGCCATCTAAAAAATTATACGTTCTATAAAAATATTGAGCTTTTACTGCTGCTCCTACGTAGTTGGAACTCTGGTTTATTTTCAACAAAAATTGATAATTTAAATTGGTTTTATTCCAACTTATTAAGGCAGTATTTGCTTTACTTTTTAAAGGGTAATTATTGGTTATTGATGGCGATATTATGCTAAAATCTAGTTGATGTAGTGTTTTGGTAGTATTGTATTTTGCATTAAAACTTAAGGGTAAACCAAAACCTGAGTAAACCAGTGGAGAGGATGAAACATCTTTGAATGAAACAAGATCAATTCCAGCGCCTAAGCCAAACGAAAAGTTATTTTCAACTACTTGACCGTAGGATGCTAAGGTGTAAAAACCAACTAATAACAGAAGTAACTTGCTCACCAATGCCCTTAAACTGTACAATTGAAAAATTTTAATCACACAAAATTATTCTTATTTGCCAAATTTAACTATCTATTATTTGCTGATTAACACAAGTTGATACACAAAGTTTATAGCAATTAAAAGCTACTGCTTAGCAATATACCCACCAGCAATAATAAAGTTAATCATAGGGTAGGTATAACTGCCTACATTGTTAACCACTGATGGTATAATTACCCTAAAATTACCTTCTACATCATCAGGTATGTTTTGGGTGAGTTTGTGAAAACGGTAGCCAATACCAATTTTGTAGTCAGTAACGAACCTTGAGTTTGTTCCTTTGCTTTGCCAACCATAGTTAACAAAAAGTGATGCTACATTTCTAAATCTATTAAACTTATATTCTTGTAGAAATGCACCTCCAAACCTGCTGAGCCATTCAGTGCGGGTCTCTTTTTGGTAGCGGTAAGTACCTTCAATGCCTATAAAGCATAGGTTTTGTTCTTTGTTTCCGAATTCGTTTATATAAAATCTAAATTCATTTTTACTTCTTACAAACCAAGCTCCAATATCTGGCCCATAATTAATACCGGTGGCACCTACATGCATGTTTAGGCTGCTTTGCGGCCCAAGCCTAAACTCAACACCTGGCTCAAATACTGGAGGATATTCAAGAAATGACGTAATGCTTAATTTAACGGTAGTTTTTTGCAATGGCCTTTTGGTAAATGCCTCCTCATTTTGCGCAGTTAAGCCAACAACACAAAAGGTGATCATTAGGCAAATAATTAATCTCATTGTAAAAATTTATGGTCTGATAGCTTGAAAATAGAATCAATATTGGAAACATCATATTGGCAGAACCTGTCAGGGCCAACTACCATTAAGGTGTTGTTTAACGAGATTACATCAAATGTTTCAAAATCATTTAGGGTTTGAACTACGGTTAAGTTATTAGGATCTGAATAATCGAAAAACACCAAACCATTGGTACCATCACAAACTACCAATTTATCTTGCACAAAACCCAAACCTCTTGGATTGTTCATTGATATGGAACTTACAACATCAAGGTTTCCACTTAAGTCTCCTAAGTCTACTACATCTAATTGATTAATTGTTACATTTCTGCCACATGAAGTGCCCGATCTTACCGTAACAAAAGCTAATGAGTCATTCGCAATTACCGGGTCGCAGCCTACAGCATGGTCATAGCCATTAACATATTGGGGTATTTGTGGGTTACTGCCAATTTCATAAATGTCCATCCCTGAATTTGATCCTACAAAAAGTAAAGTATCTTTTGCAAATAATGTTTCAATTCCAACACCAAGATTAACGGTATTTAAAAAGTTAGGATTGGCAGGATTAGTGATATCATAAACTCTTAAACTCGTATTGTTTACGGCATATAACAAGTTGTTGTTAATTGCAAAGCGTGCAAAAGAGCCACCAACTCCGGTGTTTCCTGTTGCTCCAATATCACTGTTACCATCACTACAGCCAACAAATACTAAGGATGTTATGATTATAATATATATTAAGTTTTTCATCTGTAGCATTTAGGGTCGGTTAAAAAAGCGGTTTCCCATCCAACAACCATTCCTTTACTCTCATCAACACATTCAAAATAGCCGTTGTAATTCACTGGGTAATTCAATTCTTCCTCTTCATACAAATTTTCTAATCTGCTTACTACTTGTAAATTGTTTAAATCGGTAATGTCAATGGTAACCAAATCAGTCATATTATTGGCGTATAAGTAATTGCCTTTAATAGAAATGTCTTGATTGCCGGGAATATTTATAAAACCAATTCTATTTGGATTGTTAGGGTCTGTATTATCGATAACGTGAACTCCTTTTGATAATTCATTTACATAAATAAAGGGAGTCTTAGTATAAATTTTCCCCAATCGAATTATATCAATTGGTGGCTCATAGTTTATGGTTTTAGCCAATGAGCTATTAATGTATATTGGTTTTATACCATCACTCGAGTCGGTGCTTAAATTAACATTGGGGTCAACGCATGAGGAAAATCCCAGCATTAAAACCACAATTGCCAATAGGAAGTTAAACTTCATATGAATTGTTTTATTAATAAGTGTGGTAACTTATTAAAGTGGTTGCATTGGTTGAAAAGTAAAGTAGTTTTTCATGAAATTTTCCCTAATTGGGTGTGAGAACTATATTCATAAGCTCTTTGGAAATAATATAAAACGTAGTAAAAAGCTAATAGCGTATTGTATCTCTCTTTAAAGATCGAGATGACTTTCGTATTGTGAATCAATCTCTTGAAAACGCCAGTCATTTCGAACGGAGAGAGAAATACAGTGCGAATTGTTATTCAAAAACAAAGAAGTGAACCAATATGCCTAACAAAATTAAAATACCAAAAGCCACATTTAATACATTAACTATTTTTTTGGCAATGATTGAATCATTAATCGGCTTCCAGTAAAATCGACAAAGACATTCTACCGCATAATCAACCGCTTTAAAGTACCCAATGCCTTTAAACGGATTGAGAAACTTTGCAGCAAAACTGATTTTATCTCGTTTAATTATTAATCCAATATTGATAATCATTCGGAGTTGAAACAATACTAAGAGCAACCCCAAATATATGGTGTCAATTTCACTTATAAATTCAGATAGGAGTTCTTTCAATTATTTAAAATATTGCGACAAAATCCACATCAACTCCTCTTCCCACTACCTCCACAAATCCTACAAGTATTTTTTTCACCTCTAGTTCCCCGGTAAAAACCTTGGCCATCACAGCTATCGCAATCGTTTATTTTGCGCAGGTTGGTTAGCCATTTGCCTATTGCTGCCGAAACAACAATAATGAGTAATACTATAACTACTATTCTTAGCATACTGCTTTAATCTTCCTTTTTGGTATTAACACCATGTAATAACAACGCTTTTATAAAACCATCTAAATGTCCATCTAGCACAGGTTGTACGTTGCCAGTTTCAAATCCGGTGCGCACATCTTTAATTAGTTTGTAAGGATGCAGAACATAGTTTCTTACTTGCGAGCCCCATTCAATTTTCATTTTGTTGCCCTCAATTTTATCGCGCTCAGCATTTTGCTTCTCAATTTCCACTTGATACAGTCTCGATTTTAGCATTTGTATAGCTCGCTCTCTGTTTTGCACTTGAGAGCGTGTTTCTTGGCATTCAACTACAATACCACTAGGTAAGTGCCTAACCCTAACTGCTGTTTCTACTTTGTTAACGTGCTGTCCACCTGCGCCACTTGCCCTGTAAGTATCCCATTCACATTCAGACGGGTTGATTTCTATTTCAATAGAATCATCAACCACAGGATACACAAAAACAGATGCGAAAGAGGTATGTCGTTTGGCATTGCTATCAAAAGGTGAAATGCGCACCAAGCGGTGTACACCGTTTTCTCCTTTTAAATATCCGTAGGCAAAGTCGCCTTCAAACTCAATTGAAACTGATTTTATTCCAGCAACATCACCAGCATTGTAGTCTAGTTCTTTTAACTTAAACTTGTTTTTTTCGCCATACATTTGGTACATACGCATTAACATGCTAGCCCAGTCGCAGCTCTCGGTACCACCGGCACCGGCATTAATTTGTAGTACACAGTTTAGTGAATCTTCTGGCTTGTTTAAGGTACTTCTAAATTCTAAGTCTTCAACAGTAGCAATGGCATCATTGTAGGCAACATCTAAATCTTCATCACTGGTTTCACCCAGCTCATAAAACTCAATCATTACTTGTAAGTCTTCATACTTTTCTTCTGAAGTTTTATACAAGTTGTACCAAAATTTATGTTGCTTCAGTTCTTTAAGTATTGCTTGGGCGCTTTTAGGATTGTCCCAAAAATCGGGAGCAGTTGAGTGCTCCTCTAAACGTTTTATTTCTGCAAATCGTTGTTCAACGTCAAAGATACCTCCTTATGGAATGCAATCTTTTTTCTAGTTTTTTAAATTGATCGTTTGTCATGTTGCAAAGATAGTATTCTGTTAAATAGGCAGTTGAAATTTGAGTAATAAAAATCTGTTCGTTTTAATTCGGTGGTTTATTGAGCAGGACTTCAGTCCTGTGCCTTGTGAGAAACTTAAATACATTTTGCTTAAAGACTTAGTTGTTTACAAAATCATTTTTGTATTGATTCATCAATACACAGCCTAGAAAGGCTGAGCCAAAATATACTGCAGTACTATTAAATATGTCAATTCTTGTAAGCTTGATCCTAAAAGCTACAACTCATCATCTATCTCCTCTATATCAAAATCATCTTCAAAAAATTCAATATCAATTGTTTTGCCTTTTACAATAGCCAAAATGTTAAACTGTATATCGCCATTAAAATCTACTTCCTCAATGTATTCTTCAGCACCTTCTAATATTTTACGCTGCTTGGCATTAGTAACTGATTCTTCTGGGAAGCCAAAGTAGGCTGTGCTGCGGGTTTTAACTTCTACAAAATGCAATAACTCGTTTTTGGTAGCAATAATGTCAATTTCGCAATGTTTATGTCGCCAATTGCGTTCTAAAATTTTAAAACCGTTTTGCAGCAAATATTCAGCAGCTTTATCTTCTCCCCACTTACCTAAATCATTATGTGATGCCATTTGCTATTGTATAAGGCTAAATTAACAGGAAGCAATTACTTTTGTACTTTAAATTTTTATTATCATGATGGAACAATTAATAAAGGATTTTCCTTTGCAAATGAAACAAGCAATGGAAATTGGAGCAAATGCTGCAGTTAGAAAACCTAAGAATGAAATTAGAAACATAACGGTATCTGGCTTAGGTGGCTCAGGTATAGGAGGCACATTGGTTAAGTGCTTAACTGATGGTGAGTTAAAAGTACCATTGATTGTAAACAAAGGGTATTTTCTACCCGAATACATTGATAAACATTCGTTGGTTATTATAAGTAGCTACTCGGGTAATACAGAAGAGACTTACAACGCAATGCAAATAGCTCAATCGAAAGGAGCGCAAATAATTTGTGTAACTAGCGGTGGTAAAATTGAAAATGAAGCCCGCACCAACGATTTCGATTTAATACTAATACCTGGTGGCAATCCGCCAAGAGCATGCTTGGGTTACTCATCAATACAGTTATTCTACATATTAAATAAGCTCGCATTAATACCTGATGCTTTTCTAAAAAGTTTAGAAGCTGCAATGGAATTATTGATTGCAGAGCAAGATGAAATACAGCAGTTGGCTAAGGGCATTGCTAAAAGAATGGTAAATAAAATTCCTATTATTTATGCTGAGGATACCATGGAAGCTGTGGCAATTAGGTTTAGACAACAAATAAACGAAAATTCCAAAATGCTTTGCTGGCACCATGCCTTGCCAGAAATGAATCACAATGAGTTGGTAGGGTGGAGAACAAAAAATGAAGCTTTTTTACCAATATTCTTACGCTCTGATTTAGAGTTTGCTAGAAACGCTCAAAGGGCTGAACTGAACAAGGTAATTATCAACGATTACGTTGGAGAAATTATTGAAATTATTGCCAAAGGAAACGATCAGGTGCAACAGTCATTCTATCTTATTCATTTAACTGATTGGGTTTCGGAATACTTAGGCGTAATGCGCGAAATGGATACCACAGAAGTTAAAGTGATAGACTTTTTAAAAGGTGAATTGGCAAAACAGCCGTTTTAGTGCCGCAAATTACCTTTAAAGATTTAGGTAATGTTGAGTATAAAGAAGCGTGGGATTATCAAACTGAGCTTTTTCAGCATAGTGTTAACTTAAAACTACAAGCAAGAAAAGAAGAGAAAGAAGCATTGCCTGAAAATTTCTTACTGTTTTGCGAACATCCGCATGTTTATACTTTGGGCAAAAGTGGCTCAAAAGAAAATTTAATTTATACAGAAGCACAATTAAAAGAAAAGGAGATTTCTTTTTATAGAAACAATCGTGGTGGAGATATTACCTATCATGGACCTGGGCAAATTGTTGGTTATCCTATATTAGATTTAGATCAATTTTTTACGGATGTTCATCTTTACATGCGCAAATTAGAAGAGGCTGTTGTTAAAACAATTGCCGATTATGGTTTGGTTGGCGATAGGCTGCAAGGCTCAACTGGCGTGTGGTTAGATGTAGATGACCCTGAAAAAGTACGAAAAATTTGTGCCATGGGCGTTAAAATGAGTAGATGGATTACCATGCATGGTTTTGCATTTAATGTAAACACTGATTTAAATTATTTTAAAGGAATAATTCCATGTGGAATAGATGATAAAGCAGTTACATCATTACAAACAGAAATTGGTAAACGGTTAGATATTGATGAGGTTAAAAACAAATTGAAGTATTACTTTGCACAAGAATTTGAAGCAACCTATAGTAATAATGAGTGAAGAAGATCAAGAAATAGAAGAAGTAGAAGAGCAAGAAGAGCTTTATGAGCATTTTCATATAGTTGTTGATCCTAAGCAAGACCCTTTAAGAATAGATAAGTTTATAGCTAACAGGGTAGAGCAAAGCAGAAGTAAAATACAAACTGCAGCCACGTCTGGCGCAATATTAGTTAATGGCAAAGCAGTAAAGTCTAATTATAAGGTAAGGCCTAGAGACGAAATTAAGGTTGTTTTTCCAAAGCCCGTATTTGACTATCAAGTGATACCTGAAGAAATTCCTTTAGATATTTTGTATGAAGATGCTGATGTGATTGTGCTAAACAAGCAATCGGGCTTAGTAGTGCACCCTGGTTATGGAAATTACACAGGCACTTTGGTGCATGGCTTGGCATATCATGTAAAAGACTTACCAGTGCCTAAAGGTGGTACAGATAGACCAGGTTTGGTGCATAGATTGGATAAAGACACATCTGGCGTTATGGTAGTTGCTAAAACTGAACACGCTTTAAGTCATTTAGCCAAACAATTTTTTGATAGAAGCACTGATAGAGAATATACTGCATTGGCTTGGGGATATTTTGATGAAGATGAAGGAACTGTAGATGCCTATATTGGAAGAAGTTTACGCAACAGAAAAAATATGGAGGTTTTTCCTGAAGATGAAGGAATAGGAAAACACTCCGTTACCCATTGGAAAGTAAAAAACAGGTATAACTACGTTACCGAAATAACATGTAAACTAGAAACTGGACGTACCCACCAAATTAGAGTGCACATGCAGCATTTGGGGCATCCTTTGTTTAACGATAAAACATACGGTGGCGATCGCATAAGAAAAGGCACCATTTACAGTAAATACAAGCAGTTTGTAGACAATGCATTTAAGATTTGTACAAGGCATGCATTGGATGCAAATAAGCCAGGCTTTGAACATCCTACCACTGGTGAGCGCATGTATTTTGAAACTGAATTGCCAGAAGATATGCGTATGGTAATTGACAAATGGCATAATTATATTAGCAAACACTAAACTATTTCTACTTTATAATCGTCTATAATAAGTAGTTAAATGTTAACTTTACAAAACATAGAACTTGTATGAAAAAACTGATTTACATTTCCCTTATAGCCTTTTTTACTTTTAACACTGTATTTGCTCAACACAATGTTTGGTGTGCTAGCGATATGTTGCTTAGTAAAGCTATTGCTGAAGACCCTACAGTAGTAGATAGAATGGAAGAACAGCAAAGGCAAAATGAAATGTACGCAGCGGCTAACAAAAATCAACAAATGCCTTTGGTTACTATACCGGTTGTATTTCATGTAATTTGGAATACATCAACTGAAAATGTATCAGATGCTCAGTTGCTAAGTCAGTTAGATATTTTAAATGAAGATTTTAATGCAACCAATCCTAATTTTACTAATACAGTAGCAAGTTTTCAGGGAGTTGCAGGCAATGCAAATATTGAATTTTGCTTAGCAGATATGGATCCAAGCGGGCAACCTCACAGTGGTATAAATCGAAAACAAAACAATAAAGCTTGTTACGACAATCAATTAGAAACCAATGACATGAAGTATGATAATTCCATGTTTGATGGTATTGCTGCATGGCCAAAAAATTCTTATTTAAATGTTTGGGTAGTTGATATTTGTCCGGGAAGCGGAGGCACTACAGTTTTAGGATATGCTTATAGACCTAACGTAACTACTGCGGCGAATGATGGTTTTGTTATTGACTACAGATATATTGGCGCACCTGGAGTAGGTGTTGCAACCAGTTTTGGAAGAGTTGCAACACATGAAATAGGACATTGGTTAGATTTACCACATCCGTGGACTAACCCTACTGGCAATCCTTGTGCAAGCAACTGTTGTGGTGTTGATGATGGTTTTTCGGACACCCCAAATTCTGACGGACCTAACTTTCAATGTCCATTAACACATGCTTCATGTAATAGTATAGATAATGTTCAAAATTATATGGATTACGCTGATGGTGATTGCCAAACTATGTTTACCCAACAGCAAATAACTAAAATGCAAAATTTATTAAACAATCCTAGTCAAACTTTTGGGAGAGGGTCGCTAAAAAATTCATTGGGTTGTTCAAATGCAGTTAGTGTTTTCGATTTTCAAAACGATTTAAAGGAAGCTTTTACTTACTTTCCAAATCCTACTGCTGGATTAGTAAATATTGAATTGAAAAGTGATTTGCCAAATAAAGATTTTAGTATTAATGTATTTGATCTTTCAGGTAAACTAGTGTTCCAAAAATGGGATGTAACCAATGGAGCGGATAAAGGAAATTTTGACATTAGCCATTTAAATGATGGAGTGTACATTGCTCGATTAAACAATGGTAGCGCTGTAAGTGGATTTAAAATTACTTTAACTCGTTAATCGCAATCTGTAATGTAACGGTAAGTTAAACCATTCGTTTGTGGTCTATCATCTATTCTTCCGTTTACCTCTTTTAGCTCATCACCGCAAAAATCGCGCACGTTAGGCACAGTGCCTGGTAATCTTTCGCCTGTATCTTTATTGGTAATAATAGTTGTGCATGTAGCACATTTTGAGCAAGCTGAAAAGCTAAACAATACTATTATTGGCAATACGAGTATTAATAAAAACTTATTCATAACTTGAATTTACTATTTTCTGTGTTTCCGTGCGATTTATTTTTCCGCTGTTGGTGTAGATAAATTCATTTATAAATAACGTTTGTTTTGGTCGTTGCTTACTTTCAATGTGGTTCAAATCTATATCGTAACTTTCTCCTTCAATATATAAAACTACTTGTTGGCCCCATTTTTTATGCGGCAATGAGGCGATAAAGAACGGATTGGAAATGTCTTTTTCCAGCAAACCCTCTAATTGTTCGGGAAAAATTTTGATTCCACCACTGTTAATTACATTGTCATACCTACCAATCCATTTAAAAGATTGAGCATTTATTAATTCCACAATATCATTGGTAACTAGTTGATGGCAGCCAAGAGTTTGTGCACTAATAACCAAACATCTGCGATTATCAATGGTTACTTGCACGTTAGGCAATACTTTAAATGCTGTATTGCTTTCTTTTAAATCTTGCAATGCAATGTGCGTGCAGGTTTCAGTCATGCCATAGGTGTTGTAAATATTGCCAGGTATTGTCTTTAATTCCTTTCGCATTTGGTGATTAACCGCTCCGCCACCAACTAGCAAATGCTTAATTACATTAAGTTTTTCTTTTTGGTTTTTCAATGAATCATGCAGTTGTGAAGGTATCATTGCCGCAAAGTCAATACTTCCATCAATGTCTTTTAATGGTGCATTGTTCGGTTCGGTTATCATTAGATTAAGGCTGCCAACAAACGCTCTTACTATCATCATTTTTCCAGCAATAAATTGGGGAGACATACAGAGCAATGCGCTATTGCCAGATGCGATTTTTAAAAAATTTATTGTTTGCTTTGCACTAGCAACCATGTGTTTTTTATGAATTTTTATGGTTTTAGGAGTGCCTGTGCTGCCACTTGTTTTTTGCTGTATGGTTTGAGCTTCATCATCTAACCACCAAGCGATAAATTCAAAGCAATCTTTTTCATATTGTGAAATAGGTAAGGATTCTGCAACTTCATAAATTTGCAATAGTTGGGCCTTACTTAATAAGTTGCCGTGTAAGGTAAGCTGGTTAAACATCAGCTAGTAAAGATAAGTCCCATGACTTGTTGTTGTCAATGGTTAAGTTTTCACCGGTAACTGTTAATGGTGATGAAACGTTATTTGTAAACAATTGTCCTGTACCCAAACCTTGTGGCATGGGGTTTTTGTAACTCGCTGTCCATTGCGCAATGGCATTTAAGCCAATATTGCTTTCTAAGGCAGAAGTATTCCACCAACCTATATGGTTAAATTCTGCTAATTGAATCCACTCATCACCGCTTTTAAAGCCACCAATTAATGAAGGTTTAAGAATGATGTATTGAGGTTTTATTTCTTTAAGCAGTTGTTCTTTACTTTCTTCATCAATCACTCCAATCAACTCTTCATCCAATGCAATTGGCAATGGTGTTGACTTGCAAAGTGTTGCCATTTCTTTCCATTGTCTCGCAGCAATGGGTTGTTCAATGCTGTGTAGTTCGAACTCGGCTAGTTGGGTTAATTTTTCTAATGCATTGTTTGGGTCAAATGCTCCATTGGCATCAACACGCAATTCTAATTGATCTGCAGAAAATTGGGAGCGAATGTATCTCAATAACTCCAATTCATCATCAAAATTAATGGCTCCAATTTTAAGTTTTAAGCAAGTAAAACCACTTGCTAGCTTGCTTTTTATCTGCTGCATCATAAACTCCTTGTCGCCCATCCATATTAAGCCATTAATGCGAATACCTTCTTTGCCATTAGTGAAATTGTTTTCAAACAGTTTTCGTTGGCCTCCATTTTTCAAATCCAGTAAAGCAGTTTCTAAGCCAAACAAAATGGAAGGGTATTGCGTTAACCGTTGATCAAAAAAGTTATCAATTTGAAACATGTGAACACATAAACCTGAAAGCGTTTCTTCAAAATCAGCTGTATAATCAATACTTAAGCCTGGCAAAGGAGCGCATTCACCCAAACCAAATACGTCAGGATTTTTAGCTTCATATACCTTTAAAAAGTAAACATCACGGGTTTTTAACACGCCACGAGAAGTGCCTCCTGGAATTTTAAACTCCAAAGTATGCTTAAAGTAAGCCGCTTCTAGTTTGTCGAAATTGAAATTGTATTTCATGATATTATTAGTCCTATTCCAAAAGTTAAAGTAAGCAATACGGTAAAAATGGCCAATTTTTTCAATTCAGGGTCTAAGTTTTTCGGTACTTGGTTTTTGTGGATTTTAATCAATTGTAAAACAAACAAAGGCAGGGTAGCAAGAAATAGCCATTGCCAAATGCCTTGGTTATTAATTAATGTAAATGCAGTAATACACAGTAAAGCAGTTACTACTAGAAGCGTTTGATACACTTTACCAAAGCGCTCACCAAACTTTACCACTACTGTGTTTTTGCCATGTGCTTTATCATTTTGCCAATCTCTTAAATTGTTGAGGTTAAGCACGCCAACACTTAACAAACCAAAGGCAGCTGCGGGCAAAAATGTTGCTAAGTTTAACTTACCAGCATAAAGGAAGTAAGTACCGCAAACACCAACTAGCCCAAAGAATAAAAACACAAAAATATCTCCTAATCCCATGTAGCCATAAGGGTTTTTACCAACGGTGTATTTAATTGCAGCTGCAATGGCTAGCAAACCAATTACCAAAAACAGAATTATGAATACCGGATTGTCAAATGCAAAAAATACGGTTGCAATGCCTGCACCTAAAGCCAATATTGAGTTAATAATGATGGCCCGTTTCATTTGCGATTTGGTTATTGCTCCACTTTGCAAGGCTCGCATTGGTCCAACACGACCAGCATCATCAACACCACTAACACTATCTCCATAGTCATTGGCTAGGTTAGAAAGTATTTGCAAGCCAATAGCAGTTATTAATGCAGCAATAAAAATTTTTAAATCGAAAACTTGATGGTAAGCTGCCAAAAATGAACCCATACCAATGCACGCAATTGCCAAAGGCAAAGTTCTTAACCTCATTGCGCTTAGCCATGCAGCAGTATTACCCATTCTTATTTTTTATAAAACTGAAATAGTCTTTTAAAACTTGGGCACTTAATTCGTTGGGTGTTTTAATTTCTAAAATTGCTGGTAAACCATTTTGTGGTTCGTAAAATGATTGTAGGCATTTTTCTAAGCCTTTAAACTCATCACAAAAGTAGTAGGGTACATCAAAAGTTTTTGCAATATGCTTTGCGTTTAAGTTGTGATTGGCTTCAAAGTATTCTTCTAACTCATTTGTGGTACTAGGCCCGGGAATAATTCTAAAAATATTACCCCCTGCATTGTTGATGATTATAATTCTTAAATTTTCCGACATGCTCTTATTCCACAATGCATTTGAATCGTAGAAAAAGCTAAGATCGCCAGTAATACAAACTGTTAAATGCTCGTTAATCATTGCTGCGCCTGATGCTGTGCTTATAGAACCATCAATGCCACTTGTGCCACGATTAGCATAAACTGTATGCTTCTTATTTTTATCTAATCTAAACAAGTTGGCATACCTCACTGGCGTGCTGTTGCCCAATTGTAGTTGCGCATTTGCAGGCAATGTTTCTAGTAAAATTTTTACCACAGCTAAATCTGACCAAGGCATGTCTTGTTCAAAAGTTTGTTGCCTTTGGTTATGTTGGGCGTTAATGGCCAACATTGAGCTTTGGTAATTACTATTAGAATTTTCAATTATTGCTAGTTGAGATAGTGTGTTTATATAGCCCAGTTTAAAATGTTGCGTTAATCTAAAAAATGTATTTGGCGAAATTGCCGAACATCCAAAATGCCAATGCTCACAACCTTCATCAACTTTGCGTAGCAACGCTTTTATCTTTTTAGAAACAATTGCACCGCCAATGGTAACAATTAGGTCGGGCATAAAATCCATTCGTTCGCCAATACTCATGCTATCTATAAAGCGATCAATATTGTGAATAGATTTGTTTACTTCAGTATTTGAAGTTCTTTCTGAGAGTAGCAGTACATTTTGAGCATTACTCAAATCATTGAGCACATTTGTTAAATGCTCCAAAGGATTGTGGCTGCCAACAATAACTAAAATCTTTTCCTTATGCTGCCATATTTCTAGCAAGCGCTTATCTATGATGGGCGTCATTATAGAACTAACTGCATTATCAATTGTTAAGTTTGCTGATGTTTGTTTTGGCACACTGCCATACAATGGTTCATCCAATGGAATGTTCAATTGCACGGGCCCTTTAGGTAAGGTTTGACAAATAGTAAGTGCATTTTGGATAGTTTTAACAGCTATTTTGTAATCATCTTTTTGTGCTTGGAGTTGCAAGCTTTCTTTGATGAAATTGCCATAAACTCCTAATTGCCTAATGGTTTGTCCATCTCCAATATCAATTAGCTCTGGTGGTCTATCGGTTGACAATACAAGTAAAGGAATTTGTGAGTAGTAAGCTTCACAAATTGCAGGAGCATAGTTTAGCAAAGCGCTACCACTTGTGCAAACCAACGCTACGGTTTGCTCAGTTTGTTGTGCGATACCTAAAGCGAAAAAAGCTGCAGCTCGTTCATCAACAATACTGTATAATTTAGATTTGCTGTGTTTAGCAAAGGTGGTAACCAATGGCGCACATCTTGATCCTGGCGACAATACAACAGCAGCAACGTTGTGCACATTGCACAATTCAACCAAGTCGCGTATATGCTGTTTACTTTCCATTAATTGCGGCCAACATTATTTGAGTCTTGTTTTCGGTTTCAATCCATTCTTTCTCGGCAACTGAGTCTTCTGTAATCCCTCCACCAACAAATAATGTGTTTTTAATTTCGCCAATATTCATACAACGAATGTTTACATAATACTCTAATGTATTCTTAGCTTTTACACCTAAATAGCCACCATAAAGTGATCGATTATGCTTTTCAATTTTGCTTAAAATATTAAACGCTGCTTTTTTAGGATTGCCACATAACGCAGCCGTTGGAGATAATCGCTTAATTAAATCAGGCAACTCTTCTTCCGTAATTGAAGCAATTATATCGGTTTTTAAATGTTTTATTGGGCCGGCATTTACTTCATATGGTCCATCTGTTCGGGTAGACAT
>Ga0114956_1001557_pt1 | contig 18086 bp, 17 predicted proteins | sample MaitaG_FD_87304 | JGI IMG/M metagenome (GOLD analysis project Ga0114956, IMG submission 87304) | Marine algal microbial communities from Maine, USA - Maine_Asex2 metaG | ecosystem: Host-associated > Algae > Red algae > Unclassified | place: Maine, USA | collected 2015-01-05 | reverse complement strand
GACGATCTGATGGCGATCTGGTGCTATCTTGAGGCCGAGGCCGTCACTGCTCCACAATCGGTGAGCATCACCCACCGCCTCTTTCTCGACTACTACGATGACCAGAAAAACATCGTGACGTTTGTCTCAGGCGATACCAAGAAGTACTTCATGCTCGACCAGGATCAAGATACCGCAGATGTAGATCTATGAAGATGCTGCGCAAGATCTGGACGCTGCCGGTGAAGCTTTATCAAGTCACCCTCTCTCCCCTGCTCGGTGCGAATTGCCGCTTCGAGCCTTCATGCTCCCACTACATGGTCGGTGCTGTTGATGAGTGGGGCATCTTCAGAGGGACGTGGCTCGGTTTGAAGCGGATCTGCCGATGCCATCCGTGGGGCGGCTCGGGGGTGGATGAGGTGCCGAAAAAGGAGGTCCAAAAGCAGTCTTAATTTACCCTATTCTGAAATATCAGAGATCAGGTGCGGCCCCAACTCCCCGATCCCCATCGCAATAAAATTGGGATTCAAAAGATCTTCTTTGTTGTAGGTAAGTGGCTCTCTCGTTTCAAAATGCACCAGCGATCCACCTGCCTCCTCGACAAGTATATGAGCGGCGGCTGTATCCCACTCCATGGTAGGACCAAGTCGTGGATAGATGTCGGCCTCGCCGCGCGCAAGCACGGTAAACTTGAGTGAGGATCCACGCGGTACAAGTTGATGATCGGCAAAGCGAGTCACAAATCCTTGCGTAGCGTCGTTGAGGTGGCTGCGAGAGCAAATGATCGCAAGACCGCTGGCATCCTGATCAAAATCTCGGCAAGATAATTTTCGCCGGCCCGATTGATTTATTTCAAAAGCTCCCTCTCCTTTTGCTGCCACATATAGGTCGCCGGTATTTGGCACAAAGACAACGCCAAAGACAGAGCGGCCATCTTCGATCAAAGCGATGTTTACCGTAAACTCCCCATTGCGTTTGATGAACTCTTTGGTGCCGTCGAGGGGATCCACCAACCAGCACAAACTTGATTGTGAGCGCTCGGCGTACGATTCCAATTTATTTTCTTCAGAGATGATACGGATCTCCGCATCCAGCTCGATGAGGCCATCGCAGATAATCTTGTTGGCTGCTTTGTCTGCCGCAGTGAGCGGGCTCTTGTCTCCTTTTAGCTCTACATTAAATGCGGTGGGATCTTGGTAGATTTCCATGATGGCAGCTCCCGCCGCCTTGGCCAGCGCAACAACTGGCTTTTCAAATTTTTGCAATCGCACAGATATCTTGTTTTGGTAAATTGCGCAAAGTAAATAAATCGCATGGGTAAGATACTGGTCACAGGAGGTTGCGGATACATTGGGAGCCACACGCTCGTAGATCTGATTGAATCAGGATACGAAGTGATCAGTCTCGATAGCTTGGTCAACAGTTCTGATGCGGTGCTTGATGCCATCAAAGATATCACGGGCACTCTCGTTGTCAATCATCGCATTGATCTTGTGGACAAAAATGCACTGGCTGCCCTTTTTGAGGCCGAAGACATCGATGGGATCATTCATTTTGCCGCCCTAAAAAACGTGGGAGAATCCGTGCAGCAGCCCTTGCGTTACCACCGCAACAACGTCGTCGGCTTGCTCAATCTGATCGAATTGCAGCAAAAGCACGAGGTGCAACATTTTATCTTCTCCAGCTCATGCTCGGTCTACGGGAATACAGATCAACTGCCAGTCACAGAAGACACGCCCATGGCACCTGCGGAGTCACCGTATGGGCGTACCAAGCAGATTTGCGAAGGCATCATTACTGACGTCGCTGGGGCATACTCGCAAATGAAATTTATTAATCTGCGCTACTTCAATCCAGCGGGTGCGCACCCCACGATCAAGATGGGAGAATCTCCAATCAATACTGCACTGAATTTAGTGCCGATCATCACAGAAACTGGCATCGGAAAACGGGAGAGCATCACGGTGCATGGTGACGACTACGACAGTCGCGACGGCAGCTGCGTGCGTGACTACATCCATGTGATGGACCTGGCGCGTGCGCATACCTTGAGCTATCAGTTTATCACCAGCGCTAAGATGCAAGGCAATCTGGAGGTCTTTAATCTTGGTTCCGGTGCAGGAAGCACTGTTCTTGAGGCAATCACTGCCTTTGAGGCAGCAAGTGGTGTAAAACTTAATTATCAGATTGGCCCACGACGCGAAGGTGATGTAGTTGCAATCTATGCAGATCATAACAAGGCAACTGAACTATTGAGCTGGCAACCGAAGTACACCATGCAAGACATCATGCAGACTGCCTGGGAGTGGGAAGTAAAGCGATCAGATCCGTCTTAACACGAAGAAAATCATACTTTTATACATAGAAGAAAGAAATATGTAGATATTTGCAAGTGATATCCAAAATGTGTCATAGGGTGTCCACTTTCGCAGTGCTGGGTCTTATCAGAAATTATCCTGATAAGACCTATTTTTTTGGTCGATACTCGATGGTGATCACTCGATCCTCGCGAAAGTACTTAGCAAGCACATCCATGACGTCTGCGCTCGTTTTCGACAGATACAAATCCTGCTCTGAGTTGATTAGGTCGACACTACCCAGCATTTCATAGTACGACAAGTTCATTGCCTTGTTGAGAATGTTCATTTCTGAAAGTGCATAGGTGGTCTCCCACATGTTTTTAAGCCTGGCCATTACTTCCTTTGAAATCGGTTGATTTTTCAGTTCATGGATCACCTGCCAAATTTCTGCGTAGACTTCACCAAAGTCGAAACCCGGGGCCAGCTTGCCCTCGATGATGATAAGCCCTCCTTCCAGAGCACCCGAAAGATAACAGTCCACTTGACTAAGCATCGATTTACCCCGGATGAGATTGCGATACAGCACGGAGCTCCGCCCCGTGGCCAAAATCTCCGTAAGCAGGTCGAGTGTTACGAAGTCAACGTGATTGCGATCGGGCATGGGCATCGCGAGGTAAAACGCGTCGACCGGCACTGCATTTTCGAGAAGGATCTCTTGCGAAGTAAATTGCAGGGATGTCTCCTGGTATTGAAATTCTGTTTCACTCCGGCGGCTCAGATCAGCAAACCACTTACTCACCAGATCGGCTCCCTCTGCAGCATCGATACCGCCCGCAAGTGTCACGATCATGTTTTCGGGATGATAGCGCTGCATACGAAACTTCTGTACATCAGAAAGCGAGATGTTTCGGATGTCATCTTCACATTCACCAATAGTGGGCCATCGGTAAGGGTGATCGCCATAGGCCGCTGGCAAAAGGTGATGCCACAAGTCGCCGAAGGGCTCGTTTAGACAGGTCTCACGATACTCCTCCAGGACTACACGCTTTTCCAGCTGCAATTTAGCCTCACTAATGTCTAGCGTAGTGAGGCGATTGTATTCGAGCCAGAGAAACGTCTCAATGTTCTCCACTGGTCCGTAGCAATAGTAGCTTGCATAATCTGCATTGGTGTAGGCATTGTTTTCGCCGCCAGCGATCTGCATGGGCACGTCAAAATCAGGCACCAACTCGGTGCCTGAAAACATAAGATGCTCAAAAAGATGGGCCAATCCGCTACTGCCGGGAAAGTCATAGCGCGATCCAGCCCTCACCAACACATTGAGAGCAACCAATGGTGTACTGTGATCCGTGTGGACCAACGCGGTCAGGCCATTGGGCAGAACAAATCGATCGTAGGCTACCATGTCTTTTTTAGAGGATACGCAAGTTACTTTTTTTATACCTTGACCACGCACGGACGTCCATGGGCAAGCTTTCAATCATTATTCCGGTATACAACGAAGAAGACAGCATCTTGCTGATCCTGGATCGTCTGCACTCACTAACGCTGATCGACGAGCTTGAAAAAGAAATCATCATCGTAAACGATGGTTCTACAGACACATCTGAAGAGAAAATTCTAGACTTTGTCGCCCGTCACCCAAATGCTAACATCAACTATCATCTGCATGAAAAAAATGCAGGAAAAGGAGCCGCGTTGCAGACCGGTTTTGCTCAAGCAACCGGAGAGATCACGATTATCCAGGATGCCGATCTTGAGTATGATCCCGACGAATATGAGATACTATTGCGCCCGATCCTTTCCGGGCAAGCCGATGTTGTTTATGGATCACGCTTTATGGGAGGCAAGCCGCACCGCATCTTGTTCTTTTGGCACTCGATTGGAAATAAATTTCTAACCATGCTTTCCAACATGTTTACCAATCTAAATCTGACAGATATGGAGACATGCTACAAGATGTTTCGTACCGACCTCATCCATGACATGAAGCTTAAAGAAAAGCGCTTTGGTGTCGAACCAGAAATCACTGCCAAATTTGCTCGCATACCCAATGTGCGCATCTACGAGGTTGGCATTTCCTATTACGGACGGACGTATCAAGAAGGGAAGAAAATAAATTGGCGCGATGGCTTTCGAGCCATTTATTGCATCGTACGGTACAATGTTTTCAGGTGAGCGTTGAGCAATGAGTCTTGAGCTTTGAGCTTTGAGCTGGTATAAAGTATTTTATTGATGAGCTTTGAGCTTTGAGCATTGAGCTATGAGCTTTGAGCTGGTATCAAGTATTTTATTGCTCAGAATTTAGATGCTTACTGAATTTTGAATTCATGCGTAACAGCAGGATCATTCGATCTTGTTCTGACATAGTTTATACCGGCTGCAGGAGACGTTACACGCTGGCCACCCGTTTCTAAAATTGAAACCTACTAGCTCATTACTCACTCCTCACAGCTCACAGCTCATTGCTCATTGCTCATTCCTCACAGCTCCTAGCTCTCCATCCAAAAAACACGTCGCAAACGCTGCAAATACACTTCCCAAGTCCACTCCGGCCCATCCCAGGGAGATGCATACAAATAGGTCATTTTCAGGCTATAAATAATACATACCGAAATACAGATCCCCACAAACAAATAGAGTCGCTGGTTTTTAGTTTGCCAGACTCTTTGCAATAGGTAGCAAAATGGAAATAATAAAATTGCATAATATTCCACATAGCATCGATGCCCAAATGCACCTCCAAAATTCCAATCCCACCAGCTGCCGAAAATGTAGGTCGCCAATATAAAAAGAAGCAAAATAAGTCGCCCATTTATTTCTTTTCGCCATGACATCGCAACCATTCCTACCAGGGCAAAAATCAATATCGGACTATAAAGCAAGAGTCCATTTTCTAAGTGTGTAAGCACCTGCAGCATTTTCGGATTCTTCCAGTTGCTAAATCCTTCCTCACCGTAGGAGTATGCGATCCAATTGCCAGTCATCATTTTCCAATAGATAAACTGCGGCACAAAAACCAAGATGCCACTGACCAGGAAAATGGGTATTCGCCACCATTTTGCGAAGAAATGATATAGCCTTTCTTTGAGCTCCTTTGGATCAGTAATTCCATAACCGACGATCCAAAAGAGCATAATTATGTTGGTCGGGCGGATGAGCACCGTCAATGCAAGCGCCAGACCGAGTGCCAAGGCAAGACCGGGACTGGGTTTTCTCCAATATTTATCCGTGACAAAAACAATCAGGCAAAAAGTAAAAAATGAATATACATGAGACATCCCTGACTCAGAAATGACGTAGAAATAAAGATTGGTGCCGGTAAGGATGATTAAAAATGCCAAGATGATCAGACCTCGTTTATATCGTTGGCTCAATACCTGAAAGAGCAAAAATAAACCCAATAAAAAATAAATAATTGTAGCGCATATCACCAACAGGCCGTCCAGGTATGAAAAGCCATCACTTTCGAAGCCAAATAAACCAGCTGCAAATCGCCCGCTACACCAAATTGGCAACTGCAGAATTGCCACGCCACAGGTAAATTTTGTAAACGTCCGATCCTCTATTTTCGGCCAGCCAGGTGTACGGGTCGGCATGTCTTTCCAATCGTAGATAAACGTGCCCGGCAGATACATGTAGTAACCCTCCGCATCAGACCATATAATGTTTTGCGGATCATTGCGTATTTTATTTAGACTCAGGAAAATAAATAATCCAAGCAGCCCAATAAAAAGAAGAATCAATAGATAGAAGCGGGACTGCCTCATGTCAAAAATAATTCTTTGCTGATGTGATCGGCAATCAGCATGCCCTCGGTGGTGAGTTGGTAAATCTCTCCCTTTTGTAGTACATGTCCTGACTTAACAAAGGGCTGTATCAATTCGTAAAAATGCCGGCAAACCGCTGCACCCCACTTGTTCACATCGTTTACGCTGCAGCCCCACATCGTACGCAGCCTCGTCAGCACATATTCATTGTACTGATCCCGATCCGACAGTGTTTCTGATTCATGAAATGGAAGACCTTCATCGATCGACTTGAGGTATTGATGGTTGTGGGCTACATTCCAGGACCGATGCATCCCATCAAAAGAGTGAGCAGATGGACCTATGCCCAGATAGGTCGCACCAAACCAATAGTTGCGATTGTGCACTGCGAGTTTTTTGGGTTTGGCCAGATTTGATATTTCGTAGTGCTGCAGACCATTTGCCTGAGCAAAGTCGACCAGGGTTTTGAAATGTGCCACCATCTTCTCGTCCCTGACCATGGTGACTTCCCCTTTTGCGATTTGATGATGCAGTGCGGTGCCAGGCTCGACTGTGAGTGCATAGCAAGAGACATGCGGCACCTCATACCGATTCAGTTCTGCTAGATTCGATTCCCAACGCTCCTGGTTGAGCGTCGGCATGCCATAGATCAGGTCAATGCTAAAATTGTGAAAACCTCGCACCCGGATTCGGTCTAAGCATTCACGTGCTTCAGCTGAGTTATGTGCCCGATTCATCGCTCGCAAATCTTCTTCGAAAAACGACTGAATACCTACGCTCAGGCGATTTATCTGCGTATCCCGCAGTTGATCCAGATACTGAGCGCTCAGATCGTCGGGATTGGCCTCCAGCGTGATTTCCGCATCTGGGGAGACCTCAAACAAGCGAACTATCTCCTCAAAGATGAAATTGAGCTCAGACGCTCCCAGCAGCGATGGCGTGCCACCTCCCAAGTAAATCGAGTCAATCCGCTCGCCTTTGAGGAAATCCCGACGCAGCTCCAGCTCACGACCCAACGCAAGGACCATCTGATCCTTTGCAACCAAAGTCGTGGAGAAATGAAAGTTGCAATACGTACATGCCTGCTTGCAAAAGGGAATATGTAAATATATACCGGCCATTTATCGTTTGGTAAGATATGCTTTGGCGACTAACCAGCACACTGTGAGGCTATTCTGGATTCTTTTGATTGGAAGTATGTGGTCTGCATTGCTTTCTGCCCAGGACACCCTGGCCGTAAACTGGGCATCAAGTGGGCAAAAAGCAGCTGTCCCCAATGATCTACTTCCAGACTACACCGCCCTTCCGGCCAAGCGATTCGGTCGCAAGAGTATCAAAGATCTGCATGCAGCTGGATACCTGGAAGCATCTATCGATAGCCTATATACTAAGAACGACACCCTTTACCCGATCCTCCATCTCGGCAAACGCTATACTTGGGCGCATCTTGACTTGAGCAAGATACCACCGCTGCTTGCCGAAGGTGTGAGGCTACCCAGGTTTCGAGATAAATCGTTTTCCTACCAAGAAATCTCCAACCTTTTCGAAAGGCTGCTCACCCGTGCCGAAAATTCCGGATATCCATTTGCCGCAGTGCGTCTAGACAGCATCGATCTGAACGATGGCATAGTGAGGGCACGCGTACACGTAAATCTGAATGACTATGTCACCATCGCACAGATAAAGATGGCTGGTGACCTAAAAATTAGCATGCCATACCTACGGTACTACCTTGGCATCGAACCCGGCCAACCATTTGATCGCAGCAAAGTAATGGCGGTCGAAGATCGGCTTGCCGAGCGACCATTTATTAAATCTGCGGCACGACCTACGATAAGTTTCCTGGGCACTGGCGCTACGCTCAACCTAGACCTGGATCGCAAACCCGCAAACCAATTTGACATCCTCTTGGGCTTGTTGCCTAGTCCGGTAGAAGGTCGCCGTTTTCAACTCACAGGAAATGTGAACGTTGTCATGGAAAACCAATTTGGAGCTGGAGAACGCTTTCACTTTAATTTCGAAAGCCTGCGCCCTCAGACCCAAGAACTGGAGTTGGATTTCAGTTACCCTTTTATTTTCGATCTGCCCTTTGGAGCCGATGCAGAATTTGACCTCTACAAGAGAGACACCACCTACCTTGACGTAAACTATGAGCTCGGGATAGAATACTACATCAACCAACGCACCACCATTAAATTCTTCGCTCGAAATTATTCATCAAGATTACTTGGCATAAATACCAGGACGATCCGCAACACCAAACTCCTACCCATTAATCTCGATTTAAGTCGCAATACCTTTGGTTTCGAAATCACCAACAGCAAATTAAATTATCGATTCAATCCCCGCAAAGGCCGACTTTGGAAATTTCGGGCTGGTGCAGGAACGAAGAAAATCAAGAAAAACGAGTCTATCCTCGCCATCAGCGATCCGTTAAATCCAGAATTTAATTTTGAATCACTTTACGACGATCTGGATTTGAATAGTTTTCAATACAGCCTTTCGTCAGAACTCGCCTTCTATATACCTCTCCTGCAACAGAGCACCATCAAGCTGAGCAACCGCAGCGGCTTTCTGGATTCGGGCACAGATGTACTCAACAATGAATTATTCAGAATCGGTGGCACAAAATTGCTGCGTGGATTTAATGAAGAGGCGATTTTCGCCAATCTCTATTCTGTCTTCACCGCTGAGTATCGTCTGCTTTTTTCGCAAAATTCCAATCTCTTTTTCTTTACAGATATCGGATATACACAACAGCAAGCGCAAGCCACTACTATTCATGACCAGTTGGTGGGGATTGGCACGGGGATTAATTTAGAGACCAAGGTGGGTGTGTTCGCGATCAGCTACGCAATCGGCAGGCAACGCAATGTGCCCTTTAGTTTTAGGGAAGGGAAGATTCATTTTGGGATGGTCTCTCTGTTTTAGAGTTATGAGCAATGAGCTTTGAGCAATGAGCTTTGAGAAGTGAGCTGCTTGTCCCTTGGGAATAAATGCACGAGGTTCAAAGCATACTGAGGTGTAGCTGTCGGCTATAGCGCAATGATCTACTAATTTCTCGCCTCAAATGCTACCGGAAGATTGAACTGCACGCGCACTTTCTTGCCGCGCTGTGTTCCAGGAGTCCATCTTTTCCCTTCAAGATTCATCAAATCAATAACCCACCGTACCTCCTCGCTAGCCTCGCCACCAACATTATCTCTTACAATGGAGACATTGGAGAGACATCCACTTTCCTCTACGTTGAAGCGCACGACCACGTGACCACTTTCGAGGTCTGGAGTATTGTCTATGTAATACGCTAGATTGTCGTAGACATACGCCAGCAGTAATTCATCAGCACACTTCTTTTTTTCCGCATTGTCTCTTTTAAGTTCTTCGCACCCCGGAACCTAGGCATGACTTCACAGACTTTATAGACGGTAAGATTTGACGAGTCTGGCAAACAGTCTTCTGTGGCTATCGGATCCCAACGCTCTTCAAGCAAATTGCTTTCTTGAGCATAAATATTGCATCCCACAGAACATATCAAAACACTTAATGCCCCAAAAATTAGTCCTTCTTTTATCATTTTAGATAGCTTTTAAATAGTAATCAGATCATTATCCATTGTCAATTATCAACTCTTCCTCTTCAATCTCTTCATCATCGCAATCATCGGCTTGTCTTTTCGCACTTGAAAATACGTGACTTGTTTGGCTCCAAAATCACTGCGCACTTTGGCGATGTTTTTATTCATGCTACCTAAGAAATCGAATATTGAAATGCCACGTTCTCCTAGAAGCTTGCATAAATTCCAAATGAGACCAATGCCGGCATAGCCGTTGCGCTTGTCAGCATCTTCTCCTCGCAAAAGCAAGTATGCAGCCTGCTTATCCCAGACCACCAATGCATTGGCTACGATGGTGCCCTCTTGGTCCTTCATCCCAAAAATATTCCCGGCCTCTTGCTCAACCAGTGAAGGAATTAATGTCCGTACAATATTCTCTTTAAAAGGCACTGATATTTTCTTTCGTTCGAATGGAGCTAGAAAACAGCGCATCGCATCTTCGAGATCCTGTCCTTCTACCAGTGTCAATAATTCATTGCTCTTGGGCAATTTATTATTGCGGTAATCGGCGCTCATTTTTTCCAAAATTTGCTCCGAGTCAGAAATATTCTTCAGAACAAAAGAATATTTCGATGTCTGCACAAATCCGGACCAACTGTACGGAAGCCAGTCTGTGAGCTGATAGTGCAACGTCTGGTCAAAGCCATCAACGGCCGGCAGTGCCTGCAGTAATTTGCCTAATATTTTCTGTTTTTTTCGATGCGGTAGATCTTCCAAAAAATAAGGTCCCATAAATCGAGTGAGGTGTGGCATGGTCACGTAGTTGAGCCCAAATTTCTTCTTGGGAAAATACGTATAGACCGCTTTGATTGCATTTGACTCTTGATAATAAACCACCTGCCATCTTTCCTTACTGACAATGTCCAGCCACCAGCCTTGAAAAAATACCGGCAGATCCTTGCCCTCAATCTGGGAGCAATAATGTTCTTTGTCTGTGCCTATATTTTTCGACATATCATGAGTCCGTCGCGGAGTGGAAGCAATACATTTTCTACACGTTGATCTTCCAGCACTCGCTTATTAAATGCATCTAAGATAATAGACTCTTCGGTCTGCCTACCCTGCAACACCTTGCCGCTCCAAAGCACATTGTCAGCCAGTAGCATCCCACCCGGCTTTACTTGATCGATGACCAACTCATAGTAATCCAGATACTGCCGCTTGGCACCATCGAGATATACCAGATCCCAACAAAGGTCCCAGTCTGGCAACAGCTGGAGGGCATCCCCTTGATGGATTTCGATCTGCTGACTTAGAGGTGAGCTTTTGATGGCCTCCCGAGCAAGCACCAGTGCCTCAGCGTTGCTTTCGATGGTATGTACCTTGCCCCCAAGAGCCAGTCCTTCTGCAAGACAAAGTGCACCATAGCCGGTAAATGTGCCAATTTCTAAAACATGCATGGGCTGAGCTAACTTGGAGAGCAAACTAAGCAATCGGCCTTGCAATCGACCTGTGCTCATTTGCGGTGCCAGGGTGCGTAAATGAGTTTTTCGCTCCAGGTCTTGAAGTAACTCGTCGGGGATACTTGTGTGTTTTTCAGAGTAATAAAATAAGTCGTTGTATTCTTGCCTCATGCCTTTCTCTTGCGCAAAATTGGATAGATAAAAATAGCTGCCAGGATTAATAGTACTCCCAAATAGAATTTTAATGAGAGTTCTTGATTTTCCTGTAAAATAAAATAGGCCAAAAGTATGCCGTAAATCGGTTCGAGGTTCATGGCCAGATTGGCTACGAACGCAGAGATGTGTCGCAGTGCTTTGAGTTGCAGAACATAACCCAGCGTCGTGCAGAGCAGTGCCAAAATCACGATAAATATCCAATCTGAAGACTGTGGCCAAAATTGAAATTGGAAATCAAATAGCAAAGCAATAACACCTATCGCAGAAATCAAGCCAAGTCCGGCAGCCAGTTCGACCAGGGTAAGCAATAGCGGATCATAGCGTGCAACCATCTGCTTATTGCCAAGCGTAAAAAGTGCAATCAGGAACGCTGAAAGTAAACCTACCCAGACACCGAGTTGCATTTCTACAGTGACCCCTTGCACGACCAGTGCCATACCTGGTATCACCAATATGCCAAGTAAAATCTCCCACTGGCTGATTTTTTGCTTCGAAAAAAACGGGTTAAGCACTGCCGTAAAGAGTGCGGTGGTACTGTAACAGACAAGGGCCACCGAAGCATTTGCAAGTTTTACGGATGCAAAAAAGGTGACCCAATGGAGTGCTACCAGGCAACCAATGCCGAGCAAAATCCACAAGTCGCTCCTGGCGATACTAGGTAATTGCCGCCAAACCCGAGCAAGCAAGAGGAGACTCAAACAGGTCAGGAGCAGTCGCCACCACACCAAGACGATGGCATTGAGATCGACCAGAGCGCCCAGTATGGCAGTAAACCCAAAGAGAAATACAGCAACATGTAAATGGAGAAAGGCCCTCCCGCGAGGAGTCGACATGGTCGTTACACAATTTTGAAAAAGATACATCAATTGATTGGAAAGCCACGAGATTACTTAATTTTGCCACCCATAAAACGAAATTAAACATGGCAATTCAAATAGGCGAAAAAGCACCTACGTTTACCCTGCATGCACACGACAAGAGTGAAGTATCACTCGAGGATCACAAAGGCAAAAATGTGGTGGTCTTATTTTTTCCATTGGCTTTTACCGGTACCTGCACCGATGAGTTGTGTGCGATCCGTGATGACCTCAGTGCATACAATGACATGAATGCAGAAGTCTTGGCCATCTCTGTCGATTCGCTCTTTACCCTCGATCAATTTCGACAGAAGCACGGTTATAATTTCAACTTGCTTTCTGATTTCAACAAAGTTGTATCGCGCTCGTATGGAGCATTTTATGAAGATTTCGTGCTTGGCATGAAGGGCGTATCTAAGCGGGCTGCTTTTGTGGTCGACAAGCAAGGCACCCTGCGTTACGCTGAGGTGTTGGACAAGGCTTCCGATCTACCCAATTTTACTGCAATCAAAGAGACACTCACCAAGCTGAACGCATAAGATGATGTTCGATCTCCTTCCACACCTGATGGTCCAGGAAGATGTGGAAGAATTGGTGATGGACGATACGGCTGTCGATGTCGGATCGAGCTCCAGTATCGTGGTCTACAATGATGACGTCAATACCTTTGACTGGGTGATCGAGTGCTTTATGAAAGTACTGGAGCACACTTTCGAGCAAAGTGAACAGCTTAGCCTAATCATTCATTTTAAAGGCAAGGCAACGGTCAAGACCGCAAGTTTTGACGAGTTGAAGCCACTCAAAGATGCCCTGGTGGAGCGTGGTCTTTCGGCCGTGATCGAACACTTCGCCAACTAAATTAGATTTTCATGTTTCCCCATCCTGAGACGGCGAATTCAGATGGGCTCTTGGCGTTGGGAGGGGATCTTTCGGCTCGACGCTTACTGCTCGCTTACCGCTACGGTATCTTCCCTTGGTACAGCGAAGGAGACCCAATCATGTGGTGGAGTCCGGATCCACGGTGTGTGCTTTTTCCGGATGATCTGAAGGTTTCGAAAAGTATGCGAAAGCTTTTGGGTCGCAGTCCGTATCGAGTCACCATCGATCGTGATTTCTCTGGAGTTATTCAAGCATGCAGTGCCAACGTGCGCAAAGGTCAGGATGGCACATGGATCACTGACGAAATGATCGATGCATATGAAAACATGCATCGGCTATACTACGCCCATTCAGTGGAAGTATGGGAAGGTGAGAAGCTGGTTGCTGGATTGTATGGCATCGCTTTGGGCAGTATTTTCTTTGGTGAGTCGATGTTTACCACCGTCTCCGATGGCTCCAAATATGGATTTATCAAATTTGTACATTTCCTCCGGGAGGAGGGATTTTCGTTGATCGATTGTCAGCAGGATACAAAGCATTTGCGATCCCTTGGAGCGATCACTATTTCGCGAAGCGATTTTCTAGCACGTTTGAAGGAAAATAATCGAGGCGTGGATGTGGTGAGGAAATGGCAGGGAGACTTGCGGTAACTTCTCAAACCCGCTCATGCAGCCACTCCATCATAATCGAATAGATTTCCTCTTTTTCCGGCTCGTTTAAGATCTCATGAAACAAACCCGGCAGTACTTTGTGTGTGAGATCGGAGGAACCAGCGTCGTGGGCTAGCTGTGCACTGCCAGCAGGATCAGTAAGCTTGTCCTTCTCTCCATGAAGAATGAGCACGGGATATTCAAATTCAGAAAACCGGCCAGAGAGATTCTTGATGGTGCTCAGCACCGCAGCTGCGTAACCGGCTTTGATTCCACCATGATAGACCAAGGGATCTTCCTGATATTTCTTGACCACCTCCGGATCACGACTCACCAATGATGCATCCAGTTTCACGGCCTTTAATTTTGGTGCAAGCATGGCAATCAATGGAGTAAGTCGCTGCAACATGGGCGAAAGATCCGGGTCGACCTTGAGTCCGGCACCCGTGAGCAAAACCCCCGCAAGTGAAGGTTTGCGATCAAGGGCCGTCTTGACCACCACCAGTCCTCCCATGCTGTGCCCATGCACAAAGAGCTTCTTCTCAGGAGATACCGTCTGAATAAAGGTGATGGCAGCTTCCAAATCATCGGCATACTCTCCCACATCTTTCACATAGGCCTGAATTCCTCCCGAATGGCCATGTCCTCGCAAGTCGACCGCATAGACCTGATACCCGGCGTTGGCTAAAAATGTGGCAAAGTGATCATAACGCCCCGAGTGCTCCGCGAACCCATGCACGATGAGCACATTGGCCTTGACCTCTCCGTTGGCGTCCCATTGATAAAAGGCCAATTTGGTGCCATCTGCGCTAGTCAGGGCATCTTGTCGAACCATCTTCATGAAGGATCAAATATCAGAGCACGCGCTTTACCCAGCGCCACCTCCAGTCCTGCGACATCTTTTCCGCCTGCGGTAGCAAAGAAGGGCTGGCCTCCTCCCCCACCTTTGATTTCTTTTGCCAACTCCCGCACGATGTTGCCTGCATTTAGATCTTTGCTCTTGGTGAGTTGCTCTGAGATCGTGACCATGAGCTGCGGCTTTTCATTGATCACGGCTCCAAATACAATGACGGCATCACCCAGTTCTTTTTCCAATTGGTAGGCAAGATTTTTCATTGCTCCCGAATCAGGAGCATTGACGCTGGTGGCAAGAAAATTTACGCCTTCTACTAGTTCTACCGCATCGATCATTTCCTGCTTCGATCCCTGCAACTTGTCACTCGCCATCTTGTCGAGTTTTTTGCGCAGTACTCTATTTTCTTCTTGAAGATCACTGACCTGCTTCGTAGCATGCTGGGGATTCTTAAACAAGCCTCTGATCTTCTTAAGTTCTAGCAGCTCTTCCTGCAAGTGGGCTTCTGCAGCCTCGGCAGTCACAGCCTCGATGCGACGTACTCCCGCGGCCACGGCTGTCTCAGTCGTAATTTTAAAATATCCCAATCGTCCTGTAGCGCTGACGTGACAGCCTCCACACAATTCTCGCGAGTACTCAGGATCGAAGGTGATCATGCGCACTTCCTCTCCGTATTTCTCTCCAAAAAGCATCATGGCTCCCGCCTCCCGGGCTTGCGCCAGCGGTATGGATCGATCTTCACCGAGTGCTATATTTTGTCGAATTTTTGCATTGACCAGCATCTCCACCTGCTGCACCTCTTCTTCCGTCATTTTCTGAAAATGGGAAAAATCAAAGCGCAGGTACTTGTCATTGACCAGTGATCCTTTTTGAGCAACGTGTTCTCCCAAAACTGAGCGCAAAGCAGCATGCAAAAGGTGCGTGGCACTGTGATTGTTCTCGATGCGATGACGACGTGCTGCATCTACTTCTGCACTCACTGGCCCATCGATCTCTTCTGGCAGTTTATCGACCAGGTGGATAAAAAGATTGTTCTCGCGGACGGTGTCTTGCACCTGAATTGTTTCTGCCCCAAAATGCAAACTTCCCTGGTCACCAACCTGCCCGCCACCTTCGGCGTAGAAAGGTGTTTGGGATAAGACCATCTGCAATTGATCATTGCCCTTGCTCTCGACGGTGCGATACTTCACCACTTTACTTTCCTGAATTGTCAGGTCATCGTATCCGACAAATGTGCTTTCCTGATCCGTTAGCTCAACCCAATCTCCCACACTCTTCTGAGCATCGGCCCGTGAGCGTTTTCGCTGGCTGGCCAGTGCAACTTCAAAGCCCGGCTCATCAATTTTCCAACCACGTTCGGTAGCCAGTAGACGGGTGAGGTCGATGGGAAACCCATAGGTATCGTAGAGTTCGAATGCGTCTTCACCCGCAATTGTTTCATCGATCGTTTCGATCTGATCCAGGCGTCGGAGGCCAGACTCGAGTGTGCGCAAAAATGATTTTTCCTCTTCCCGCACCACTTTACTCACAAAATCGACCTGCGCCAATAACTCAGGAAAGACTTCGCGTGATGTCTCGGCAAGCATGGGTACCATTGTGTGCAGAAAGGGCTCTTTGAGGTCGAGAAAAGAATAATAATACCGTACGGCTCGACGCAAGATGCGGCGAATCACGTAGCCAGCTCCAGTATTCGATGGCAAGGCGCCATCGGCAATGGTGAAGCTCACGGCGCGCAAGTGATCAGAAATCACCCGCATGGCAATGTCACTCTTGGCTTCTTCGGCATAACTGCCGGTGTACTTGATCCCGGACTTTTCTTCGATGTGCGAAATGTAGTGTGAGAATAAATCGCTATCGTAACTCGATTGCTTGCCCTGAATGATCATGCAGAGCCGTTCAAATCCCATCCCCGTATCGATGTGCTTGGCGGGAAGTTCGACAAGTGATCCATCTGCCTTGCGATTGTATTGAATAAAGACCAGATTCCAAATCTCAATGACCAGTGGATTGTCTTTATTCACAAGTTGGGCTCCTGAGGTGGCAGCTCGCTCCTGTTCAGATCTGAGGTCTACATGCAATTCTGAACAGGGACCGCAAGGACCCGTGTCGCCCATTTCCCAAAAATTGTCCTTTCGATCAAAGTACAGAATACGGTCTTCGGGCAGCCATTTTTTCCAAAAGCCGACGGCCTCATCATCGGCAGCAAGACCGTCCTTCTCATCTCCTTCAAAAACCGTCGCATAGATCCGATCGGCCTCGATCTTGTAGTGATTTACCAGCAGATCCCAAGCCCAAGCGATCGCTTCTTCCTTAAAGTAATCACCAAACGACCAGTTGCCCAGCATTTCAAACATGGTATGGTGGTAGCTATCGCGGCCCACTTCTTCGAGATCATTGTGCTTGCCGGAGACCCGCAGGCACTTTTGCGTATCGGCCAGGCGAGGCTGGGGCGGATTTTCGTTGCCGAGGAAGTAATCTTTAAATTGATTCATCCCGGCATTGGTAAATAGGAGTGACGGATCATTCTTATTTACAATCGGTGCGCTGGGCACAATCTTGTGCTTTTTATCGGCGAAATAGGTGAAAAATTTCTGCCGGATTTCGTTTGCTGTCATGGACTTAGCAATAGACATATAAATGTTTGGCTAATTTGTCAAAGAGGCCTACTTTTGCCAGACCTCAGTTAGATCGAATTCTACTCAACTAAGATCGCCAAAAGTAGTAAGTATACGCTTAGTAGCCAGTTTTATGAAGAGAGAAAAGTATGTATTCAATTCTGAAAGCCTCAGCTACGATCGATACCGTCGACCGTTAGGTCTTCGCATCTTACGCTTTTTTGGTTTCCTTATGCTGGTCGGTGCGCTTAGTCTTGCCGCATCGGGCTTTCTCATTATGTACATTCCTTCGATCAAAGAGGACTCGCTGCATCGTGAGATCGAGCAAATGAAGATCAAGTACTCCAGCGTCAATGAAGAACTGGACCTGATGGCCAAGGTGCTCGAAAATATACAGGATCGTGACGCCAATGTGCATCGCATGATCTTTGGCATTGACCCCATTAACGAGGATGTTTGGAATGGCGGTGTGGGTGGTCATGCACGCTATCAAGAGCTGACGAACTATGAAAATTCTGGTCACCTTTTACTGAGTACGCTTGAAAAAACAGATCGACTTAAGCGTCAATTTACCCTCCAATCAAAATCGTTAGACAGCTTGCTTACCGTTGCGGGCGAAAAAGAAAAATACCTCAATAGCATTCCTTCAATTAAGCCGGTTCGAACCGATCATCTGAAACGTAATTTCCGCTACCTGTCAGGATTTGGTATGCGTCTTCATCCCGTACACAAGATACCTCGCATGCACCGTGGGCTTGACTTTACTGCCGCGATCGGTACTCCCGTCAGAGCAACGGGCGATGGCAAAGTGACGAGGGTTCGCAACGATCGTACTGGCTATGGCCGCAACATCACGATCGATCATGGCTACGGCTATACAACGCTCTACGCACATATGGAAGATGTAGATGTAAAGCAAGGACAGAAAGTGAAGAAAGGCGAACAAATTGG
>Ga0114956_1001555_pt1 | contig 18099 bp, 17 predicted proteins | sample MaitaG_FD_87304 | JGI IMG/M metagenome (GOLD analysis project Ga0114956, IMG submission 87304) | Marine algal microbial communities from Maine, USA - Maine_Asex2 metaG | ecosystem: Host-associated > Algae > Red algae > Unclassified | place: Maine, USA | collected 2015-01-05 | reverse complement strand
GCTCACTGATATCGAGGTCAATTGCTTTCAGTCCTTTGGACCATAAAACGTCGTGTTTTGAGTCGCTCACGCGCTGGCCTTTAGTTTGTATTGTTGCTTCTTTAAGTGAACGAGCAGAATCGAAATCGCTGCTGGTGTAATCCCCGGAATGCGTGACGCGTGTCCCACCGTTGTCGGGCGCTGCTCGGTAAATTTCTGACGCACTTCGTTAGACAGCCCTGAGACCAAACTGTAGTCCATTGCATCGGGTAAGGCAGTGCCTTCCTGACGCAATTGTCGATCGACTTCTTGCTGCTGACGTTCGATATAGCCTGCGTACTTAATCTGAACTTCAACTTGCTCTGCAATGGCAGGGTCTTCAGCTTTTGGCCCAGCCGCTTCGATAGTCATCAGTTTATCGTAAGTCACATTAGGTCGGCGTAGTAGCTCGTCCATGTGATATTCACGGCCGAGTGAGCCGTCAAAAACATCGTCGATCGCTTCTTTGCTGAGCTGCGATGGGTGCAGTACCGTATCGCGCATTCGCTGCAATTCACGTTCAACATTCTCGCGTTTTTCACTAAATAACCGCCAACGGTTTTCACTGACTAGACCCATTTTATAGCCCACTTCTGTCAGGCGTAAATCAGCATTGTCTTCACGCAGCAGTAAGCGATGTTCAGCACGGCTGGTGAACATGCGGTAAGGTTCTTGGGTGCCGCAGGTGATTAGGTCATCAACCAGCACACCGATATACGCTTCGTTACGTTTTGGGCTCCAAGGTTCTTTTCCTTGAACCTTAAGCGCAGCGTTTAAGCCTGCTAGCAAACCTTGTGCACCAGCTTCTTCGTAGCCTGTTGTGCCGTTGATTTGGCCAGCAAAATACAAGCCGTCTACAAACTTAGTTTCTAGTGTTGGTTTGAGATCTCTCGGGTCAAAGAAGTCGTATTCAATGGCATAGCCGGGGCGCGTGATATGTGCATTTTCAAATCCGACAATAGTACGAACCAGATCCAGCTGTACGTCAAACGGTAAGCTGGTTGAGATACCGTTGGGGTAGATTTCATATGTGTCTAATCCTTCAGGCTCAATGAATATTTGATGCTGTTGCTTCTCTGCAAAGCGCACGACTTTGTCTTCAATGGATGGGCAGTAGCGTGGGCCGGTGCCTTCGATTACGCCAGAATATAATGGTGAACGATCCAATGATTTGAGGATTAAATCGTGAGTGCTTTGATTAGTATAAGTAATGTGGCAAGCCACTTGGCGCGGATGTTCTTCACGAGTTCCTAGATAGGAAAACACGGGTATTGGATCATCGCCTGGTTGTGCTTGTAGTGAACTATAGTCAATGCTGCGGGCATCTATGCGCGGCGGTGTGCCAGTTTTAAGACGCTCTGTACGAAACGGCATGGCACGTAATCGCTGTGCTAATGCAGTTGATGGAGGATCGCCCGCACGGCCACCCGAATGGTTTTCCATGCCGATGTGAATCTTGCCGCCAAGGAAAGTGCCGACTGTCAGCACCACCGCTTTGGCTTTAAAGTCCACACCCATTTGGGTGCGTACACCGACTGCGCGGTCGCCATCCATAATCAGGTCATCGACAGACTGCATAAACAGGTCTAAGTGTTCTTGGTTTTGGACAATTTCAAGCACGGCTGCTTTGTAGAGGACTCGATCTGCTTGCGCACGCGTGGCACGTACCGCAGGGCCTTTCCGTGCATTTAGGGTGCGAAATTGGATGCCGCCGCGATCAGCTGCGTGACCCATCGCGCCACCTAGAGCGTCAATTTCTTTGACTAAGTGGCCTTTGCCGATCCCGCCAATCGCTGGGTTGCAGCTCATTGCACCAATGGTTTCGATATTGTGCGTCAACAGGACAGTTTGCTGACCCATTCGTGCAGCAGCAAGCGCCGCTTCAGTGCCGGCATGGCCGCCGCCAACGACGATGACATCATAGTGTTTTGGGTAAAGCATCAGCGGTATATCCAACAAAGTAGGTAGGTAACTTCTTAGTATAGCAAATCTATTAGGGGTTCTGGCAAGGTTGTCTGTTGATGGCCAAGGCTAAAGATGGGATAGCTAAGGTAGTCTTTAAGGTCAGCTTCATTATTCATGGCAGTATCGCCAATCGCTTTTTCTACTTGGTTTAGAACGATTGCGGCAAGTTTGAGTTGTCGTTTTTCGATGGCTTCACAGCACAATAATATCTGACTTATGCAGCCCAAACGGTTGTTGGCGATTAAAACAATAGGCAAGTTTAAGGCTGAGGAAAAGTCAGCATTGAGTCCGTCTTCAACGAGGGGAGAATAGAAGCCACCCGCGCCTTCTACATATAAAAAATCGTTTTCCTTGAGGTCTCGCAAGCACTGCGTTTTGATCGTTTGAAGTGACAACGCGCTATCTTCCATCCTAGCGGCTCTAACGGGGGAAAGTGCTGCGACAAAGCGGTTTGGGCAGACGGATACTAGCTTTTCAAGGCAGCCTGCTGCTTCTGCTAAACGATAAGCATCGGTAAATTGTTCGTCGTTTCGTGAGGCTGGCCAACCAGATTCAATTGGTTTTCGGGGAATGATATTAATATTGCGATTTTTCATTTGACGAATAATATTCGTACCAACCCATGTTTTCCCCACGTCAGTGTCAGTGCCAGTTACAAATAAGCCGTTCATTGGATTGCTGTTCCCATGCGATGTTGCTTGCCAAAAATAACCCGCGTTGCTTTACCAATAATATCTGATTGATTGATCAGGCCAAAAAAACGTCCATCGTTGCTATTATCGCGATTATCGCCCATTACAAATAGCTTGTTTTTAGGAATGATGATTTCTTGCATGTATCGGGAAAATGGCTTTTTAGCCAAGCGGCTATCGATGTAAGGTTGTTGAATGGCTTTTCCATTAACATAGACTTCAAAGTTTTTAATATTGACTCGATCACCCGGTCGGCCAATCAAACGTTTAATGTAATTGATGCTGCGATCTTTTGGATATAAAAATGTAATAACGTCATTGATTTGTGGCTTTTCATCTCTATAGGCACTTGTCGAGACGTAAATATAGTCCCCAGGTAGCAATGTCGGTTGCATTGAGTGACTGGGGATTCGAAATAATTCAAAGCCCAATACTCTGCCTCGAAATGTATCTGCGGCAGTATTGTAAGGATTAGCTTGGAAAGCGACCGTAAAAGTGACTGCACCTACGACCAACAATAAACATAGAAACCAGCAGTAACGTTTAACTCTCATTCATATGGCCGAATTTTTGATGCAACATGCTATTAGAAAGGGAGCGGGGCACCCAGTTGGCGAAGCGCTGCACTGGCGTTGACAAGGCCGTTCCCAAACTCGATATCCCTACCTCGACTGCCAAGGTCAATGGATGTTTGGTTTAGCTGAGAAGGTTTGAAATTGCGTCGGTACTCTTTCATTAAAGCCATGATTCCCGAGAGGTGAGCGGCAGCCATGGAAGTCCCAGTAGATTTTTGGAAGCGTCCACCTGGCGCTAGAGTTAAGACATTTACGCCTGGTGCAGCAATATCGATAAAGCGGCCTTTGTCAGCTTTAGGGTAGCGTCGTTTTAAGCGATCCACAGCGGTTACCCCAACAACCCCACCTATGACAGCAGGGTAGACTGAGCTATTAGTTCGCCCTTGATTGCCTCCTGCTGCAACAACAGTGATTCCTCGTCTAACGGCTTCTCTAACAATCGTTTCCACAAAATTATCACGACCGCCAGTGAAGCTCAGGTTGAGAATATCAACCTTTCTCTCGATGCAATAAGCAATTGCTTTAACAATATCACTCGACTTGCCTCGAAGCGCATTAGGGTGGCCTGGTCGAGAGGAAAAAGCGCTGACTGAAAGCAGTTTTGCATCAGGTGCAACTCCTATCTGGTGATGCTGGCTGACCAATACACCTGCAATCGAAGTTCCGTGAAACTTACTTTCAGTGGTTTTAGGGTCAACAATTATGTGTTGCTCAATATTTGAACCCCTGAGTGATGGGTGAAATCGGTCTACTGGTGTGTCAACCATTCCAATCACCACACCTTTACCCCTTGAGATGGTTCTAGCCCTTCCAATACCTGTTTGTGCTAACGGATAGTCAAGTACAACCCTTTTGGTGGTAGCAGGTGTAAAAAAGTTGTTGGTTGTAGCCTTGAATGCTTTTTGTGCTGTGTTAATTTCTTCCATCAACTCAAGAGGGTTTTGCCCCTGAGTGTCTGCAATGACAACGCCTTTTCTGACTGATTTAATCGCCATGCCACCTTTACGCTTTAATTTATATTTCTTAGTGATAGCTTTTACAGAGTTAACACTCATACCAAAATCATAAACTAGGAGTAACTCATTTTTTACAAAGTCGTTTCTTTTAGGTGCGGCTGCGGGTGAAGCAGGGGCTTTGGGAATGATTTTAGGTTTTGTGGCGGCTCTAGGCGTCACTACAGTCATTGGAGGCGCGATTTGATAGGCCAAAACTGAGGTATCGTAGTACCGAATGTTTTTGCGCTTGTGATCGGGTCTAATCTTTAGAGCACCAACAGATCTGTTCTGTGGTAATTGTGAAGATAGAGTGTGCTGATGAATTTTAGAAAACTCATGAGCAGACGCCGTAGGTATTGTAATAACAGTACCTACGGCAAAAACAAAGCTTATTGCTGAGCTTGCGATTGATTTACGGCTGTTGAATTTTGCCTCTGACAACGTCGTATTTTTCAATTTTGTCCGACAATTCATTCTTAAGCACCTCAGTAATATCATTTATCGTGACATTATCCTTCATAATAATGCTTATAACCACATTATTCGCTGTTGGTGCGACAAGGGCCTCATCTGCAAATACAATTGGCTCATTAGTAGCTGTTATGGAATCCTTGTCATTAGGCTGAATGGTAGAAGGAACAACAAAGAACATTAGAAGTGCAAGCTGTACGACAGTCAACGCAGCGAAAACAGCATAAGTAAAGCTGTGCGAGCTTCCAGAGATCAAGTCTGTAAAAAATGATTTTACTCCAGCAAACATGTCGGCGGGTTCGCTTTCTTTTTTCACAGCTGGATGAGCTTTGTTTGCAATCTTTTTAACGACAGTTTCATCAATCTGGGCGAGAACTTTTTCTAAGCGAACAGTGCTAGGTGCAAATGCTGACTTATCTAAAAGTTTGGGGTCGGCGATGATTCTAGCCATAATATCCTTATCCAAAGACAACTGATCTTTCAATAACGGATCTTCAATAAGTGCGGATTCAACCAAAGACTTCTCTTCGGCTGAAAGTTTGCCAAGGTTGTACCAAGGCATTAGGTTTATAACTTCTTGTCTTTTTTTAATATTCATATGCCACGACCTTAGAGATAGCCTGAACTTGACAGTATCTCTTGTAGATGCTTTCTCGCATAAAACATGCGAGTTTTTACAGTTCCTTCAGAAATTTTCAGAGCGCCTGCAACCTCTCTTACGGAAAGCTCCTTGAAGTATACAAGTTCCAGTACTTCACGGTGCTTAGCACTTAAATGCCCCATTTGCTGTACTAGCTGGGAGTTTGCCTGGCTTAACTCTAGTTCTTCGTCCGGTCTTAAAGCAGTGTCTTCCATATTGATGGCTGCTGAGTCGTCTTCAAGGAGTATTTCCTTGTTTTTACGCAGATAACCAATCAACCTGAAACGCATGATGGAATACATCCAGGTTGAAGGAAGCGACTTGCCAGCAAAATTACCTGCTGACTTCCAAATTTCAATCATCGCTTCATCAACAATATCAGCCGCAAGCGCCACGTCGTTTTGCAAGACTCGCGTGCAATACTTCAGGAAGCGCGGTTGATACTTTAAATAGAGTGTAGAAAAGGCGTCGCGATCACCCTTCTGAATATCTTTCAGAAGTTGAGCATCTTCAGAACGATCATCATGTCCTGGTTTTCTAGGGTTGTCTTTCAACACTGCTTTCATAGGGTGTAGTCGCTGTAAGATTTGATAAGGTTCATCGAGGGCAGTAATCTTTTCTGTTCATTAACAGTTTCTAAATATCGACTACCAATCTTGCTTGTTTGTAGATTGTTGATCAAAGTTTAGTCTCCCCTAAATAATCCAATTAATTTAACATATTTTTGAACCGATGCGTTCCCTAGTCCTACTTAAGGGGTACGTTATGCCTGACGACATGCTTACTTAAGTGTCAATCAACAACAACGTCAAAGATTCATTCGTTAAATTTTAATTTGGCGAATTATACCATCTCCCTCGCAACTTTAGGCGGACTTTTAGTCCGTCTTTTTTTTTGCCAATTTAGCGACTACAATCTAGCCTCAACACTCTTAGGATAGTTTGGATGTCTAATCAACCGATCAATATTGGATTCGTCATGGATCCAATCGAAACGATCAAACCTTATAAAGACAGTACCTTTGCAATGATGTTAGAGGCTCAGCGTCGCGGCTGGCATATACATTACATAAAACAATCAGATATTTTCGTTGAAGCAGGGGTAGTCAATTGTGTCAGTCAAACCCTCGAATTAGAGGATAATAATGAACGCTGGTTTAAGACGCTACAATCCCATAATCAGCCTATGGGTGCGCTGGATTGTGTGTTGATGCGCAAAGATCCCCCTTTTGACATGGAGTACATCTACAGTACTTATTTATTGGAGTTAGCTGAACAGCAAGGTTGCTTGGTACTAAACAAGCCTGCGAGTGTGCGCAGCGCCAATGAAAAGTTTTTTACCACCTGGTTTTCTGATTATTCGCCTGAAACCTTGGTCACGCGTGACATGGCATTAATTAAAACGTTTCAGGCTAAGCATCAACATATCGTTGTGAAGCCGCTCGATGGGATGGGTGGTTCTATGATTTTCCAGATCCGCGAAGGTGATCAGAATCAAAATGTCATCCTTGAGGCCGTAACTAATAACGGCGCAACGACAGTAATGGCGCAACGTTTTTTACCTGAGTTTAAAGATGGTGATAAACGCATACTGTTGATTGATGGGGAGCCTTTTGATTATGCGCTGGCGCGCATTCCTGCTGAAGGTGAGGGGAGAGCCAATCTTGCCGCAGGTGCAACCTCGAAAGGTGTTGCATTGACGGATCGTGATCGTGAAATCTGCGCCGCAGTTGCACCGTGCCTTAAGGCTATGGGGCTAACCTTTGTTGGTTTAGATGTTATTGGTGATTATATGACGGAAATCAATGTGACCAGTCCAACCTGTATTCGTGAGCTCGATCGACTTTACGATGCAAATATTTCAGGGTTATTAATGAATGCAATTGAAACTAAGCTAGGGGGATTGTCATGAAAGCACGCGTTAAATGGTTAGATCATATGAGTTTTGTTGGTGAGTCCGGTAGTGGTCATTCTGTGGTCATGGATGGCGCGCCCGAATCAGGTGGAAGAGATCTTGGTGTGCGTCCAATGGAGATGCTATTGCTTGGGCTGGGCGGATGTGCCTCATTTGATGTCGTCATGATTTTGCAGAAAGCACGCCAGAAAATTATTAATTGTGAAGTTGAAGTTACTGCAGAACGTGCCGATACCGAGCCTAAGGTATTTACCAATATTCATCTTCACTTTATTGTAGAGGGTGATGGGGTATCTGAGGCGAAGGTTGCTAGAGCCGTTAGCTTGTCCGCTGAAAAGTATTGTTCTGCCTCAAAAATGTTGGAAAAAACGGCGACTATAACGCACGACTTCAAGCTGCTTAGTTAGAAGCTGTCTTATTTTTCTGAATGCAATTTGGCTGGTTTGTCTGATAGTTAGTGTGAATGGTATGTCTTTCGGGCTATAAGTTCATTTCATTGGAGCTTTGAACAAGTAGTTGCTATCGTTGACTATATTGCATATTGGCCCTATGACTAGTTCTAATATTGGTCAGCTATTTAAAGTAGGCAACAAGGATCACTGCTCTATGGAATTACTTGCTCAATCTGAACATCATTCGAAATTGCTAGAAACGCTCTACCCCGAAATCAAGCGTCTTGCAGCAATTCAAATGTCGCGTGAACGTTCTAACCATACTTTGTGTCCAACCGCATTAGTGAATGAAGCTTATTTGAAAATGAGTGCCGAAGAAGGCATGGTATTTAATGATAAGCAGCATTTTTTGGCGGTGTGTGGCAATTGTGTCAGACAAATATTGGTATCACACGCCAGAACCAAGAATGCAGCAAAACGTGGTGGTGGTCAGGTTCCGGTGACTTTGATTGAAGGGGTTGACGATTTTCAAGCGGATACTGATATGGATCTGTTGCAGCTAGACGAGCTGTTAACTCAATTAGAAACGCTGGACGCTCTACAGGTGAAGGTGGTTGAATTGCGCTTTTTCTCTGGTATGAGCAATGAAGAAATTTCAGATGTGCTTGAGGTTTCCCTTTCGACAGTGAAACGCAAATGGACGATGGCTAAAGCATGGCTCTACAAGGAAATGAACCGGTAGAAACGGATTATTTTGCAGAAATTGAAGATCTTTTCTTTGATGCGCTCGACTTGCCTCCAAATCAGCGCGAAACCTGGCTCAAAACAAAATGCAAAGATAGAGAAAGTGTCTACACTGAAGTGCAGACGCTTCTTGAGGCACATCTATCTTCCGAAGAATTCTTATCCGAATCCCCTGATCTCAGCGGGATAGTGGCGTGCCCAGATCTTTCGGGTCGGCGATTGGGTAGCTATAAAGTTATAGAAGAAATAGCTAAAGGCGGCATGGGGCGCGTTTATTCGGCTGAACGAGTTGATGGTGAGTACGAGCAGCGTGTTGCTATTAAGGTTGTAGAGTTAGGCAATATTGAAGCGGAGTTATTTCGCCGTGAACGTCAAACCTTGGCAAATCTTGAGCACGCTAATATCGTTACTCTGCTCGATGGCGGTACGCTAGAAGAAGGCTTCCCCTATCTGGTGATGGAGCTGGTCGAAGGACAGGCTATCGACAGTTACAACATTTCAAATAAATTAGATCAAAAAGAAATCGTTTCTCTATTCGGCACGCTATGTGAAGTGGTCAACCAAGCACATCAGCAGGGCGTTATTCACTGTGACTTAAAGCCAGCCAATATTTTGGTTACCGATAAAGGGGTTCTTAAACTACTCGACTTTGGTATCTCGCAGTCACTGATTCGAACCCATGACAAACAGGCAGAAGGCTCTTACCCTCAAGGTTTAACGCCTGAATATTCAAGCCCGCAGCGACGTGAGCATAAGCCACCACACGTTGCAGATGATGTTTACAGTTTGGGTATTATTTTGGGTCAATTGCTAATTGGTGGTGTGTTGCCCAGAGTGGCAACGGAACTGTTGGTTAATAAACGCTATAAGCAAATTGATCTTGAAAAGTTTATCCTGCTGATCCCATCACGTGAACTGCGCGAGATAGTTAAAAAAGCAACAGACAATGAGTCTGGCAAGCGCTATGTAAGTGCCCATATGATGGGAGAGGATCTGAGTAATTGGTTACAGGATAAGCCGGTGCTTGCCGTTGCGGATGCTAAGCGATGGCCGCTTTATGCCCTCAGTAAAAACTTGATTCGTAACAGGAAAGTTTGGCTGATATTGTTGGGTACCGGCGTGTTGTTTGCCGCTGGCTCTTATGGTTGGAATAAGGTGAGCTTGGCACGAGCTAGCGAAGAGGCGGCTGCGTCTGCTAAGAAAGTAACTTCGGATTTGGCGGGCGTGATTAGCCGGGCACAGCCTTCTATTGCTGTGCAAAGTGAGTTGACTGGTATTGCAATTAACATTATCAAAAAAAATCTAGTACGCGCGCCAGATAACATCTCAGCACATCATGTCTATGCTTACAGTTCGATTCGATATGCTCAGATAGAGGGGCACCCACTTTATCTCAGCAAAGAGAATCCGAAAGGGGCACTGGAGTTCTTGGAGGCTGCAAATAAGAGTCTTGGTACCATCAAGCAAGTTATGCAGGACAAAGGGATCGCAGACCTACCAGCAGATAACGAAGATGACGGAATCGACTTGCAAATGGTTGAAGTTGATCGGTTGACTGTAGAAAGATTAATGGCCGAGATCGATATTTATTACGGTTCAGAGACTGAGTCTAAAGCGCAGGGGTTGAATCAGCTGCGCGCTGTAGAAGAGGATTTGCTTGAACTGAACTTCAATCCGGTAAGTCGCAATCGTAAGCTGTCTTACACTCAAGACTTAGCCTATCTTTCTCAGGCTAGGCTCTTAATTGGTGATATCAAGGTTAGTCGTGAACTGCTTGAAAAAGCTAATGCTGTTTTGGCAACGGTTTCCGCATCCCCACTTATGAATAAAAACGAGAAAGGCTTGAGTAAAGAAGAGTTTAAGAAAAGAGAGCGTTTTAATCAATCTGAAATAGAAGTTTTGAAAGCGGTACGCTTTCTTAAAGCTTTTATTCTGGAGCAAAAAGCGTACCAGGCTTTTCTCCAAAAAGACTTTGTCAAAGCTAAGGGTTTTTATCGACGAATCATAGCGGCTAAATCGACATTAAATAGAGATGTTGAGTTAGAGCGACTGACTAATCGCGTCAATATGATGCAAGCTTGTATCGCGATCAATCAGCAAAATGACATCGATGTGGCAGCGCAATTGCGAGTTGCTGTAATCCATAATATCAATCTTCTATTGAAACGTCATCCCGGCGCTAAACGATTGGATATGGTAAAAAGCCGTATAACAGACGCCTCACTTCCACTGATAGATCAATTAGAGTGTAAGGATACCCGATTTATCGTTTTCCCATTGAGGAAGGTGGTGAACGACTAAAGCTACTTTAAAATGGATGTGCCAAAAAATGGGGTAATTATCTGAAAAATAAGAACTCTTATCCTAAAATAAGGTCTTTGTGTGATATGACAACTAATAAGCTCTCATTATGATGAGAGTTAAAATGGGAAATAAAACACATGAAATATTTAACGTTAGCAATGTTCAGTTTCTTTCTTACCGCTTGCAATAGTGGTGGTAGTGACGAAAGGTTGTCGGTACATATCGATATTGCTGGAGCCTTAGATATAACCGTTGCTGATGCCTCGCTAGTTATGATTAATAGTGCGAGTCATTCAGGTGCAGGCTGCCCTGCTGGGACTGGAGAGGTAATATTATCTTCAGATAAAAAAACGCTGAGTGTATTATTTGATGAATACCAAGCAGAGGCAGGGTTCGGCACTGGGCCTGAAGATGGCCCGGGCTTAACAACAAGTCGTGTTGCCTGCAATATTGCTGTTTCTTTGCATATTCCACCCGGCTATCAAGCATTTTTAATTGGCGCTGACTTTAGGGGAGCGGTATCGCTGCCTACGGGAGCAATCGCTGAATTTAACCGCGAGTACTTTTTTGCCGCAGAGAGTAGCCCTGTATTAACCGCCACGTGGAGTGGTGAAGTAGATAATGATAGTATTGAAATATTCGATGATTTGTATGCTGATTCTCAAAGCTATTCAAAATGTGGAGAGGATGTGATTCTGCGAAGTAATACCTCGTTGTATGTAGCGGCCCCCGCCGATGCTGATACCGCATTAATACAAATGGATTCATTTGATTATCAAAACCAGCAAAGCAAAACCCAATTTGATTATCAATTAAACTACGTGAGATGCAGTTAGTCTTTTTCTTTCTCAAATCTTAAATTTAATGAGCCAAATCAGCATGGCTTTTCGCATAAATTAGTAATAGCACTGCAAAAGACAATTTCAATCGCTCTACTTCAAAGAAGGATCTTTGTGAGTGATGAAGAGAAGCTTCAGTGTCTATCGACTGGGAGATTTTAATAAGGCACGGCCAGTCTAAACAAGTGGTAACAATTACCATAAACATCAATAAACAGGTTTGCCAGTGTGTAGTTACACTAGCTTCCATGAATCTGTTGTGAGCATAGGAAGGCTTAAAAATGAATATAATCAAATGCTTAAAGTCTATATTAATCGCAATAACAGTAATGTCTTTTGCAGGTTCTGCTCTTGCAGCCAACGATTCTGGTTTTCCGAGTCGTATTGAGAAGCAAGCTAAAGCGGTAGAAGAGGCAAGATCGGCTAAGGAAATTAACCTCGGTGAGTTAAAGTCTCTAAAGAAAGAAATTAAGGCAATTAAGGCGCTCTATGAGCGTTATTGGAAAGATAAAAAGATATCCAACAAAGAAGCTGAGACGTTAGAATCAAAGCTCAATAATTCAGACGTGAACCTTTTCAGAAAAAAATATGACTAAATTGTAGTCATGTTACAGGTCAATTATATAAATTAGCATGGAGTGGGGAATTTGAACCTTCGGTTTTTTCAGATGGCGGTATGCTTCTTTTTAGTACCTATAGGGGCTGAGGCAATGCAGCCTCATGTGAAACTATCCAATATCCGCTACTATGGAAATGGTTGTCCATCAGGGTCAGTTTCCATCACGATGACGCCTAATAAGAGCGCCATCAATGCGGTATTTGACGATTTTTTTACGTCTTTCTCGGGTAAGCCAAATCAAAAAGTAAGACGTTGCAAACTGTCCATGAAGGTTCAGGTTCCTAAAAACAAGCGTGTGAGACTACGTCAGGTTCGTTTTAGAGGGTTTGTTGAACTGCCTTTTAACTCAAATGCGCGTATTGTGAGAAACTATCGATTTGATACGCGTAAAAAGCAGTTGCTGACAACGGTCAGGGGTAGGGCATTTAAGATCCTGAATTCTCGTGAGGCGTTTAATACGCCTTGGTCGAAATGCGGTAAAGACGTGGTATTGCAAGTCGATTCGATGATTGAGTTGAAAAGTCGTTCAAAGAAACCTGCTCAACTGGGAGTTGATTCATTCAATAATTTGATGTCCCGTAATTATCGCGGTGAACGGGGTTGGAAGTTTATGTTGCATTACACACCCTGCTAGATTCCCATGGCCTATGATTTTATTGTTATTGGCGCAGGAATTTCTGGTGCTTCAGTTGCCTACGAATTAGCAAAATCTGGTTCGGTTGCGCTTTTTGAAGCTGAGAATACACCCGGTTACCATAGCACTAGCCGCTCAGCAGCACTTTTCACGCCGAACTTTGGAACACCTCAGGTTTCTGAGATTAACAAAGCCAGCAAGGTATTCTTTTTAGATCCCCCAGAAGGGTTTTGTGAAGCACCTTTGCTTATTCCTAGGGGCGCGCTAACCGTCGCTTCAAATGAACGCAGTGGTTTAGATGATTTACTCAAACTCTCTTCAGCAAGCTCTCCCATCTACGAAATTTCCACAGAAGAAGCACTTAAACTAGCACCGATAATGCGGCCCGATAAAATTACTGCAGCGGTTTATGAGCCGAATGTAATGGATATCGATGTTGCATCGCTTCACCAAGGCTATTTGCGTGGGTTTAAGCGGCGCGGTGGTGAGTTACTGCTTAAACATCGAATCAATCGTATAGAGCGCCAATCCGATACATGGTCAGTAACGAGCGGTGATAGAACTTATAAGGGCCGTAAGATTATTAATGCGGCGGGTGCTTGGGCTGATCAGGTTGGTGAATTGGCTGGGGCGATGACTATTGGTCTGGTACCCAAGCGTCGAACTGCAATTATTGTTGACTCGCCGGAGTGTTTAGATTTGAGCGCTATGCCACTAGTGGACTTTATTGGAGGTGCTTACTTGAAGCCGGAGGCGGGCAAATTAATGGTGTCTCCAGGTGATGAAACACCTGTCAAACCTCAAGATATTCAACCTGATGATTTCGAAGTTGCGGTACTTGTTGACTGGCTAGAGAGTAATACCTTGGTCTCCGTTGATCGGGTGGAGCATAGTTGGGCTGGCTTGCGTTCATTTGTCGCTGACGGTAACCCTGTCGTTAAATTTGACAACAAGGTGGCCGATTTTTTCTGGCTGGCTGGACAAGGTGGGTATGGCATTATGATGGCACCGACCTTGGCAAAGCGGGCAGCTTTACAACTGTTAAGCGCTGATTAAGGCGCCCAGTACTCCTCAGCGGGTATTGCAAAATTTAAGTTTTGCCCGCGCATTGACATCAGGGTTGTAATCCCCAAAAGGTTGCCGTTGGAATCAAATAATCCACCGCCCGATGAGCCTTGAGAAATCGGCGCAGATGTCTGCAATAAACGGCGCTTTCCTTCCTCTCGTTTTGAAGATAGCAGGCCTTCGGCAATGGTTAAGCTAAGACCTTGAGGCGCACCGATGGTATACACTTTTTCGCCGACATTAATCGTTTTGTAAGGGCGGACGCCAACAAAGCTAGGTAACGCTGTGGCACTTTTTAGGACACAACGATCGTTACGTCTATCAGCTGCGTAAAGCGTCACAGTCAGGGGCTTTCCTTGCACGCCCTTGTGGAGTATTTTTCCGGTTGTTGAAGAACCCATAACATGACAGTTCGTTAGTAAAAAGTGTCTGTTTATAGCAACGGCTGAACCTTGAGTTGAGCCTCGTTTGTTAGTGGGGCGAAGCAGCCATACTGATTTATTGACCCTGCTAAATATTACATCTGGCGTTAATGCACCCGTTCCACGATTTCTCCTGAGCAGTGGAACTGCTCGTTTATCGAGTTTTGTAACATAACGCTTGCTTGCAGGCTTGTGCTGGTGATCTACTTTGAATGATAAAGCAGTGGCTGCAAGCAGTGTATTGGTTCCTGAACGTGTTGACTGCGTATAAGGTAAGCTCAATAAGTAACCGGCATGTCCATCACCTTTTTTGGTGAAGTTTACATACAGAATCGCACCATTTTGGACACCTGATAGCATAAAACCAGTAGGACTCTTGCGTTGTTTGATGTTGCTTAACCCTTCACCTTTAAACTGCCTAAGCATCTGTTGATACATGCTCTGCAAAGAGTTATTTTCAGGTTCCATAAAGCTTTCAACATCATCACTGGTTGCCATTAGAGATAATGTGTAGCTTCTATTCATAGAGCTAAACTCTATTCCCCCCGCTTCATTGAAAGATTTTTTCTGAGCAAGTCGGCTAGGGATGCCGATTTGAAAATGGTCATTAGTCGAGCGATAAACCGTCCAGTTAACCGCTCTCTTAGCGCTAAGCGCATTCCGTTCAAGTTGCTTAATTTGTCCTGAGTTTAATTTTCCATCCGTGGCATATCCTGCTGACTTTTGCCATTTCTTGATGGCATCATAACTTGACCGGCCAAAAGGAATATCTAGGGGAACCGAACTCTCGATAACCCAAGCCAGAGATTCCTGAATGCGCTGCTTCTGTTGTGGTGACAGGCGTGCATAGTGTTGCTGTATATTACCAGCAGGCTGTTTTTTAATAGGCTTTTTTTGAGCAACTTTTACTAGCTGCCCGATCGCTCCCTGTCCGTGTTTATGGTTGATTTTTTGTTTTTTTGGTAGGGCATGGCTATGCACGCGCTCAGCATGGCTGTGCTGAACCTCAGGTGATGCAGCAATGATGTTTGTACACATTATTAAGCCGATTGGGACGAACAATAAGCTGTTTAATCGCAGCATGGTAACCTCCAAGCTACAAGCCGATATTTACTATAATAAGGGCTATTAGCTCATCTCTCAAGTTTTGTTAATCTGTTGGAAATTAACACTTAGATGTTAAGACTCATTCACTCGCTGATCGTTCAGACCAAATCATAGACCCGCAAAATAAATAGTCCAAGTGTGATGGCTACTACGGATGCTAACGATGTGGTAGCGATAATAGCAGCGCCAAGATAATGATTCCCGCCAATTGCGCGTAACATTGCATAACCTGCCGTTGCACTAGGCGCAGATGACATTAGATAAAGAACCCCCAATGGCTCTCCACGCAGTCCGATTAAAATGCCGCCGAGCGTTATGAAGCTAGGTACTAAAAATAATTTTGCTAGTGTTGTCCAGTATAGATTGGCTGACACGCGAAAGTCTCTCCAGCGAATGGATGCGCCAATACAAAGTAGAGCTAGAGGCATGCTCATGCTGCCGATATAGTCCATTGTTTCGAGCAAAAACCGAGGTGGGGAAAAAGATATCAACGACAATGCAAGAGCAATCACTATTGCCATGACAATTGGATTGCGAATAATACCTGATAAGGTACTACTCAATGTTAGTGCCTGACCCTCCTGCAGCTGATGTCGGTTTAATGTAATCATCGATAAAATATTGTAGAGAATCGTTACAAAAGCGAGATAGACTGAAACGATAATCAATATCTTATCGCCGTAGGCATTGATGCAATAGGCCATGCCTATGATGCCCATATTGCTACGAAATGCACCTTGCACAAACGCGCTGCGATCTTCTTTCACTAGTCGAGGTGCGATCACTAAATCCAAAATTAAGAAGGTGACAAAGGTTGCGGCCAATCCGTAAACGACCAAAGTGATGGGCGGTGTTTCAAAGCTAATCTGAACCAACTTGACGAATAACATGCAAGGCAGCGTGACCTTGTAAACTAGATCTGAGCCGATTTGCGCAAACTCATTGTTAATGATGCCAACGCGCTTTAAATAGATGCCTAGGCAAATTAGCAGGAAGGTAGGTGCGGTAACCGTCAGCGCAAACGCCAGATTAGCTAGCATGTGAGTCACTCAGAAAATCAGAGCCTGTGATTTAGGCCCTGTTTGATTTTAGATGCAGGTTGATGTGCTTTAAGCGCGGTTAGCCCAAATGTTGATGTCCATATCTTTGGCGTGCTCATCGATAGCTGCAAGCTCTTCATCGCTGAACTCAAGCTTTTGTGTCGCTGCCAGACTATCTTCTAACTGTTTAACGCTGCTAGCGCCAATCAGTGCTGAGGTGACTCTGGCATCTCGTAAAACCCAGGCAATCGCCATTTGGGCCAAGGACTGCCCGCGTTTTTCTGCCATGTCATTTAAAGCGCGAACATGCCCCAAGCTAACGTCGTTTAGAAATTTATCCATAAAGCTGCCCGCATTGACTGCGCGCGAATCTTCAGGAACACCGTTGAGGTACTTGTTGGTTAGCAAGCCTTGAGCGAGTGGCGAAAATGCAATACAGCCGATACCTTCATCTTCCAAAGTGTCTAATAAACCGTCCTCCACCCAGCGATTGAACATGGAGTAAGAAGGCTGGTGAATCAGGCAAGGTGTTCCTAGTTCTTTGAGGATTCTAGCGGCTTCGCGCGTCTGTTCTGGCGGGTAAGATGATATACCAACGTACAGCGCTTTGCCCGAGCGAACTGCATAATCGAGCGCGCCCATGGTCTCTTCTAGTGGCGTATTTGGATCAAAGCGATGTGAATAAAAAATATCAACATAGTCCAATCCCATACGCTTTAGGCTTTGGTCTAAGCTGGCTAGTAAATACTTACGCGATCCCATCTCGCCATACGGGCCAGGCCACATCTTATAGCCCGCTTTGCTAGAAATAATCAGTTCATCCCGGTATGGCAGGAAGTCGTCTTTGAGTATGCGGCCAAAGTTTTCTTCTGATGAGCCGGCCGGAGGTCCGTAGTTATTGGCTAAGTCAAAATGTGTGACGCCCAAATCAAAAGCGCGCTGCAAAATCGCACGTTGATTTTCTAGATCGTTAACACCTCCAAAATTGTGCCACAAACCGAGTGAAATGAGTGGAAGCTTAAGGCCACTTTTTCCACAGCGGCGGTACTGCGCTGACTCGTAGCGATCATCTGCTGCTAGATAAGGCATGATATTCTCCAGATTGTTTATTGAATGGATGTTGACACTCGCAAGCAATGCTCGCAAGTTTCATTTGATTCTTAATAATTCCCCCACATGATTACAGTTATATAAAACTATAAGTAAGGTTGCCGTTATGAGAATGGATAAACTAACCAGTAAGTTTCAACTGGCATTACAAGATGCACAATCTTTAGCGCTGCGTAACGATCATCAGCACATGGAGCCGGTACACGTGATGGTGGCTTTTCTGGATCAGGAAGGTGGTTCCGCACGCGGTTTATTGAGCAAGGCGGGTGTGAATATTAATGCGTTACGTTCACAACTCGGTGAGCAAGTAGAAAACTTACCGATTGTTACTGGTGGCGATGCGGGTGAAGTACACGTTTCAGGTGATCTAAATCGGCTGTTAAATGTCACCGACAAAATGGCACAGAAGCGCGGTGATCAATACATATCTTCCGAGCTGTTTATTCTTGCTGCGACAGAAGATAAGGGTCAATTAGGCAAGTTGCTGAAAGCCAACGGCGCGACCAAGTCTATCATCGAAAAAGCGATTGATGATGTGCGTGGTGGTCAGAGT
>Ga0114956_1001552_pt1 | contig 18121 bp, 15 predicted proteins | sample MaitaG_FD_87304 | JGI IMG/M metagenome (GOLD analysis project Ga0114956, IMG submission 87304) | Marine algal microbial communities from Maine, USA - Maine_Asex2 metaG | ecosystem: Host-associated > Algae > Red algae > Unclassified | place: Maine, USA | collected 2015-01-05 | reverse complement strand
GTCAACACCTTCTATAAATACAAAGACAGCGAAGCCGGTGTCGAAGCTGCCCTCAAAGTGTTCGAAACCAGCAACTTCGCCAAAGACAAGTTTGGTGCGACCCTCGAACCCGATGGCGGTCGCGCTGCGATCTTCGGCCTGATGGTCGAGTCGGCGAACTCCATGTACAGCCGCAAGATGTACAAGAAGGCGAACGAGGCCTACAAGCGCATTCTCAAATCCTATCCGGTGGAGAACGCCAAGACCGCCGAGGCGCTCGGCAAACTCGCGTTCTGCAACATCTACGGTCTCGATAGCGGCCAACTCGACAAAGAGAACGACTTCGCCGATCTCATGCCGCAGGTGATCGCCGGCTATCTCGCCGACCGTTTCCGTGGCAATGCCGAAGCGGGCAGCACCATTTATCGAATCGGTTCGCATTATCTCGTGCAAGGCGACGAGGAGGCCAACAAGATCGTCTGGGGACTGTTCGCCAACGGCTTCGCCGACGATCCACGTTCGGCCGGCATCCATTTCGTTCGCGCCGAGAACGCCCGGAAACTGTGGAAGGAAGCTCGGACGCCTGGCAAGCACGAGGAAGCGATCTATTACTACCAGTTGGTCGCCCAAGATAAATACAAAGACGACATCCACTACATCAAAGCGCTGGACCGTCTCGCCGAAGACTATCTCGAACGCGAAGAATACGCCCAAGCTCTCCAGTATTTCAACAAAACCCGGATCAACTCCGCCCCGGGCATGCAACGGGCCATCTCCCAGTTCAAGATTTCCAACTGCTTGTACGCGATGGGCGACTATCCGAAGTGCATCGCCTTCCTTGAAGACTTGAAGACGATGCTGGGCAGCGGCGGCGTGTTCGACGCCAACGTCAACTTCAAGCCGGTCAACCAACTCACCGAGAACGTTCTATACCGCCTCGGCGCCACCAGCATGAAGTTGGCCACCGAAAAGGACAAAGCCCGCAAAGAGAAAATCAGTGCCGACGCCAAGGCGAACTTCGCCAATGGCATGGGCAAGGGCGAGTCGCGTGAAGCCGCCATGAAATCCAATCCGCCCTCCGCGGAGGTCACCGCGCTATGGACCAAGGCCCAGAAACACTGGGAAGATCAAACCCGCGACTTCCGCAAATGGGACGAACGCAAAGGCACCGGCAAGCTCGCGCCCAAAGCGTTCGAGGGCATTGGACAAATCCACATGGCCAAAGGCGAGGTCGACGAGGCGCTCAAGTCCTACCAGACGATCGCCGACCGCTACCCGGACACGCCGGAGGCCGAACGCGTCTACTTCTATCTCGTTCGCGAAGGTCTCAAGCTCGAACTCGACCACATCGTCGACCGCTACGTCAAAGGCATGATCGACAATCCCGACACCTACAGCGCCGGGCAGCTGATCCAAGTCGGCCAATTGTTGGTGGACGAGGAGAAATACAACGAAGGCCGCGCCATCTTGCAAGCCGCCCTGACGCACAAAGAAACGCAGGAAAACAAAGGCTCTCACCAGCGCGTGCTGAAAGCACTCGTGGTCGCCGCCAGCCGGTCCGGTGCCTATCAGGAATGTGTAACCGCTGGTAAACAGATGCTCGATGAGTACGAAAAGACCCCTTACAAATTTGCGATCTACCGCGAGATGGCCAAGGCCCATCGCGAACTGAAAAACTGCAAAGAGGCCGAAAGCAGCATCCGCTGGGTGTTCGAGTACGCCAAGACCAGCGCCAAGGACCCGCAACTGGAAATGCTGCGCGCCAACCTTGAACTCGCCCGCATCCAAGCCGAGTGCAACAAGCAAACCCAGGCCGTGCAATCCTACTGGCGGATTACCCAGCGGCCGCCGCCGGATATCAATTCCGAGGACATCGCCCGGGAGGCCCTCGCCGAAGGGGCCGCCTACTCGGCCGGACAAAAAGCCTTTCCCCAGTGCATGGATATCGCCCGCACCTACCTCACGTGGTTCCCGCTCACGGCCGGACAAGAGCCCACCAAGGAATACGAGAACGTCGTCCGCTACGCCAAGGAAGCCAGAAGCCGCCTCAGCATTAGCGAACCGGATCCAACAACGGCACCCGAACCCGTCCCCGCACCGGCCCCCGACGGACCCTGAACTCTCTCGTCCTTTCTTCGCGCCTCTGACAAGCCCTCCTCCCTCCCCCCTTTTCCACCATGAAATCTACATCCCTTCCCCTGACCCTCGCTTGCTTGCTCGGACTATTCCTCGCGACCTCAAGCTTTGCCCAACTTCGCCCCTATGTGGTGGACAACGAAAACCGTCGCATCGAGGGGACAGCGATCCGCTCCGGTGGTGGCGGTAAGATCACGTTGACCTTACCCAACGGCAAGACGCTGGACTTTGCCCAAGGCGGATATCGCAAATTGTACAAGCCGATGCCCGCTGAGTTCAAACGCGCGGTGGCGGCGTTCAACAACGAGCAATACGCCACGGCCCGCCCGATGTTCGAGTCCATTGAGAAAGGCAACCGCTACCTCAACTGGGACTTTCACGCCGGCTCCTATCTGGTGAAGTGCTACATCGCTGAAGGAAAACCTCAACTCGCCACGCAGGTGATCGGTCGTCTGATGGCCGTGCCCGGCGCCAAACAAAACGCGATCGTGGTCGGCGCCGAACTCGAGGCACTCATTGGCAGCGGCAAAGCCGATTCCGCCGGACGCAAGATCGACCAGTACGTCTCCGGACCCAGTCGCGAAGTCGCCGCCATTGCGCAAACCCGCCGTGGCGACATCAGCATGAGCAAAAACCTGTTCGACCAAGCGGTTCTCGACTACTTACGCACCGTCGCCTTCTTTGAAGACGTCGACCGCGAGATCCAAGCCGAGGCCATGTTCAAAACGGGACTTGCGCTCAAAAAGATGAAAGACTCTGGTCGTGCCCAGATGATGTTCCAACGCACCCAAAAGAATTTCCCCGGCTCCTATTGGGCCCTTCGTGCCCAGTCCGGCAAATAATCTAAACACCTCACTCACTGCAAAACCTGGAGATTTCCATGACGCTCAAAAAACTCGGATTCCTCGCGATCCTCCTCTCCCTTCTATTTTCCGCGGCTGCCCCGATGTCCGCGTTCGCCCAAGATGCGCCGGCTGCGCCTGTCGTCGCCGACGTTGACGAACCCGAGGCGGTCGCCACCGGCGGGTTCTTCACCATCCTCACCTCCGGCGGGATTGTGGGCATGCTCATCTGGATTCTCCTGCTGCTCACCTCGCTGGCGATGGTGGCCCTGGTGATCGACTCCTTCATCTCCGTCAACGAAGGCAAGGTGGTGCCCATCAGCCTGGTCTCGCGGGTTCAAGAGGCGATGGAGCAAGGCGATGTGATCAAAGCGCTGAATGTCTGCAACGAGGAACCCGGGCCGATGTCCAACATTCTCTCCGGCGCGTTCGAGAACGTCGAAGGCGGCTTCGAAGCCATTCAAGACTCGGTGGCCATCGCGGCCGACCTCGAGTCCGAACGACTCATCCAACGGGTCAACTACCTCAACGTGGTCGGCAACCTCGCGCCGATGCTCGGACTGCTCGGTACCGTTCTCGGTATGATCTACGCGTTCAAAAACCTCGCCACCGCTGGTGCCGCTGGCGCCTCCATGCTGGCCAACAACATCTCGCTCGCGCTCTGGACCACCACCGTCGGACTGCTCATCGCCATCCCGGCGCTGGCCTTCTTCTACTACTTCCGCAACCGCGCCAACACGATCATCCTCAACATGGAACAGATTACCCTCGACCAGATCAAAGTGCTGCGCCACGTCGAAGTCGTTGACGAAGACGAGTAACCTCCCGCCGAATTGCCACTAACAGCCCAACCAGCCCCAACCCACCCAGACCACCCCGGGAAATCGCATGGCTAGAAAAGCAGAAGAACCAGAACCGCCAAACATGACGCCGATGATCGATATCGTCTTTCAGATCATCATCTTCTTCGTGTTCACCGTGGACTTGGATCAGGCCAAGTTCGACAAAGAAAATCCCTTGCCGCTCGCGCCCAACGGCGCGGAAGTGGAGGGCCAAGACCCTCGCACCATCCATATCGACCTCAACAAACAGACGGAAACCCGCAATGTCGTGTTCGTCGGTTCCTCGCCGGTAGCCATGCAAACCCTCGGTGGCATCTTGAACGGTGCCGCCCGCCGCTATGGCAACGACACGCCGATCGTAATCCGCGCCTCGGAACATTTAGAGCACCGCTACATTAAAGCCGTCATGGACGCGGCTTCCGCCGTCGGACTCTGGAAGATCGAAATCGCCGCCATCAAGGAGAAGGTCTGATGGGCATCGGAAAAAACAAACGTACCCGCAAACGCAGCGGCGATCCAGAAGACGTGCCGATGACCCCGATGATCGACATCGTGTTCCAGTTGCTCGTCTATTTCATATTCACCTTCGACCCGGTGAGTATCTTTACCCACATGGACATCACCCGTCCGTCCTCTGACAGTGCCGCGAAATCCGACGATCCGCCGCCGGAGATGTACGAGATCATGATCCAGCCGCGCCGCATCCCGTTCGGGGTGGAAGGCTCTCAAGCCGCCTACTCCTTGAACAAGAAGAAGGCCATCAACCTCGAGGGCTTGGAGCAGATCATCTCGCGGATCACGCCGGAGGAAACCATCACCATGCTGTGCGACACCCGCTCGCTGCACAACGACCTTGTCGCTGCACTCAACCTGTGCACCAAACACAAGTTGACCAACGTCAACGTACTCAGCACCAAGTGACAGGCGGCCAACGCCTCCTCGCTCCAGCGAAAAAGCCACCGCTTGCGGTGGCTTTTTCTTTGCGGACCGAACGGGCCTGACGTAGTCCCCGCCCATGACGCGGATAGAACAACGATTCCAGCAACTCGCAACCGACGGCAAAAAAGGCTTCATCCCCTATATTTGCGCCGGCGATCCCTCGATTCAGGACACCGAAGATATTGTCCTGCGCCTCGAAGATGCCGGTGCCGACATCATCGAAATCGGCATTCCCTTCTCCGACCCCTTGGCCGATGGTCCCGCCAACCAGCGCGCCGCCGAACGCGCGCTCGAAGCGGGCACCCGGCTGGAGCATGTGTTCGACGCGGTCGCGCGCATCCGCGAACGCAGCGAGGTGCCGATCGTGCTGTTCACCTACATCAACCCGCTCTACGCCCTCGGCTTCGAACAAGCCGCCGACAAGGCCGCCAGCGCCGGCGCCGACGGGATTCTGCTGGTCGATTTGTCGCTCGAGGAATCTGCGCCGTTCAGCGCCACCCTCAAGGACCGGGCGCTCAACCATATTCAACTGATCACCGTCACCAGTTCCGACGAACGGATCAAGCGGATCGCCGAACACAGCACCGGCTTTGTCTACTGCGTGTCCCGCGCCGGGGTCACCGGCGAGCAGTCCGAAATCCAAACCGAAGCCACCGGCCTGCTCGAACGCGCCCACGCCCAAACCGATCTGCCCATCGCGCTCGGCTTCGGCATCTCCAATCCCGAACAAGCCCGCGCCTACGCTGAACTCACCGAAGCGGTCGTCGTCGGCAGCTATATCGTCAACACCCTGCACAACCATCCCCGCGACCAAGCCATCGCCAAGATCAAGACTCTGATCGACGCGGTCAAAGAAGTATAGTTGATCGCAAATTTAATAGTGCAAATTTCAGACGTGCCCGCGCACCTGCCACCACGTCCTTTGAGATTTGAAATCCGAAATTTGAAATCCTCACTCGCCCCCACGTCCTTTGAGATTTGAAAGCCGACATTTGAAATTCATATCATGACAAATCTCGACCACGCCTACGCTGTCATTCTCGCCGGCGGAAAAGGGGAGCGCTTCTGGCCGCTCAGCACTTCCCGATCGCCCAAACAACTGCTCTCGCTCGTCTCCGAACGCACCATGCTCGGTATGGCCGTCGACCGGTTGGAAGGTCTGATCCCGCCCGAACGCGTGATTGTGCTCACCTCTGCCGACCTCGTCGAACCCACCGTCGCCTCCGTCCCGGACCTGCCCGCCGCCAACATCATCGGCGAACCCATGGGCCGCGACACCGCCGCCGCCGTCGCCCTCGGCTGCGCCATCGTCAAAGCCCGCGATCCCGAAGGCGTGTTCTGCATCCTCACCGCCGACCACGTGATCGGTGATATCGAGGTGTTCCGCCGTACTCTGCGCGAAGGCATCGACCTTGCCGCCGGCCAAGACGTGCTCGTCACCATCGGCATTCAGCCCACCTTTCCCGCGACCGGCTACGGCTACATCGAGTCCGGGAATGCGGTCGAACACGCTGGTGAAACCACCTTCCTGCAAGCCAAGCGTTTCGTCGAAAAGCCGCCCCGCGCAACCGCCGAGCAATACCTCGCGTCCGGCGCCTTCGCCTGGAACTCCGGCATGTTCATCTGGTCCTGCACCAGCGTGCAAGCCGCCTTTGGAAAGTACCGCCCGCAACTCTCCGAACTGATCGACACGCTTGCGCCCAGCGTCGACTCGCCCGGCTTCGCCGATGCCCTGCGCGCTGTCTTCGAACCGCTCGAAAAGATTTCCATCGACTACGCGCTGATGGAAAACGCCGACAATATCGTGATGGCCCGCGGTACTTTCGCCTGGGATGACGTCGGTTCCTGGCCGGCGCTGGCCAACCACTTTCCGGCCGACGACGAAGGCAACACCAGTATTGGCGATGTCGTACCACTCGACGCCAACAACAATCTCGTGTTCTCCAATGGCCGACTCACCGCGCTCATCGGCGTGTCCGATTTGGTCGTGGTTCAGGCCGAAGGCGCAACGCTGATCTGTCCGCGTGACCGTGCCCAGGACGTGAAAGCCCTGGTCAACGAACTCAAGGCTCGCGGGTCCTTTGACGAACTCCTGTAATCCCATGGGACGCATCGTCGGCATCGACTTCGGAACCGTCCGTGTTGGCCTCGCCGCCAGCGACCCTTTGCACACCGTTGCGACCCCGCGCGAAACTCTGCAGGTCACCAATCGAAAAAAGTTGCTCGACGACATTGTCGCGTTCTGCGCCGAACAAAATGCCGAGGCCGTCGTGGTCGGACTGCCGCTGCACATGGACGGCGGAGTGAGCGAGATGGCCGAAGCCGTACAGAAATTCGTCGGCCACCTGCGCGAACGCCTGCCGGAACTTGAGATTCTCACCTGGGACGAACGCCTGTCCTCATGGGTCGCCAATCAGGCGCTCACCGAAGGAGGAGTGAAGGGCAAAAAGCGCAAAGCGGTGGTGGATCAAATGGCCGCCCAACTAATTCTTCAGGGCTATCTTGATAGCCTCGATGACGGCCAAGACGGTCAAGATAGGTTCGACGAATTCGACCCCGAAGACCAATATTGAGCAAGGTATGGCACGCTTCCGTTTAAACGTCGCCTATGACGGCACCGACTACGTCGGTTGGCAGATTCAACCCAATGGCGTGACCATTCAGGCCAAGCTCGAAGAGGCCTTCACGGCGATCACCGGCGAGGCGGTTCGTATCCATGGCAGTGGCCGGACCGATGCCGGCGTTCACGCCCGGGCCCAGGTGCTGCATTTCGATTCGCCGTGGCCAGCGGAACGGGCCGAACGCGATCTGGTCAAGGCACTCAATGCGAAGCTGCCGAACGATATTCGCGTTTGGGATTTACGCGTCGTCGCCGATGACTTCCACGCACAATATCACACGACCGGAAAAGAGTATCGCTACTTCATCTGGAACGGCCGGGTGGTGCCGCCGTTTCTTTATCGTTACCGAACCCGCGTCCCGGAGAGCTTAAATTTGGACGCGATGCGCACGGCGGCCGCGTTCCTGCTCGGCACGCACGATTTCTCCTCCTTCGCCGCCTACCCAAATGAAGAACGCGAAAACAACGTACGCACCATTCACTCTTTCGAGGTGAGTTCGGAAGGGGAAGAACTGTGCTTGCAGGTGGCCGGCAACGGTTTCCTTTATAAAATGGTCAGGAGCCTGTCGGGCTGGTTGCTGGATGTCGGCCGGGGCAAGTTTGAACCCGGCAGGACAGCCACCGTCCTCGCGGCTGCCGAACGGACCGGCGATGTCGTCACCGCTCCCGCCAAGGGCCTGTTCCTTTGGCAGGTCGATTACCTAGAGACCGAACACCGTTGATTTTCACCCCGCATTCTGTCCTACCAACACCATGGCCCGCCGTTACGACATCGAAGGAACCAGAACCCCGCTCTACTGGGCGATTGGCCTCGCATTGCTCTGTGTCTGGTGCGTCCGCGATGGTTGGTTTCCGACTGAAAAAAAGCAGTTGGAAAAAATCGAGTTCCTCGCATTTCAAACCACCAAAGGCGACTGGGTGTCCGCCGACCAAGCCTCTCCGGACGTCGGCAAAGCCTGGAAAGATCCGACGGGCGCCCCCTTGGTTCCCGTGGTTCTCGCGCCTGAAAAAGTCGACCGCGATGCACTCACCTTGCCCGAACGACCGGCGATCGCGGTCCGGGAAAAGCCCGATCGCTTCTATTTTTTGTTCAACAAATCTTTTGCAATCCTGAGCGCACTCGGCACCTTGGTGGCACTGGCCGTCTACATGGCGACCAAATAAAGTTTACGAGCACTACGAGACGCATGAAGACCGCATTCTATTTTTGGTTGACCCTCCATCCGACCGATTCCCCGGGGCGGTAACTCCACCTGCCATGCCGACGCGCCCCGATTGAATCGGGGCGTTTTGCTTTCACCCCAAACAATCTTCCTTCCTTCTATCTATTTCCTTCCCTCATCCACGGACCCATCATGATCATCATCCTCAAGCTCAGACCCACCGCCGGACAAATCGCCGCCGTCGAGGCGCGCGTTCGCGAACTCGGTTACGAACCCCATAAAATCGTCGGCGAAATCCGAACCGTGATCGCCTGCGTCGGTGATGAAACCGAAAACGGCGACCTCATGAGCATCAAATCGATGGACGAAGTCGAGCAGGTCATGCCGATCCAAAAGAAACACAAACTGGTCAGTCGGGACGCCCATCCCGACCCGGTCCACGTACCGGTCGGCGACCTGCGGATCGGCGAGGGCAGCTTCCATGTGATCGCCGGACCCTGTTCGGTCGAGAGTCGCGAACAAATTCTCGCGGCCGCCCATGGCGTGAAGAAACACGGCGCCACCATGCTCCGAGGTGGCGCCTTCAAACCACGTACCTCGCCGTATGATTTTCAGGGGCTCGGCAAGGAAGGCCTCGATCTGCTCGCCGAAGCCAAAGCCGAAACCGGACTGCCGATCGTCACCGAGATCGTCAGCGAAACGCATCTCGATATGATCTGCGAAGTTGCCGACGTGCTCCAAGTTGGCGCCCGTAACGCGCTCAACTACTCGCTACTGACCACGATTGCCCAGTCGGGAAAACCGATCCTGCTTAAACGCGGACTGAGCGCGACCGTGAAAGAGTGGCTCCTCGCCGCCGAGTACATCGTCAGCAAAGGCAACCACAACGTCATACTCTGCGAACGCGGCATCCGCACCTACGAGACTGCCACCCGCAACACCCTCGATCTAAACGCGGTCGCCGTCGCCAAGCTCGAAACCAGTCTGCCAGTGATCGTCGACCCCAGTCACGGCACCGGTCGTTCGGACTTGCTGCTGCCGATGTCACGCGCCGCCGCCGCGGTCGGCGCCGACGGCATCATCATCGAAATCCATCCCGAACCGGAAGTCGCCCTCAGCGACTCCGCGCAGCAGATCACCCCGGACGAGTTCGGCGTCCTGATGGAAGGTCTCAAACCGTTCATAGAAGCTGCGGGCAAACAGCTCGTCACTGCCTGAACGTCCCGTGGCTTGCTGCTTTGTTATGGTTTTGCGGGCATCTAGCTGAATCCCGAGGCGGATTGCCTGATTGGCACAGAACGTAAGCCTGCGAAATATTGACATCATTTCGCTCAAACCCAAGCATGCGAAATGTTCATTTCTACTCATTTCGTTGATGCCAATTTGGTTCGCGAAACGGCAATCCGAGTTCATGAGGAGTCGGGGAATAGCCTCATTGTCCTCGTCGGTGGTGAACTCCGTGAAACCTGCCAAGACATCGTGGCCTCTCTTCAGACTACGGAAATTCCATTCTTTGGCGGGGTGTTTCCGGAGATTCTTCTCGGTGGCGAGATTCGGGCTGACAAGTGCCTCGTCTTGCCGCTTGATATTATCGGTGCGCCTCAAGTGCTGCATGCCCCATTTTCCTTCGATAAAGTAGGACGGCTGCCAGACCACGGCGCGATGGTGGAATCGAGCGGACGACCTGATGTATCGGCCTTGGTATTTGTCAGCGGCCTGACCCTCGATATCAGCGAATTCACCCGCAATCTTTACCGGAAATACGGTGTCAAAATCCGCTATGCGGGCGCGGGAACCGGGACCTTCGAACTCGATCCGGACGTGCCCTCGGTCTTCTGTTCGGAAGGGTTGTTTTCCAATGCCGCCATGGTCGTTTTCATAGACGCCGAACTTGGCCTTGCTGCCCGTCATGGGTGGAGCCGTTGTGCCGGCCCATTCGTCGCCACCCGTACCCAGAATCGAACGGTCCACGAGATCAATTGGCGGCCGGCGTGGGAGGTCTATGGCGAGGCTATACTGGAGCTCACCGGAGAGGTGTTGACGCTGGAAAACTTTCGCCAACATGCCGGGCGTTATCCGATTGGTTTGAGCAAGGATGGCGGCGAGGATTTGGTCAGGGAACCGTTTATCGTCGATGGGACCAGCATAGTTTTTTCCGCCGAGGTGCTGTCCCAGTCTCCGTTTTACATCCTCGAAGCCAAGCTGGAGGCGCTGCGGCATGCGGCAACCGAAGCCTCGGAGTTGGCCCGAATCGATGAACCCTGTTTCGGCCTCGTATTTGAGTGTCTGAGCCGCGCCGGCTACTTAGGTAAACCCGAATTGCTGGATGATCTCATTCGCATCGAGCAGGCCAGTGGCACGGCCGAACGCGGCGTTCCCTACGTGGGCCTGATTGCGCTCGGCGAAATCGCGTCGAACAAACGGGGATTGCTCGAATTCATGAATCAAACCGTCGTGGTCGCCAACATCGGTCAAGCAAGTCCATGAAATCCGATGATTCCACCGGGCTCCTGCGGTCCATCGGCGAACTCTCCCAACTGTCGCTCGCTATCGGGACCTCGATCGATCTGGAGGAAAACTGCGAGCAATTTTTCAACCACCTCATGTCCCGCAAAGATCTCAGCGGCGTCTCCGTTTGGGTTTGCCGCGAACGTGAAACGGGGACCAGCTACCAACGGGTCTACGCCTACCCGGCGCAACAGGGCCGCGAATGGCTCGACCAGCCGCCGATCGACGTGCTGGCTCTTCCTCTGAATACATTACAGTTGCTCACTCCGGAGACAATTCATCCACTCCCGTCGTTCATTGATGACAACGGCAGCGCGGTGCTCGTGTTCCGTGATGCCGAGCAGGTGGGCTTCGTCTTGCTTCATTCGTATTTGTGGCTCTCGGAGCCACTGCCCCGCGCGGAGCAAGGCCAACTCCATCTCCTCCTCTCAAAGCTCATGCGTTCGGTGAAAGGCTGCCTTGTCCACCGCGAACTCCAAGAGGAGATGGAGGCGCACAACGAATCGCGCGAACGCGAACGCGCCTTGCAATACCGAATCAGCCGGATGGAGCGCTTGGAAAGTATCGCCGAAATCGTCGGTCACACCGCCCATGATTTGAACAACTTGTTTTCCCCTGTGCTGCTGTATCCGAGTATGGTCCTCGCCCAGCTTCCCGACAACATCTCACCGGATGTGGTCAAAGATATCAAGGCGATCGAGGCCTCCGCACAGGCTGCCGTTGATATTCTGAAAGATCTTCTCTCGATCTCGCGCAGCGGTCGGCGCATCACCGAACGAGTGCATCTGCCCGAGGTGGTAGACGCGTTTTCCCGACTGGCTAGTTTTCGCGAAATGCAAAAACGCCATCCAAACATCGCCTTCTCCTTTGATTGCGAATCAGAGGTTCCGCCGATCACCGGTGTCGCGGTCCAATGCACCCAAGCTCTGCTCAACCTTATCACCAACGCGTGCGAGGAAATGCCGGCGGGTGGGCGAATCGAGACCTCGGTGCGACAAGGCACCTACAGCGAAGCCGTTTCAGGCTACGAGGAGATCCCGTCTGGCTCGTATGTCATCTTGGAAGTACGCGATACCGGACCCGGCGTTCCGCCAGAGATACTCGACCGGATCTTTGAACCCTATGTATCCCGAAAGGAAATGGGCCGAAGCGGAAGTGGACTCGGCCTCGCCGTTGTCTACGGCGTGGTCAAACACGTGGATGGCTTTGTTGACATCCAGACGGAACCTGGAATCGGGACCAGCTTTCGGCTGCATTTCCCCGTGAAACAGGAAGAATAACGGTTCAGTCGCTCTGAAGCGCCATATTGGTGCCCGCAATATGGCCGCTAGTCCATGCGTTCTGAAAGTTGAAGCCGCCGGTGACCCCGTCGACGTCCATGATCTCGCCAGCAAAGAACAAGCCCGGTTGTTTCTTGCTCTCCATCGAACGCAGGTCGATCTCGTCGAGACAGACGCCGCCGCAGGTCACGAACTCTTCTTTGTTCATGCTCTTGCCGGTCACCTCGAACTCGGCCGCTTTTAGCTGAGTCGCCAAGGTTCGCCGAGCTGGGGCGGAGACCCGTGACCAGGTCGTGTCTTTTTGAATGCCGGCTGCCTGAACCAACTGCTGCCAGAGACGTTTTGGAATAGATTCGAACGGTGAACGCTTCATCACCAAAGTGGTGCCCGACTCCCGGCGAAACCCTTCGAAGGTTTGCTCCAGTTGGTGGATGCTGCTTACTCTGGGCAGCCAGTCGATGACAATCTGGAATGTGTAATCGAGGACGCTGAGCGTGCGCGCGCCCCATGCCGAAAGCTTGAGGATTCCTGGGCCGCTCAAACCCCAGTGGGTGATCAGGGTCGGACCTTCAGATTTCAGATTTTGGCCGACCACCGAGATCCGCGTGTCGTTCACGCACAGGCCGGGTAGGCAACGGATCCGCGGGTCGTCGATATGCAACGTGAACAGGGATGGCACGGCTGGTTCGAGGCGATGCCCGAATACGGCCGCGAAGTCCGCCCCCTGTTTGGCGCGGGTACCGCCAGTCGCGAGCAGAAGGCTGCGGCAGTGAAAGTGCTTCCGTTTGGTTTGCAGGTGGAAGCCGGGCTGCCTCTCCAAGGCGGAGATCTTGTTCACGCGTTCGCCAGTCATCACATCGACGCCGGCCCGACGCGCACTTTGTTGCAGGCAGTCAATAATCGTTTGCGAATCGTTGGTCACCGGAAACATCCGGCCATCGGCTTCGACCTTCAGGCGGACGCCGCGGGACTCGAACCATTCGATCGTATCGGCCGGACCGAAGCGGTGGAAGGAGCCGAGCAGCGCCTTTTGGCCGCGTGGGTAATGGTTGGTGAGCGGACGCGGTTCGAGGCAGTCGTGGGTGACGTTACAACGCCCGCCGCCCGAAATTCGAACCTTCTCGAGCACCTTGCCCGCCTGTTCGAGAATCAGAACATCGCCGCCGCCGCCAAGTGCTTCGGCGCAGGTGATGGCGCTGAAGAAGCCGGCCGCGCCACCACCGACCACGATGACGTCGTGCGTTTCGATGATCATGCCGAAGCGTTCACTAAGGTTTCGAACAGGTCGGGGATCTCGGCTTCAAACAGAAGCTTCTGTTTGGTGTGAGGATGTTTGATGATTAACTCGGCGGCATGCAGGGCAAGTCGGCGAATGTGGCGATTGCGTTTGTCGTAGGCTTCGCCGCCGTACTTCGCATCGCCCGCCACCGGGCAACCTTGATCGGCCATGTGGACGCGAATTTGGTTTTTTCGCCCGGTATGCAATTTGATTTCGAGCAGACTGAAGTCGTCGGAATGGCTGATCACGCGATACTCGGTTTTCGCTAGCTTGCCTTTTTTGGGATCGTCGACCGCGTGCATGACGTAGTTTTTGTCCTCGGCGAGGTGCGAGGTGATGAAGCCGTGTTCCGCTGGGGGATGCCCGTGCACCACTGCCGCGTAGGTCTTGCTGAAGGTGCTCCACTCCGCCTTCAGAAACTCCATCACCGGATGGCTTTTGGCGAAGACGATGACGCCGGAGGTGTCGCGGTCGAGGCGGTGGACCGTGAACACATTATTGCGCGAACGCACGTTGCCCTTTTTTACGTAGTTGGTGAGCAGCGCGTGCGCGGTCCGCTTCTTTTCGTGATGGTTTTTCACCGTGAGCAAACCAACGGACTTATTCGCGACGATCAAGTCTCGGTCTTCGAACAGGATCTGCAATCCGCGCGGCTGAAAGCGTTTGGGCGGGGGCTTGAATTGATACTGTGGTTTCTTCATCGGGGCATGTTCCGCCGTGCCGTTAACACTTCGGCGGGTTGCGACCGATAAAGGGATGTTGTTCGACATCAAGCACCGAACCGCTGACCGGGCCGGCGTCCACGCTGAGAAAATAGAGCACGGCCGCGGCTATTTCGGCTGGGGCGATCAAACGGCCAGCGGGAACAAATAGTTTCGGTTGCCGCGCGGGCCAGTCGTCGGGCATGCCTTGGTTTTGCTTGCGTTGCTTTTCATTCTCGGTGAGCACCCAACCGGGGTTGACCTGATTTACGCGCACGCCGTGGTCGCGGTGCAGCGTATCGCCAAGGTTGCGGGTCATGGTCATCAGGGCGCCTTTGGAGATCGCATAGGGGACGAGTCCGGGTTCGCCGCTGTAGGCGTTTACCGAACCGATGTTCACCACACTGCCGTGCGTGCGTTCGAGGTGGGGCAGGGCGGCCTTGATCAGAAACAGCGGCGCCCGCGTGTTGACGGCGAGAATCTTGTCGAACAGGGCCGGGTCGGTTTCGTCGAGCGTACTGAAGATGACGGCGGCGGCGTTGTTGATCAGTCCGTGGAGGCTGCCGAATCGCTCGAGGGCCGTGTTGACAATGCGTTCAGGCGCGTCGGCTTCGGCCAAATCGCAGATCAGCAACTCGCTGCGTTCGCCGTCCGGGTCGAGTTCGGCGCGGGTGGCTTGGCCGAGTTCGGGCTCGAGTCCGTGGAGTAATATCGAGGCCCCCTCGGCGAAAAGCGCCTTGGCAATCGCCTTGCCGATGCCGGTGGTCGAACCGGTGACGATGAATGATTTATCTGAGAAGCGCACAGGGTCAAATACGCCGAGATTGCACGGATTTCAATCAACACTTGCTCTTAGCTCGGTTGAAGGTGGCGGAGCTGTTGCCCGGAGTCTTTCTCAGGGATCCAGTTTGGCCAACAAGGCTTCGGCCTTTTGGTAGATCGGTAGATTTTGACCCTGTTCGAACCCGGCATGAATGGGTTGAAGGAGTTCGCGCACCTTTTCGGTTTCTCCGGCGTTTAGATGGCGTTCGGCCATGCGGACCGCGGTGCGCAGCATCCAGAAATTGCTACCGGTGTTCCGCGCCTCCTCCAGCGATTCCTCATAGCAACGGATGGCCTCTTCTTGGTGTTCTGGATCTTGTTCAAGAAGAAGGTCGCCTTGCAGTCGGAGCAGGTCCGGGAGATAAAAGGTCCCGCCACCGCCGCGTAGATGGGCATAGCTTTCGTTCAAGACACTGAGGGCTTTGTCGATGCGGCCGCGGGTGCGATGCATCTCGGCGAGGTAGCCGTAATACTTTGAGAGGGCAAGGCGGGCGCCATTTCGCTCGTAGCTGTGCAGGGTTGCCGCGTACGCGGCGGCGTGGTCACTGGTTTCATTTTGATCATGCCACAAGGCAAAGCGGTACAGATAGCCGAGAACCCTCCAGAAATCATACCCCTCCTCTTCGGCGATCTTGATGGAACGCTCGATGTGTTCCAGCGCGCGTGCCGTGTCGCCGGCGAGTTTATGCAAGGAGGTCGCGATGTGATGGAGAAAGGCCTGTTCGAAGGGGGCTTTTCGTTTCTCGGCTAAGGCTAGGGCCTGGTTCAGTTGCTCCCTTGCGGTATCGGGGAAGCCTAGCATCCATTGGTTTCTGGCGAGGTATCCGAGGTGAAGCACTTCGGGATCCATGCCGATATGGTAGGGCTTGGATTGGTTCTCTTCGATTTGGACTTCGCTCAACATCGCGAGACCGTCTTCGCAATGCTGTTTCGACTCGTGGTAATTGGCCCCGTAAAAATGGGCCAGCGAAGGCAGCATGCGGATGCCGCTACGAAAATAAGGATTGCCGCTCGCTTCCGCCTGTTCCCACACCCGTTCGGCCATGCGCAGGCAGATGGAAAATTCGTTGCGGCCGACATGCCAAGACCCTTTTGCCCACGTGCATGCAATCAATTTTTCCGGTTGGTTCAACTTGCTGGCGAGTTCAAGCGCCCGGTCGTACAGTGCACCCGGTTCGGCGGCTGAATAGCCGTGCACCGAGAGGAGCGACGCCCCCAGCGGAACGAGCAAGTCCAATTCCATCTCTTCCCGAGAGGGCCAATCGACGGCGTTCTCGGAAGGGCTCGGTCCGCGTTCCTGGCCATCGTCCGGATGTTCGTCGCGTAGCAGCTGGAGGCCGCGTCGCAGATGTCCGATCGCTTCCAGATGCGCGAAACTCCGCACCGCTTGGGTACCGGCATCGGTCCAATACCGAACGGCCTTGGCGTGATTTCCCGCCTCCCCATAGTGGAGCGCGAGCACCTCTGGTTTGCATTCTGGAAAGTCGGATTCCAGGGTCGCGGCGATCCGTCGATGGACCTCCTTTCGGTCTTGGTTCAACAAGGTTCCGTAGGCTGCATCTTGGATCAGAGAATGTCTAAAGGCGAATGTTCCCCCGGACTTTAGTCCGCGGTCGACTAACAGTCCCGATTCTACCAGACGGTACAGTTCTTCCACCAATTGGATCGATTGAAGTTTGCAAACGGGCCTTAACAAATCCGCGCTGAACTCGCGTCCGATCGCGGCCGCCTGCTGCACCAATGAAAAATGCGTGGTCGAACGGTCCAGATTGGCGAGTACCAAATCTTGAAGGTTCTCGGGAATTCGGCCTGGTAGTTTGGACTGGGTCGAGTCCTCCAGCAAGAAATCACCTTCCCGGACGAGCCGCGTATACTCTTCGAGGTACAAAGGATTTCCCTCGGTTTTCTTAACCATCTCTTTCAGCAGCCAGTCGGGAACCTCCTCCCGCTTGAGCGCTATTTTCAGGAATTGTCGAACTTGCCGTTTGGTGAGGCGATTGAGGGCGATCTGTGTGTGGCTGGAACGAAGCTCCCATGGAATGCGGAACTCGGGTCGATAGGTCAGCAGAATAAAGATGGGGAGCGACTGTTCCTTTTCGACCAGGCGTTGGAGAAACTCGAGCGTTGAGGGATCGATCCAATGTAAATCTTCGACCACAAGGAGCATGGGTTTCAGTTTGCAAAGGGTGGCCAGCCAGGAGTGCAAGCCGCTTTTTACCAAGTCGCGGTATCGATTCGGCGTCAAGTTCGCGTGGGCCTCGCAATGCTTCTTGGCTTCCTCGATCCATAGGTCATCGGGGATGCCGGGTGCTTTCGCTGCGAGTTCGGACTGCCCAAGTAGCGCCAGAATCGCGGGCACATCTTGCGGCAGAAGTCCGATCTCATTGGCGTAGGCGACAATCCGCTCCCATTTCTTTTCGGGCTCGATCAAGTCGTTCCAGACGATGGCGTGTTCCAGGGCGTTGCGGATAGGGAAAAAGGGTGATTCGTAGCGATTAGGTTGGCAGCGCCACTCCAGAATCTGAGCTTGGGCGTTCGACGCGACCACATGCTCTTTGAGAATTTGAACCATGCGGGATTTGCCGATGCCGGCTTCGCCGCTGAGGAGGATCACCTGTCCCGTGGAGATGGATTCTTCCACGAGTTCCCATCGTTCCAACATGAGGCCGAGTTCCTGATCCCGCCCGACCAGAACTGATTCGGCATCGCGGAGTTCGATGGCCCGCCGTGCGGCGCCGACCCGGTGGAGTGGGGTCTCGTTCCCTGTATGAATCGGCTGGCTCTCGTACTGGCGTGTAATGGTGGCGTGCAGGGGGTCGGTCACATAAAGGCTCCCCGGATCAGTCGAGCCAAGGACGTTCATCACGTGGGTTCGGGGTCGTCCCGTGATGTCGAACTCGCGCTCTTGTTCACTGCGGTCACCAATGATGACTTCACCGGCATGGACAATCAGCGTGAGCTCCACTCGGCTTCCTCCGGGTGCCAGTTCGGGGCAGGCGGCTAGTAATTC
>Ga0114956_1001550_pt1 | contig 18134 bp, 22 predicted proteins | sample MaitaG_FD_87304 | JGI IMG/M metagenome (GOLD analysis project Ga0114956, IMG submission 87304) | Marine algal microbial communities from Maine, USA - Maine_Asex2 metaG | ecosystem: Host-associated > Algae > Red algae > Unclassified | place: Maine, USA | collected 2015-01-05 | reverse complement strand
CAACAAACCACTCCCGCCAGCTATATTTAGGATTGATGCATCTCATCCGTTTGGATATATTCTCTGCCGCACATGGGCAATGCATAGCCTGTTGCCCAACCTAACCTTACGCATTGACTCTGGAACGCCTGCCCTGTGATATCGCCAGAGAACAGTTTGCGGGTATATGGTGATAAGGGGAGCATTGAATGGGTGCAGGCTGATCCTAATTATTTGTGGTATACGCCGTTGGATGAGCCGAGGCGTTTGGTCACCCCGGGTGGTGCGGGCATAACGCGGCGGCGGCAAGAATGACAAGAGTTCCGCCGGGACATCCTGAAGGGTATCTGGAAGGTTTTGCTAATATTTATGGTGAAGCGGCGCTGGCGATTAAGGCTTTGCGTGATGGTGAGGCTATACCGGAGGAGGTGCAGTATCCGACGGTACAGGATGGGCTGCTGGGGATGCGGTTTATTGATGCTTGTATACGTTCATCCCAAGCGAATTCGGCTTGGGTAAAGCTCTAATCAATACCTCCTCTGGCCATGCGCTGATTACTGAAGGCTTCTCGGCTACCAGATTAGGCATGTGGCTTACCAAGCGCTAAATTATACGACTTACAGATGACTTCAACTACATCATCATACGTAAGAATAATGAAGTGCTTATGTTCTGATGTTTTCTTAGAACCGATTTTTTTGAGCCACTCTGAATCAATGATTTCATCAAAACTTGTTTCATTACAACAACTTGCTTGTGATTCCCAAATATCAAGCTCTGTAATTTTTGAAGCTATAACCCATTCAAATATTAATTCGTAGGGAATCCATTTTTCACTAGCAGGTTTACTACACAGACTACCATTAAACTCGCCTTTCAGGAGCAGGCGGTTGGTTCTATTACCCATAGAAACCGTATCAAGAAAGATGCTATCCCTTCCATTGAGGAGTCCATATTTTGTTTCGACTGGTCTGACTATCGTCATGTTTTATGCTTAACATTTTTGTTAGATATTTGACTATACATTGGCTGTTTCAATATCATTCTTGGATAAATCGTAAGCAATTGTATTGTTTGGAAGCTCCAAATTATTATCCGTTTGGTTCTCCGGTTAGGCACTATTGCCAGCAATTACATCAGCCGCGCGTACCGGAATATTGTTGCTGCCCATGCTACAAATCAAAATCTTGTTCTGGTTGCGAACAATGCCGCTGGTCACTTTACCATTCTTGGTTGTAAGTGGCTCCAGAGATGATTGGCTGAAGTCCAAACCGGCTATATCAACCTGATACTCCAACCATGGAGAACTTCGCAAGCCAGAGATTGAAAGGCTAGAGCCGGTACCCACTGCGGCAACTATCACGACTGATCGGTCGGCGAGATATGACTTCAGCGACTCCTTGTATTCTACAACGGCAGCGTGTTTGACATAATTTTTGAGGAACCTTGGCTTATTAAAGCTTCCACTATGCAAAAAAAATGTCTCAACGTTTTCGACACTATCGTATCCCATTGCATTTGCAATCTTTGCTATTTTCTTATTCCGCGCGTTCGCGCTGCCACCTATGGCCGAGTCCTTAGCGGTATACTTTTCCATAAGCCAACTTGCAACTTCCTTGTAACTTGAGTCAGCACCGAATTGCTTAAGAATGTACGTGTGATATTGAAAATTAAGTGCGCCTCCAGGGTTATTGTTCAAGACGACAAGACTATTGTCACCCTTACTTAAAGGATAGTAGGGTTCGGGCAAAGAGAACATATTGAAGTCGGAATCGAATGTACTGAAATGCTTCGGATCACTTAGCCAAGATTGATAAATCTGCTCGCAGTAGTCTTTGTAATCCACTAGAACCTTCCCTTCGTCTAACGTTACAGTATGGTGATAGTGTACTACGATCACGGGCTGATCGATCTCCCCAAGTCATTTCATAGCCCAGCGCATTTACCAGCCAAGGCTGACCTTTACTGTCTTCCCATAATTCCGGATAAATAGCTTCCTCAAATACCTGTCCGGTTTCTGTGGTGTGCTGCTGATACAGTTTTCGTACATCAGCAGCGGTAAAACTATCCATGCGCAGTGAAGCAGCTTTGATATTAAAAGCACTGCCGCCGGTAATAACTTCCTGATGTTCAGTATGCATACGATAGTCGCGGACATCACGAACACCGCACAAAATAATGCTTATCGGGAATGCCTGTGGGCGCTGGGCATAACCAGCACGGATCTGGCGCAGTAGGGAGATCAGGGTGTCGCCCACCAAAGCATCCACTTCGTCAAGCATAAGTACAATGGGTTGCTCACTCATGAGTGCCCACTGACTGAGTTGTTGGGTCAATGCGCCAGAAAGCTCTTGCTCCTGCATCAGCTGCTTAGTCAGGTCACGCAAACCCGGCTCAACACCATAAACGCCAGCACTGGCTGCAATTGCTTCACAGATTAAGCGCATGGCGCGATTAACATCAGAGCGTACCGCTTGTGCTGCTTCGATATTGACGTACAGCGCCTTATAGATGCTTTCTTCATTCAGTGCTTGCATCATCGCCAGCAGCGTACTGGTTTTACCAGTCTGTCGAGGAGCATGCAGGACAAAGTACTTCCCCGTATCAATCAGATGACGGACCTCTTCCCAATCAAGACGGTGAAGCGGGTCAATGTGATAATGATCGTCAGGATTAATCGGGCCTGCGGTGTTGAAGTGTTTTTGCATAGGTCAAACCAGAGAGAGAGGGTTTAAGTGTAGCATGGCGGGGAGCGATGCAGACTTGGTCTTATCTTGTGCTTATGTACTGCATTGCTTGTGTCATCTTATTGGTATCTTCTTGGGTAAAAACTTAGGTCTTTAGTTAAGTTTTTTTTAATTAGTTGTTAAAAATTATTTGCTTTAATTAAATTATACTTATGAAAGACTACATGACTCTGTAATTATTGTAGTCTTGTTAAGATTACAGAGTAAATGGGTATCAGCCACCTAAGCAATCCATGTGGCTGGTATTTCTAAGTGGTATTCTAAGCAACGAAACATGAGGAGTAGGAAATGTATAAATCAAGCAACAAGCCTAAGCTGTTACTTGCCGCCGCACTGGGTGCTGCTTTATTGAGCAGCAGCGTTATGGCCGCAGATTACCCGGCACGCTCTATTAACATGGTTATTCCATACGGCCCTGGTGGAGCTACCGATATATCAGCACGTACTATTTCTGAGCCACTAACCAAAGCCGTCGGTAAGCCTTTGGTCATGGTCAATAAAGCGGGCGCTGGTGGAGCAATTGGTTCGGTTGCTGTGCAAAATGCAAAAGCTGACGGTTACACTCTTTTGTTTGCCCGAGTAGGAACTCACACCGTTAACCCTGCAATGAAAGCAACACTTCCTTATGGATTAGAAGATTTCCGCTTTGTGGGCGTTTATGAGATAAACCCAGTAGCCTGTGCTGTAAAAGCAGACAGTGACATCAAATCGATGGAAGATTTAGTCGCTCAAGCAGCCGCTAAGCCAGGCAGTGTTAGCTACAGCTCTTCAGGCGTCGGTAGCTTGTTGCATTTAGCGGCAGCGATGGTGCTGAAAGAATTCGGTATGGAAAACCCTGTTAAAGAGGCAACACACATCCCTATGAAAGGTGGTGGTGGTGCAGCAACGGCCGTATTAAACGGAACCGCTACTTTCCTTTGCAGTAACTCATCAAGTCTAGCGAGCTTTGTAAAAAACAAGCAACTTAAGCCTCTTTTGGTAACAACAGCTGAGCCTGTTGCTGGCTTTGATGCGCCGACCTCAAAAGATTTAGACAAGCCAAACTTAGAGCAGTTAGTAGGTTGGACAGGTGTTGCTGGTCCTGATGACTTGCCAGATGATATCGCAGAGTCTTGGGGTAAATGGATGGCAGAAGCAACGTCCAACAAAGAGTTTGTTGAGAAAATGGAAGCACGTGGTTCAATTATTCGCTTAATGGATCCTGCTGAGTCAAAGGCATTTATCGAAGCGCAGTACAAGCAATTCAAGACCTTGGTTGATGAGCTGGGCATGAGAGTTGAAGGTTAAACCCATCTATAGCCTTGGCTAACTCCAAAGCTATACTAAGCAGCGTGACAACAGTCATGCTGCTTATTTCAGAGTATTTATTTTAAAGGGGCTTTGTAAATGCTAAAAAACTCTGATTTCGTGACGGGTTTAGTCACGTTAATGCTATCTCTTTTCCTTTATTTTGTGGCGATACCGTTCGGTGTCACATCGCCTTCTAATGTAAACAATATCGTCCTATCTCCGGTATTTTGGCCACAGGTGCTGAGTGCGCTATTAGGACTGACAGGCATTGGGCTGATGTTTTCTGCCAGAAATGCAGTCAAAGATGACGTTACAGAGTTTGTAGCAACCGAGGGATCTTATAAACGCATTGCCCTGCTAGCCATTTTGATGATTGCCTATATTGCTGCTATCCCAAAGCTTGGCCTCGTTTGGACTTCCATGATTGCTTTCGTAGCACTTGCGGTGTTGATTAAAAGCGCCCACCCGATAACTGCGGTTATCACAGGGATCATTATTCCTCTCGTTCTTTATCTATTTTTTGCTCATGTTGCCGGTATGGCTATACCGCAAGGTGACTTCGTGAGGTTGCCATGACTATGCTAGAAAACCTTGCAGCAGGCTTTGAACTCGTTGCTAATTGGGAAAGTGTCTTTGCTCTAGCGGGTGGGGTTTTAATTGGTGTTATTGCAGGGGCGATTCCAGGTTTATCCGCAACCATGGCGGTTGCCTTAACGCTCCCTTTCACCTTCACCATGCAACCAATCACCGGCATTTTATTATTGCTGGGAGTTTATAAGGGCGGCATATTTGGTGGCAGCATCCCTGCTATTTTAATTAAAACGCCAGGTACACCCGCATCCAGTGCGACTATCTTAGACGGCCACCCCATGGTCAAAAATGGGCAAGCGGGTAAAGCGTTAGGTATGGCGCTGTGGGCATCATGCACTGCCGATCTGATTTCTAACCTTGCGTTAATATTATTCGCAGGTTGGTTAGCAGCCTTTGCGTTAAGTTTTGGCCCGCCAGAATTCTTCACCTTAATTTTATTCTCTTTGACGATTATTGCGGGTGTCTCAGGTGACAACTTATTAAAGGGTATATTAAGTGCAATTCTGGGTTTAGTACTGGCAACCATTGGACTCGATTTAGTTTATGGTACTAGTCGATTTACCTTAGGTGATCCAAACTTAATGGGCGGCTTGAATTTTATCGCGGTACTGATCGGCTTATTTGCGATTCCTGAAATCTTGTCGATGGTTTGGAATCCAAAATCTATCGAAGCCAAAACACAAAGCCTTGGCAAAGAATGGGTAACATTAGCGGAATATAAGCGTTGTTTTAAAACCATCGTAAGAGGAAGCTTTATCGGCGTTTTCTTGGGTAGCATCCCGGGAATAGGTGCGGCTCCTTCCGCATTTTTATCTTATAGCGAAGCACGCCGTAAATCGCCTAATAAAGAAAATTTTGGTAAGGGCGAAATCGAAGGGGTTGCCGCCTCTGAGTCAGGCAATAACGGTGTTGCAGGAGCTACCTTGATACCTCTGTTAGCACTTGGTATACCCGGTGACGTGATCACTGCGGTCATCATAGGCGCTTTCATGGTGCATAACCTACAACCTGGGCCCATGATGTTCCTTAACAGCCCCGATATCATTTATGGACTGTTTATGGGGCTGATCATCAGCTCAGTGTTTTTATTCCTAATAGGCTCGGTGGCCATTCGCGCATTCCGCTATGTGGCCGACATTCCCCGCGGCATTCTCTTCCCATGCATCATGGTGCTTTGTGTCTACGGTTGTTACGCGGTCAATAACAATATATTCGATGTTGGCGTTATGTTTGCAATGGGCTGGTTGGGCTATATCATGTTGCGTAAAGGCATCCCTGCAGCACCGTTCCTTATTGCCTTTATCCTTGGGCCATTGCTAGAAGATAACTTTAGACAAGCCATGTTGATGTCGGGTGGATCACCAGAAGTGCTAGTGCGAGGACCAATTACCTGGTTTTTCTGGGCACTCACTGTGGTAACACTAGTTGCGATTATTCGCTCTGGCATGAAAAAACGGAAGGTAGAAATGATAAGTCACAGAAATCAAGAATAAGAAGCTTTTTAAAATTAAGCTATCAGCAAACATCAATTTTGTAATATATCTGAGACTAAATAACGATGACAAAAAATAAAAGAGGCGCCGACCTTGTGGCCGAAGGGTTGGCAAGGGCTGGTGTAAAGACGATATTCACCCTGTCTGGAAACCAGATCATGCCCATTTTTGATGCAATCATTGATGTGGATATTCGTTTGATCCATGTCCGTCATGAGGCTGCTGCTGTATTTATGGCGGATGCTTGGTCACAGTTAAATGATGAAATAGGTGTAGCTTTGTTACCTGCTGCACCTGGTTTTGCAAATGGCCTGGCGCCATTATATTCAGCCACTTGCTCCGAGAGTGCGGTGTTATTGTTAAGTGGCGATTCTCCGATTTCTCAAGATGGAATGGGAGCATTTCAGGAATTAGACCAAGTTGCTATCGCCACTCCGCTAACAAAGCTATCGAGACGCTCTACATCCGCTGAAACAATACAATCGGATCTATATTGTGCTATTAAAACTGCACGCTCAGGTCGTCCTGGCCCAGTTCATTTAGCATTGCCCCAAGATTTGTTAGGGCAGGTAATCGATTCGTCGATGATATCCGATGCCAATGATTATGTTCCAGATATAGAAAACCCATCGGATGCACTTATACAGCAGATTAAAAATGAGCTACAACAAGCTGAGCGTCCACTAATTATTACTGGGCCTGCATTAACTGAAACAAGAATAGGTGAATTGCATTCACGATTGTCGCTATCACTGTCAGTGCCCGTTATCAGTATGGAAAGCCCGCGTGGATTCAAAGATCCTTCATTAGGCGATTTTAGTAATGTTCTGAGAGAATCCGATGTTGTATTAAGTTTGGGTAAGTCTATAGATTTCACTTTGAGCTTTGCTAAAACGCAGTCCTTCGACTCTGAGTGTCGAGTGTTGGTGGTTGATCCCGAACTGCAGATGCTTAAACGTGCCCGTCGAGCTTTAGGTGAACGGTTGGTTCTGGCCGAAACTGCTAGTGTAAAAAGCCTTGCTGATTCATTAAGTGCATGTCAGGTCGAACTGTCAACGCAAAGACAAAAATGGTTGGATAGAGTCGCAAATGTCATTGCTGTGCGTGGAGAAGATGATGACGATATTGTTTCTGACCTAATTCATCCTGTAACGTTGTGTGCTGCTGTACAGCGAGCAATATCTGATTCTGATAATTCAATATTAGTTTGTGATGGTGGTGAATTTGGCCAGTGGGCACAAGCTTATTTATCAGCATCTAAACGAATTATCAATGGTGTATCGGGAGCTATAGGCGGCGGTATTTGTTATGGCATTGGGGCTAAGGCTAGCCACCCAGAATCAACAGTTTTTGTTTTGATGGGCGACGGAACGGCGGGTTTCCACTTAAGTGAATTTGAAACAGCCGTACGTAATAAAATGCCATTGATAGCCGTGATCGGACATGATGCACGATGGAATGCCGAGGTTCAACTTCAGCTTAGAGAATATGGCGAAGACCGTTTGATCGGTTGTGAACTCGTTGAAACACGATATGACCTCGTAGTGGAGGGTTTAGGTGGTCATGGTGAGTATGTGACAGACCCCTTAGACCTTGATGATGCTTTGAAGAGGGCTCTTGATAGCGGATTGCCTGCCTGTATTAATGTTCGAATCGAAGGGCTACCTGCACCTTCTGGGAATGGGCATTAATCTGAATCAGCTATTTTCTTATAGAGGCGCATTTTCATGAGAACCTTATAGTAATCCGTTGTTCAAACAACAAGCCTATACCAATGGAACTCGAGCTTAACGCACTGGCTGCTTTGAGGTGGCACAAAAGGTTCAGGCTACTGGGCGCCGTTATTACCGAGACGTTAAGAAATCTAGCAAGGCTCCATCATAATATTGTGAATATTAAGTACTGATTAACTTAAATAGAAAATAATACTATATGATAAACCGATGCTTAATTACTAAATCGGTATTGATTAATGGATGTACGTCGCTTTAAAACCCTGATCGCTATTGCCGAGTTAGGAACATTTGCCAAAGCAGCTGAGGCCGTTTATTTAACCCCAGCTGCGGTTAGTCAGCAAATGAAAGCGCTTGAAGAAGAGCTTGATATGCCTCTTTTTGATCGTAGCAAACGTCCTCCTGCACTAAATCCAGCGGGTCATGCCTTGATACCGAAGGCTTTGCACCTGATCAAAAGTTATGAAGAGTTAAAGCCATCCTTAGAAGGTGAGCTAAATACTTTAGAACACCTCACCGTGGGAACGGTTCCAACTACCACTACGGGCATAATGCCTAGAGCGCTTAAAGCCTTACAAGACGATCATGACAACCTGCACATTCGTATCTATCCAGGGTTGTCGGATGATTTATATGCCCAGATTGACCGTGGGTTTCTTGATGTTGCGGTGATGACCGAGCCGCCAACAGTCTATAAACATATGATCTGGCGACCATTTACCGAAGAGCCCTTTGTCGTTTTAACCGCTAAAGAAATCACTATAAAAGAACCTAAGGAAATCTTACAAACTAAGCCTTTTATACGGTTCGCGCGAAAAGCGTGGGTAGGCAGGATTATCGACCAATGGCTGCTGGATAATAATATTCATGTCCATGAAACGATGGAGCTCGATACCTTAGAAGCAACTGAAGCCATGGTGATGCATAATCTTGGCGTTTCTATTGTTCCATTAAATTGCTGTTCGAGGCCGGAGCACGAGCATCTGAATATCATTCCATTGGGTGATGCTTCTTTTAAACGCGTATTAGGTGTTTTGTATCGTCGCGATACCAGTAAGCATATCGTCATTGAATTGTTGTGGAATAAGCTGATTAAGATCGTTGAGGATTCAGGACGTACCAAAGTTTTGTTAGATCCCGTCAAGCATCAGAACAACTCAACTTCATGATAGGCTGGCGCTAAATTTTCCATGTTTCACGGTTCGATGCGATGAATTCGTCTACGTCCTTTACTGTGGCAAAGCGGGACAGGTGTCTGCCCGCACCAATAAAATCGCGTAGTGACTTGGTTTTATTCATGGCCTTTTCTGGCGTAGCTGCTAGCTTCAGTATCTTGTGGTAATAGTCGGATGGCTGGCTCATTTTATGGAAATGATGCTCACAAGCGTAATTTAGAAACAACGGCTATAGATAATCCAGTTTTTGCGGCAATCACCTCATCATCCAATACATCCAGTAAGTTTCGAGCAAGCGTGATACGCTCCTCTTCCCGACCCTCTTTTTTACCTTCACCCCTAGCAGTATCCGTCACATTTTTTAAATCACGATAGTACTTAAGGCTGTTCTCATAAGCTTTACGCTCCATGGTACACGCTTCGGTCTTTGAAGTAGTTTTGCTTGGCTTTTTGCAACTTGACGATGAAGCGCTCGCCGCCTGGGCTGATGCAGCTCAGGTCAAAAATAGCTTTGCGATCCAGTTGGCCACTACCTTGTTGTTCGTTGCGAGTGTATTGCAAATCCTGAATCTGGTGTTTTTCAGGCAACAGCGTGTTAAGAAAGCTGATCAGTAAGGCTTTGTTTGGTTCTTCACCGAACAGTTTTTTAAATCCAAAATCGGTGAAGGGATTAATGTATTTATCTTGCATAGCCATGATCCTTTATCATTCGCATAGGGTCAGTGTAGCAAACTTCAGTACCAGCCCACTAATGACGTTGCTAAGTTAAGTCACCGAACGACTGGAGGATGTTACACTGCAGCATAATGTCTACTTAGCTCTACCATGCGTACTATTTAGCGTTACCTCGTAAATTAGATATTTAATGATCAAACCCCTTTTAGTCTCTTTCTAGTTCACATTAGCCTGTAAATAATCTATAGTAAGTCACTAATATTAATGAGATTTTATTATGAATATTAATTTGCCAGAGCATCAAGAAGAATTCATAAACCAACAAGTTATAGAAGGTGGCTATCGCTCCGTTGATGAGTGGCTACAAGAAATTATCTATGACCGTATGTTGCAGGTAAACCCAGCGTTAAAAGCAGAACTAGATGCAAGTTTAGACAGGGGCTTGGCGGATATTGAAGCAGGACGAACTAAGCCCTTAGGCGAAGTTATGGAGAGAATAAAAGCTGAAATTAGAACTAAATTTGATCTAGCATAATGTACAAGTTTGAAATATCAGCAGAGGCTGAAGAGGACTTGGAAGAGATCATGCTATACAAGTCTGGGTACAGTCCCACGTATGCCATCACATTCATCGATGGGCTTGCCAATCGCTTTAAAAAAACGCTCTCAGCTTTTCCTAGCTCCGGTGTTATTTATAGCGAAGACAAAAATATTCGGAAAATAACGTTTGAAGAATTCACCGCTTTTTATACCGTCAGAGAAGAACAAGAAACAGTTTATATATTACGGATTATTGACCAAGAGAAGCCGCTAGAGGCCCGAGGAATAAAGTTTTAAGTGCTCCTAAAAGAGCACTTCATGATTAGAGAAAGCTAATCAGCAACGAAGATTTAAACTGGTGGATTTAACGCTTGCTAGCTGCTTTCACTATTCTTTGCCCTTTCGATTCTACGTTCCTCGTGGGCCTTTTTTTCTTTTCTTCTATCACTACTTGTATATATATCAGCTTTGATCTTCTTGGAGCCAGTAATCAATGAACCAATATCTTTTTGCATTTTTTCTAAAGTTTTCGAAATCTTATAAATGGGTTCACCACCGTCGGGGCCGTAGATTCCTTTATACTCTGTAAAGTTAAAGTATGACTTGGAAGAGTATTTTTTTTTCTCTAAATCTTGGAACTGGATGTCTATTTCTGCCATGTAATCTAGCGCCCTATCACCAAACTTCTCATGTAGATCTATAAAGCTAAACAGGTAACTCGTCCTCTTTTCACCGGCACTTAAAGACCATATTCCATTATTCAGTATGACGAGCTTGCTGAACTCAGTTTGCAGATGGTCAAAAATATCTTGTGTCTCTTTAGACTTATTTATGAAGCTAAACGAGATATTTTGTGCAACTCCAGCTCCGCTATTGTTTATATGCACATCGATAGAACTGAATGCAGAAGGGCTCGGTTTTAGGTATATATTTACGCTTGGTTTTATTGAATCTTTCCGAATTTGCTCAATCTGCGACAACTGTATGAGGCGAAGCTCCCAAGTTTCTTTGGCAAGAAATATTGTCAGTATAGCAATACATACAGTCGCTAGCGCCGCCACCCATGCAGACATAGTATCATTAGTAAAAGCTACTGGATTTTGTGAACCTGCCCCAACAGAGAGACCAATTATGAAAAATATCACAATAACTAAAATGAGCATTATTGAGCCAAACACCAAAAATGATTTATTTTTCATGATTATGTTTTTTCTATTGTTTCGGAAACTTCGAGACTATATCCGTCTCATATTGAATGCTGGACCTGACTACGACACCTGTTTTTTCTCCATGAGAATCATCGGTCACAGGATCAGAGTCTTCATGATGCCACGTTCTCACAAGAGTCACGATACCATGCATGCACCTGCCTGAGTGTATCAAATTCGAAGCTGTTGTTTCAGCTCCAATGCCAACATCAAAGTCCCAGCTGATAAATAAAGAACAACTTAATATAATCTACAACTTTATTCGTTTGATAAAAAATCTCTTTTCATTTTAAATCGAATGCCTATATCAACAAGTTTCAAGCCTGTTGAGTGTCATTAGATAAAGGGAGGGGTTAAGTGGTAGAAGAAGGTAACACGATAAAGGTATTGCTGAGTCGCGGTAATGACTCAGGCAGCACGCTAAAAGAGTACGAAGTACCTGCCAAAGAAAGCCAAACGGTATTGGACGTGGTGACCTGGATTCAGCGCAATCTAGAGCCTGACCTTTCTTATCGATTTGCCTGTCGCGTGGGTATGTGTGGCTCTTGCGCGATGACGGTCAACGGCAAGCCTCGTTGGACTTGTCGTACCCATGTTTCTAAGGTCATGGATGGCGAGACCATCACCATTGAGCCGTTAAGAAACATGCCGGTCATCAAAGACCTCGCCTGCGACTTGAATGAGTTTTTTGAGAAATGGACTAAAGCTAGAGGCCATTTCATTCCGACTAAAACGCGCGATGACCCCATCGAGTTGATCTCGCCTAAAGAGAAAAAACGTCGTGAAGCTAATGCAGGAATTGAGTGCATCAACTGCGGTGTCTGTTATTCATCCTGTGATGTTGTCGAGCAAAACGACAAGTACTTAGGCCCTGCTGCGCTTAATAGGGCGTGGACATTAATCAATGATGTTCGTGATGGCGGAAGAGTCGAGCGTTTAAAAGCAGTGACTAGTGAAGGGGGCTGTCAGTCTTGCCACTCTCAACAAGGCTGCACCACCTACTGCCCTAACACGCTTAACCCTACACGCTCGATTGCTGGCCTTAAAAAAGCAGCTTTCGTAGCAACACTTAAGGGGGAGCTTTAATCATGCTCAGTATTCGGCTTTATTTAGCGCAGCGAATCACTGCGATGCTAATGGCCCCGTTGGTGTTACTGCACTTAGGCGTCATGGTGTACGCCATTCAGGGCGGCCTGACTTCTAGTGAAATATTGGGCCGCACACAGGGCAGCCTCTTCTGGGGTTTAACCTACGGTTTATTTGTAGTGGCTTTATCGATCCATGCCGCTATTGGTTTAAGAGTGGTCATTCACGAATGGTTTGGTTTAAACGAGTCACTGCTTAACTGGATAACCTACGCGATTACACTCCTGCTATTAGGTCTTGGTGGGCGAGCAGTCTATGCGGTGGTGATGTCATGATTAAACCACATCGTAATCAGCCGCTATGGTATGCCTTCATGCTGCATCGCCTATCCGGTGTTGCACTCGCGTTATTTCTTCCTTTGCATTTCTACATTCTCGGTCTTGCCTTAAATGATCCTGAGTCTCTCGATGGCATGCTGCTCTGGACAGAGAATCCATTAGTAAAGTTTGCAGAATTTGGACTGGTGTTTTTACTGGCAGTACATATGTTCGGCGGCTTGAGATTACTCGCACTTGAGTTCTTACCTTGGAAGTCAGCACAAAAAACATTCGCTGCTGCTGCCGTTGCCATCGCATTTTTTGTGGCTTTAGTCTTCTTATTAAGAGCGATTTGACCATGTTAGAAAGAAACGATACCGATATTTTAATCATTGGCTCAGGTGGCGCAGGTTTATTAGCAGCTTTGCACGCTCATAAAGCGAACCCTAACCTAAAGATCAGTGTTGCGGTTAAAGGCTTGATGGGTAAATGCGGTTGCACTCGTATGGTTCAAGGTGGCTATAACGTCGCAATGAGTGACGATGATTCCGTAGAGCGTCACTTCATGGATACCATCGCAGGAGGCAAATGGTTACCTGATCAAGACTTGGCTTGGAAGCTATGTGAAACAGCGGTCACCCGAGTTCAAGAACTTGAAAATGAAATAGGTTGCTTCTTTGACCGTGAAGATGACGGTTCGCTTCATCATAAAGCATTCGCCGGACAAACAGCTGACCGCACGGTACACAAAGGAGATCTTACCGGAATTGAGATCATCAACCGCTTGATGGAACAGGTGCTAGCGCTTCCCATAGATCGCCTGGAAGAGCATCGAGCGCTGGCATTAGTACCTAACAAAAAAGGTGATGCACTTGCAGGCGTGCTGATGGCAAATATGCGTACGGGTGGCATGCACTTCGTGCGTGCAAAAGCGGTATTGTTAGCCACAGGTGGCGGGCCAACTATGTATCGCTACTACACCCCTTCCGGTGAAAAAAGTATGGATGGTTTAGCCATGGCATTACGCCTTGGTTTGCCCCTACGCGATATGGAAATGGTGCAGTTTCATCCAACAGGTTTGCTAGCAGGCAAAGACACGCGCATGACAGGAACCGTGCTAGAAGAAGGCTTGCGTGGTGCAGGAGGCCATTTGCTAAATGGCAATAACGAACGCTTCATGTTTGATTACGATAAGAACGGAGAGCGTGCGACCAGAGACATCGTTAGTCGTGGCATCTATGCCGAGATGCGCAAAGGCAATATAACCCCTAATGGCGGCGTTTATATCGCTATGAGCCACCTTGGCGAAGAGAGCGTTAAGAAAAAATTCAAAGGCATGGTTAAGCGCTGTGCTGATTGCGGTTTTGACCTAGCAGGTGGCTTAGTTGAAGTAGTGCCTACAGCGCATTATTTTATGGGTGGCTTGATTTGTGATACCGATACAAAAACAGAGTTGCCGGGTTTATTTGTAGCGGGTGAAGATGCTGGAGGTGTTCACGGTGCAAATAGATTGGGAGGAAACGGCGTAGCGAACTCTACCGTTTTCGGTGGCGTTGCCGGTGAGTCAATGGCTGACTTTGTGGCTGATATAGACCAACTGCACGAGGCAGACGAAGACTTTATCCAAGCCGAGATTAATCGAGCGCTGCTTCCTTTCACCTCCCCTGCTGGCAGAGCAAATGTTCACGACCTGCGCGAAAAGCTTCAAGATATCATGTGGGAAGACGTCGGCGTCATGCGGACAGCAGAAGGTATCCAACAAGGTATTTCTAGAGTCGAAGCACTGCGCGCTGAATTATTAGAAAATGGTATTGGTGCAGAAAACACCGTGTTTAACCCCACTTGGCACGACTGGTTAAACCTCTACAACTTAATCGAGATCTCCCTAGTGATAGCAAGCGCCGCCTTATCGCGTGAAAACTCACGTGGTGCTCATTGTCGTGAAGACTTCCCAGAAGCTGGCAGCTTAGAGGACTCTTATTTCACCGTCGCCCGCAACCAAGTCGGAAACTTGGGAGTTGTCCACGAGCCAGTCAATTTTTCAATTATCAAACCGGGCGAATCACTGATTGATGATTACTCCGAAACAGCGCCCAACGTGAAGCATTAATAGAGAACATACAATGATTTCTAACAAGACAATTCAAGACACTGCTTACCAGATTATGGGAAAAGCAGCCATCGACATCCCCCAAGATTATAGTAAGGGCGTCGAGTTCATGATTCAAAAGGAAAACGGCTTATCCAAGTTTGTACTCAAAACAATGATGCAAAACTGGGACGCCGCCACTGAAGATAGACGCCCGATGTGCGCCGATTCAGGACTGCCGCGTTACTACGTAAAAGTAGGCAATGACGCTAAATTTGAAGGTGGTTTTATCGGCATTGAAAGAGCATTGCGAGAAGCCACCGCAAAAGCAACACATGACATTCCGTTACGTCCAAATCGTGTCCATCCCTTATGGCGCACCGACCATAACAACAACGTTGGTATTAACTCACCAGAGATTGATTGGAGTTTTGAGCCTGATGTGGATTGGATTGATATTACCACCGTGCACAAAGGCGGATTGTTCGGAACCGATTACAGAATGCTGTTTCCTGGTGACGGTATTGACGGTATCAAGCGCTTCTTCTTAGACACGCTGGTTTCATTTGGTAAGCGTGGTCTGGCATGTCAGCCTGCCATCGTCGGAATAGGTCTTGGTGGTTCGAAAGACACAACGATGGTATTGGGTAAACAGGCCGCGTGTTTACGCACCGTGGGGGAAGCCAACCCTGATCCGGAGATTGCCAAGCTTGAGGAAGAACTCAAAACACTCGGCAACGAGATTGGCATGGGTGCGCAGGGTTTTGTTGGGGCATCGATGGTTGCAGATTGTCATATCGAGGTGGGTTACACCCATACCGGCGGTATGCCGATGAGTGTGCACATGTTCTGTCTTTCTTCACGGCGAGCAACGGCTCGACTTTACGCCGATGGCTCAGTAACTTATCGCACCGACCCACAGTGGTTCACCCCATACATGAGACGGGAGACAACCTCATGGTAGACGCAAATGAAAATAACGAATTTAAAGAAGTTAAATTAACGGTTCCAGTCAAGCCAGAGGATTTAGAAGGCCTGGAAATTGGCACTATTGTCTATCTAGATGGTGTGATCTATACCGGCCGTGAAGGTGTTTATAAACGCGTACTCGAAGACGGCTTTGATATACCGCTAGATCTTCCAGCGTTAAGCAATGTGAATTTCCATTGCTCACCTGCTGCTGCAATAGAAGATGATGGAACCTTCAATGTCGGTGGCGTAACAGCCACTGCCAGCTTCCGTTTTGCCAAATGGATGGAGGCTTGGTTTAAAAAGTCCGGTGCAAAAATCATTATCGGCAAAGGGGGCATGTCGAGCGAGCAATATAAAGAACTCTATGTACCTGCTGGTGCTGTTTATCTCACCACCGTGGGCTACGGAACAGGCGCTCTACTGGGTCGAGGCATTAAAGGGGTTAGACAAGTCGAGTGGGTCGAAGAGCTTGGAAATGCTCAAGCCATGTGGGTATTTGATGTAGAGAATTTTGGCCCCTTCATTGTGGAAAGTGACCTTGAAGGCAACAGCTTATTTGAAGAAGAGGGGAGAAAGATCAACAAGAAGTTGGATAAGCTTTATGAAGGTTTAAAGAAGCCTGCATTAAGCCGCTATGGTGAAACTGATGACCGTAGTGATGAGCTGATCTAATTTTGGATTACATTCTCTCGTCAATTAATCTCGCATTAGCTGACCCACATGTTTTTTGGATAGCCTTGATCGTTCTGTTTGCGCTGTTTACTCGTGCGGCCATTGGTTTTGGGGATGGCATCATTGCTATCCCATTGTTATCACTGATGATTAACGTCAGTGAAGCCGTTCCTTTCCTACTGTTTATTTCTACAATAATGTCATTGATAGCCTTATGGAAGGATAGGGCGCACGTTCAATTCGGTTCATTAAAGCGCACTGCCGTTATGGCGTTAATCGGATTCCCATTTGGTATATTGTTGTTAGGCGTTACCGATAACGAGTTAGTGAAAAGCATTCTTGGTTTTACGCTAATAGCGTTGGCCATCTGGTTTTTTTCTCCCACAAAGAAAGTTCAGCTAAAAGCACCTGTTTGGGGTTATGTATTCGGTTTATTGGCTGGGGTGCTCGGTGGAGCCTACGCTTTTCGTGGGATTGTGTTTGGTATTTACGGCAGCTTACAAGGTTGGACGCCTGCTCAATTCAAAGGCACCATTCATAGCTTCTTTCTAATCAGTGGGATTTTTATTCCCTTTGGTTACTTTGGTGCGGGGCTGGTTACGCCTAGAGTGATTGGGCTTTTCTTTGTGATGTTGCCGGTTGCTTTGCTGGCTACGCTGCTGGGGAGTTGGCTCTCAGGCAAGCTCAATGCTGATATGTTTCAGAAAGTTATTTGGGCAGTTTTATTATTGCTTGGCATGGTATTTGTTGGGCAGTTTTTATTTAAGTAGCTGGTGTCATTACATAAATACTCCAGCACCTGTAAGGTTCGGTCGGTTGGGTCAGAGCGCGTATGGACTTACTTAAAGTGCACCAGCCGATTTATGAATTTCTAATAGGAGTAGGAGGTCATAAATCGGTCGGTGCTAAACACGGTAGGCGTTAATTCACACCTGCAAATTGCAGTAAGAACAACGACAGGGGTGGCCAGAATGCAATCACCAGCCAAATCAATGTGAGTGCCAGTAGATAAGGCAATACATGTTTAACGATTGAGAAGTAAGGAATACCCGTAATACCACTCGCCACATAGAGGTTCAAGCCGTAGGGTGGCGTAATAAAGCCTATCGCATCACCCACCAGGAAAATAACCGCAAAGTGGATTGGATCAACGCCCGAAACATAAGCAATCGGTGCCAAAATAGGCGCTAGAATGATCGTATTGGGTAAGCTTTCTAGAACCGTTCCAGCCATTAACACCATAAACATACAGGCGAGTAGGATAAACGTCGGGTCACCCAATCCGGTCAGCAGCGCACCGATCCATTCTCCAGCACCCAGTAATGAAAGGATCTGCTGCATAACCACCGACACGGCAATAAGCGGGGCTAGCATCCCCGTGATATGGCCCGATCGCATCAAGATAGCGGGTAGGTTCTTGAACTTGATTTCCCGTGTAATGAGTAGGCCTGCGATTAGACTGAATCCAACCGTTACACTAGCTGCTTCTGTTGGTGAGAATAGTCCAGAATAAATACCATAGAGAACAATGATAATGGCGGCAAAACCAAGGTAAGCTCGCAGTCCT
>Ga0114956_1001540_pt1 | contig 18162 bp, 10 predicted proteins | sample MaitaG_FD_87304 | JGI IMG/M metagenome (GOLD analysis project Ga0114956, IMG submission 87304) | Marine algal microbial communities from Maine, USA - Maine_Asex2 metaG | ecosystem: Host-associated > Algae > Red algae > Unclassified | place: Maine, USA | collected 2015-01-05 | reverse complement strand
TTCAAATTCAAATTCAAATTCAAATTCAAGTTCAACTTCAACTTCAACCTAAAAGGAATACCCAATTGCAAAATTAAGAACGGGTTCGTCTAATTGAAAATCATAACGCTGACCTTCTGGTAAGGATGGGTCGTGAAAAGGTGCCGCCAAATCAAACCGAATTACGAATCCTTGCACATCAACGCGCAATCCAAATCCGGCTCCCATTCCTAATTCGTTAATAAAGTTAGAGGTGAATTTATCTGTGGGATTACCCTCTTCGTCATTAAAGGCTGGGTTTGAAACAGAATTCCAGACATTACCAGCGTCTGCAAAAAATGCACCTTTAAAAAAGCCATAAATAGGAAAACGGTATTCTACGTTCGCTTCTAAACGAATGTTTCCGGTTTGGTCAAAAAAGGTACCATCACTATTCGGATCAGTGTCTTCATTGTAAGTTCCTGGTCCTAATGAACGAATTCTAAATGCTCGTACACTATAAGGTCCACCAGAAAAATATTGTTTTACAAATGGAATGACATCTGAGTTTCCATAAGCCAATCCGTAACCAGCATACAATCTTGTGGCAAGCGTTTGCTCTTTATTTTCACCAAAATTAAAATGAAATCTCGCATCAATATCTGCTTTGGCATATTGCGCATATTCCAAACCTAAAAATTCTTTAGAGCCTCCAGTTTCACTTTCTTTTCCGAGTAAACTTATTGAATTTCCTGCAACATCTAAGGTTGAATTGACAAAGAATTGATAAGGATTATTGGCATCTACCATCCCATTGTAGGTAAACGAAAATGTTAAGCCAGAAATAAATTGCTGGTCGAAACTCCGTTGTAAAAACGGATTTTCATTCAAATTATCTTGAAATTCTTCGGTAGAATTAGACAGTCGTGTATAATTGACCGAAATCGGGTTGACTTGATAGGTTATATAGCGATTGGCATCCCAAACATAACCAAAAAGCGCAGTCCCAGAAAGTAAGGTGTAGAGCTTACTTCTATTTAAATAGTTAAGACCTAAACTGGTTTTTGTCTTTGGGATGGAATACTCAAAAAAGTCGTCACCAATTTTAAATGGGGAAATTACTCGTGGAAATATAAGCTCGCTTTTTAGTCCTATTTCCAAACTGCTTAAACCAGCATTATCACCACTTGCAAATTGCGTTTCGTAACCAATATTTGCACTGATGTTTAAGGTTTCTCCGCCAGCAAAAAGATTTCGGTTACTGTACGTTAATGCCAAATTAGGACCAGCAAAATTATTTGATTTTGTTACGGCTTGTAATTCCGCTCTAAGCGCGCGCTTGGTTAATGGAGATAAAAATATATTCGCCTCTAATGCTCCTAAACTGTCGGTAGATGCGGAATCAATTTCTGTATATTGAATGTTAACATATTTGTAAGCTCCAATAGTAGATAAGCGTCTCGCTGTGTTTTTTGAGGTTTGCGGATTGTAAGTCGTGCCTTCTTTTAAAGTGATGTATTTGTTGAGATGGTTTGGCTTAAAATACGTCGGATTCTGCAAATAATTTTTATTCTTAAAACGACGTGGTTCTAGATAACTAGTGTCTGTTAAATCGTGGTCTGGATAAATATTTATCGTTCTAATGATATAAGGCACAATGGCTTTATTTGGCACATCTCTTTTTAGTTTTAAAAAGAGGTCGAAACGTTTATTGTCATATTGATTGGTATCTGCTTCGAAAATGAAAAAATCTGGATTAAGATTATAATACCCTTTTTGTTTTAATTTAAAATCAATACGTTGACGCTCTAATTTTAAATTTCCAAGGTCAAAACGCATGTCTTTATTTAATGGCGAATCTGAAATAGCTGCTTTCACATCTTCATAAATTGGCGATGGCATGGAATCTAATTGAAAGGTTTCCATTATGTAGGGTGAGGGCACTTTCAACTTATAAATAGCAGAAGCCTCAATTTTTTTTTCTTCAAAAGATGAAGACGCTGTGCTATAAAAGAATCCATTATTTTCGAGTCGATTTCTTAAAATATCTTCAACTTCAAACGTTTTTACGTCCGATTGATAAACTGGTTTTTCACCAATTTGTTTAAAGAGCCATCGCTTAATAAACCCAGGTTTTTCTTTTTGATTCTTATAATAATAGTATAGACCTGGTCGCATACCCAAAAATTTTGAATTGGGTTCTGGACGCAAAACCGTTTGCAATTCAGCTTTAAGTTCATCTACTTTCTGAACAGATGAGTCTGCGTCAATTTCAATAGTCGCACCAGTATATAAACGTTCACCTTCAGGAATGTATTTTGTAATACTGCATGAGTATAGCAACAGTCCAAGCAAAGTAATAGTGGTGATATGTTTCAAGTTTAATTTCAATTTCTAATTCTTTTTCTTTTTAATACTTTCAACTGTAGAATCTTCTTTTACTTCCAATATATCTTCGGCAGCTTTTTTCTCAGCTTCAAGTTTCGCTTTCCTTTCACTTTGCGAACGAAAAATAGCATCCCAAAGTTCGCTAAATTGATTGAATTCTTGTGTAAAAATTAACGCCAATCCACTTGATATGGTTTGTCCATCGATAACATTTTCAAACTCACTACGTCTAAAACCTTTTAAGCGATATCTGCCATCTTCAGAAACAATATATTCTAAACTTACATTGCCAATGAGAGGAGTTTCTGCACCAGAGGTATCACTACCTTGAATATCTACTGCGCTTCCAACTCTTACAATTAAACGATCATTAAATAATTTTTTTTGTGCTGCAATATCTAATTGCGTACGGTCTTGTGGTGCATTGCCTTGATAATCGGTATAACTATCTAAACCAAAATCTACTTCGATACCAGTATTTCCTAATATTTTATCTGAAAACGCGTTCAGTTGCTCAGAAACTGCATCATTAAGATTATCTCTGGCAATGGTTGCGAAACCACCTGTACTACCATCACTTCCTGGGTCTGGATAAAAACGGTTGAGTACCAAGAGTGAAAATACCTGTCGGTTTAATTCTCCTTCTTGCTGATTCACTTGTTGCACTCTGCCGTACACTTGTCCGCCAATAGCACCTTGTTCTTCTTCTGGCATATCCAAACCAAACGATATTTTTGGTTGTAGTAATTCGCCATTAATATTAAGATACACGTTAAATGGTAATATTTGTCTGTATTTGGATTTTACAGATGGGTCAGCACCAGAAATTTGTGGAGCCATCAATGATGACGCTGAGGTTTCGAGATTATAGATAGCGCGCACATTGAGTTTAGCATCAAATGGGTCGCCAGACCATGTGACACGACTGCCTGGCGCAATTAAGAATTTTCGGTTAACGAGATTGTAAAGATTAAGTTCGTAATGGCCATCTGAAATTTCATAGACTCCAGAAAGGTTAATCCGTCCGTTCGGAACCATTCTGAAATTAAAATCGCCATCACCTGAGACCTTAAAATTATCTCCAGTTTCTTCATCAATAATAATAGTAACAGCCGCTTCGTTGCCAACTTTAATTAAAGTTGAAATATCGAATCCTTTAATCGTAGCGGTCGCTTCTTCGGTTTGTGTGAGAATGGCATCAGGATTTTCTCTATTCACGAATAAGACAACTCCATCGCGTTCTTCAATATTTGCAAGTGTGGAAGGCATCACATAAACAAAATCCGTATCGGAACCTAGCGTAACTTCCGCATCGAGTTTTGGGATTAGTAAATTGCCAGTCAATTTTGCATCCGCATTAAAAGAGGCTTTTCCGTAAAAGGCCTCGTTATCTTTTTTTGTAGCATTCAAAAGTTGAAAATTATCAGCTTTTAAATCGAGATTAAAGTTAGGATTCAAAAAGCTCTCTGTTCCTATATCTCCCGATAAAACCAAAGCATTTTTATTGACATCTAAAATTGTAAAATTAGACATAGATACACCAGCGTTGTTAACGTTGAGCGTTTCATCTTGTATAGTAAACTTGGTATTTAGTTTCGCAATGTTGAAATTTGCATTATTAAACGTTAATGAGCCATTATATTGTGGGTCTGTGGTTGTGCCAGTCACTTTAAATTTACCTGAAACACTTCCGCCACCTTCCTTTATTTCGCCTAGCGATAACGTATTTAACGCTTTCATATTAAACTCATTGATGTTTAAATTGAGATTAAGATTTGCAGCCGTTTCATTTGCTTCATAGTCACCAACCAAGTCTAGGTTAACGTCTCCACCTTTTAGACCTACGTTGAATGCATAAGAATTTCCGCCAAGTGAATTTCCGTTTAGGCTAAGTGTGCCTAAATTTGTTTTTAGCATTTCAAAATTTGAGATGCTTAAATCGGCAATAATACCAGTATTTCCAAAAGGGTCTTCGAGAACAAAATCACCATTAAGTTGACCTGTTGCCAACTTTGATTCAGGATTTAAATAATTGAAAACTTCACTTATTTTAAAATTTTCAAACTCTAATGCTGCGTGTTTTTTAGTAATATTTTTGGCTTTATCTGTAATGGCAATGGACTGATTGTCTTTTGTGATTTTGAAGTCATTGAATTCGAGATTATTTTCAGTTAAAATCACTTCATTACTTTCAGGAATTGTCCATTTACCTTTATTAAGAATCAAACTATCAGGATTCACTTTAAACTGCAAACGGTCTCTGTCGCCGGTAATCTTGGTGTTTACATTCATTAAGCGTTCTCTATCGAGATAACCTAAGAAATTAAGTGACAATTCGTTATTGGTTTGATTACCTGTGATGATTGTTTTAGGTACGTCTAACGGTCCTGCCGTAATATTTTTAAAGCCAAGATTGAAGTTAAAATTCTCTTTATCTGTATCCATTGAAAAGGCAAGGCTATCCAATTCATTTCCGCTGTAATTGATATGTGGAGCAGTAATATTTGCTTTTAATTTTCGAGCTTTTTCATTAAAATCTACATCAATATTTATGGTGTCTAAATCTTGAACATTGACTAAAAAGACGTCATTCAGTAAAGGAGATTGCGCAATTTTACCTCTAAGTTTTAAGTTTACAGGATTGGTGATAGAATCTCGTAATGTTTCATCACGATAGAAATAGCTCAACACATGCCGTTGCAAAGCTTTACTAAATGTGATTGGGTCGCTATTAGATTTTAAATCGATATCAATCATTTTATTGCTCAGAGAAACGAAAGTCGTGTCTTTGGTCACTTGAGCTAATGCATCTAATGAACCCACTAAATACGTTCTGTTGTCATAGACGATTATGCCATCATCGACAATAGCAGTGACATCATAAGCTTCTCCATTACCTTTAAAATCGGCGTAGATTTTCATACCTGTTTTTACATTACGTTTCATTAAACCAAGGGCTTGTAGGTTGGCGCCAATCACATCTAATTCTACCGTTGCTTCTGGCGCAATGGAGTCTAAAATGACCAAAGCATCCATGCTTATGTTCAGGTTCTCATCTTTGAATTTTGAAAGCACATGACCTGTTCCGTTTTTAATTTTCCCGTTAAGGTTAAGGTCTTTAATAGCATAATTGTTAAGCTTAAAACTATTGACCGTAGCATCTAATGTCGCATTAAACGTATTTATAGTTGTTCCGCTTCCTTGAGAATTCAAGGTTAAACTTAGCTTTCCAAATTGTGGATTGTTGAATAACTCATTGACTTTGTAATCTTCAATAGTAACTAACGCATCGTAAGAAATAGTAGATGTATTTTGAAAATTACCTACAACAGTTGCAATACCTTGCGTGGTTGTCAGTTTAGCTTTGGTTGAAATATCTTGAAGGTTTCCATTAATATGACCAGCAAGTTTTACATTTTTTGGTAAGCTAACGCCTAAATCTTTTTCGCTCACAAATTGAATTAAATCAGATCGTTTTGTCTCTGCTGAAAACTGTGAAATATCGAATTGAAGCGTTTCAGGATTTGTGATATTTTGAAGTTTTCCATTAGCCGAAATCTGTGTCGTAATTCCCCAAAACACATTAGCATTAGTCATATCTACTGATGCTAAGGTTCCTGAAGCGTTGAGATTTCCTGTGAGTTGTTTTTTGCTTAGCGTTACGAAATATGGATTGTTTTTAAGTTTGGGTTGAAACCTGAATACTTCTGATAACGACAAACTAAACGCTGGTAAATTAACGTTGACTTTGGTGTTTTCTGGTTGTTCTAAAAGTTCTGGAAGTGAGCTATAGCTTAAATTTGCATAACCTTTAACTGAATTATTATTGACCTTAAAATTCAAAGCCTTAAAAGACATTTCATTATCAGTAGCCTTAAAATTGACAGCTAGTTGTTTAACGTTAAGACCAGAAATTTCATCGAAATTTAGTTGACCTAAATTTAGCGATGCGGTCTTGTCTTTTAATGAAATGTTTTTAGCTTGTAATGTTAAATTAGATAGTGCAAAAGCATTAGGATTAAACACATCTTTTTGAGGTATTGAATTGCCTAGGCTATAATTGAGCGTATTATTTTCAAAAATAATATTTGAAATGCTTACTTTTATTTGAGGCCATTTCAACGTATTGATATCGGTTTGAACTATGTCCTTTAAAGTTTCAATTCGTTGGGTAATTCTGTTGATTTCAGCTTCTGTTGTGATATGGATTCTTGAGTTTTTTAGGATAATTGTCTCAAGATTGAAATCACTTTCTGCTAGATTGATTATTGGATTCTCGGTTGAAAATTCATCGATATTTAAATCTGCAATAATACGGTCTGGTTGTGACTCGTAATAAATTACTACGTTTTTGAGCGCTAAAATTTTAGTAGAAAATTTAGGGAGTGGAACTTCTAAAGCTGTTGTATCTGTTACGATTGGTTTTTGAATAAATTTGATATTAGCATCGGATAATTCAATATCAGAAGCATCAAAAATCATGTCATCAATGTTGGTTGTTTTCATGCTGGCATTCATCTTGCCAATTTTAAATCTGGAATCTATTCCGACAACAGCATCATTAAACACAATGTCTAAATTATTGAGATTTAAGTTCCCTATAATGACATTAAGTGGAGCAGACTTAGTATCGGTTGCTACAGTCATTGTATCTGTGGTGACAAAAGCATCAATGAGGAATTGAAAATTATAACCTTCAATAGAATCTTTTCTAATGATATTAGCGCGCAAACCATCCCAATCTAACGCATCTACACCAACACTTTCTCCTTTTAACATTGCCCAGAGTGGGATGTTGGCTTCCAATGTTTTTGAATAGACTAAAGTGTCGCCTTTTTTGTCTTCGAGATAAAGGCCGTCAAGTTGTAAATCACCATCAAACGTGATGAAGAGTTTTTCTACCACGACTTTTGTATTGGTTTTATCAGAGACGTAATTGACAACTTTATTAACAATAATGTCTTGTCCCCAAGGACTGCGAACAAAAAGAATAACTACAAATAAAAACACAACAATGATAAGCAGTACGCGTAAGGTTCTGCGAAGCCAACGAAACTTGCGTTTCTTGGGTGATTTGGGTGCTATATTTTTGGTATCGTTCAATTTACTAAGGTAAAAGAGCAAAAGTATTATAATTGTCTTAATTGCTAATAATATTAACGCTTGCAATTAAAAGTTTATCTATAAATATTTTTACCGATATAATGTGCCTAAAGACACAATTTTAAGATTTAACAAGATCTGTTTTGAAAGATTATTTTTAGATAAAATTCCGTTTTAAAAACGTATCTGCATTTATAAACAAGAGACGGTCAATAATTTCACTTGCTGAAATCTGATTTTTTGGTTGGAGATTCAATTTGTTTTTCTCGAGATAGTCTTCAGCTTTTTCGACGAGGTACAGCTCGATATCTTTAATATTTTCGGCTGTCCAAAGTCCTTTTATAGGATTAATAATACCATCAAAATCTGAACCAATAGCTGCAGTTTCCCAACAAAATAAATTGTTTTTATCCAAAATTTCTGCGATTTGTTGTACTTGATTCCAGATTAATTCCGACTTGTTTTTGTAACGTCGTTTTTTGTTTGGCCAATAAATTCTCGAACTTTTAACAGCACTTTTACTACCAATGCGTCGTTCATCTAATTGCAATCCAAAAATTCCTTTAGATTTTGCAATGCGTAATATTTCTGAATCATAAAAGTTAATATCAACATCGCTAAATTCCTTACTGAGTTTTGAGTCTGATTTTTCCCATTCTACAATTGAGCGTTTACCATTTACTGCTCCATGACTTACGATTATTGGAATATGCTCACTAGCATATTTTGTTTCTAATAACTGATAATAGGTTTTTCGAGATGCTGTGCTCATATGCTTAACATCAATAAGTATGCGCTTGCCTTGGGTATTATCCAAAAGCCGGTCAATTACTTTAAAACCCAAATCAGAAATATCGTTATCAAGTCCACGATTTTGCTGCTTTTTAATCAAGCCTATGTTTATGCTTCTGGCATGACCACAGATTTCATTATAAAAATGATGTGCCAAGGTGATGAAAAAGGGTTTGTGTTCCCAGTTCTTTACGGTTTCAATATTATTTAAAACTGTAGCCTCATCTGCAGTATTTTTGTCTCTATCTAAGCCAGTTTCAAAAGCGTGACCACCTTCTATAGTTGGGACTAAACTAATCACTTTTCTATTGGAAGATGAAGCACTGATATTCTTTTTAATATCTGCATAAGAATTAACCATGCGATAGGTAAAGGTTATGCCATCTATGATTTGTGCCATATTATGCAATTGCATATAATAGTCGTACTCATCTTTTAAATCTTGAAAATAACTGTTGTGATTTCTAAGATTATCAATGCGTTTTTGGCTTACTCCTGCAGCTAAATTGACAAGTATATCGGAGATAAATTTGAAACCAAGGATTTTGTCTTTTAAAAAATGTTTTTCAAACGGATAAAGAGAAATTACAACAATATTGCAATTTGCTTTGGCTAAAGCTGTAAGGTCTGTTTGGGTAAATTTTGTTAGCGTAAGGAGTTTGTTGACTTGTCGCTCCAGCAAATTTGGTGGACTGTAATGCCATATCGAATTTTTACGATCTCTATTAAGGCGATTTTGTTTGGGTGGTTTGTACTTAAAACTCTTTCCGTAAGGTTTTAAGGAAGGATGGCAATGTAAATCGATGTAGGAATCACTCATATCTAGCTAATTATGATATTGAAAAGATACATGATTTAAATAAAAAAACCCAAGCATAACGCTTGGGTTTTCTGATTAATAGCACTTTAGTTTAAGCTAGACATTTGGATATGGGAACAATTGTACTTGCATTAACTGTAAATATGGGTTTCAAGAATTTTGCCAATTGATCGAACTCAATTAAAAAAGCATCATGACCATGGATGGATTTAATTTCGTGAATCGTTACATTCTGCTTTTCACCTTTTAGCTCAACGAAGGTATTCCAGTTTTCTTCAGGCTTGAAAAATAGATCTGAATTAATGGTGATGATATGAATACTTGAAGAAATGTTTGAAGCTAATTCTAAAAAATCACCTCGCCCTGCAGTAATATCAATTGTTCTTAATATTTGATTCATCAACTTATAAGCAGATAAATTAAAACGTTTGTTTAACTGGTTACCATGATAATTTAACCAAGATTCAATATTATAAAGTACATCATTTTTTTTGGTTCTTTCAAACTTTTGTTTTAATGATTCTGGTGTACGATATAAGGTCATTGCATGCATCCTGGCATCTGCTAATGGTTCGCTGGAATTATTAAGAATAGCATCTTGAATATGGCAATTCGCAATTAACCAATCTGTAGATTTCCAATCGGTTGCCACAGGAATTAAATGTTCAATTAATTCTGGTTTTAAAGCTGCCAACTCCCACGCAATTCCGCCACCAACAGAACCTCCAATAACTGCATAAAGTTGTTCAATTTTTAGTTGTTCTAAACCTAATGAAAACAATTTTGCAATATCTCTTGCGGTAAAATCTTTATAATTTTCAATTAAGTTTTCAGCCTTCTTATCATAACCATTCCCTGGAATATTGAAGGCCAAAATAGTATAGTCATTAGTATCAATACATTTATTTTTGCCTATTAAATCGTTCCACCAACCATACTCGCCAATTACATTTGAATTTGCGGTAAGTGCATGATTGACTAAAACAATGGGACCTTCCAGAAGTGTTTTTCCAAATGTTTGGAACGATAAATTAAGCGTATAAGACTTACCAGAATGGGTGACAAAATTAGAAATGGTGATGTATTGTAATTCTTTCATATTAATTGCTAATATCTCTGTCATTTAAAGCGCAGTCGATACGATTGGATTTATAAATACCAACGTTCTCGATTACGCTCCATGTGACAGTATTACTAATTGGGTAGACTAATAAAGTCTAATTTTTAAGTGCCTTCTTCTGTTTTACGACAGTAAAAGCTTCTTTTAAATCGGCTTTTAAATCTTCAATATTTTCAATACCAACAGATAAACGAATTAAATCTTTTGTAACTCCAGTGGTTTCTTGCGCTTCATCACTTAATTGTTGATGCGTTGTACTTGCAGGATGAATAATGAGTGATTTAGTATCACCAATGTTAGCCAATAGCGAAAATACTTTTGTAGTGTCTGCGATTGTTTTTGCAGCTTCGTAACCTCCGTCTGCTCCAAAAGTGACGATACCACTTTGTCCTTTAGGTAAATATTTTTTTGCCAGAGTTTTATATTTACTTGTTTCTAATCCTGGATAGTTTACCCACTTCACCTCAGGTTGGTCTTGTAACCATTGTGCTAATTCGAGCGCATTTTCGCTGTGCTTAAGAATACGCAATTCTAAAGTCTCTAAACCTTGAATAATTTGAAATGCATTAAACGGACTCAATGCTCCACCATAATCACGTAAGCCTTCAATTCTAATTTTCGCAATAAATGCCGCAGGTCCAATAACGTCGCTGTAGACTAAACCATGGTAACCAGCTGATGGTTCTGTAAATTCTGGGAATTTTCCGTTGGTCCAATCAAATGTACCAGCATCAATTATAATACCTCCAAGTGAAGTTCCATTGCCATTAATATATTTGGTCAATGAGTGAATTACGATATTTGCCCCGTATTCAATTGGGTTTAGTAAATACGGAGTAGCAACTGTATTGTCTACAATTAATGGTACTTTGTGCGCTTTTGCGGCAACAGCAATGGCTTCGATATCTAAAACATCAAGTTTAGGATTCCCTAAAGATTCTACAAAGATTGCTCTTGTGTTTTCTTGTGCTGCTTTTTGAAAGTTTTCTGGGTCAGATGGATCTACAAATGTTGTTGTAATGCCATGTCTTGGTAAAGTAACACTTAGTAAATTGTAAGTACCTCCATACAGACTATTTGAGGCCACGATGTGGTCTCCTGCTTTTAGTAGCGTTAATAATGTCGTTGAAATTGCGGCTGTGCCAGAAGCGGTTGCTACTGCTGCAATGCCTCCTTCGAGAGCTGCTAAACGTTGTTCTAAAATATCGTTTGTTGGATTGTTTAAACGAGTGTAAATAAATCCTGGAACAGATAAATTAAATCGTCCTGCTGCGTCATCCGAATCATCAAAGACATAAGCTGTAGATTGATAAATAGGTACTGCTCTTGTACCTCCTGTTTGATTGGTGTCGTGTCCTGCGTGCAACGCTTTTGTTGCAAATTTTTGTGTACTCATTTTTCTTGTTTTTTTGAGTTAATAAATCATTAAGTCAAACCAATAACGAGATAAAAACCCCATAATCGGAAACGCACTCCATGGCGTTAATACTAGAAAAATGTTATAAAGAAAATACTAATTACAGATAGGCAATTAGTCTTAAGTTATCTATCCGAGTTTGCAAAAAATGACTTGCGTATTCAGGTAGAATTTAGCACCTTCTTAGTAAATCTAAGGGTTGCTAAGGCTTCATCGAGTCTATCTCTCCGCCTTTCTTGATAACATTTTAAGAATTATTTTAAAAGCAAATTTTTTCGTTACTTCAAAATTTTTAAATCCTCATTTGCATTTGCAATCTGTGGTGTAAAAATTTCTTGCGCCTTAAATTTTGTCTTTTAAAAGTTATTCTTCAGTAAGTGTTTGAACTTTGTGAGTACAAATATTGCAATACAAAAATTAAAAAACCAAATTTATTTCACTTTTTTTGCTTTTTTTGTAAGAATCGGAAATAGTCTATACATATTTTAACAGATACTTATTCTGAATAATTTGACCAACTGGTTTATTTTCAATCTTACTTTCTAGCCAAGAAATAATATCGAGATATAAAAATGCTCTACGCTCAAAAGGATGATCTTCGTAAGTTTTTAGCGTAGCCAGTAAATCTTTAAAAGCAATTTTTAAATCATGCGGATAAATATCTTGTAGTCCTCTAATAAATTTTATCATCTCTTTTTGTACTTCGTGCAAGTCATTCATCTTAATTAAAAACTTATAAGTACTTCTCAGTAATGTTTCTAAATGATAATCTAATCCTGCTTCATAATGTGCAACAAGATTCAACACTCTTGAAAAGCAAAGCAAATCTTCGCGCATTGAAAGCGTTTTGTTAGAAATAATTTTGTCTAAATATTTAATACATTCTTTGTTGTTGCCTGCGCCAAAATGTAGGCTGGCAAATTTGTAATAGAAAATCATTTTATGATGCGGGTCAATTCTATCTTTAAAATTGCCGAGTTCGTTTTCTATTTGAGGAATTAACTCCAAGCCTTCTTCAAAACTTCCATCAATAAAATGTTGATTAATGCTATGGAAGTTAGTATACAGAAAGATCAAAGTTGACACATTTTCATCTTTATTGAACTTGGTATTAGTAACTGTGGCTTTAAAATTTTCTAATTTCTTTACAAATTTTGTCTTGTTTCTAATAAAGAATATCGATTCTAATAGATAGTTGTTTCCTTTTAAATAAAATACTGGATTCAAATTTATCATGCTTGGGTTTTCATGAAATAAATTCACCCATTTTGAAGCATATTTATAGCAATTTAAAAAGTCTTGCATTAGAAAACTATACCATAAATACGCTTTATAAAGCCATAATTTTTCTCTAAAACCAACTTTCTTGATATTGAATTTGGGAAGCCTATCATTAAAATATTTAGTAACCATTAAGCTTTCCTCTTCATTCTTTACATAGCCTGTTTTCAAAATAGTGCTATAAAGCTGTAGTGATAAATTTGAGAGTTTGCTCGCTATAACGTTTTGTGAACTTAGCGTTTTGGCTTGTATGGCTAGTTCATCAGCACGTGTACTTATACTTCTTGTAATATATTGTGCTTCAATAATTTTTTCGAGTTCAACAATTTCGAAGGCAGAATTTTTTTCTTCGTTAACAATCGCTAATTCTTTGGCTTTGTCTAAGATTTTTAAACTCTGTTTGTATAAACCTTTATGATATAAAATCGATGCAAAATCGAGTTGTTCTCTTATTTGTAAACGAATATTTTGATGAGAAGGACTAAGTTTTAAACTGATTAATACTTGCTTGTATAAATGTGCTTTTACATTAGCTAATTGTTTCTTTTTTACAATGCCACTTTTAATAATTTCGGCTTCGTTATAAGATTTAGCTTTGTCCAAAAGGTTAAAAAGTTTCAAAAATTTAGAATCAGCATTCACGCCAAGTCTGCCTACATAAAGCTTGAATTGTCGTTTTTCGGACTTCGTCAAGGACTTTATAAGTGAGAATAAATTATCTTTTTGGTCTTTAGTTGTCAAAGGAAAATAGAGTTATTTTATTGAAAATCAATTAATTAATATCAAAATTTGTTTTTGAACATCGTAAAATCAAAGTGTAGGCTAGGTATAATTACAATTTCAAAAGATAAATTCGTAAGACAATACTAATCTATATTTTGATAAATGTCAAATAACACTATTCAAATCTTCGATACAACACTTCGCGACGGAGAGCAAGTTCCGGGTTGTAAACTTAATTCAGATCAGAAAGTTGTCATCGCAGAACAGTTAGATGCTTTAGGTGTTGATGTGATAGAAGCTGGCTTTCCAGTTTCTAGTCCAGGTGACTTTAAATCTGTTGAAGCGATTTCCAAAATTGTTAAGAATGCGACTGTTTGTGGTTTAACAAGAGCAGTAGAAAATGATATAAAAGTTGCTGCAGAATCATTAAAGTTTGCTGTAAAGCCTAGAATACATACAGGTATTGGAACTTCAGATTCTCACATTCTTCATAAATTCAAATCTAATAGAGAAACCATCATAAAACGGGCTTTTGAGGCCGTAAAATATGCTAAATCGTATGTGGAAGATGTTGAGTTCTATGCAGAAGATGCAGGTAGAACAGATAATGAATATTTAGCAAGAGTCTGTGAAGCCGCAATTAAAGCAGGTGCAACAGTATTAAATATACCAGATACAACTGGGTATTGCTTGCCAAGTGAATATGGAGCAAAAATTAAGTACTTAAAGGAAAATGTAAAGGGTATTGAAAAAGCTATTTTATCATGTCATTGCCATAATGATTTGGGCTTGGCTACAGCAAATTCTATTGAAGGTGTAATTAATGGAGCTAGGCAAGTTGAATGTACAATCAATGGTATTGGTGAGCGTGCAGGTAATACTGCTTTAGAAGAAGTGGTGATGGTTTTGAAACAACATCCATATCTTAATTTAGATACAAATATCAATACATCTATGCTATACGGAATGAGCCAATTGGTGAGTGATAGTATGGGAATATATACACAGCCAAACAAGGCGATAGTAGGCGCAAATGCTTTTGCGCACAGTTCTGGAATTCATCAAGATGGCGTAATTAAAAACAGGGCAACGTACGAAATAATAGATCCTAAAGATGTTGGTGTAACTGAATCTGCAATCGTATTAACAGCAAGAAGTGGCCGTGCAGCTTTAGCTTATAGAGCTAAAAATGTGGGTTACGATTTAACGAAACTTCAATTAGATGATGTCTATGCTAATTTCTTGAGTTTTGCTGATCAGAAGAAAGAAATTAATGATAATGATATTCATCAAATCATTGAAACAAGTAATGTTTATCAACAAATAATTTCTGCTTAGATGTCAAAGAAAACATTATTCGACAAAGTCTGGGATTCCCATGTGGTGAGTAGTATAGATAATGGTCCTCAGATTCTATATATAGATAAACATTTAATACACGAGGTTACTAGTCCGCAAGCTTTCAATGAATTGGAAGATCGCGGAATTCCTGTTTTTAGGCCAGAGCAAATTCTAGCTACTGCAGACCACAACACTCCGACGTTAAATCAAGATCAGCCAATTAAAGATGCTTTGTCTAGAAATCAACTAGAACAACTGTCAAAAAATTGTAAAAAAAATAATATTACTTTATATGAGTTAGGACACGAGTATAATGGGATTGTGCATGTAATGGCTCCAGAGTTGGGAGTGACGCAACCAGGCTTGACCATGGTCTGCGGAGATAGTCACACATCAACACATGGTGCCTTCGGAGCCATTGCATTTGGTATAGGAACTAGCCAAGTTGCGCAAGTTTTTGCCAGTCAATGTTTGTTACTCACTAAGCCCAAGAGCTTAAGAGTTACGGTTAATGGCAACATAAAGAACGGCGTATTACCAAAGGATATCATTCTTTATATTATTTCAAAATTAGGAACTAATTCTGGTACAGGTTATTTCTGTGAATATGCAGGCAATGTGTTTGAAAACATGAGTATGGAAGGTCGAATGACCGTTTGTAACATGAGTATTGAAATGGGAGCTAGAGGCGGAATGATTGCGCCAGATGAAACAACTTTTCAATATGTTAAGGGAAGAAAATTTGCTCCACAAGGAGAAGATTTTGAGAAGAAGGTTGCCTACTGGAAAACTTTACCAACTGATGAAGGCGCTAAGTTTGATCAAGAATACAGTTTCAATGCGGAAGACATAGAACCAATGATTACTTATGGTACGAATCCTGGAATGGGAATTAAAATTTCTGAAACCATTCCAGTAGATGAAAACCCATCGTTTAAAAAATCATTAGCTTATATGAATTTTGAAGCTGGTGAAAGCTTAATAAACAAACCTATTAATTTTGTGTTTATTGGAAGCTGTACAAATTCTAGAATTGAAGATTTTAGAGTAGCTGCCAAATATATAAAAGGAAAGAAAAAAGCTAAAAATGTTACGGCTTGGTTAGTACCAGGAAGTAAACAAGTGGAGGCTCAAATTATAGAAGAAGGTTTAAAAACTGTTTTTGATGAAGCAGGATTTGAATTGCGTCAACCAGGATGTTCAGCATGTTTGGCTATGAATGATGATAAAATTCCGCAAGGAGAATATTGTGTATCTACCTCAAACAGAAATTTTGAAGGTCGACAAGGGCAAGGTTCAAGAACTATTTTGGCAAGCCCTTTAGTGGCAGCAGCTACAGCTGTTGAAGGTAAAATAATTGATATTACAAAACATTTAAATTAATGGAAAAATTCACAGCATTAAAGTCAACTGCAATTCCATTGAATATAGAAAATGTTGACACAGATCAAATTATACCCGCTCGTTTTTTAAAAGCTACAGATAAAAAAGGGTTTGGGGATAATGTGTTTAGAGATTGGAGATATAATAAGGATGGTTCCGAAAATTCAGATTTTGTTTTAAACGACTCAAAATATTCTGGAAACATATTAGTAGCTGGTGATAATTTTGGTTGCGGATCAAGCAGAGAACATGCTGCTTGGGCAATTGTTGGTTTTGGCTTTAAAGTCGTTGTATCTAGTTTCTTTGCCGATATATTTAAAGGAAATGCATTAAATAACGGATTGTTGCCTGTTCAGGTTTCAAAGGCTTTTTTAAGTGACTTACTTCAGCAAATTGAGTCCAACCCACAGACAGAATTAGAAGTTAATCTTTATAACCAAACTATCTCAGTAAAGGATTCAGATTTATCAGAAGATTTTAAAATAGATGCTTATAAGAAAACATGTATGATCAATGGTTACGATGATATCGATTACCTAGTTAATCATAAAGAACAAATTGAAGCTTTTGAAGCTCAAAAAATATACTAACTTATTTTAGATGAAATTAAATATTGCCGTATTACCAGGTGATGGTATTGGTCCAGAAGTAACAAGTCAAGCAGTAAAAGCTTTAAAAGCAATTGCTTCAGAATTTAATCATAATTTTAAGTTTACAACTGCAGATGTTGGTGCAATAGCTATCGATAAACACAATGATCCTTTGCCAGAGAAAACATTAGATTTATGTAAATCTACAGATGCCATTTTGTTTGGAGCCATTGGGCATCCAAAGTATGATAATGATCCTTCAGCAAAAGTAAGGCCAGAACAAGGACTTTTGAAGTTGAGAAAAGAATTAGGGTTGTTTGCTAATATTAGACCAGTGAGAGCATACGAGACGTTATTAGACAAGTCTCCTTTAAAAAAACATATTATTCAAGGTACAGACATTAGTATCTACAGAGAGTTGACAGGTGGAATTTATTTTGGCAAAAAACAATTAAGCGAGGATGGTAATGTAGCTTCAGATTTGTGTGAATATTCACGTGAAGAAATTGAACGTATTGCACATCTGGCCTTTAAAGCAGCGCAATCAAGAAATAACAAAGTTACTTTAGTAGATAAAGCCAATGTTTTAGAAACTTCAAGACTTTGGAGACGTGTGGTTACAGAAGTAGCAAAAGACTATAGAGATGTAACCTTAGATTTCTTATTTGTGGATAATGCAGCCATGCAAATGATATTAAACCCAAAACAGTTTGACGTCATTTTAACCGAAAATTTGTTTGGTGATGTTATAAGTGATGAAGCAAGTGTTATTGGTGGTTCTATTGGTTTGTTGGCTTCTGCATCGATTGGTGAAAAATATGCAATGTTCGAGCCTATTCATGGTTCATTTCCTCAAGCTACAGGAAAAGGAATTGCAAATCCGATTGCATCTATTTTATCAGCCGCAATGTTGTTAGAGCATTTCGGTTTGTTTTCAGAAGCAGAATTAATAACGCAAGCTGTTGAAAAATCTTTGAAATTAGATATTTCGACACCAGACATAAACTCAAAATACGATAACGTAACAACAATAAAGGTTGGTGAATTTATTGAGGATTACATTAATAATCCAAACGATAGCAATATGAACTTTACAAATATTCACTTAGGACAATCAACAATTATATAATTATCAATAAGCTTGTTGTAGAAAGCTGATGTTTTATCGCTTTCTTTTCGAGTATATGTAATTATTTAGTTCTTAATTAGTGAATCCGCAATACTTATTATGAAGTGTTTTCTTTTG
>Ga0114956_1001534_pt1 | contig 18204 bp, 2 predicted proteins | sample MaitaG_FD_87304 | JGI IMG/M metagenome (GOLD analysis project Ga0114956, IMG submission 87304) | Marine algal microbial communities from Maine, USA - Maine_Asex2 metaG | ecosystem: Host-associated > Algae > Red algae > Unclassified | place: Maine, USA | collected 2015-01-05 | reverse complement strand
CTTTTAAAGGACAACCACTTAACCCTGCCGTTTACGAATATGTTGTCTCTGTTACTTACCTTGATGAAACTACCGAAATTAGAGCTGGTAACGTAACACTTATTAGGTAGTGTAGGTAAATAAGGTTAAATTAGGATGTAACAAATATCCTAAAAGGCCTATGGGTGTTAGACAAATACTCTCTTTTGTAATTGTTTTATTATCTACCCTGCTACCATTTCATAAAAGTGAAGCATCCCATTCTATGGGGGCAGATATCACCTACATATGTAATGGCAACGGGCAATACGCTGTTACGCTTAAATTTTTTAGAGATTGTGATGGTATTGACCCTGGCAATACTGCTACAATTAATTATCAATCTGCGAGCTGCGGTGTAAACAATTCAATAAATTTAACCCTACAGGGCAGCCCCATTGACATTACACCTCTCTGCCCAGGACAAAATAGCAATTGTAATGGTGGAGTAGGGATTTATGGAGTCCAACAGTATACTTATATCGGCACAATAACCCTACCTCCTAGTTGCGGCAATGATTGGGTGCTTTCTTATGGTACGTGCTGCCGAAACAATGCTATAACTACATTAAATGGACCTGCCAATCAGGATTTTTATGTTCAGGCCTTATTAGACAATACCATTACATTATGTAACAACTCTCCTACATTTTCAAATCCTCCAACAGCTTTTATTTGCAATGGACAAAACATTAACTATAACCATGGAGTGGTTGACCCTGATGGTGACTCATTGGTGTTCTCTTTAGGCGCTTGCTTACAAGGTAATGGGATGCCCGTTAATTATGCCCCCGGTTTTAGCGGGACAGCTCCATTAAGTGCCACAGGACTGACAATAAATCCAGTTAATGGTAGCCTAAATTTTACACCTACAGGGAACCAAGTTGGCGTGCTTTGCATAAAAGTTGAAGAGTTTAGAAATGGGGTGAAAATAGGTGAAGTTGTAAGGGATATGCAGTTTTATGTACTAACCTGTACCAATAACCTTCCCGTAATATCAGGGATTGACAGTACCAATAGCTTTCTAGAAAATATAATTTCCTGCGGGTTTAACACAAGTTGCTTTAATGTTTATGGGTTTGACTTGGACGTACTAAACAACTTAAGCTTAAACTGGAATCAAGGTGTCTCCGGGGCAACTTTTACCGTTTCCAATCAAAACGCTATAAACCCAATTGGAACATTTTGCTGGACTCCTCAACCTAGTGATGTAGGTACTCACTTTTTCACCGTTACCATAACAGATGATGCTTGTCCAATCATTGGCTCTAATACATTTACCTATCAAGTAAACGTTACGCTTGCTAGTAATCCTCCAGTAAATGCTGGGCCCAATGTTACCATTTGTGATGGAGACAGCACACAGTTAATAGCAACCTTACCCATGGGGGGAAGTCCGGTTGGTTATCAATGGACACCCAATATTGGATTGAGCAATGCCAAAAGCATTTCGCCCTTTGCTAAGCCCACTCAAACTACTACTTATCAAGTGGAAGCAATATATGCCGATAGTTGCAATGAAGTTGATATTGTAACAGTATTTATCAGCCCAAAACCTCAGATTTCAATATTCCCTCAAACTCAAAACGTTTGCCCTGGAGCAAGTGCCATAATCAATGGAAATGCGGTTGATACAGGCTTAACTTTTACTTGGATTGAAGACCCCGCAGGTGCAAATATCAATCTTGGTTCTGGCACTGTTTCAGGAACTAACACAACGATATCAGTTTCACCATTGACCAATACCACTTATTTACTATACGCTACCAATTCATATGGATGTTTAAGCATTGTTGATACTGCTTATGTAACCATCAATGCTGTTAATCAAATACCTCAATGTGTAAACATATATGTTTCCCCTGTAGGTAATAGCTCGAACCCAGGAACTCGCGCTTTCCCAACAGATTTATTGACAGCATTAAACATGGTGCAATGCTCCAACGCCCATATAAAAATAGCAGTTGGAACATATAATATTAATCAAGCCATAACGAACATAAGCAGCAATGTTACACTTGAAGGAGGCTATAACAGCACTTTTACCCAAAAAATGAGCTATGGAGGTGGACAAACTAGAATTAACAGGACTAGTTTTAGCCCTACTGACGGACCAACAGGCACAAACACCATGGCTGCCATTGTAATTACCAATGCACAAAACTTTACATTCCAAGATCTAACAATAACAACATCAAATGCTCAAAGTCCACCCTCAGATACTACCGGAGTTTCAATATTAGGCTTAGTACTAGACAATTGTAGCAATTACAATATTATAAGAACTGAAATTACAACAGGGCAAGCATCTTCTGGTAAAAATGGAACAAATGGCACAAATGGCACTGTTGGAGGGAATGGGTCAAATGCATCAGGACAAAATGCAGGAGCTGGCGGTGCACCAAATGGGGGTAATGGAGGCAATGGGGGCAATGGATGCACAGGAATTTGTTCTCCCGGCCCCGGACAAAATGGTCAGGCAGGCGGAGGAGCAATACCTGGTTTTGGTGGCATGGGTAATGGTGGAGGAGGATTTTTTTGCCCTGGAGGACAAGGACAATCAGGAGGAAATGGAGGAAACGGTGCCAACGGAACCAATGGGACAAGCACCAATACCATTATACAAGCTGGACCATGGTTTGGAGGAAGTAGAGCACAAAACGGAACTGATGGAATTGATGGAAGTGGCGGTGGTGGTCAAGGAGGTGAAGGAGGTGCAAACGGTGGGTTTGACGGTGGCGGTGGTGGTGGCGGTGCCGGAGGAGGTACGGCTGGTTCGGCTGGCACTGGTGGCTTTCCCGGCGGAAGTGCTATTTCGGTTTCTCTGATTAATAACGGGTTAAATGGAAATTTTATAGATTGTTGGATTCAACCGGGTAGTGCTGGATTTGGAGGAAACGGAGGAATTGGCGGAAATGGAGCCAATGGTGGGCAAGGAGGAGAAGGTGATGACGGTGCGTTTTTGTGTGCCAATGACAATCGCTTTGGAGGTGATGGAGGGAATGGAGGCAATGGAGGTGATGGAGCAAATGCGTTTAACGGAACGTCCTCTAACATGCAACTCTACAGTGGGAGCCCATTATTAACTAGTATTACAAATTTCAATCTATCACTACAACCAGCTATAACAGTTGATAATATATCTTGCACCGATACTGACATTGATTTCTCCGCAAGCAGTTTTTTTGCTTGGAACCTGGGATTAGGTTCTAACCCTTCTAGTCCTGCTGGCACAAATGTTACAACACTATACAATACTGTAGGCTGGAAAGACATTGTTTTTGGGGCAAATATTTATCATAGCTTTTGGAATATTGCAATAGCTCAAACACAGAAGCCTGTTGTTGCTACAACGGCCAATCCATATGGGCTTGATACTTTCATCTTATGCCAAAATGACGTAGCAAATTTTAATGGCAACATGCCAGGTGATGAATACGAATGGGGCTTTTCGAATGCAATTATTCCAAGTTTATATCAAAGTGACACTGCTCAAATATTGAATGGACTTCTCTTTGCAACCGTTGGTACTTTTCAAATAACACATAGGGTATTTACCGATTGCTGCGGATGGACTGAACCAGACACGATTTGGCTAATCGTTGATTCACTTCCAAATTTGAACTTTACAGGCAATCAAAGCTATTGCATCAATGATACTACTACGATAACCCTTGCTGGGGCACATAGCTACTCATGGCAACCGAACATTGGAATTAGCTCAGATACTGCTCGAGTTGTGCAAATATATGGCACCAATGATATTACCTATTTTATTACGGGTTACTCTAAAAATGGACAATGCATTGATACTATTTCAATAGCCATCAATGTTATTGACGAGCTTCATTTCTCTTCCCTGGTAACTGATGCTAGTTGCGGGAACAATGGTTCAATTGGTTTAGGAATAACCAACGGAAGTGGTAATTACAATTACGTTTGGAATACAGCACAAACATTGACTGGAGCAACAGACACTTTAAAAAACCTTGCCCCTGGAAGCTATTCCGTGAGTGTTGTAGACAACGTTACTGGCTGTGTTAATGACACATCATTTTTAATTGGAATTAACCCTTCATCCCCTTTTGCTTTTATTGATAGTAGTGAGATCATTTCTTGCAATGGCGCTAATGATGGATCTGCAAGTGGAATGGCACTTAACGGATTTGGCACTGCCCCCTTTACTTACAATTGGTATGATAGTTTAGGCACTAATATCTCGACCAGCACAAGTATAAATAATCTTTCGCCTGGTAAATACGTGTTTTGCGTAACTGACTTTTTATCCTGTGAAGGTTGCGATACCATAGAAATTATTGAGCCTGATCCTGTGCTCATTGAGATATTAGACACAACAAAGATAACATGCATAGACTCTAGCAACGGTTATTTGCGCGTAAACGCAAGTGGTGGTAATGGACCTTACATAATCAACTGGTCGCATGACGCAAACAACGATTCATTGTCCGCGGCTAACTTAAGCACAGGGAACTACAAAATAATTGCGACTGATGTTAATGGTTGTGCTGACTCTGTTGTGATAAACTTGCAACCTACTATTTATGTAAATGCATTGTTTGCTATTAGTAGTGATTCCGTTTGTACCGATAGCGCTGTTATAATAACTTATTTGGGTGGTAACAATGCGGGAAGCAATTACAGTTGGAATTTTGATAGTGGAATATCTACCAATTTAGGTGGTGATATGCGTGGGCCATATCAAATAAGTTGGGCATTAGCCGGAGCAAAAACCATAAGCCTTACGGTTGATACTGGTGGATGCTCAGCGGATACAAGCATTATAATAAACGTAATTGCAAGACCTACGGTAGTAATGCCAATTGGTGATACCATTTGCACAAATAGTGGCATATATACTTTTACAACTGCAACCCCCAATGGAACATGGACTGGCAACGGCATTGTTGGTGGCAGCAATTTAACTGGTCAATTCAATCCTAACTTAAGTGGTATTGGAAGTCATATGGTCTTTTATGAGCTAAAAAATTCAGTGGGCTGCAGCTCTATTGATTCAACTTTAATAATTGTAAATCCTTTACCCCTAGCACCCATTTTACCTAATGATACTTTCTATTGTGAATATGACACCCCTGCAACCTTATTTACTCAAAATAGCCAAGTAGTAATTTGGGCACTTGACAGAAACTTTACAAATGTAATTGATACCTCTTCTAATTTAAATCCTTCAAAAAGCATTACTGGACTTGGGACATATAAATTTTATGCCCTCAAAGATTCATTAGGTTGTTACAGCCCTATCGATTCCGTAAATATTACAATTAATGCAAAGCCTCAACCGCCAATTGCACCCACTTCTGACACATTTTGTAACAATGCCATCATTCCTATTTATAATATAGTTGGCAACAATATAACTTGGTATAGTAGCAACAACTTAACCGCTGCATTGTATAATGGAAATAGCTATAACCCTCCAATTGCAGGTACTGGAGTATATACTTTTTTTGTAACCCAAACCTCCAATGGTTGTGAAAGTGAGCCTGATTCGTTCAGCATTGTTGTTTTACCAACCATAAGCATAAATATTCTTTCTAATGATACTTCTGTATGTGATGGAATAGGATTAAACAATCTTTTAGCAACAGGCAATGGCACAGGCATTCAATGGTATAATAGTAGTGCTGTAATTTCGCCTATTGGAAATAAGGGAAGCTTTAATCCTAATCCATACGCTAGCAGTCCAGGAACTTATGTATTTTATGCACAAGCAGATAGTGCAAGTTGCGATAGTCCATTAGACAGTGTATCTATCACTATAAACCCAAACCCTCAGGTATCAATATTTAACATTATTGATACTGTTTGCTTTGGCGACACATTGCCAATATTAACAACAATCAACAATGGCGGTATAATTAATTGGTATCTTAACAATTCAGTTGTTTCAATTGATACTGGAAGTTCCATAAACGTCAATCCTTATATTATTACTTCAGGTACTTATATATTTTATGCTGAGGAAACCAGCGATTCAAGCTGTGTAAGCCTTTTGGATAGTACTACCATTTTTGTGACTCCTCAACTCACAAATATGATATTATCTAACGATACCAATTATTGCTTGGGAGATCCAATTCTTCCAATATCTGCGGCAGGAAACTTTGACCTAAATTGGTATGACAACCCTTCCTTAGCGACTCCCATTGATACTGGTCAAAGTTTTAATCCGAACCCTCATATTTCAGGAGTTGGCACCTACGTTTTTTATCTTCAAAACAATTATAATGGCCTGTGTGATGGCCCCCTTGATTCAATTACCATTACCGTTAACACTGTGGCCCCAGCACCCACTTTAACTTTTACAGATACCATTTGTTTTAATGACACATTTGCAATTCTAAACGCCAATGGAAGTGGTGGCATAATTACTTGGTTTGATGATGCTTCCTTAACAAACAACATCTCAAGTGGAGCAAGTTTTAATCCAAACTCCTTCACTTCAGGCAGCGGAGCATTCACTTTTTATGCTATAGAAGGATTTAATCCTTGCATTAGCCCAGCTGATTCAATTACCATTGTAAGGTTGCCACAGCTTAGCGCAATCATTCAAAGCAAAGACACCACCTATTGCACAGGAAATTCATTTGATACCATCATGGCAATAAGCAATTATAGCCCTTTAAAATGGTATAACAATATAAACCTTACAGGTAGTCCTATTTTTATCGGAAATAACTTTGATCCAACTCCTTTTTTAATAGGTGTTGGCAGCTTCACATTTTATGCTATTGAAGACAGCTTGCAATGCTTCAGTAATATTGATAGCATAACAATTCAACTTCTTCAAAGTCCTTTACACCCAAACATTTCTGCTTCAGATACCTTTTGTTCAGGATCGAGCTTTCCTATGCTAATTGCAACGAATCCGACAGGTGTGGTGAGTTGGTACAATAACTCATCATTAGTAAACATCTTAGACACTGGAACTTCTTTTAATCCTAACCCATATATTTTAGGTTCTGGCACCTTTACATTTTATGCTCAAAACAACAATGGAGGATGTTTAAGTCCGTTAGATACTGCTATAATAACTATAGCACCCGCCTTAACATCTCAAATATTTTCTTTTGACAGCACCTATTGTTTAGGAGATTCCATTTTCCCTTTAGTGGGCAATGCTACAGGTAATATTCTAAAATGGAGAATCAACTCTGTTGCTAGTCCGGTAATTTTTACTGGCAGCCTCTTTAACCCAGCACCTTATTTAACCAATGCGGGTAACTATACTTTTTATGTAAATACCGACACTTTAGGATGTCAAACGGCTTTTGACTCAGTAACGATAACAATAGTTTCTTCAGGAAATGCGCCTCAAGTTAGTCTGCCCGACACATTATGTTTTGGCGACCCTATTCCTATGCTCACCGCAACAGGCAATGGAGGAAATTTACTGTGGTTTGCAGATTCACTTTTGATAAATCAAATAGGAACAGGAGGGTTTATTGATGTTTCATCTATTGTTACTTCAACTGGCCAATATGGTTTTTATGTGGTAGAAGATTCTGCCAATTGCTACAGCGATATAGGCAGTACTTCAATAACACAAGTTGGGAATTTAACCAGCAATATTGCCAATAACGATACTTCTTATTGCTTTGGAGCAAACTATCAATTGCTCTCCTTTAGCAGCACAGTTATAGGAACGGCTAAATGGTACAACAATTTAAGTTCGCAGCCTATTCAGGTAGGTGGGTCAGTATTTAATCCAGCTCCATATTTAACCGGTTCAGGTACTTTTAAATTTTACGTTCAACAAGATACTTTGGGTTGTTTTGGGAATGTTGATTCCATTGAAATAGAGATCTTAAACACCCCGCCAAGCCCTCAATTGCCACCTAATGACACTTTGTGTTTTAATGATACTCTTTTGGCACTAAATGCCGTTGGTTCTGGTGGAAATATTATTTGGTATTCCGACTCCAACTTAACCAATCAAATTGCAACTGGGTCAATATTTAATCCAACGCCTTTAGTTGCTGGTGTGGGTAGTTACAGCTTTTATGTTATTGAACAAAATGCCATTTGCAACAGTCAACCTTCAAGTATTACAATTGTTCGATTGCCTAATTTAAATGTGAATATTCAAAGTGCAAATACAACTTATTGTTTAGGAGATTCAATTGCCTCTTTAATAACCACTTCTTCAAACAATGGAACCATAACTTGGTACAACAATAGTTCATTAACCAATGCTGTTGGCTTTGGCAATGCTATAAATATTAATGGTTTGATAAATACCGCAGGTATCTATAAATTCTATGCCCAAGAAAGCCTTAATCAATGTAAGGGTCATGTGGACTCAATTGAACTGACAATAAACAGTGTTAACGGTACTATATCATTGCCCAATGACATAACTATTTGCCTAGGAGATTCTATGCCCTTGCTTTCTGCCAACAATGCAGGAACTAGTCAAGTTTATTGGTATAATAATCCAACCCTAAATATGCCTATTGACTCAGGAAATAGTTTCAATACAAACCCCTACACAACAAGCGTTGGAAGCTTTATGTTTTTTGCCCAAATTTCAGAAAACGCATGTAAAGGAATTGTTGATACCATTGTTGTTAATGTTGGCCTTGTTCCAAACGCACCTAATGTTTCTCCTAACCAAATCGCATGTGTTGGAGATACCCTCTCCTTTTTAACACTTGGTGCCATTGGCATTGTACAATGGTATAGTGATTCGTTGCTTACTACATTGGTTAATACTGGAACTACCTTTTCTGTAACCTTACCAATTGCCGGTAACTATAGTTGGTATGTTACCCAAAGTGTTGGCGATTGTATTAGTCCATTTAGCTCTGTAAAAGCTGTAATTTATAACATCCCAAGCGCACCAACCATAACGGGAGCTACCCTGTATTGCGTTGGAGATACCTTACAGCCAATTTTAGCAAATGGAATAGCCGCAAACTACACTTGGTATGATTCAACAGCAACTACTGTTATTGGCAGCAACAGCTCATTGCAGCTGCCCCCATATGTTAATGCCGTAGGTTCTTACACCTTTTATGCTAGTCAAACCGACAGTATTTGTGAAAGTGCAAAAAGCCCTTACACGATAACCATATTGCCAATTCCATCAATCCCAACGGCAATTGTAGATACATATTGTTTTGGTGCTTTTATCCTTCCAATAACGGCACAAGGCAGCGGAGGATCTTATTATTGGTATAAAGGAAATCCGCAATTGCCTGGTGCTTCTGTTGTAAATATTGGCAACAATTATTCGCCTGTAAACAATACTCAAAATGACACTATTTATTTAACTGAGTTAAATGTATTGAATTGCGAAAGCGATCCTATACAATTAGTAACCCGCATTATTCCTCCACCAGTCGCTAATGCAGGTTTAGACACCTCTGTTTGTGAAGGCAATGTGGTTAGAGTTGGAGGTTTTCCTACAACTTCTGTCGGGGCATCCATTCAATGGACATCAAATCCAATAATTGGCGTTTCTTATTTAGATAGTGATACTATTGCCAACCCAACATTTATTCCCCCAAATAGTGGTGCATTTAATAATTATACATTTTACATAGAAACCGATAATGGAAGATGTATAAACCGGGATACCATGGTAATTAATGTTTCATCAAGACCAATAGTTCAAATTTTGGGATTAGACACCAATAATACTTTTTGCGCAAGTGATGATACTATGTTGCTCAGCGGCTTGCCTGTTGGTGGAACTTTTGCGTTACAAAATGGCTTGCCAATTCCAAACAATATATTGTCTCCAGCATCATTTGTTACCGATAGCACCTATATGATTATTTATCGCCATCCCGGATTTGCATTTAACTGTGGCAGTAGTGATACTGCTTTTATCAATATAATCGCTAAGCCAAGAGCTGAAATTGTTGCCCCAACTATGATTTGTCTTGGAGATACGGCAATAATTCAATTTACCGGAGATTTAAGTGTTGTTAGTTATAGTTGGGATTTTGATAAGCCTTCAACAAAAAGTGGCTTTAATAGCGGACCATACTTTGTTAAATGGAATAAAAAAGGATTGAAGACCATTGCCGTGCAAGTTGAAGGTGTTAATGGTTGTTTAGCTGATACTTTTGTTACCATATTGGTTACTGGCCCAAGCGTTGAAACCATAGAAAATGAAAAAATAGAAATTGGTGAGGAAATAAAGTTATTTACTTCTGTAGTGCCAATTGCAGATACTACCTTAAGCTATCAATGGACTAGCACAGGCATTTTACCCTGCTCGAATTGCCCGCACCCGTTGGTTGCACCCTTAAAAGATACTTGGTACTATATTACCATAACCGATAAAAATGGCTGCACTGCTAAAGACTCTGTGTTAATTGAAGTATTAACTGATTTTTCATTGTTTGTTCCCAATCTGTTCTCTCCAAATGGTGATGGATTAAATGACTTTGCCAAAGTTTATGCCAAAGGCGCTGAAAATGTTACATTTGCGATATATAACCGTTGGGGTGAAAAAGTTTTCGAAACTTTTAACATAGATGAAGGTTGGGATGGACGATTTAAAGATAAGGACTTAAATCCCGCAGTATTTGCTTATTATGTGAAAGTGGAGTACCTTAACGGTCAATTTATACAACAAAAAGGAAACATTACGTTATTAAGATAACACATTTGTAATTATATGATGAAAGATTTACTAAGATTAGCACTGACCTTAGGAATTATTACAGTATTTAATTTTGCCTCTAACGAACTTACTGCCCAGCAAGACGTACATTTCTCTCAATTTAATGCTGCACCTATGCAGATTAATCCTGCGCACACAGGTTTGTTTGATGGACAGGTACGAGTTGGCTTAAATTATCGAAATCAATATTCCGCAATTACCAAATTATCTGCTTATAAAACCTATGCCACTTCATTGGATTTTAGGTTTGATAAAGGTTTTGCTGCCTATGATAATTTTGGAATAGGACTTACCTTTTTTACAGATAAAGCGGGAGATACAGAGTTAAGAAACACTTATTTCACGTTTTCTACAGCTTATATTAAAAACCTTACACGTTTCCGCAACCAGTACATTTCTGTTGGTATGCATGCAGGTTTCGATCACAGATCTATAAATTATAGCAATGTGCAAACTGGCAGCATGTGGGATGGTGATAAGTTTAATGAAGATTTACCAACCGGTGAATTATTTGATTTTGAAAAGTTTTCAATGTTGGAGCTAGGAGCAGGATTTACTTGGTTTTATGCACCTGATGATAGGGTTAATTTTTACGCAGGTTTAGGTGTTTATCATATTAATCAGCCTAACATATCATTCTTTCGAGATGTGAAACACCGTTACATTCCTAGAGTGGATTTAAATGGTGGAATGGCATTTCCATTGACTGATGAATTTGAACTATTGCCTTCCATTTTAATAATGAAACAAGGGCCAAATCTTCAAATTACACCTGGTACCTATTTAAAATATGTGCTCAACTCAAACTCATCCATATACTTAGGTACTTGGCTAAGAATTGGCACTGATTATGACAGCAGCATTTTTCCTGACGCTTTAATTGTTACCACTAGATTGGATTACAATAAGTGGCAATTTGGAGTTAGTTATGACATTACCGTTTCTGACCTTAACAGAGGGAATAATAAGAAAGGTGGTATCGAATTATCTGCCATTTACATAGGCAGCGCTCATAGAAGACATAAAACGCTTCACTGCCCTAGATTTTAATATTAATTGCCAATTACTTTATTTACAAAGTTTTTAGTAATTTTAAACTGATTTAGTTCCTCTCTCGCACCGCCTATTTAACTAAATTATATGCACCTAATGAAACGTAAACTATTATTGATTTGCTGCCTTAGCATCATCACTATAGCTAACTTGTTTGCACAAAACGCATTCAACCACCCTGAGTTTTGGCAATGGAGGTTTGGAAACCAAGCTGGTTTGGACTTTAGTGTGACTCCTCCAGTAGTTGTTGGTGGAAGTGCTATGAACGCCCCTGAAGGTTGTTCGAGTATTGCAGATTTAGCAGGAAATTTACTATTTTATACTGATGGTGTAACCGTATGGAATGCTAACAATGTTGCAATGCCTAATGGTACAGGTTTGTTAGGTGACCCAAATGCATCCATGAGTAATCAAATTGTCGCACAGATAGGCTCAAGCACTATATATTATGTATTTACCGCAGATGCTACTTGCGGGGTGGATGGTTTTCGTTACAGTACAGTCGACATGTCTTTAAACGGAGGTTTGGGTGATGTAACAGCCACAAAGAATGTTTTGTTACAGAATAACACAATGGAAAAAATTGCGGCTGTATCTCATCCAAATTGTTCAAAGGTCTGGGTAGCTACAAGAAGCTGCAGTGGTAATGCATATTATGTTTATGAAGTAACAGCAGCAGGCCTTAATACTACTCCAGTGCCCGGTAACAACGTTGGCGGTACTCCTGGACTGGCAAATCGTGAAAAAGGACTAATGAAGTTTTCTGCTAACGGACAAAAATTGGCTTTAGGTTACCAATCATTTGACAATTTAGATTTTGAGATTCTAAATTTCGACATGAACTTGGGTACGCTAACGCTCGCAGACCAAATATTTAACTTAACATTACCTTATGGTATTGAGTTTTCGCCTAATACCAACTTGTTGTATGTAGCAGAGGTTAATAATGTTAATGGACCGGTTTATCAATATCAAATAAATACGCCTCCAATTACAAGAACAGCTATTGCTAGTGAAAGAATTTATGCATTGCAATTAGCTCCTGATGGTAAAATATATGGCGCTAAAGACAACAATGCTTGGATAGCATCAGTAGACGTGCCCGATATTTTAGGGCCTGGCTGTACTTATGTGTCCAACTCGATTAATTTAAGTCCAGCGCAATCGCGGAGAGGATTGCCCAACATTTCTAGAAATTTATGCTTGTGTGATAGTGCGTTGGTTGATATAACTGATGTTACCTGTCCAGGTGCAACCAATGGGTCATTTTGGATTTACCCAAGAGGAACTGGCCCTTGGCAAGTTAATTTGTATGACTCTTTAGGTAATCAAATTGGACCAACATCAAATGTGCCAATTGGAGATTCTATAATGATACCAGCTATTTTACCTGCTGGTAAATATATTATACAAACCATTGACCAAGGAGATGGTAATTGCCTAGCAGATGGATTCTACAGAATTGGTGTTGATACTTTCATAACCGCTGATGCAGGTATTGACTATACCGTTTGTGAAGGAGATACTATAACCTTGGGAGGTGCGCCAACATTAACGCCTATATTAGGTGGAGTTCAGAACTATACTTGGACCTCTAATCCTCCAGGGGCTATCGCTTATTTAAATGGAGCTACAAATGTTCCAAATCCTGTTGCGATTATCCCACAAGGAGCCCCTTCAACAATTACCTTTTATGTTGATGCATCCACAACCTCACCCTGTTCCAATAGAGACACTATGGTGATAACTGTAAACCCTCTGCCTACGACATTGGCCGGCGCAGACATTACCATTTGTGCTGGTACATCCGGATCAATTGGCGCTCCTACGATTTCTGGTTACACATATACTTGGAGCTCAACTTCAACATGCATGACCTACTTGTTTAATCAAGGAAATGCCAATCCTACTATTTTTCCGCCGCTTGGAACAACTTTTACAGTATGTACATACATACTCCAAGTAGATGACCCCAATATGTGCACCAATTATGATACTGTTCAAGTTACTGTTGATAATCCAACAGCGGATGCTGGCGTTGATTTGACTGTATGTCCTGGAACTAGCGTTCCTATTGGTGGAGCCCCTACAGGCCCCTCTGGTTGCTCCTATCAATGGACAGCAACTCCATTATTCGCTCTTAATCAATTAAGTGATCCTGCCGGTGGTAATATGCCCGATACTTTATCAAACCCTGTTTTTGTTGCGCCCAACGTTCCTGGATTAAACTATTGTTATACTGTTACTATTACCTGTGGTTCTTGTACATCTCAAGATCAAGTATGTGTTACGGTAAACAATGGTAGCCCTCCTGTTGCTAATGCTGGACCAGACACCCTTGTTTGTGAAGGAAGTGGCATCCAAATAGGGATACCTCCTACTGGGCCGCATTATACTTATCAATGGCAATTTGTTGGTTCAACTACACTGCCGCTAAGCAATGACACAATATCTAACCCGACTGTTAATGTTCCTGCAGCGGGATTTACCAACGACACATTGATTTACCTTTTACTTGCTAGCAATGATACATGCACCAATTTAGATACGGTACGTATAATAGTATTACCACTAGATGATGCTTCATTCAATTATGCACCTACTAATTATTGTACTACCGATCCTGATCCAACACCGAATATTTTAGGGACGACAGGAGGTACATTTTATATTGATAGTGCTATAGGAATTGATAGCGTAACAGGGGAAATTGACCTTTCTACAGCATTGCCGAATAATTCCTACGTTATAACGTATATAACTCCTAATTTCTGTCCTGACACAGCAACTTTTACGATTAACATTAACAATATTGATACTGCAACATTTAGTTATATCAATGACTCGTTATGCACGACAAGTTCGTTCTACTTTCCATTGGTACAAAATGCTGGGGGAGTGTTTTCTGCCACGGGTGGTTTAACCATAGATGGTTCTTCTGGACAAATTAATACTGCAGGTACACCTTTAAATACATGGTATACCATAACATATATTACATCAAACCCATGTAACGATACCGCAACTTTTGACGTGATTTTTATAGGCCCAGACAATACAGATTTTAGTTATCCTGATACTATTTATTGTTCAAATGCTGCGAGCATTTCTGCTACAGTTACTGGCTTACCGGGTGGTCAATTTCAATCATTTCCACCTGGTTTAGCTTTAGATAGTTTAACTGGTGCCATTAACCTACAAGCATCAGATACTGGGTTATTCTTTATCTCATATAACACCAATAATGTAGGGTTTTGTCCTTCTGTTGGCGATACCTTTATTAGAATTGTTGAAGGTCCAGATCCATATTTCTCTTATCAATTTGGTGCATATTGCACAACTTCACCTGTAACAAATCCTGATTCCATTGCAACTACTTCTGGTGGTGTTTTTTCTATGATACCTAATGTGCCAGGATTTTTAAATACCATGACTGGAGCAATTACGCCTTCATTGGGCACCATTGGCCAATGCTACGATATTATACATACGTTTGGCGGCCCTTGTCCTGCAGATGATACTGTGCAGGTTTGTATTACCTTAAATGATGATCCATCATTTGATTTTAACGATACTTTGTTTTGTACCTTTGACACTGTGCAGTGCCCATTTAATATTGTAACTGGTGGTGGGTTTTCTGTTGTTAGTGGAGGTGGTGGATTAAGCATTAACACAACTACAGGATGTATTGACCCTTCTACTTCAACGCCTGGTTGTTATGTAATACGATATACTACTACAGCAGCTTGTCCTGATTCAAAAGACACAACGATATGTATTGAAACTGCGCCAACAATGGCGTTCAACTATGCAAATACAGTTTATTGTTCTTATGATGCAGATCCAACGGCAAATAATACTGGAACCCTAGGTGGAACTTATTCTGCCAATGGTGGATTGACAATTGGCGCTATGTCTGGTGTTGTTGATTTATCTACCGGTTGTTGCGGCAATGTTTATACCATTACATATGCTATTGCTGGCAATTGCCCGGATACTGCAACTTTTGATATAACCATAAATAGTCCTGATAATTCATTTATATCTTACCCTGATACATTGTTATGTGATGTTGATCCTATTATGATTCCTGATAGTATTGGTTTTGGTGGGGGAACGTTTACTTCTGTACCTCCGTTAGGTGCAACTGCTTTAAATTCAGTAACGGGAGCGATTACGCCTGGAAGTGCTCCAAGTGCAGGAACCTATGTGATTACCTATACTACAGCCGGCAATTGTCCAACTAGTTCAGATACTACGGTAACTATTCAAGATACACCTGATCCTTTTTTCTCTTATGCAAGTAGTGTGTATTGTACCTATGATACTGATCCTTGTCCAAACTCAATAACTACTACAGGTGGCATATTCACTGCGACAGGTGGTTTAACAATTAATGCAGCTACTGGATGTATTGATGTAAGTAGCGTTAACCCGCCTATTGCAGGTGGTTTGTATGTTATTACTTATACTATTGGTGGTAATTGTCCTTCATCATCATCTATCAATTTGGTGTTGTTTCCGCCTGACAATCCTAGTTTTAATTATGCCAATACTAATTTTTGTATTGCAGACACTATTGATCCTTTTGTAACGGCAATATCAAGACCTGGGGGAACATTTTCAGCAACTCCTGTTGGAATAGCTCCTACAACTAATTTTACAACATTGGGGATAATTGACTTATCTGCCTCAATGCCAGGCATGTACACTATCAAATATGTAACCAATGGTCCTTGTCCAGATTCATCTACAGTTACAATAACCATAGACCCACAAACCCCTGCAACATTTACATTAAACAATGATAGTACATGTGTTGGTGGTGGCAATATTACACCTACACCTACTAACCCTGGTGGTAATTGGTCGGCAACAGGACTTACTTTGAACTTTAATGGTAGCATTAACCCTAACAATCCTGCTAATGCCCCGGGGCAGTATGAATTGTGTTACAGAACCTCATTTTCTAGTTGCCCCGATACGGTTTGTCAAACTATTTGGATAATTCCAATTGACTCAGCTTTGTTTAGTTATGTGCAAGATACTTTTTGTGTAACTGATGCTGTGGCTACCGTTACCGATCTTTCTTTATCTGGTGTAGATAATTTTACTTCTACTCCTGCTGGGTTAACCATTAATGCAAATAATGGTAGTATTACTCCAGCTACTTCTGCTGTGGGTACCTACTCAGTTTGTGGAACTACTACTACTGCCTTTTGCCCTAATACTATTTGTATAGACATTACCATTACTGGTCAATTAGATGCTTCATTTACTTATAGTGATACGGCATTTTGTTTAATTGGTGCTGTTGAGATGCCGATTGGGGCAAACATTAATAGTGGTAAATATACTTCTGTTCCCTCTCTAGGAACTGCCTTAGATTCTATTACTGGTGCAATTACTACTGCTGCTCCTGCAACACCTGGTACTTATACCATTACTTATATTACTGATAGACATCCTTGCCCTGATACGGCAACTTTTGATGTTGAACTACTTCAAGGTGATATTGCTGACTTTACCTATCCTGCTGATACGGTTTGCCAAAATAGCATGCCTAATCCTGCACCTGTTTTAGCTGGCACTGCTGGTACTTTTACCATTTCTGCTGTTGGCGGTGGTAGCCATGTTGCAGTAATGAGTGCAGGTGGAGTAGTTAACACCACTACTTCTGATCCTGGATGCTATGAGGTTATTCATACTACCCCTGGTTATGGGCCTAGCAATATTTGTAATGATGCCGATACGGTAATACTTTGTATCGACTCTATACGTACAGCCGCTTTTAATTATCCGAGTCCTGATACGTTCTGTCTAGATGGAACTACTATTAATCCTAGTGGAACAAATGTAGTTGGGGGCACTTGGAGTGCTGTACCTCCTATTACCATTAATCCTACTACTGGAGTAATTGACCTTTTACCTGGGTCTCCTACCAACGTAATTACTGTTACTCATACTACTTCTCATTTTACTTGTCCTAATACAACCTCTCGCACGATTGTATTGTTGAACATAGATTCAGCTGAGTTTACTTTAACTCCTGATACTATTTGTGAAGGTAGCCCTGGTACAGCTCCTTCCAGAACTGGTGGAGTGTTTACCATTGCTCCTGTGCCTATGTCAGGTGCTGGCATTGCTACCATCAATGCTACTACTGGTATCGTAGATGCTTCTTCTGACCCTGGGTGTTATACCATTACACACACTACTTCCGGTAACGGAATCGGTTGGTGTGATAGGGTTCATTCTGAAGTGCTTTGTATTGACTCTATTAGAACTGCCGCTTTTAATTATCCTGCACCCGATACGTTCTGTTTAGATGGAACTTCTATTAATCCTAGTGGACTAAATGTAGTTGGGGGTACTTGGAGTGCTACACCTCCTGGAGTTACCATTAATCCTACTACTGGGGTAATTGACCTTTTACCTGGGTCTCCTACAAACGT
>Ga0114956_1001527_pt1 | contig 18247 bp, 16 predicted proteins | sample MaitaG_FD_87304 | JGI IMG/M metagenome (GOLD analysis project Ga0114956, IMG submission 87304) | Marine algal microbial communities from Maine, USA - Maine_Asex2 metaG | ecosystem: Host-associated > Algae > Red algae > Unclassified | place: Maine, USA | collected 2015-01-05 | reverse complement strand
CTAGCATCACAAATCGAGCAGGATGGAGTTGCCCTACACCCTCTAACAAAGCGTATGGTCGACCCGCCTGTCATTCATCAAGCTAGGAAGTTATTGGCAAAGGCCTCACACTATAGATATGAGAGTTAAGAGAACAAAGCGATAGTTTTATTACAGCACAACCAGCTTCTAAAAATTTGAAACAGGTTGTGCCAATAGCGCTAGCTAAGCTTGGGTATCAATCCGATTAGCAATCAAATCATCCACAACTGAAGGATCAGCCAATGTCGACGTATCACCAAGACTATCAATCTCGTTAACCGACACCTTTCTCAAGATACGACGCATGATTTTACCTGAACGTGTCTTAGGTAATCCCGGTGCCCACTGAATGATATTCACCTTAGCAATCGGCCCAATCTCAGAGCGTACTAGCTTAACCAAGTCGCCTTTCAGCTCATCAGTACCCACCTCACCATTCATCAACGTGACATAAGCGTAGATGCCCTGCCCCGTCAGATCATGTGGATAACCAACAACCGCCGCTTCAGCAACCTTGTCATGTAGTCCCAGTGCCGCTTCAATTTCGGCCGTACCCAAACGATGGCCAGAAATATTCAATACATCATCAACACGACCGGTGATCCAGTAGTGCCCATCCTCATCACGCTTAGCACCATCGCCAGTAAAGTAATAGCCTTTGAACATGGCGAAATAAGTTTCATAAAAACGCTTGTGATCACCATAAACCGTTCGCAGCATGGATGGCCATGGCTTATCTATCGCCAGATTACCGACCGCAGGATTACCTTCGATGACATTACCTTCGTCATCTAGCAGGACTGGACTAACACCAAAGAATGGCTGCATCGCAGAACCCGGCTTAAGATCATTGACACCCGGTAGCGGCGTCATCATGTGCCCGCCCGTTTCAGTTTGCCACCACGTATCAACAATTGGGCATTTTCCATTACCTACCACGTTGTAATACCAGTCCCACGCTTCAGGATTGATAGGCTCACCCACAGTACCTAGCACGCGCAAACTCTTACGAGAAGTTTTGTTAACAGGCTCATCACCCGCCCCCATTAGTGAACGAATCGCGGTGGGTGCTGTATAAAAAATATTAACGTTATGCTTATCAACAACATCCCAAAAACGAGAGATGTCTGGGTAAGTTGGAATACCTTCAAACATCAAAGTCGTCGCACCGTTAGCCAATGGACCATAAACAATATATGTGTGACCGGTCACCCAACCAACGTCAGCCGTACACCAGTAAACTTCGCCGTCTTTGTAGTCAAATACAGTTTCGTGCGTCATCGCGGCTTGCAACAAATACCCACCGGTGCTGTGCTGAACACCTTTAGGCGTTCCTGTAGAGCCAGACGTGTAGAGGATAAACATCGGATCTTCAGAATCCATTTCCTCAGGCTCACAATTTGCACTCGCCGCAGCCGTTGCTTCGCCATACCAAACATCACGATCATCAACCCACTCAATAGGATCACCACCACGCCTAACAACGAGGCAAGTGTGAACATTCGGGCAGTTTTTGAGCGCGATATCTGCATTGGCTTTAAGCGGTACTTTCTTGCCGCCACGCATAGATTGGTCAGCGGTGATTACGACTTGGCAGTCTGAATCGTTAATACGGCTAGCTAATGCTTCCGGTGAGAAACCACCAAATACGATGGAGTGAATCGCACCAATACGCGTACACGCTAGCATTGCAAAAGCGGCTTCTGGGATCATCGGCATATACAACGACACGCGATCACCCTTCTTGACACCTCTATTTTTTAAGACATTAGCAAGACGAGAAACTTCTTCGTGCACCTCTTTATAAGTAATTTTTCGAGTGTCTTCAGGGCTGTCGCCTTCCCAAATAATCGCCACCTGATCGGCACGCTTTTCAAGGTGTCGGTCGATACAGTTATAGGAGACATTGAGCTTTGCGTCTTTAAACCAAGTGATACTTAAATCTTTCTGATCAAAACTCCAATCAAGTGTTTTCGTCCATGGCTTTGACCACGTCACATACTTGTTTGCTTGCTCAGCCCAAAAGCCTTCGGGGTCGTCGATAGATCGAGTGTACATTTCGTCGTACTGGGCTTTGTTTATATTTGCGTTAGCAGCAAACTCGGCGGAAACCGGGAAGGTTTTAACAGACATAAGTAGATTTCTCCATAATTAAACATTGATAGACCAAGCTAAGTCTCTGTTATTCAAATCTTTAATGGGCTTCTATGCTAGCAGTTTAAGCGTTGAATTTTAGCAGAATAGCTATATTGAGCGTGTTTATCATAATGACAATATGCACTACTAGACCTTAGTCTAGGCCAAATACCGCTAATATCATACCCACTATGAGAATTCCCAATGTGGCAGATTATTAACAGATTCTTAATGTATGATCGCCTTTTTCCTAACTCAGCGTGCGTCCTAAATTGCATGCTAGTTTACTTTTATTAATCTAGAGGGAGAGGATCTATGGGTGATAGAGACGCCTATTGGCAGGCGAATATCAGACTAATCATAGGATGCCTAGTGGTGTGGTTCCTAGTGTCGTTCGTATTCGGCATTTTACTAGTCGACGTGTTAAACACTATTAGAATCGGTGGCTACAAACTAGGGTTCTGGTTTGCTCAGCAAGGTTCTATTTATGTATTCCTTTTTCTTATCTTCTTTTATGCCGCGCGCATGAATAGCTTAGACAAGAAGTTCGGCGTTCAAGAGAAGAAAGGAGAATAAGCATGGATGAGTTAAGAATATTAACGTATATCGCCGTATTCGGTAGTTTCGCCTTATATTTCGGTATCGCCTGGTGGGCGCGTGCTGGAAGTACCAAAGAATTTTACGTCGCTGGCGCAGGTATACATCCCGTACTAAACGGTATGGCAACGGGTGCTGACTGGATGAGTGCTGCATCGTTTATCTCAATGGCGGGTCTTATCGCTTTCTTGGGTTACGGTGGATCGGTCTTCCTTATGGGTTGGACGGGTGGTTACTTGCTACTGGCTATGTTGCTTGCTCCTTACCTTCGTAAGCACGGTAAGTTCACAGTGCCTGAGTTTATCGGCGATCGTTACTACTCAAAGACTGCACGCATCGTTGCGGTTATTTGTCTAATCATCGCTTCGCTGACTTATGTAATTGGTCAGATGAAAGGTGTTGGTGTTGCGTTCTCCCGTTTCCTAGAAGTTGATTACGACTTAGGCCTTTACATCGGTATGTTCGTTGTTTGGGTATACGCCGTACTAGGTGGAATGAAAGGTATCACTTACACACAGATTGCTCAGTACTGTGTATTGATCTTCGCTTACACTGTCCCTGCTGTGTTCATCTCTCTACAGCTAACCGGTAACCCAATCCCACAGATTGGTCTGGGTAGTAAGATGATTGGAACGGATGTCTACTTACTAGACAAGCTAGACCTCATCGTGACAGACCTCGGTTTTAAAGAGTACACAACATCGAAGATGGGTAGTACGCTGAACATGTTCGCTTACACCATGTCACTTATGATTGGTACAGCTGGTTTACCTCACGTTATCATGCGCTTCTTCACCGTTCCTACGGTTAAAGATGCACGTTCTTCTGCAGGTTGGGCATTAGTATTCATTGCGTTACTTTACACCGTTGCTCCTGCAGTTGGCGCAATGGCACGTATTAACTTGATGCAAACTATCGAACCAGCAGCTGGTGAAAACTTAGTTTATGCTGAGCGTCCACAGTGGTTCAAGACGTGGGAAGATACCAAGCTTCTGCAATTTGAAGATAAAAACGGCGATGGTAAGATTCAGTACGTAGCAGACAAAGACAAAAATGAAATGGTTAAAGTTGACCTTGACATTATGGTTCTTGCTAATCCTGAAATCGCTAAACTTCCTAACTGGGTGATTGCACTAGTTGCGGCAGGTGGCCTAGCGGCTGCATTGTCCACAGCGGCAGGTCTGCTGCTGGCGATATCGTCCTCCATCTCGCATGACCTGATGAAGGGGGTAGTGACGCCTAACATCTCGGAGAAAAACGAGTTGCTCGCCAGTCGAATAGTGATGACGCTAGCAATCATGGTGTCCGGTTGGCTCGGGCTTAATCCGCCGGGATTCGCGGCGGGAACGGTTGCATTGGCCTTTGGTTTGGCAGCATCTTCAATCTTCCCTGCGCTAATGATGGGTGTATTCTCTAAGACGATTACATCTAAAGCAGCAGTTGCAGGTATGTTGGCTGGTATTACGGTTACGTTACTGTATGTATTCCAACACCACGGCATCATGTTCATCAAAGGCACTGAGTTCTTAGGTGGCATGGACAAGAACTGGTTCCTAGGTATTGATCCTAAGGCGTTTGGTTTCATCGGTGCAATTGTGAACTTTGCAGTGGCATTCTTGGTGACCAAGATGGATAAGCCTATACCTCAAGAGATTGTGCAGATGATTGAAGACTTCCGTGTTCCTGTTGGATCAGGTGCGGCTAGTGATCATTAATTATCAATGAAGTTTATTGATTGTTAGTACTCGAAAAAGGCTCCTCACGGAGCCTTTTTCTTTGCTAAGCTGGAATTTACTCAGTCTTTTTAAAGGCTGTCAGAATAAGGTTTAAACTCATGAACAGACACACAAAGACAGCGATTATGGTTGCTCCCTTTCTCGCCATTGGTGGTTACATTGCAACTGATTATTATGATCAATATAAGACTGATCAAAAACGCTATCACAACATAACCGTTCAGGGTGAATGTGATATTGTTAGAGGGCCATGCTTACTAGAAGGCGCTGGTTTAATCTTGGAGTATACTCTTAAAGGTCAGATGACTAATATCGAGGCAAATTACCCTTTGACTACAGCAGCAATTGGCATGAAAGGCGCTGGAGGCGATAAACCCTTTAACCTAAAACCTAGTAGTAACCAAAAGAATTGGCTAATTAATACGTCTACTTATACCGATTCAAATTTATCTAGCAACTCGACCATTCGACTCATAGTTACGGCAAAGGGTCATTCGTTTTTTAGTGAGTTTACAAGCACACCATAGACTGTTTACTCTCAATAACCTGGGGCATCAGGCAATAAAATGGAAATAGAATTGCAAGAAATACGCGACTTTTTGGCAGGCATTACCCCTTTTGATAAATTGCCCATAGAAAAAGTAGAAAAACTCACTCACGCCGCATCCATTCGTTATTTCCGAAGGGGGTCGCTCTTCCCATCTACCGATACCCCTCAAGAAAAACTCTATATCATCCGCAAGGGTTCCCTCGCTATAAATGCTAAAAATGGCGACTTGCGAGAAAAGCTCAGCGATGGCGATATCTGCACCCTATTCTACGACTCACTGGAAACGGGTGATCACCTCATTGATACTTCAATCGATGTACTAGAGGACACTTTAGCCTACTCAGTGCCCAGTGAAACACTCACTGAAATTATAAAAGACCATCCAGCAGCTTCAGACTTTATTCAAAATAATTCGCCAAAGCGGTTGAATGATGCTGTGCTAACGATAATGGCTGAGACCACCCCTACCTCTCCACTGATGAGATTATCAATCAAGCAAGTCATGCAGGATTCACCCATTACTATTAGCGGTGATGCAAGCATTTACGAAAGTGCTAAACTGCTCACCGGCAAAGGGATTTCGTCATTATTAGTGACCGCACAAGATGGTAGTCTCGCCGGTATAATCACTGACAGGGATATCACCATACGCTGCGTCGTTGAGCGACTGCCCTCTGAGTCTCCCGTGTCACAAATTATGTCCTCGAACCTGCGTTCGGTTACCTCCAACCATAACGCTTACGATGTGTTAATGATGATGACGCGTTTGCACATCCGTCATTTTCCGGTGATAGATGGGGGCAAACTGGTTGGGATTATTACGTCAACTGACTTAATGAGACAGGAAGGAAAAAACTCTGCTTACCTCACCAGTGCCATTAGAAAAGCGCAGACCATTGAGGAGCTACAACGCCATAGTAAGAGCATTTCTCAGCTGCAGGTTCAGCTAGTTAAAATGGGATCAGCCGGTGAACACGTTGGTAAGGGTGTTACCTCGATCACAACGGCCATTACCCGAAGACTCATCGAGATGGCTGAGGAAAAGTTCGGCCCAGCACCGGTACCTTACGCTTGGGTTGCTGCTGGATCGCAAGCGCGTCGCGAGCAAACCTCGCACACCGACCAAGATAATGGCTTGGTTATTTCAGATGATCTTAAAGAAGTCGACAAACCATGGTTTGAAGCAATGGCTAAATTTGTCTGCGACGGCTTAAATGACTGTGGTTTTATCCATTGCCCCGGTAATGTTATGGCAATGAATCCAAAATGGCGACAAACGGTTAGTGTTTGGACGGAATATTTTGATGAATGGGTGACTCAGCCAAAACCTGAGGCATTGCTGTATTCTAGTATTTTCTTTGATCTCCGAATGATTAGCGGTGATAAAGATTTGTTGATAGGCATTCGTAAAAAGATGCTAAAACAAATTAAGGGAAACACCCTATTTCTGGCCTTACTCAGCCAAAATGCCATTCGGTTAAAACCGCCACTAGGCTTTTTCAAAGACTTTGTCTTAATTCATGACGGAGAACATAAAGATACGTTGGATTTAAAACACAACGCAATTGCACCCATCATTGATCTTGCACGGATCTATGCTTTAGCGGAGGGCGTTCATGAAGTTAATACGGTGACACGCCTAAAGAAAGCGGCGGGGACAAAGTCGCTCAGCACAGAAGGGGCCGCTAATTTACTGGATGCACTGACCTTTATCGTCTCATTACGGGTAAAGCATCAGGCTGAGCAAATTAGAAATGGCATACAGCCGGATAATTATCTTCACCCAGCATCGCTTTCTAAGCTGGAAAGGGTGTACATGAAAGACGCTTTTAAAGTCATACAGACTATGCAAAATGCTATAGAGCAGCGTTACTAAGCACTATCAAACTCGGGGATAGATGATGTTCGATTTTCTTAACGGTTATGAAACTAGGCGCAAACGCTTATTAAAAAAAGCACCTGAGGGAGCGCTTAGGGATTTTTTATCTGTGCCCTTCCCTGACCCTAAAGGCAGTATCAAAAACACTCCTATTCTGGCTGTAGATTTTGAAACCACCGGCCTTAATCCTGCAAAAGATCAGATTCTAAGTATCGGCTTCATTCTGATTGAGCGAAATGAAATTAAGCTGTCTAGCGCCTACCACAAAGTCATTCGCACCAAAGGTGCCTTGGACCAAGAGAATGTAGTCATCCACCAAATTATGGACGATGCGCGCCATGAAGGTAGTTCATTGAAAAAGGCGATAGAAGACTTACTTGAAGTGCTGGCGGGTAAAGTTATGCTGGTGCACTTTGCCGCAATTGAAAAGAATTTTCTCAAGGCTGCCTGTCAACAGCTCTATGGTGCTGCAATCGTTTTTCCTATGATTGATACATTAGCGCTGGGAAAGCGCAGGCTAGATATGGGTTCAGCGGCCTATGATCCGTCGCAGTTGCGCCTATTTAACTTACGTGAAAAATACATGCTTCCACGCTATAAAGCGCACAATGCGTTGAGCGATGCCCTAGCAACGGCTGAACTGTTTTTTGCGGAAGTATCCGATATGAACAGTAAGCACCCCCCACCGCTTAAATCAGTTTTATTGTAACGTCAGCCCATGGCTTAACCTATACTTCACCAACTAAGAGTACTTGCTTTTCAGCGTTAAAAATGCGACATTGTGCACTGCACAAATACTGAGATAAACTGCTGTATTAAAACACCTAGGAGAGACGAGTGAGAATATTGGCTTTTGGCCCAAACGGGAGCGGCAAAGGTACTCAAGGTACTATTATCAAAGAAAGATACGGTTTGGATCATATCGAATCAGGAGAAATCTTTCGTCATCATATAAGGGCTGGCACAGAGCTAGGTATCAAAGCAAAAGTCTATATTGATGAAGGCAGTTTAGTACCTGATGATCTAACCATTCCAATGGTTGTAAATGCATTATCAAAATCGAACGAACGTGGTTGGATCTTAGATGGATTTCCTAGATCAAAATCTCAAGCCGAAGCCTTACAAAAAACACTTCGTGAAATGAAGATACACGTCGATTATGTTTTTGAAATTGAACTCGATCGTGAAGAAGCTAAAAAACGTATTATGGGACGCCGAATTTGCAGCATCAATAGCAATCATCCTAACCACATTGCATTCGAAACTATTCACCCAGCAGAAAAGGATGGCGTATTAGTTTGTCGTGTTTGTGGCGGTAGCTTATCTATGCGCGAAGATGACCAAGATGAAGATGCTATTAATCAACGTCATGATATTTATTATGATGAGGGCGAAGGCACAATGGCGGCTGTCATTCACTACAGAGAAAATAGTAAGGCTCGAAACATTCGAATCGCTGGTGATAGAGGAATAAGCGATATCGCAGAAAACATTTTTAGCGAGATAGAAGAAGGTGAGGCAATAAAACTTCGCTTAAAATTTGGCTGATTATATTTAATGTAGTTATGGTTGAGAAGTTGAAGCACATGAATTAGTAGTGGCAAAGCTAGTGCGGTTACTGGGTCATGGCAGTGAATTGATGCTGGATGGGTCGCGTATTGATAGCGCTAAGTAGTCCTGCATAAAAAAGCAAGTAGTACAAATGTGCTACTTGCTTCAGCATTACTATTGCAAACTACTGAAGTCTGCGGCAAAGCCCTTAGTACATGTGTTGTCCGCCATTGACTGACAGGGTAGATCCAGTGATGAACCCTGCATCATCTGCAACAAGGAAAGCAACACTTCTCGCGATATCTTCTGCTTTACCTAGTCGGCCGACTGGAATACCCGCAATGATCTTCTCTAGAACGTTTGGTGGAACCGCGCGAACCATGTCCGTATCAACATAACCTGGTGCAATCGCATTTACAGTAATGCCTTTTGCGGCACCCTCTTGAGCTAATGCTTTAGTGAAACCATGTATACCTGACTTTGCAGCAGCATAGTTCACCTGACCATACTGACCCGCCTGACCATTTACCGAACCAATGTTAACGATACGGCCAAAAGAACCCTCACGCATGCCATCGATAACGCAGCGACTCATGTTAAAGCAAGACCCTAGATTAGTGTCCATAACACTTTGCCAATTGGCCTGTTCCATTCTATGCAGTGTGCCGTCACGAGTGATACCCGCGTTGTTCACCAGAATCTCAACCGGGCCACCCATGTCTTCTTGAATACGCTTTACGCCAGCTTGGCACTGTTCAAAGTCAGAAACATCAAACTTATAAACAGGAATGCCAGTACTCTCTGAAAACTCTTTTGCACGCTCGTCGTTGCCTGCGTAGTTAGCAGCTACTTTGTAGCCCTTACTTTTTAGTCCCGCAGAAATCGCCGCGCCAATCCCTCTTGTTCCACCAGTAACTATCGCAATCTTTGCCATTAGTCATATTTCCTTTTAAATTTGTAAGATGATTTCAAAAAAATACTACGTATACATAATAACAAAAACTGACTAATAGTTAGAATAAGAATTAATGAATATCATTATTAATGGAACAAAATGAATTTATTTGTGCGCTGCAACAAAATATTTCTTGACCTTTTTTGGGGGTTCCATTATCTTTGGTTTAGTCGGATGTTGCAGCGCAGCATCAAAACAAAATTTTTAATACCTTATAGAGAATACCCTTATGAACAACCCAATGATTGATTTGATGAAGCAGTTCAACGATAACGCAGTAATCGCAGCTAAGCGAGTTGGCGAATTGAACATGAAGACTTTCGAGACTTTAAGCGCAAAGCAGTCTGAAATCATGAACTACGGCATCGAAGTTAGCACTAAGAATGTTGAGACTCTTTCTAAGACTCAAGATCCTCAAGAAGCTTTCGCAATGCAGCAGGAAATGATTAAGTCATACGGCGAGAAGCTAACTGCTTCAATGCAAGAGTCAACTGAGCTACTAACTGAAGCGCGTAACGAGTGGACTGTTATCGCTGAAGAGTCAGCTAAGAACGTTGCAGAAAGCAACAAGCAAGCAGTTGAGCTTAACAAGAAATCAGTAACAGAAGGCGTTGCTAAATCAGTTGAAATGGTTGAGCAAGCTGTTGCAAAAAGCACTGAGATGACTGAAGAAGCAGTAGCTGCAACTAAAGCGACTGCTGAGAAAGTTGCTGCAATGGGCAAAGTAAATGCTGAGAAAGTTGTTAAAGCAACTAAGAAAGCGTCTAAGAAAGTAGCGGCTTAAATCTCCGCCATCCAAGTGATTTCCTTTGGAAATCACTTGGATTGTTTGAAGCAGTAAGGTGATTTTTAAGATCACTTGAGGAATTGATATGGCCGAGTCATCGACAAACGAAGTCAGTAATTATGACCCCGTTAAATTACAAGCTAACCTAGCCAAAGCAGGCATGTTATGGCAGGAGTTTAACAAGCGTTATACAGAAGCTGAAAAGAATAAACCAGCGTCACCGGTCGATAGCAGCGCATTACAACGAGCCACTGCAAAGTGGGCGTTTAACCTCGCTAAAAAGCCGGAAACTTTGTTAGAAGCCAATATGGCATTGATGACCAGCCAAACGCTACTGTGGCAGAAGGCAGCCGCAAAAATGATGGGAATGGATGTTTCGGTAGGTGACGAAAACATTCGTGACAAACGCTTCCGCGATCCAAGCTGGAAAGAAAGTACCGCAACAGAAACGCTAGTCCAAAGCTATCAGAACTTCTCGTCTTATGTGGCGACGTTAACAAATGAGCAAGAGGGTTTATCCAAAGAAGAAGCGGATAGAGCCAAGTTTTACGTCACGTCAATGGTCGAAGCACTCGCACCCAATAACTTTGCCATCACCAACCCTCAGGTTTGGAACAAAGTTAAAGAAAGCAACGGGGAAAGCCTGGTTAAAGGCCTGGAAAATTTACTTTACGATTTTCAAGATGGTGAGTTACGTATTCGTATGACGGATACTCACGCGTTTGAAATTGGTAAAGATGTTGCCACCACGCCAGGTCATGTGGTGTTTCGCAACGAACTCATTGAATTAATCCAATACACACCCACAACTGATAAAGTGCGTCAGCGCCCTCTTTTGGTTGTACCGCCTTGGATTAACAAATTTTACATTCTCGATCTTCGTGAAAGTAACTCCTACGTGAAATGGGCCGTTGAACAGGGACACACCGTGTTCGTGATCTCATGGCGCAACCCGGGAACAGAGCAACGCCACCTGAGTTTTGAGGACTACCTCAAGCTAGGGACGTTAGCAGCAATGGATGCCATTGAAAAAGCCACTGGCGAGAAAAAACTGAATGTGACGGGTTACTGCTTAGGCGGCACGTTGATGGCAGCCACGCTAGCATATTTGACCGCTAAAAAAGATGATCGCGTACAGAGCGCGACCTTCTTAACCAGCATGGTTGATTTCTCTGATCCTGGTGAAATTGGTATCTTCATCGATGAAGAGCAGGTGTCTGCTTTAGAAACCTTAATGGAGCAAAACGGCGGCTTCTTGGAAGGCAAGAACATGGGCGCTGCGTTCAATATGCTACGCAGTAAAGATTTGATCTGGTCGTTCTTTATCGAACTGTACCTATTGGGTAACGAACCCATGCCGTTTGATTTATTGTTCTGGAACTCAGACAGTACCCGCATGCCAGAAGCCATGCACAGTTACTACCTGCGCAATATGTACCTTGATAACAAGCTATGTGTACCAAACGCGCTTAACCTTCTCGGCCAAGATATTGATATCAGCAGTATAAAAACGCCGGTGTACTTTATCTCAGCCAAAGAAGATCATATTGCACCGTGGAAATCGACTTATTTGGGCGCTCAGGTGTTCACTGGTCCAACACGCTTTGTATTAGGCGGTTCTGGACATATTGCCGGTATTATTAACCCTGCCTGCAAGAATAAGTATGGCCATTGGGTAAATACGGATCTGTCGGGCGATGCTGACACTTGGTTAGAAAATGCTGAAGAAAGTGAGCTTTCTTGGTGGCATGACTGGGACAAATGGGTCAGCGAGTTTTCTGGTAAGCAGGTTGCTCCTCGTGAAGCAGGGAAAGGCAAATTAAAAGTGTTGTGTGCTACACCGGGTACTTACGTTACCGAATAAGCCACCATTTATTTGATTGAATTAAAAGCCGATTTCAGACTCTGTCTGAGTCGGTTTTTTTCGTTTTATTGTGCACTGCAACAAATTAATGCTTGACCTTTTTTCTGGATTCTATTATCTTTGATTACGTTGAATGTTGCAGCGCAGCATTAAGAATTATTTTCAATATTTAATAGGGATTTATACCATGAGCAACCCAATGATCGATTTAATGAAGCAGTTCAATGACAACGCAGCAGATGCAGCAAAGCGCGTTGGCGACTTGAACATGAAAACGTTTGAGACGCTGACTGCCAAGCAGTCTGAAATCATCAACTACGGCATCGAGATCAGCTCTAAGAATGCTGAGTCACTATCTAAGACTCAAGACCCTCAGCAAGCGCTTGCAATGCAGCAGGAAACATTTAAGGCTTATTCAGAAAAGCTACAGGCTTCTATGAAAGAGTCTGCTGACCTACTAACTGAAGCTCGTGACGAGTGGACTGTTATCGCTAAAGAGTCCGCTAAGAACATGGCTGAAAGCAACAAGCAAGCAATGGAACTTAACAAGCAATCTGTAACAGACGGCGTTGCTAAGTCAGTTGAAATGGTTGAGCAAGCCGTTGCTAAAGGCACTGAAATAACTGAGAAAGCGGTTGCTGCGGCTAAGAAAGCAAGCTGAAACAATAGCTAGCTAGCGGTAAGCCTACGAAAGCCTATTCTAATATTGTTTATCTGGGGTAGGCTTTTTTAGTTTCTACAGTTAGATGGGGCACGTCAAAAGCTAAGCGCCTGAAGAGAACATAAAAGTACTCGATGATATGAAACATTTAACTACCTGCAATTTATTAAAAGAGCTGCGTGCTTTTTGCATCACACGGCAAGAAGGCAGCATGAGTAAGGCTTCTGAGGTTCTCTACGCTAGTCAGCCGACTATCTCTTTACAAATAAAGATATTAGAAGAAGCGCTGGAAGTTAAACTGTTCGAACGTTGTGGGCCGCGCCTAAAGCTGACGACAGAGGGTGAGATACTGTATGACTTGGTCAGCCCATTGGTTCAGGGCATTGATGGGATTAAGAAAAACTTCAATGCGCACCATGGCAACCTAAGTAGCGGTGAATTGACCATCGCTGCAGAAGAGTCAATAATCCTCTCTACCTTGCAAAAACCTATACAGAAATTTGTTAAACGCTATCCTGGTATTCGGCTTTCGCTAGCCAATATACCCGGTCGTGAAGGGCGCGATTTAGTATTGTCCGATGAAGCAGATTTGGCTGTTGGCTCTATTTTAAATGTGCCTGACAATCTGCAATATGACCCCTTTGTCTCCTATCCTTCAGTGCTTATTGTGCCGAAGGATCACCCGCTGACTAAACTGTCCAAAATTACCCTTGCCGATATTGGCGACTACGGGATGATTCACCCACCCATACAGTTCAACAGTTGGCGTATTGTGAAAATGGTATTTGCATTGAACGGTGCCAGCTACAAGGTGGCTCTTGAAGCAGGAGGCTGGGAAGTTGTAAAGAAGTACGTAAGCCTTGGAATGGGCGTTTCAATTGTCAGTGAGGTATGTATTAGCGAGGCTGACCGTGAGACGCTTGCCGTGGTAAATTTAGGTGAGTATTTCCCAGCACGCAAATATGGGGTCATTACAAAAGCAGTCGGGTCACCGTCGGCACCTGCACAAAAATTCATTGAAATACTCAGCAATGAATACAGCAACAATCATAAACTCGGCAAGATCAGAACTATTTCTTTAGAAGATCCTTCTGCATATCGCTCCAAATCTCCATATTTTTCTGACCAATTTCAAGCCAGCTCTCCATAGGGTTGGTGCCGATCGCCGTCGCCATCTGCTCTTTGGCAACCGTTTGCTGCGTCTTAAATAAATCTAAGCCCTGCTCCAAATAAGAAACAAAACCTTCTTGAGACTTGACCCCAGAGTTACGAATAAACTGCGACAGCACATCGACACTGAACAATGGCTCATCGTCAGCCTCTAGCTCCATAATGATTTGCAGCAAGATACTCCGCGTAATGTCATCACCGGTCTTATTATCGATGACTTTAAACGAGATTTCGTTGACCACAAACTCACGTACCTCTGCGACTGTGATGTAAGTGCTCTCCTGAGAATCATACAGTCGACGGTTTGGATATTTTTTTATCAGGCGTTGTTCTGACATGAGATTTGTGTCCAGATGATATCGTTATTTCGAGCTACTTTACCCTAAGAGACTTGAATTGTATCGCTAATAATTATTAGTGCTTGCGATCTTTATATTTGCCTAGGATTTTTTGTAAATAACGACACATTCCATAACAGAATGCGCCGAAATCTCACTTAGTATAGGTACTGGCCGCCAAGAGCTAACAGGATAATCAAGCTTGGCCGATCAAGTACTTAGACCTTCTCAACAGCAAGCGCAACACCCTGCCCGCCACCGATACATAAAGTAGCCAACCCTTTTACAGCACCTGTACGCTCCATACCATGCAGCAAGGTGACTAGAACACGTGCACCTGAAGCGCCAATCGGATGCCCCAGAGCAATCGCACCACCGCTGACATTAACTTTAGCAGGATCAAAACCCAGATCCTTATTCACTGATAATGCTTGTGCAGCAAAAGCTTCATTCGCTTCAACCAGATCAAGGTCAGAGACTGACCAGCCTGCTTTTTCTAAACATTTGTTCGTTGCTGGAATCGGGCCGGTTCCCATGATTGCCGGATCAACGCCTGCACTTGCAAAGGCTTTGATTCGTGCCATTGGCTTAAGACCAAGCTCTTTCGCTTTAGCAGCACTCATCACCATTACCGCAGCAGCGCCGTCGTTGATACCTGAAGCATTACCGGCGGTTACTGTGCCTTCTTTACTAAACGCTGCACGAAGCTTACCTAGTGATGCAGCCGTCGTACCGTGACGTGGGAATTCATCCGCTGCAAATACGATAGGATCGCCTTTGCGTTGTGGAATAGTCACTGGTGAAATTTCGTTGTCGAAGTTACCGGCTTTTTGCGCGGCTTCTGTTTTTTGCTGTGAGGCAGCGGCAAACTCGTCTTGCTGCTCACGGCTAAATTCATATTTATCTGCAATGTTCTGTGCAGTCGTGCCCATATGGTAGTTGTTGAACGCACACCAAAGGCCGTCTTTAACCATGGTGTCGACCATCTTCCAGTCGCCCATTTTCTGACCGTTACGCGAATTTGGTACAACGTGAGCCGATGCGCTCATATTCTCTTGCCCACCTGCGATTACAATTTCTGCATCGCCACAAGCGACTGCCTGAAACGCAAGATGAACCGCTTTTAAACCGCTGCCGCAAACTTTGTTAATCGTCATCGCTGGTGTTTGCTGTGACAAGCCTGCTGCAATGACACTTTGTCGCGCAGGGTTTTGACCGCTACCCGCAGTCAATACTTGACCAAGGATAACTTCATCGACTTGATCGTTTGCCAGTCCCGTTTTTTCCATCAGACTTTTAATAACGGTTGAACCTAACTCAACGGCTGATACGCCCGCAAGCGTTCCACTAAATCCACCAATAGCGGTGCGTGTTGCCGCTACAATTACGATATCTTGACTCATATTACGCTCTTCCTTGTTTAAAATTACACCCATGTTGCAGTGCACAAATTTACATGATATTCTTGCGCTACACAATATATTTTATTGGAATAAAACATGAACTTTGATGATTGGTCTGACGTAATAACAAAAAACTGGAAGCAGACTCAAGAGCAGTATTGGTCGATGATGAATCCACAGATGCCTAATCAAGCGGATGATGTGATGAAGCGGGCAACGGACATGAGCAAGTCGTTTGCGCAATTTGCAGAAGACTTCACTAAAACCAATAACAACAGCACCAATCCTTTGGAGAGCTGGCTAGCCGGCATGGAACAAGGATTTATAAATTGGCCAACAATGGGGCCGCAGAATAATTTATTGTCAATGACTGAATTAGCTGAGAAGTACCGTGAGTCAATGAAGGCTTATGAAGCTGCATTTTCAGCACATGGCCTCGACGCTTTGCAAGCCCTTCGTGTGCGGATGGCAAAGATGGAAAAAGACGGCGGCAGCATTAAATCCTTACGTGAGCTGTATGAACTTTGGGTGGATGTCAGCGAAGAAGTCTATGCTAAATTTGCAATGAGCAAACAGTTCCAAGACGTTTACAGCAACTTGGTTAATACCTTTGTAGCCTTTAAAAGTGAAATGGACTCTGTGGTCGGGTCTCAGCTTAATTCGTTTAATATGCCTACGCAGCAAGCTCTGGACGATTTGCTGAAAGCGCTTCAACAGGAAAAGCGTGATAACGAAGCACTGCGTAAGCGCATCAAAGCGCTTGAAGCAGAAAAATCAGTAACAAAGCCCACAGCTAAGAAAGTTTCTAAACCAGCTAAGGCTAAAAAGGCATCCAAGCCAACAGCTGCTATTAAGCCAGCAAAAGCTAAAAAAACACCTAAGCCAGCAGCCGTTACTAAGCCCGATGACTTAACAAAAGTGAAAGGGATTGGCCCAAGGTTACAAGAGAGACTAGCGCTAGCAGGCATTAAAACCTTTAAACAGCTTGCGGCAGTATCACCCGAAGAAGCGGTTGATCTAGACACTAGACTTGAGTTGCAAGGTCGCGTACTGCGCGATGGCTGGATAAGTCAGGCAGCACAACTTCAAGGTAAGTCTTAGGCACGATGGGAGCAGCGGACCTGAGGTAATACGCAATGGCGTTCTTTGAAATCACCCCTGAAGCCATTGCTGCTGAGCTTCTTGAAATGCAAAACAAGCTCAGCGACGGTGCCATCAATCTCGCCTCAATGGATGGATTAACCTCTGGCGTGACTGCTCATGATATTGTGTTTGAGCGGGACAAACTTCGTCTTTTACATTACAAAAGAAATGAGTCGGTTACACAAAACACTACCCCCCTACTGATCGTCTATTCCTTAATAAATCGACCTTATCTGGCCGACTTTAGCAAGGGGCGATCACTGGTTCAGGGATTGCTTGATGCCGGTCAGGACGTCTACCTAATTGACTGGGGCTACCCAGATGCAAACGATCGCTTCACTTCTTTAGATGACTACCTAAACGGCGCGTTGGATGCTTGCGTAGACGAGGTTTGCAAACGTCACAATACATCTCAGCTAAATATGCTTGGTATCTGTCAGGGTGGCACGTTCAGTCTTTGCTACAGCGCGCTTTATCCAGCCAAAATACGCAATCTTGTCACCACTGTCACCCCCGTAGATTTTCATACACCAGATAATATGCTCGGTCATTGGGCTAAAAACATTAATACTGACAAGTTAGTAGACACGCTCGGCAATATTCCCGGTCACGTCATCTCAAGAATGTTTACGACATTAAGACCGTACCGCCAGATTGCTCAGAAGTATCGATGCCTTGTCGACATTATGGACGATACAGCGGCACTGAAAAAATTCATGCAATTAGAAAAATGGCTGTTTGACAGTCCAGATCAAGCCGGTGAAGCCTTTCGCCAATTTCTAAAAGACATTGTCCAGCAAAATAAACTTATCACGGGGCAAGTGGTTATTGGAACGCAGGCTGTTGACCTGAAACAAATTAACATGCCGGTATTTAATGTTTATGCTGAGCAGGATAATTTAGTTCCACCTGCCTCAGCAAAAGCAATAGGGGAGTTAATTAGCAGCGAGGATTATTTAGAGTTGTCTTTTAACAGTGGTCACATCGGCCCGTTTGTTAGCGGCAAAGGCCAAAAAATAATTCCAGCGGCCATTGCTCAGTGGCTAAATAAGCGTTAATAAAAAGTATCATTATTCATCTCATAAGAACCTCATACCGGTGAACTTTTAGGCGTGCTGGAGTCCACTTAACCATGAACATAATCCGATTAATGTTTTCAAGACTGCTGCGGTTACTAATCCAACAATGAATAATTACTATAAAACTTTCAGCACTCGTATTCAGAGATTTTTTGGCGCGGTTCAGCGCAATAAAACTTCTCGCTCTCAGGATTTTGAATCACGCTCTACCGCATCCCCAGCGGATGGGGAGACTGAGGCTGACTCAGCGCAAGTCTTTACGCCTTTAGATGAGGCGTTACTGCAGGCCGCGACCCGTCGCTCAAATCCTAACTATTCACCATTAGGCAATAGTTATGAACGAACAAGCCCTGCGGGATCATATACTCTCTCGCTGT
>Ga0114956_1001524_pt1 | contig 18256 bp, 14 predicted proteins | sample MaitaG_FD_87304 | JGI IMG/M metagenome (GOLD analysis project Ga0114956, IMG submission 87304) | Marine algal microbial communities from Maine, USA - Maine_Asex2 metaG | ecosystem: Host-associated > Algae > Red algae > Unclassified | place: Maine, USA | collected 2015-01-05 | reverse complement strand
TCCGAATTTTTAGGGAGAGGGGGCTGGGGGGTGAGGGTTTTTCGAACGTAGACTTTTGCCCAGAGGCAATGGTTTACGAGATCATTTGCTGGCGGAAGTTGTTGTCCCAAACCTTGTTGCTCCCCAACCCCCTCTCCTCGTGAATTCGGTCAGCGTTTGATTAGATGGCAGCGTCTTTAGGTCCGGATTCACGAGGAGAGGGGGAGCTAGTTTTTATGATTGTATGTAAAGTAAGTGCCATTGGGCTAGCGCCCCAAATGGCTAATTAATTTAACAAGCCTTAAATTAACAATCTTTAACGCGATAGGTTTGTTGGGGCCAGCAAGGTTGACCGACGTTCGTTCAGCCAATTTTTACTACGCTTTTTTCTAAGAATAATTTGACGCATGACTGGCGTTTCCTACAAAGATTCCGGCGTTGATCTGGATATCTACAACGAATCAATGAAGCGGTTGCCTCGTTTAATGCACCGCACGTTTTCTCCACGCGTGCAGAAACTGGACGGCGGTTTCGCGGGGCTGTTTCAGTTGGATTTCGACTGCAAACTGTTCCGCCGGAACTACCAAGACCCCGTCTTGGTCGCAGGCACCGATGGCGTCGGTTCGAAGTTGAAGCTCGCTCAGATGCTCGGGCGACACGACACCATCGGTATCGACCTAGTGGCGATGTGCGTTAATGACGCGATCTGTTGCGGGGCAGAACCACTGTTCTTTTTAGACTACATCGCGATGTCCCACGATGATCCTGAAGTGCTGGAGCAAATCGTTGCCGGCATCAGCGACGGTTGCCTGCAATCCGACAGCGCTCTGTTGGGCGGAGAAACGGCGATCATGCCCGACACCTATCAGCGCGGCGACTACGATTTGGCCGGCTTCTGCGTCGGCGTTGTTGAAAAGAAAAATTTAATCGACGGGAAAAACATCGCTCCTGACGATGTCGTCATCGGCGTTTGCTCCAGCGGCATTCACTCCAACGGATACTCATTGGTCCGTAAGATCGTGTTCGATGTTGCGAAGCTTGGCGTCGATGATGAGGTGGCCGAAACGGGCAAAACGGTGGCAGAGACTTTGCTCGAACCGACGTTGATCTATACCAAAGCCATTCACAATGTGCTCCAGCACTACAAAGTCAAAAATGTCGTCCACGGGATCGCTCATATCACAGGAGGTGGCATGGCGGAAAATATCCAACGGATCTTGCCGCCGGGGGTCGACGTGAAGATTGAGGGTTCGACTTGGGAAGTGCCGCCGGTGTTCGATTGGTTGCAGGGGTTGGGAAAGGTTGATCCCGCCGAGATGAATCGCGTGTTCAACATGGGGATCGGTATAGCGCTGATCGTCAGTCCGTTCTACGCCGACAAAATTCAAAGGATGCTCGACGGCAGCGGTTTACAAAGCTGCGTGATCGGTTCGGTTTCCAAAAGTGGCGATGAATCCAGTTCGGCGACGCTTGTATGAGCGGAGCCGAGCAACACGATTCAGAACCGCAATCACCCGGCGTCGATCCGGGCGTCGACGTCGTGTATAGATATTTGATGTATGGGCTTTCTTTGCCCGAGCGGACGGTGCGTAGTTCTGCCGCGATGATTGGCGGAGTCATCAACGAATCGGCGACCTTGCTGGTTCCTCAAGCCTTCCGCGATTCAACGACCTATCGAAAATTTGTCCAACAGATGATGGACATGGTCAACCAAGACGTCGGCGGAGTCAAAAGGAAAGTTGGTGATGGGCTGGATCAATCAGATGTTCAGCCCGGTGAACCCGCGCGTGTTGAAAACTACGTTGCGAAGAAAACGGTGGGGACGTTCTTGGATTTGGCTGGCATGGCGACACTGCACCTGTCGCCGATCACGTTGCTGGCAATTACCAGCGATCTGGCTTATGGGTCGACGACGTATCTGACGGCGTTGGGGGACGAATTGAAAAAAGAGGGGATCATCTCCAAAAATTCTTCGATCGGCAATACGGCTCAATTGTTGGAAGCCGTTGCCAAAGCGTCTGCTCAAACGACGGACCAGCTGGACACTCCGCCTCTATCGGTGGAAGGCTTGCGAGAGACGATCCAGCAGACGCGGCAACGATTGGCGGAGATTGACCCCACGCTGATCCTGCCTCAGTCTGAGATTAAGCAACTTTGGGACGACATGCAGGGACTGGCTGATAAAGAGCATGTAAACCTGTTTGAAATCTCCAGCGCCATGACGATGTATTCCTTGAATCAGGTGACAACGGCCACCAAGGGCGCGTTGACGACGGTGCGCGTCACAGGCAATCTGCTGGATCAGCACATTTTCGATCACTATTGGCAAGGCGCAGCCAAGATCGGTCGCGAAGGTATCTACTCCGTCGCCGCCCAATCCGGACAGCCTTATTTAGATGCCCTCTGGTACAACTTTTCGTCCGACCGCCCTACGCTGACCGAAGACATCGTGTCGGGGAAGATGATCGGGAATGTTTGGGCGGGACTGAGCGAGTGGTTTGGGAACAGAGCCCCGTGATGCTGATTGAAGCCGGGCGTGTACGCGATCTCCGGCATTTGAATCAAAACACTGGTTATTAACGTGGTAACGAAGCGGTGAGCGGCAAGGCGCTAGCCGCCGGTTCTGCCCGACATTCACCGGCGGCTAGCGCCTTGCCGCTGACAATAGTGGCGCTGTCCAACTAAGCCAACTGAGTCAACTGATTTTCTCATTCCATTGCTGCGAAGCATATTTCTCATTCGCTAATCTCTCAATTTCCGGTCGAGAGAAATTTTCAAAATTGCCATCGATGTCCCATTGAGCCTGAATCTTCTGGCTGAGCGCCTCGGTTGTCGTTGGAATTGCGCCAACGAAGTCGTCGTGTGAGCGACCGGCGCGGTAGTCGGGGATGCGTTTGGGCCAATCGAGGCACTTGCCGATCAGGGAACGATCAAAATTGCAAATCATTGTCCCGTGATACAGCATCCAATTGCGTTTACAACGCAAACTGTTCCCAGAAACTTTGCGGTGGTTGATCGTGAGATCACAGATGCCCTCGACCTCGGTTTCGATTCCCAAACTGCGGACCGCACTGGCCATTTTTTGCATAACGAATTGATGAGCTTGATCTAACATGCGTAGTTCGGGGCGGAGACGATAATCAAGTAACACGCCGTACATCAAACACCCCGGCCCCGTGACGATCGCCGCGCCACCAGTGACGCGCCGCAGCACGGGAATTCCCTGACGCTGGCAGTAGTCGTGATTGACTTCGGATGAGTAGGATGAACTCCGGCCAATGACGACCAAAGGTTTCACTGGCTCCCAAAGTCGTAAAACTTCTGGATGATTCTCGACCGCTTCGGCACCGTCGATCAGCGCTTCGTCGAGGGCCAGATTTTCCTCAGGTGTGTCGAGAGTTAGTTTGAGCAGTTGCATGATGGCGAGACAAATCGCATATTTTTTTAGATTACACGCCCGTCGCGACAGAGAATTTTACCGACCACCAGAAAAACCCCTTCTCCGGCGCGTCGTGTTGGTTCTCTTTGAGGAAAACACATTGGTAATTGAATCTATTTAGCGAAACAGGGCAAGCTATCGTCTCCGACGCTGGCGAAAAGGGATTACCAAATGTCCTGAACCTGTATCGATTATCTTGGTTGTGCCGCTTAATGCTTACGCAGTTTGAAAATTGAGAACATAAGTTGCAGCAATGTCCACGTCGACAGATTGATCGTTAGCCCGAAGCTGTTTTAGCACATACAATACAGATGGCGGACCGGGATGGTTCGCCAGAATTTTCGCTGCGATTGTGCTTGCACTGATGCTCGACCCATTGCTGCCCCACTGCTAAAAGATATTACTGGTATGTCCCTACGAAACATTTTATCTGTCGTCTGTTTGTCCGTCGTTTTCACGCCGATAGCGGTCAACGTCGTCGATGCCCAAACGGCAGGTCCGATCACTTACAAAACGTACGATGAAACGTTCTACCGTGAAGAACCCGTGAAAGCGTGGAAATGGGTGGAACAAAAGGTCACCGAAACGACTCAGAAAAGCCGTTGGGTGCAAGAGTACGATACGGAAAAGCTTGAACGCACCTCGGTAAGCTATCGGCCGATTGAGAAAACCAGCCAGCGGATCGAAAAGTATACGGAACTCGAACCGGTCACCGTTACGAAATATCGTGAAAAGGAGATCGAGGAGACCAGCTACGAGACAGCCGTCGAATTGCGCGAAGAGACCGTCATCGTGAAAAAGCCGGTGGTCGAAACGGTGATGCGTGAAAAGGAGTTCAGTGTGCGCGAGAAGGTCACCGAAGAATCTTTCGAGTTCAAACCCATCACCACGCTTAAGGCTGTCGAGGTTCCCGAAACAACGCTGGTTCCCACAGACGTCATCGTACCCCGATCCGTTAACGCGCGGCCGCGTGTTCAGTGGCTGCGTCCGGGAACTTACGTTGATCCGGCAACCGGGTACTCCGTCTACCGCCGAGGCGGGTTACATTGGGCCAGTCCTGCACCAACGGCGGCCGTGATGCCGGCGCTGGTTCCGCAGACCTCCAGCAAGATAGCTTACGTTCCTCAAACGACTGTAAAGAAGGAACCGATTGAGATCAGCCGCTACGTTGATCGCGTCGAAACCCGCAAGGTTCCCGGAGAAGTGGAGCGCATCAAAGAGACCTATGAGACTCGCAAAGTTCCGGTCGAAGTTCGTCGCCCAAAGACGACGGTGCGGGTTGAAAAGATTCCCTATCAGGAAACGACTTATCGAGAGATCGAGAAGGTCCGCAAGGTTCCAGTCGTAGAAAAAACGATGCAAAAGGTCGAAACGATCGAACCGTATGAGCGTACTACTTCGAAGTGGGTTGAGAAAGTGGAAGAAGTTGAGACGCCAAAAATTGTACGCAAGAAAATTCAGTACACGTCGACGCGCAAAGTTCCCTACACGGTTCGAATGCGAGTCGCGGTTGATTGTTATGGAAATCCGGTCAGCGCACCTGAACCTGTCGATCCCCGTTGGAAGACTTTTTTCAGCACGACCAACCGTCCCAGTGAGGATGATCTCAAGCAGGTCGTCAGCGCCAATCGAGATCGACGTCCGGCGTCATTCAACGTCGATTCTGAGAGCTCGACAGAGCGAACGTTGTCAACGCCTGCTGCGGCAGATCTTCCTCCGACGTTGCGAGCAACGAATTCGGCGAAGCCTGCGTTAGACGATACACATTCGGTCTTGGTTCCTGAAACTGAAACTGAGATTGAAAGTTCGACGTCTTTAAAATTGATTGAGGCTGCCCCTTTGGAAGTGAAGACGCCTATGAAGCCGCTGAGTGCTGAACGTTCAACAGCGGATTCTGTGGGGACACGCGAAACGATGGAGACCTCCACGCTGAAACCCGCGACCCGAAGCGTAACCGACGCGGGCAAGGAAACATCATTTGATCAGAATTTGCTGGATGCACCGACGGTGCCGAACATCGCGCCACGCACGTTTGATGTAAAAGGGATTGATCAAATTGAGGGACTCAAACGCCGTAGCATCAAGAACATTTATTAGGGGAAGGGGCAGATGAGACCTCACCCGTAGAATGAACTTCCAACAGGTGCCTTCGGTTTTAATCAAAAGTTCTAATTTACCAGAAGCGCTCAAAGCAGGTTAAAAACCTGCTCCACGTGGGGCAGGTTTTCAACCTGCCAGGCTCCTCGAAAAAGAGCTAATTTGTATTGACGACGGGGGGGTGAAATGTCATCTGCCAGTCGCTCAAGTTCTCCAGCGATTGGAAATTTGAATGAAGGCGATATGAGTCACGTCGCGAGCAACTTTATTCAATTTGTTCCGCGATTTGCTCGATTCCAATCGCTCCCGAGGCATCCTTGCACTTGAGCGTTGGCTGCGCGTAGCGTACTAATTCGCGCTGTCCGGAGACCTTGAACCGGTCCCCCTTTTGAAGAATGGGTCGCTGTTCGCTCATGCAACCGAATTGATACGTTCCGGCGGCTTGGCATGGGAACCAATGTCCTTTTCCATTTTCGTCTTCTAAATAAAATTCGGGATAAGTATGGCCGGGAATCCACACGGCGCGAGCAGGAATATTTTGAACGCGGCAGAGCGCTATAAATAATGACGAAAGTTCTTCACAATCGCCGGTGCCAGTTTCCAACGCTTCAACGCACGAGTGAATTTGCGTGTCGAATTTGTATTTGATATTTTCGCGCACCCAAGTGTAGATGGCTTCGACCTGATCCCAAGCGTTGCTCTGCGCGTTCTTCTTTTGCAGATCTTTGGAGATCGCGATCACTTTTTTATCATCGGTTTCAATGTATGGGCTTTCGCCTAAGTAAAACCGCAGTTGACCGCTTGGTCTGGCAGCAAATCTGAATCTATCTGTTTTTTCTGGCGCTGTAATATCACGTTTGGTGATGCGGAACGTGGTGGCTGCCAAGGCCTCTTCGCCGGGCTGCATGCGGTCGATCTTGAACATCATTTGTCGACCGTTGGGCTTTAGCGGTTTGAGCTTGATCCGACCGACGCTGCCGAGCCGTTCTTCCGAGATCAGTTCTAGGGTTTGTTCGGGGCATTGGATCGGAACCGGAGAGGTCGCGAAGATTCCCGTTGCGACCCCGGCGCTATTGACCTTCATCCCGAACTGCCACACCGATTCAGTTTCAGGTTGGAGTTGCGGGAGATCCTCCTGAGCGCACGTTGCCGAACACGCACTTGAACACAATATAAAAAGGGCAATCTTGAGACCGCCAGCTAATCTTTCGCCCGCACGTCGTGATTGAAAGCTGAAGTGAAGGGCGGCTATGATATTCATTTGCATCAGTCGGATAAGGGTTCACGAACGAATTGCATTAGTTTGGGGGCCGTCATGCTTTTGACTTCGCCGTAGGCAGCCACGAATTTCTTTTTGCCTTTGACACCAGGGACGCGAATGTTGTCGCCCTTTTGCAGAATGACTTTGGGTTCGACAATTTTTCCAAACGCGCGAATACCAACGACATCGCATGGGAACCAGTGTAGTTCGCCGTGGGGATCGGCCAACATAAATTCGGCGTACTGGGTGCCGTCACAGAAGACCATTCTTGCCGGAATCGAATTCGCGCGGCATAAGGCAACAAACAGTCCCACCACGTCTTCAGGGTGGCCTTCTTTTTTGACAAACGCGGCAATCGACCCTTTGGGATCGCCGTCGCCTTGATCGATGTTTTCTCGAACCCAATCAAAGATGCGTTCGACTTTCTCCCAATCGGTGCCCTCAGATTCAAACAGCTCTTGAGCCTGCTTTCGCAGATCTTTATTACGGAAGCTGATCTCTGCACCGGAGGCAGTGAACTTCTTTGCCAGTTTCTCTTTGCTGTCGGGGATCGAGAACACCGTCGTGTCCGGCGGCGCGTTAACGCGGTGAGTGGTCACCATGAAGGTCTGTAACGCAACGATCTTTTTTTTCGGTGGAATCAGTCGGCCGCGCAGAATCAAACGGTCAAGCCCATCCAGTTCATCTATCTTTTGAACGGCAAATTCAACAGGGATATCTTCGTCGAAAATGGAAACCGATTGTTCAGGCCATTGTTTAGGGATGGGGATATAAGTGTAAACATCTTTGACCGCATCTCGGCCAGTGACCAAAACGACACCGACCCGCCATTTCTGTTTCACAGGGTCTGAGAAAGTGACGCCAACGTATTCGCCACGGGTGGGCAGCGAATCGGGTGTCAACATCGTCTCGACCGGTTCTTGGATCATTTTGGAAGGAGCGGCTGTTGTCACCGGAACGGATGTAGGCGCTTCTTCGAGGGGAGCATCCATCGGTTGAGTGGCAGCAGCAGCCTTAGGGACTTCCGCGACTTCTGGCTTCTTCTTGGCGACCGATTTCTTCTCAGGTTTTATGATCGTTTTTCTAATGGTTCGGTTTGGAGATCCGGTGGCGGTGCCTTTGCGAATCCAAAATCCATTGTCCGCATAAGCGCCGGACGAAATAATCAGACCGATCAAGAGCGTAGAAAGGGTGATCGTTAGAGTGCTTTTAGGAATTTTCATAGCTGAAACTTTAAAAGTTTGCAAAGATCGACTTGGCGCGATGAAACCGGGGGGGCTTCCGCCCGTTTCACCCTTCTGCTTCGATCGTTTTCACGAAATGGCCGATGGCTTAGTGGGCTACGCGTCACCCGAGTCCGGTGATTCGACCACCTCCAGACGTACGACACGAATCGCGCGACGGTTGGCTTCTTTAATTTCGACCTTCACGTTAAGAATCATTAATTCGTGGCCGGGACGAGGAATATCTTTTAATTCTCGCATGATCAGCCCCGAAACCGTTGCGTAATCTTCATCTTCGGGAAGCAAAACACCCAATTTTTCGTTCACACGGTCAATTGGCGTCGCCCCATCGACCACTGCGATGTTCGGTGCCAGCATCTCAATCTGTTCACGTTCTTCGGCATCGGTTTCGTCGACGATCTCCCCGACGATCTCCTCCAATACGTCCTCAATGGTGACCACGCCGGCGAATCCCTGGTACTCATCACGGACCACCGCCATGTGCATTCTGCCTTGAAGAAAAATCGCCAGCATTGTGTCCAGCCGCACACTGTCCTGAACGGCGACCGGCACGCGCAGCATTTTTTTTAATGACCGACGTTTGTTTTTTTTGCGAAGTGATTCGCGCAGAAGATCTTTGGCAAATAAGATCCCCACAATGTTATCGATGTTGTCTTCGTAGATTGGGATGCGAGTCCGACCAGATTTAACGACGAACTCCAACATCTCTTCCCAGTCCGTGTTAACCTCCATCGCATCGACACGTGAACGCGGCGTCATGATTTTAGTCACGTCGGCGTCGTCCAAATCCATCACGCCTTCAATCATTTCGCGCGTATCACGCTCAAGCAGTCCGTCGTGCTGCGCCTCCGATGCCAGTGAAAGGATTTCGTCTTCGAAGGCTTCTTCTTCGTCCTCTTCTTCTTCGGAATGTCCGCTGGCTCGAGCAAACATCGCGGACACAAACTTTTCACCCAGCAAAAACGGATATCCAGCCAACGCAACCAGACGCCACCATCGATAAGTGCGAAATAAAAACTGAGGCGACGCTATTTTCGAAACGGCCCAAGGTATCCAGCTCTGCGTGACGACCAGCACAAAACCGATCACGCCTGCGGAGAGCGCGAACTGGAAGGCTGGAACATCGTTGAGCATTCTGTGGCCGTATTGCCATCCGACCATTGCACAGACGAACGTTGCCAAGCAAATCATTTGCAAAACGCCCGCGCCCACTTCCATTGGATCGCGGTAATCAAAAATCCGACCGAAGACGACCGGTTGTTGTTTTTGCAAACAGTATTCCTCAAGTTCGTGCCAGGCAATCTCTTTTAAAACGCGGCTGGCAATCGCCGACAACGTGCCAAAGAAAAGACTGGTCATTATCAACCACAAAAAGAAAGTGGTCATTCGTTATTTGTCCTCGGTAGGTTCCAAATCGGTTTCCCAAACATGGGCGATGTTCAATCGCCCGAGATAGTCGGCTTCGGCGGCTCGCATCTTTTCAGCTGACGCGTCGTCTGTATCGTCCAGCCCAACCAAATGCAGTGTCCCGTGGACAACGTACAGCATCAGTTCATGTTCCATCGGAGTTCCGATGCGCTCAGCAACCCGCTGTGCCGTTTCAGTGCTCACGATCAGTTGGCCAACGATTGAGTCTTCGTTGGAATCGATGACGAAGCTGATGACGTCGGTCTCGTAGTCGTGCTGAAGGTACTGGTTGTTCAATCGGCGAATGTCGGCATCATTTACCAGTGCAATGCTTAGTTCACTTCGCTCAAAACCGAAGTCGGAAAAAATTGCCGTGGCGGCGGCAATCAAAGGCGCCGGATCAATGGGAAGGTCTTGATCATCTGCGACTTCGATTTCGTGAGGCGCTGTTGTCATTGAGACTGTTGGGAAAATTCGGGATGGGTAGTTAATGAGCAAAAAAGGTCTTTGCCGATATTCTTAATCCTACCCGAATGACTGGTTCTGGGGAGTCTCCGATAAAATGGAATCCCACCGGTTCAAAAATGGGGCCAAGTACCAGATAATCGAAGTTGCTGTTTCAAGTTATCGTATGAAAAAGATCACCTTACCATGCGGATTTACGATCCTCAAAAGCCAATTATCTACTCACACATCCCAAAGTGTGCGGGTTCCAGCATGAGACGAGTGCTGTTGGAGTGGTTTGGCGAGGGCTATCATAAAGTTAACCAGCAACAAAATTCGCAATTCGGCATGCAAAAGTTGGCCACGCAAGACCAAGAGGGGAATTGGCTGCCCGAGGTGCGATGTATTCAAGCTCATTTTCATCATGGACATGGGTTCGGGCTGCCGTATTTTTATCCGGAGATAGATCAATACGTCACGATTTTGCGCGACCCTTTTGACTTGATGGTGTCGATGTACTTTTTTATTAAAGGACGTAGCAAGCAAGGTCAGTTTTGGTTTCGAGGTCGCCCGGTGGATATTTCGCAAAAATATCCCAACATAGAATCTTACTTGAGGTCTTACCCCTACTGGATGTTTAGTCATCTGCCGCAAAATTTGACGTTGGTGAACTATCGTCAGAAATTAGCATCGCAGTTTGTGTACATCGGTGTTTATGAGGACTTACAAACGTCCATCGACCGGTTGGCCGCGATTCTGGGCCAGCCTACCATGCCGCTGCTGGTTAGCAACGCTTCTGAGTATGACGAAAATGTTCCCAACCATTTGCGGGCACAGTTTTATCACGACTATCCCTTGCCCAAGAAGATCTACGATTTCGCGCTGGAGCATTATCTCGATGCAAGCCCGGCGGATGTGACGGATGGGGCGGATGGGGCGGAGGGAGTCAACCATGAGGACGCAGCGGAGCCGGACGTGAATTTGCAAGCGCGCGGGTTCCAGCGTTCAATGCCATTGGGCGATGACGAAGTCATCAGCGGCGACATGTCGATGGCGGAGGAATCCTAGATGAAGTTTGGATTCTATTCCTGCATGAGCGGAATGCCGTGGGGCGGCAGCGAAGTGTTGTGGTACCTAGTGGCGCGACGCATGCAGCGTCAGGGACACGATGTGACAGTCAATTTTAAACACTGGCCTCACACCGCGATGCAGTTGCATGAGATTCAAAAGCAGGGTGGAAAAGTCAGCTTTCGAGAACAACCGCTGGTCGGGATGAAGGCGCGGATGGAGGGCTTTAACCGAATGATTAAACGTCCTGCCAGTCGCGAGAACGATCTTTGGTTTGAGCGCGAACGCCCGGATGCGGTTCTATTCACGCTGGGGTATCACTCGGACCAAATTTATCCCGCAGACCGTTGTCATGACGCAGGGATTCCCTACGCGATCAACCTTCAGTGTGCCAGCAGTTTTTTCTTCATCACTGTTAATCGGCTGGAGGAGTATCGACGCTGGTATCGAAACGCCGCTAAGGTTTACTTCGTTTCCAAAGAAAACCAAGACAAACTGGAAAGCAATCTGGCGATGCGATTGGACAACGCGGAGATCATCGCGAATCCGTTTGCGATGGATTACGACGCCGATCCGGATTACCCGTCAACCGAAGACGGATTCAAATTGGCAGTCGTGGGAAGGATTCACTTCCAATCCAAAGGCCAAGACATCGTCGTCGATGTGATGAGCAAGGACCGTTGGCGGTCGCGCGACCTTGAGGTGAATTTTTACGGCCATGACCAAGGCAACATGCGTCAGTTGGAAGACCTTATTTCGATGCATGGCTTGGACGAAAAACTGCATTACAGAGGTTATCGCAAAGACGTCCAGGGAATCTGGGAAGAGAATCACGGCCTGTTGTTGCCCTCGCGCTACGAAGGCGCACCGCTGATCGTAACCGAAACGATGCTTTGTAATCGGATGCCGATCACGACGAATCTCGGCCGCAATGCGGAACTGATTGATGACAACGTGTCCGGGTTCATCGCCGAAAGTGCGACCGTCAACCTGGTCGACGAAGCGCTAGAACGGGCTTGGCAGCAACGGGACCAATGGCGAGAGATCGGCATGATGGCTGGCCAACATATTCGCCGGCGATACCCCAAGGACCCGGTGAAGGACTTCACTGAGCTGTTATTGAAACTGTAGCCGGCGGCGTGCTGTACCAAAGCTGTGAATATTTGTCCGTAGATTAGATTTTATTCAGAGCTGAAATCTGACCAATGGGACGGGGCCACTTTCGAGAGCGGCAAGGCGATTTCCCCAATGGCACTTGCTTTAGATAGACAGGGACTCGCCATACAAACTCGCAGCGCGAGCAAATGGGTTTTTCCGCGCGTAACGACTCACTTGCTGGTGCAGCGGGTTTGTATCTTGGGGCTTCCGCCCAAAAGGAAGATAAAGTAAGTGCCATCAGGGCGCTCACATTTTGGCTACCACGTTAACAACGAAGCTTTTGATTCAAATGTGGCGCTGTCCAGCTAAAACTTGTCATGAAACAACTTCCAAATCTAACGAAGGTTTTTTAACCGTGCACGATCGCGAACAGACGCAAATTCATGCTCGTTATTTGCGATTAATCGCCTTCTGACATTTATAAATAGAATCCTTGACGGCGGAGGTTCTCAACAGGTGACCTTGCCAAAGGAGGCACGGCGGAGACCGAGAATTTTGTCGCAAGCTGTTGCCAAATAGCGGGTTGCTGCAACGATAGTGGCTCTCCAACGCCGTCCGCCCATTTTTAGACCTTATGCCCAAGTTTCGTAACTCTCGCAGTCGATTTGCCGATTTTCTTAAACGATTCGCCGAAAGTGAAGCGGAGAAAAATGATGGGCTCGGGGGCAATGATCAAGCCAAGCACCAACACGGCCAGAATCCTGAGGGGGATTCAAAAGGCACGCATGATCCACGTGACGCACAAAAGGACAAACAAAAGCGTCGCGCCTATCTTAGGCTGTACATCCGCCGACTGTGGCCCCATTGGCGTATGGTGGCGTTATTAGCTTCCATCGCCGTGTTCATTGCCGTGCTGGAAATTCTTCAGCCGTTGTTTGGCCGTTACATCATCGATCAAATCTTGCTCAACGATGACAAATCGACAGCGGAGAAGGTCACTTCTTTAAACATCACAGGCGCGATGTTTTTAGTTTTAGTGGCGACCATTCACTGCCTTGGGATGACGCGCAGCTGGTTCCAGCGTCTACTCAATCAGCGCGTTATTCTGACGTTGAGGCGATCGTTGTTCGATCGGTTGCTCAAACTACCGCTGGATGACTTAGCAGAAATGAAGGTCGGCGGGATCATCTCGCGGCTGACCGACGACATCAGCAAGACGATGGGGCTGATGCAGATGGCGGTAATATCGCCGGGTGTCGCGGTGCTGCGGTTGCTGTTGGCGATGGGCATTCTAATAGCGATTAACTGGAAGCTGGCCGTGGCGGCGTTAGGAATTCTGCCTCCGATCATGGTGTTGTCGATGATTGCGATTCGTAAGATCCGTCCGATCTATCGCGCGATTCGAAAAGACGTTGCTCAAGTTGACGGTAGGGTGGGGGAAGCGTTCTCGGGTATTCGCGACGTGCGAGCCTTTAGTGGTGAAACTCAGGAGTCGGCCGAATTCACGCGCGGCCATCACACGATCGTACGGATGAGAATGTACGCCGCGAAACGAGAGATCCTGCTGTGGACAATCTGGGGAATGTTGATGGGGCTGATAGGCGTGGTGATCACGTGGTTCGGCGGCCATTGGTTCTTAAAAGATCAGGCCACCATTGGCGATATCACAGCCTTTCAATTTTATACTTTGATGTTGCTTGGTCCTGTCTGGCAGATCGTTGAATCGATGACCGAATTGCAGCGTTCGCTGGCTTCGATGGAACGCGTTTTTGATGTTTTGCAAAGCCCGATTGATAAACCAGACCGTGACAACGCAATTGCCGCCGACCCGTTTGTGGACCAGTTAGAACTGAAGGATGTTCGTTTCTCCTACAACGAGGGAGATGAGGTCATCAAAGGTGTTGACTTGATTGTCCCTGGCGGAAGCGTCGTTGCTTTGGTCGGAAAAAGTGGGGCCGGCAAGACGACCATCACCGATCTCATCGCTCGGTTTTACGATCCTACCTCCGGGCAGATTCTGCTCAACGGGCGTGATTTAAGAGACTATCGCATTCAATCTTATCGGCAGTTATTGGGCGTGGTGCAACAAGAGGTCTTTTTGTTCGATGGGACGGTGTTTGATAATATCGCTTATGCCAATCCACGCGCGACTCACGATGCCGTCATCGCCGCGGCTCAGCAAGCCAACGCACATAATTTTATTTTGGACTTGCCCGATGGGTACGATTCGCTCATTGGCGAACGAGGCGTAAAGTTGTCGGGAGGACAACGCCAGCGCTTGTCGATTGCACGTGCGCTGTTAGCCGACCCGAAGATTCTGGTTCTGGATGAAGCGACCAGCAATCTCGACACCCAAAGCGAACAGTTGATTCAAGGGGCGATGAAGGAGCTGTTGAAGAATCGGACAACGTTCGTGATCGCTCATCGCCTTTCGACGATTACACATGCCGATCAGATTGTGGTAGTCGAAGATGGCAAGATCGTCGAGACTGGCACTCACGATCGTTTGCTGGCCGCTGGCGGACATTATGCAGAGATGGTTCGACGCCAACAAGAAACAATGGCTGTGTAATCCGGATATTAGCCGATACCTTATCGCGTCAGGATTCCCGCTGCTTGATTCGTCGCGGTGCTGTTGGAATCTTGATTTGACGGATTAGGTTGGCCAATGACTGACGTGTCGTAAGGCGGGATGTTCGCTGCGACGCCTTGCTGAGTGGCGATGATGCGTAGCACGCGTTCGAAGTATAAAAATGGGAACGACGTATTGGGCCGTTTCTTGCGTACCCATTTGAAACTGGTCTGCACCAATTCTGTCGAAACGGCTCCTGTTCCAATTTGCGCTACTAACAATTTAACGAACTGGCGTTCTTCATTCCGCCGTGTTTTCAATACCGCGTTTAACTGCCGTTCGTATTCCTGAAGTCGTGCCGGAGAGAATTGATCGCCCGATTGGTCAATTGTTGAATCGTTGCCTTGAACTTGAAAGGGAGATCCATTCAACGACTCGTTCAACTGAGCCTGCGCGGTGCTGGCGAATAATCCGCATAGACAGACAACGAATACCCGACTCAACAGTTGCAGCGCTGTTGCTGACGTGTGTGGCAATGATTTGATCATCTGGGGAACCTCTCCAACGGATCTCAAGTGGAATTTAGGTGTAAAAACAGCCTCCTGCGAATTGGTAAATACTCGTTCTCGCAGAGCCGGAACAGAGTAATTCTTACAAAACCGAGCGCTGCGATGCGAAACGTCACGCAACCTGACCGCACAAATCCCCATCCAAGGTCCGGTTACACCGATTGAAATCGTTTTTCGGACTTTAGCAGTATCAACGATGCATCCGTATTTTTTGAATAAGGCTTGTCGTCCCGACGAAGAATAGTTGTGCAAGCTGTGCGGCGTTTGCGTTTTGATTCGAATCCAACGCATTGAGATCCACGCAGCACCCCAACGAACTCCGAGGAAGCCATGAAACGACGAATTAAAATCTCACTTGTTGCGATTACTTGTTTTGGCGTGCTCTGCCCGATCACCGCTAACGCTGACAATCCGCTGGATAAGTTAATTCCCCGTGGCACGCTGTTTAAAAAACTGAAGCAAGAGATCGCGGAAGAGTTTGGCGGCGATAAATCCAAAACGCCAACGGCTCGCCGAACACCCACGCCAGCAGCCGCCCGTTCCGATGCCCGCCGACGACAAACGTCGACGCAACCACGGACACCGCGCCAGACGCAACCACGACAAACCCAGCGTTCTCAACCAAGTCGGCAACCTACATTAGCGACGCGTCCCTTGCCACCGTTGAACAACTCAGCTCAATTCTCCGGCCGTCATTCACAGCCGGTTCCGCAACGTGCGATTCAACCCTCAAGCATCGGTGCCTCCACCGGTTTTGGCGTTATCGTGCAAATGGCTAAAAACAATGAGATGGTGGTGACACGCCTGCACCCCCAAGGCAACGCCATGAAAGCGGGACTTAAGCCGGGCGACATCGTAAAAACCGTTGGCAGTGTGAAGCTGACTTCCGTTGAAGAATACGATCAGATTACCAAAGGTCTTAAACCCGGCGATCAAATGGAGTTCGAAGTCGTACGTCGAGGCCGCCCAGAAAAGACACTGGTCGCTTACGGAACAGCTCCGGATGATACCCAGACACCTGCCACCGGCGGTGAGATCGAGATCAACGCTCCGGCAAGCCCATACGTTGACAAGGCGATCGCTTTAGATAGCGTGCCATCTGTGTTGGACGATTCGATGCAACCCACTGCCCGACTTAGTCGTCTGCCACAATCGGCTCCGTCGGTCGTTGCGGTCCCCGGCGAATCTGAAAGGCGTTTGCATCGCACGATCGAATCACAGCGCGCTAAAATGAAACGGATGGAGCAGGAATTGGAGATGTTAAGGAAGACGAACACTCCAGCGATCAGGCCAACTGAAAACAATTGGGCACTTCCAAATCTAAGTTCCCCAAATTAGTTTTTGAAATCGGGTGGGTGAAACAATTAACAGGCGGCGTAATTCTGCGGATGCGGAAAAACGCCGCCTTTCTACTTAAAACTCATTCAGGACCGACTTCGCCGAATTACGGCGCGATGAACCGCTGTGTTTAGACATACGACTACGATCAATTTGACTATCCGACCATCACGTGAGTCTCGCTGATCAGCATTTTGGTTAACACCTTTTGGTCGTCATCGGTTGACCTATAATAACGGCTCGATAAACCCGCTGATTCACCGAAGGCTGCTTGATGTCTATCACCTTTTCCACGATCCCTGACGCCGTTGAAGCCATCAAACGCGGGGAAGTGATCATCGTCATCGACGATGAAGATCGCGAAAACGAAGGCGACTACATTTGCGCCGCCGAACTGGCAACCGCTGAATCGATCAATCTGGTGATGAGTGGTCGTGGAGATTTTTGCTGTCCGATTCTTCCCGTGGCGGCAACGCGGCTGAAACTGAACCCGATCGTCGAGGATAACAACTCGACGAATCAAACGGCTTTTTTGACACCGCTGGACCATCTCAACGCACGGACGGGCATCACCGCCGAAGAACGCGCGCAGTGTGTCCGTGAAATCGCCAATCCTGAATCTGGCCCCGACGATTTCCAGCGCCCCGGCCATGTCCACATGCTGATGGCCAAGGAGGGCGGTGTCCTGCGCCGCGCCGGTCACACCGAGGCCGCCGTCGATTTGGCAAGGATGGCTGGACTGGCTCCTGCGGGCGTGTTGTGCGAAATTCTCAACGATGACGGGAATCGTGCCACACGCGACGACCTGTGGAAAATAGCTCAAGAGAAGAATCTTAAATTCATTACCATCGAAGATCTAATCGCCCACCGGCGCGTCTCGGAGAAGTTAGTTTCGCGGGTCGCGGAATCAAACTTGCCAACCAAATATGGCGACTTCCGAATCTTTGCCTATCAAGTCCAATACGAGGCGCAGGAACCGATCGCTATCGTGATGGGGGATCCCGCCAATCATGCTGGCCCGCCGCCACTGGTCCGCATGCACAGCAGTTGTTTCACCGGTGATCTGATCAATTCACTGCGTTGTGATTGTGGGGATCAACTGCATATCGCTCTAGAGACGATTGCCAAAGAAGGTTACGGAGTGTTGGTCTATCTGCCACAGGAAGGCCGCGGCATTGGATTAGCTGAAAAGATCAAAGCGTATGGGCTGCAAGATCAAGGCATGGACACCGTGGAGGCGAACACGGCCCTGGGGCACAAGGCTGACATGCGCGACTACGGCGTTGGGATCCAGATCCTTAAAGATATTGGTTTGAACGAAATCCGTTTGTTGACGAACAACCCTAAGAAAACCGAAGCGTTTAATCTTCGTGGATTTGCACTAACGGTAGTCGATCAGGTCCCCATCATCTCCCCCGTAAATCAACACAACCAAAAATACCTTGACACTAAACGAGACAAAATGGGGCACCGACTGCCCTGATCGCCAGTGGCGTTAGCTTCCACCTCGCGCGCCGTCCACCGCAAGCTGGAAAACTAATTGGACAGCGCCACTTTCCTGAGCGGCAAATCGCTAGCCACCGGTCAATAGTGGGCAGAGCCGGCAACTAGCGCCCCATGGCACTTACTTTAGATTTTACTAGCGGTGCAGAAACCAAAATTTAGCTCCCCCTCTCCCTGAAAATTCGGACGTTAGATCTTACCACTGGTAGCAAACGTCATCCGAATTTTTAGGGAGAG
>Ga0114956_1001521_pt1 | contig 18263 bp, 12 predicted proteins | sample MaitaG_FD_87304 | JGI IMG/M metagenome (GOLD analysis project Ga0114956, IMG submission 87304) | Marine algal microbial communities from Maine, USA - Maine_Asex2 metaG | ecosystem: Host-associated > Algae > Red algae > Unclassified | place: Maine, USA | collected 2015-01-05 | reverse complement strand
TGGAAACGCTTCGGGCCGGAGGTTCGAACAGTGGCACAGTGATCCCGAGGAGCGGAGCGACGAACGGCGCACGGTGATCTCGGGCCTGCGTGGAAACGCTTCGGGCCGGAGGTTCGAACAGTGATACTGCTCGGGCTGGGGACCGACCTGGTGGATGTCGACCGTATGCGTGACGTTCTGGCGCGGCGGAAGGGGTTTGTCGGTCGGGTGTTTCACCCCGAAGAGCAGGCCTATGCCGACAAGCAGAACGATCCGACCCAGCGCTACGCCGCCCGTTTCGCAGCGAAAGAAGCGGTCATGAAAGCGATGGGGGTCGGCCTCGGCGCCATCGCGCTGGCCGACATCGAGGTCACGAAGCAACCGTCGGGGGCGCCCGGAATCCGGCTGCATGGCACGGCGCAAGAACTCGCCGAGCGGCTCGGTGTCGCTACCTGGCAGATCAGCTTGTCGCACACCCGCAGCGCGGCGAGCGCCGTTGTCGTCGCTCTGGGTCCAGGGCCGGGCTGAGACCTTCGGGCTGACGCATGATCCCGATCGTTACGCCGAATGAAACGGCGTCGGTCGATGCGGTCGGCACGGTGGTGTCAGACGTCGCCGACGCGTTACCGGCAAGCATCGCTGCGATACTGCCGCCATGAGGCCAACCGAAGCGCGCGTCGCCCTTGGCGCGATCCGGAAGAATGTCGAGACGCTCGTCGACCTAGCCGCACCGGCTGCAGTCTGTGCAGTCGTGAAGGCCGACGGCTACGGACATGGCGCGGTGGCAACCGCTCGGGCCGCGGTCGACGCCGGAGCGACGTGGCTCGCCGCCGCCCTCGTCGACGAGGGCATCGAACTTCGCCGGGCCGGCCTGAAGGTTCCGATCCTGGTGTTGTCAGAACCTCGGCCCAAAGAGATGGTCGAGGTCGTCGAGAACACGTTGACCCCAACGGTGTACTCGGGCGCAGGTCTTGCTGCGGCCGAAGCCGCAGCTCGCGCTGGCCACCGACCCGACCCCCTCGGCGTGCATCTCAAGGTCGATACCGGCATGCATCGTGTGGGTGCTGCCGTCGATACTGTCGACCGGCTCGCAGCGGCGATTCTCGAGAAACCGTCGCTTCGGCTCGATGCTGTCTGGACTCACTGTGCGGTTGCCGATGAACCCGATGCCGCGGCAACTGACGAACAGCTTGATCTCTTCGACGATGTTGTTGCGAAGTTACGAACGGCCGGCCACGCGAATTTCTGGACCCACGCCGCAAACTCCGCGGTCACGCTCGCGCATCCCCGCGGTAGGTACGAAATGGTCCGATGCGGCATCGCCATGTATGGCGTTGCGCCGTCGCCTGCGCTCGAAGGGCGGGTGCCGCTCACCGCAGCGCTCTCGGTCGTGTCCGAGATTGCGTTCCTGAAGACCGTGAAGGAAGGCGACCGAATCTCCTACGGCCTGCGTCACGAGTTCGAACGCGACACCGTCGTCGCCACGGTTCCGATTGGTTACGCCGACGGCGTGCGACGCAGCTATTGGCGGCTCGGCGGTGACGTCCTCATCCGAGGGAGACGACGCCGCGTCGTGGGTGTCGTGACGATGGATCAGGTGATGATCGATTGCGGCCCGGACAGCGACGTCGCGGTCGGCGACGAGGTTGTCGTTATGGGTCTGCAACAGGGCGACGAAATCGCGGCGCGTGAGATCGCCGACAAGCTCGGCACCATCTCGTATGAGATTCTTTGCGATGTCGGTCGTCGCGTTCGCCGCGTGTACCGCTGAGCCCCCGTCGTACACCGCATCGTGCGCATCATTCTGATCGAGCCGTACTACGCCGGTTCGCACCGATCGTGGGCCGATGGTTGGGTCGCCAACAGTCGCCACGACATCGAACTACTGCACCACGAAGCCGATTTTTGGCGCTGGAGAATGCGGGGCAGCGCAGTGACACTCGCCGAGGAATTGGTCGCGTCAATCGAGGCGCACGGGCCACCTGACGTCCTCGTCGTCAGTGACATGATCGACCTGCCGGTGCTGCTCGGTTTTGCCCGACGGTCGCTGCCGGCGAGCGTTCCGGTTGTGTTGTACATGCACGAGAACCAACTGCTGTATCCGCTCGGTCCGGCCCAACAACCCGATGACGCGCTCGCGCTCGTGAACTGGAAGAGCGTCGCGGCGGCCGACGCGACCTGGTTCAACTCGCACTTCCATCGCGATGGCTTCTTTACCGAACTGCCCCGCCTGCTGCATCGCATGCCTGATCGGCGCCACGAACACCTTGTTGCAGCGACCTATGAGCGGTCGTCGGTTCACCCGATCGGCGTCGATGTGGCCGATCTGATCGCGGCGCGCCGGGATGACGACGTTCACTCCGACGGTCCGCTCGTGCTGTGGAATCAGCGATGGGACCACGACAAGAACCCGGGTGCGGTGTTCCGGGCCCTCGTCAAGATTGCGGCGGAACGAGTGCCCTTCCGACTGGCTCTGGCCGGTGAGAACCAGCGGGTTGATCCGCGCGAATTTGCCTGGGTGCAGGAGCAGCTCGGCTCCCGTGTCGTCCATGTCGGACATCTGCCCAGCGTCGACTACCGAGCGCTGCTGTTGCGGTCCGACATTGTCGTCAGCGCCGCGCGGCACGAGTTCTTTGGCATCGCAATCGTCGAGGCGATCGCCGCGGGGGCGGTGCCGGTTCTTCCCAACCGGTTGAGCTTCCCTGAGGTTGTGCCAGCCGAATGGCATACCGCAGCCCTGTACCCCGAGGGCGAGCTGCGCCAGCGTCTGATCGCGGCGATGCGGGATCTGCCCGGATCTCGGGTGGCGGGCGCAGGTCTGCGCGAAGTGATGGGCCGCTTCGACTGGTCGCTTGTCGCCGCCGAATACGACGACGCGGCTGAGGAGTTCAGCCGGCAGGAGACTGCACGAAGTTCCGAGTCAGGATGAACTCAAGGGCCCGACCCACGCAAAGCGCCTACTGATTGGGTCCCCGAGGCTCTGCGGTAACCGGCTCATATGCGACCGCCGTGCGACCTGTATGCGGGGGCCTTACGTAGGTTCAGTCCGCCGGATCAGGGCCACTTGGCCGGTGACGAAGCCACGCATACGGGAGTAGCCGCCGAGCGGTTGTCGCGTCGAGATGAAGGAACGTTGTGCCATGAAGCTGTTGTTGAGGGCCCTTTCTCGGGCTCGTACGTTCGCGCTGGTTTTTTGCGCGATGGCCGTGTTGGTCACGGTCGTGCAGGCCAGCCCGGCTATTGCCGCTGAGGAAAGGGTCGACGAGCATCAACAGGTCGATCGAACTGAACGCCTCGATCAGCGCGTTGCCACGGCATCGGCGGTTCGGGCGCTCGCTACCAATACGAAAGTTGAGACGTTGCCCAATGGCGGCCTGACCGTTGGATCGCAGCCGGTGACGTTGAACACGACGTCGTTCCCGATGGGCGAGACGTTTGTCTATGACCTGCACGTCGAAGCAAACACCGCGTTCCGTGACGAGCAGGGCAACAGGCTCACACCTGATGGTCAGAACAATGAGATTCCGCGTCATCAGCGCAAAGCCGATCTCGTGCGGTCGACGACCGACGCCAAGGTCGAGATCACGGCGGTCACCGCCGCGGCCGCCGCCGGCGGCGGCTCTGACACCTGCGTCAGCTCGCCCGACAGCAACCCCGATTCGCGGTATATACGCATGGATCTCGGTGGAGCAACGGTTGCCGCCATCGAGTTGACCAGTTCCGCTTCGGTCGTCAACACCGTGTACGTGTACTCACCGGCCGGGAACACCAAACGGTCCTACACCGTCGATGGAAATCGGGTCGTCCTCGACAAGACCTACACCGATGTGCGCACGGTCTTCGTGTACATGGATTCCGGTTCGACCGCGAGCCTCGTCGGCTACTGCTCGAGTCTGTCACCGGGAGGTTCGAGTTCCAGCGGTGCACAGTGGCTGCGCTTTCAGGTTCTCGAAAGCGTCCTCAAGACGCACGAGAAGACCGACTCGAATCTGAACTTCAACAGTCTGAATCTTGAGAATCTGTCGTTCCCGGCCGCCGACACTGAAGAGCGGCTAAACGCCCTGCCGCCGATCTATGTCAATCGCGCCGTCGACGGAACGGTGAGCGAGATTCGCCGGTCGAAGAACGACAGCGCGGCCCAGGTGCAGATGAGCGCCGAGCTGCTCGAAGAATTCCTCTTCCGTCTCGGTTCCCAGTCGGACTACACCGCTCAGGAGTCGACCCTCCAAGGTTCCCAGTCATCGAAGTACCAGCTTCGGCGATCCGAGACTTCAAATGCCGCCATTGTCATCTCTCGTGAGGTGGTCAACGCGAAAATCGGTCCGTCCGAAACGCGCAGCCAGAAGACCCAGATCCTGGTCGACAGTGCGGGAACGATCGCCGCCGTCAGCTCGGCCGCGACCTACACCAACATCGATGAACAGCCGACCGACGACTGGGCCATGCCCACCGACAATCGCGACCGCATCGAGACTTCGTCACTGTCGACAAAGGCTCGATCGGATCTGACCGCCGAGCTGGAAGGCGTGTACAGCGTCGACCAGTCCGTGGTCAGCCAATCGGTGACCGCCATCAACTCGGGCGGGCTCGTTTCGGAGACGCTCGACGAAGCGACCACGGTTGCCTACGAAGAACAGATCAAGGACGACGGCGCTGATGAACTCATGGACCGCGCGCTTTCAGAGCTCAATCGAGTTCCGAGCGACGCTGCGACACTGCACCTGATGGTCATGGCCGCAGATGCGGCGCCCCAGCGTTCGGGCGAACTCGTAACTGCAGCGGCGTCTTCGACTCGTGAGGGGGCCGCAGCGGTTGCAGCCGCGCTGGCGGCGGCCGCTCATGAACCCCAGGCCGAAGCGGCGCTGGCCACCATGATCACCGGTAATCACGGGATGAACCGGGCGCAGCGAGTTGGTGCACTCATGAGTGCGTCGACCGTTCCCAAGCCGACGAGCGTCCTCGTCAACGCCGCGCGGACATTCACGATCAACGAAACCAACCAGACCAACAAGGCCGCGATCACCGCCGCCGTCCACACCCCAGTGCTTGTTTGGGGAGCGTTGGTCGACCGTTCGAACTATGGCAAGAACCAATTCGACTCGTACGTGCGGGGCCGACTGGTAAGTGGCTCTCCCGACGAAATCCAGGCCCTGAAGACTGCGGCCAGCAATGCCGGCAGCGCCGTGTTCAGTACCCAGATCCCGAACAACGCTCGCGTCCTCAGCACCGACCGGCCGACACTCGGCGAGCTCTTCGGCGATGAAGGCATCAACTGGAGCTACTCTGCCGGCACCGATTTCGCCAGCGCAGACATGGGCGCAAAACTCGGTCGCTTCGACGAGGGAGACGGGGGCATTTGGCTGGGCGGTAAGGCCCATCTGAACACGACGTACAAGGACAAGACCACCAAGGTCTTCGACTTCTCTCTGTACACCGGTCTCGATCTCACCGACGAGAAGGCCGCAAACAACATCAACGCCTGGGGCACAGAGTTCGGACAGATCGAGCGCGAGTTCGTCTTCCAGTTCACGGCGTTCGACAGCCCCATCGTCGATGAGCGTCGGGCGCTCGCCTGCGGCCTCGGTGCCAGCGGTGACCTGCTCGAAAATCTGAAGAACAAGAAGGGCGAGCCGCTGTTGCAGTGGTCGCCGAAGCCGTTCGACAAGTCGTTCCAGATCGGTCCGGTCACCGTCTCAGTCATCGCCCAGATTTCTGCGGGCCTCCTGGCGCCATGGTCGCTCTCGGCGGACTTCTGCGATGCACTCCTCGCGACGACTACCTACTACGACCCCGATGTCAAGAGGGCCAATGGCGATGTCTGGCCCGACAGCTACGAGGGCCAGCCGGCGGCCGCGATCGGCCAGGTTGCGTTCTCGCTCGGCATCGGCGGAAAGCTCGAAGGCTCGGTCGGTGCGGCCGTCGGTCTGCCCGTACTCCGGGGCGGAGTTGAACTCTCCGGCACCCTGTTCGCCATCCAGATTCCGATCGGCGTATCGGCCCAGATCATGGACAAGGGCAACGCTACCCACATCCTCGCTCGGGACGAAGACGGCGACCTCAGCTACAGCTTCGCCAACTTTGAACCAGTGGTTCAGGTCTGTTGGCAGGGAAACATCCACACCACGGTCTTGAAGATGTCGCTGTACGCCTTCCTCGAATGGCGCCTGCCTCCGATCTTCAATAAGTGGCGGCGATTGTGGGAGGGCAAAGTCCCCAAGACCGGCGAGCTCTTCGAGGTCGAGACGAAGCCGATTCCGATCTTCAACAGCAAATGCTCCCCGGTTGCCGCTCGACCGCTGACGATCGTTTCCGGTACCCAGGAAGAAGGACGTCACGACGGACCGCGACACGACGGCACCTCGATTGGTCAGCCGCAAAAGGGCGGAAACCTGATTGGCCCTGCGCTCGACTGGTTCTGCCAGCAAAAGGGCTTTCCGAGCGGGCATCGCAACTTCACTGAAGCCGACACGGTCTCAGCGGTCACCTACCTGGCCGGCGGTACCTGGACCGTACTCGGCAGAAACAACGGCCACATCAGCGAAGAGGACGGAACCGTTTACAACCAGCATGTCAAGACCGTCTACTGCCTTCTTGGCTCCGGCGGTGACAGCGGCCAGATCGGCATGTGTCTGTCAGCGAACTCGAACAACTGGACCCTTGTCTTTGCTGGCGTTGACGGCGCCCACGTGAATCTGAATACCGGCAAGGTCACGCCCGGTCCGGGCGACGCGGGCGTCGATTTCTCGGCCAACACCTGGTACCGAGCGTGTCGAGACACCAGCTCGCGTGGGAATGCTCGCATGGCGCCAAAGCTGAACAAGGAGAAGACCAATAAACCCGAAACGCTGTCCCGCGTCTTCAGCTACATGGGGGTCACGACCCACCAGGGTTGCATCGACGCTCTCGTCGACACGCCTGGCAACTTCAAGCTTGAGGACTGTGGCCAGTTCGTCAGTGGAGCGCCGCAGATCGCGGTTTCGGTGCAGCTCACCGAGCAGGGCAAACAGTCGCCCAGCGGATCGACCGCGGCATCGCCGGGGCCGAATGTCGAACCCGGCACCCACAAGCTTCGGGTCTCGCTTGTCAACGAGGGCGTCTTCGATCTGTTGAGCTCGACGGTAGCCAGCGGCGAAGGCGTGAGCCTGAGCTGCCCCGGTGGCAAGATTGCGGCCGGCGCAACGATGATCTGTAACGGCACCGTCGTTGCCAACAACGATGGCGCGATCTCGCACAAGATCGACGTAGCCGGGAACTACGCCACCCCCGGAGCAGACGACCCGACGGCGTACTCGTCCTCGGCCGACTGGTACTTCACCAACGTGGGCGTCAAGGCCGGCGCGCTTGCCGTGCAGCTCGTGATCGACGGAACCACCGTGCAACCCGGAGTTGGCACGTACTCGAGTCCTGTCCAGGTGCTCGACGAGATGGTCACGGTTCAGTGGTTTGTGCGCAACAACACCGGTCGCGAGCTGACCAATGTGCAGATGCGGGTCACGGGCAACCTCGCCGGTGACAACAAGAGTGGACTGTGCAAGCTCACCAATATTGCGAACGGGTCCAGCGGCAAGTGCGAGGCGTCGTACGCGGCGTACGAACTGTCGACGACACCCTCGCTGCTGAGTTCGACGGTCTCGTTGCAGGCGACCGAGGGCCAATTGGTCGAGGACGTCACCGCCTACGTCGCAATTGGCAGCGAAGGTAATGACCCTGCCCGCCTGCAGGTCGGTCAAATCACTACCAAAGCTGTCAGCGGAGACGCCTCGGTTTCCCATGAGGTGACCGCAGAGATCTTCAATATCGGGGGCACCGGGTTGTCGGGGCTGAAGGTCACGTCCTCGCCACTGGCGGAGCTGTCGTGTGACAAGACATCGATCGGCCCGAGCGACAAAGCGACCTGCGTCCTACGATTCAGGTTGGTCTCGTACCAGCCGGGCCAACAGGTCACGCTGCGAGCGACGGCCACCAATCTTGGCGCGACGACGAAGAACTGGAATCTACCCACCGCGAGTGGCCTGAGAATCACCGGCGTGTCGATCAACGGGTTCGATGGTTCGCTCGCCGAACCAAACCCGATCCGACGGGGCGAATACAACGCGGTGGGACTGAAGATCTTCAATCCTTTCTCGTCGGGTGTCAGCCTGACGTTCCCGAACAACATTCAGTTGAGCCCGAGTTCGGAGATCCACCCCCAGACCAACTCGATGGAATGTGAAGGCAACCGTGGCCCACGACAGATCAATGTCCCGGCGCGCAGATCGGTCGAGTGTGTGGTCGATGTCTGGCTGTACGACAACGCCGAGACCGGTTTGCTCACCGCCACGGTCGACGTGGACGGCCAGCCGTCGACGGTCGACATCGACTTCGTCCGCGCGTCGACCGCACTCGTCATCATGGGCGACAGCTTTGCCTCCGGCGAGGGTGGGCGCTGGTCCGGGAACTCCGAGTCGATCGGTGCCGATCGCGAGGGCACGGACCGGGCGGCCAGGTACAACGGCGGCCGGTGGATCTACAACACGTCGCCGATCTACGGAGACACCGATGTCGATGGCGCGAACATCTGTCACCGCTCCGACGTCGGCGACCTGCACTTCACCGCCAAGGTGGAAACCCGAGTCAACCTTGCGTGTTCGGGTGCGGAGACGAAGGATGTCCGCGATGACGTCGCACTGAGCTTGTACAACCAGCGCCAGGACGGAAGCTCACAGGTAACGCGGTTGCGCGAGACGATGCAGACCAGCGATGTCGAAATGATCGTGATGTCGATCAGCGGCAACGATCTGGACTTCGGCCCGGTCATCACCCGGTGTGTCGAGGCGTACGTCAAGTTCCAGGGCGAGTGCCGCCACGTTGAGCAGGCATTTCTCGACGCGCAGATGGATACCGCCATGAACAACCTTCAGGCAACGATCCTGAACGTTCAGGAGGCGATGGAAGATGCCGGCGATCGCGACTACCGACTCGTGATCCAGGGAAATCCCTCGCCCATTCCACGGACCCTGCGGCCGAGCTACCGGCCCACACGAATCGACAGCGGTTGCCCGTTCTATTCGGCCGACGCAGCGTGGGCCCGTGATGACGTCACCGCCTTCCTTGGGTCCAACATGAAGCGGGTTGCGCTGGCCAACAACGCCGAGTTTCTGAACCTGGGCAACCTGCTCGAGGGACGAGAGGTCTGCTCACCGAGCGCGGCGGCCGGTTCCGGACCGAATGCCGAGTGGGCACGCTTCGTCGGTCTTGGAATCACGCAGGGCGACAAGGAGGAGTCGATGCATCCGAACGCTCTGGGTCAGGAAGCGATCGCCAATTGCATCAACGCGATGTTCGACCGGATGATCGGCAGCTACCGCTGTGACAACAAGCCCGGCATGGGCCCGAGCAACATAGTGCTTCGCAACGACTGGTAATCGCTGAGCCGCCATGTTCGTGGGGGCCGCTGCTTGTGGCGCGGTGGCCCCCGCAGCTGTTCCGGTCGCGGATCAGCGCTGGAATAGATGCACGCGGTGGAGGAGCTGGAGAACCGACAGCCAGGTCAGACACTCGACGATCTGCGGCGAACAGAGATCAACTCGACGATCTCTGGCGGGTGGGTCCAACGACCCTAAACGCCGCTGCGCACCTCAGCCGGGCGGTCGGCATTCCGACTCTGGTCGTGTGACCCACGATCTCTCAGAACGGTGTCTTCTGCATCGCCGAGCCCGGTGCGCTGCTGTTGCTCTTGTGGTTCTTGTCTTGGCACTTGCCGGTTGCAGCGGCGACGCTCCGCCCGATGATTTGGCCTTCCGAACAGTGCCGACCTCGGTCGTGGGCACCCCAACGACGCAGCTCGCAGACTTGGCCCTCAATGACCCGCTCGCGTTTGCAACGCAGGGCACCGCCGACGTCGTTCCCGTGGCGACACCGGATAGTGCGAGTGATGTCGTCCGGACTCCGATTGTGGTTCTGGTCGACGAGGCATCGCCGGCGGATTCCACCCTCGCGGCGTTCGCGAACGAGTCGCCGGTCACGGCAGGTTTTGTCGTTCGTCACCCTCCGTCATGTGGCTTCGAGTGGCTTACTGACCCGAACGGTGATTCGTGGCGCGTGCACAATGTCGAGGCTGGGTCATTCGAACCACCTGCGGATTGGGCCGCAGCATTGGATTCGTCTGCCGATGTTCGTTTAGTTGCCATCGCGGCCGACGACGGGACAGCCCTCGTACGTCCCGATGACGCCCAGACATTGGTCGAGTATCGGTCGACACCGGCCCGCGTCATCTGCCACTAGCAGCATCGTCCTCGTCACGTTTCCTGGAAATTGTGACGCTCCCGGGAACCAGGACGCGCGCCGTCAACGTCAGAGCATCATGACCACGACACGATCGATGATGGCAGGAACGGAAATGTCTCAGGGGCGACCAGACAATTCGGTTCGACTTCTTTATGGTCGATTCATGGGGAAAGAAAAGGGACCAGTCGGAAGTAATTTCAGGGGATTGATCGTGCTCGTCATCATGGCGATGCTGGTCTCGGCATGTGGGGCCGGCAGCGACTCGGTCACTGATGCGGCAACGGCGATCGACGACACCGCAGATGCTGCCACCGACTCTGACGGCGATAGCAGCATGATCGAAAGCGCACCCGATGCGGTGACCGATGCCTCGGACGACGCGATGGATGAAGCGATGGAGGACGACGCTGAAGAGGCCATGGTGGACGACGCAATGGAAGAAGAACCGGCGATGGAGGAAGACGCGGCGATGGAGGAGGAGGGAAGTGGTGGTCTCATCGATGATTCCGACCGGACCACGACGCCCGCCCCCCAGGAGTCTGGGTTGTTCGAAGATGAGGCTGCGACAGAGCAAGAGGACGCTCGCCTGGCCGACAACCGCTTCGCCGATTACGGCTACCGCACGTTCATCGACCCCGACCAGGACCCCGAGTCGACGTTCGCCCTCGATGTCGACACCGGCAGCTACACGGTGACCCGTCGCTGGCTCGACGAAGGCCAGCTCCCGCCGCGAGAAGCAGTGCGGGTCGAAGAGTTTGTCAACGCATTCGACTACGACTACGACACGCCCCGGCGCGGTCTTGAGATCTCGGTCGACGGTGGCCCGTCACCCTTCGATGAGGACAACCACCTCGTGCGAGTCGGCATTCAGGGCGAGATCGTCGACGATGCCGATCGTCCGTCAGCATCGCTGACCTTCGTGGTCGACACCTCCGGCTCGATGGATCGCGATGATCGCCTTGGGCTCGTGAAGGAGTCGCTCAACATCTTGGTCGATGAGCTGTCCGATGATGACACCGTCGCGATCGTCACCTACGCCGATCAGGGTGGCATCGTGCTCGAACCAACTGCGGTTCGCGACAGCCGCCGCATCTACGATGCAATTAACAATCTGCAGCCGGGCGGCTCGACCAACCTCGAAGCCGGGCTGCGCACGGGCTACGGGCTCGCCTCGGAGTCCATGGGCGATGGCATCAACCGGGTCGTGCTCGCCAGTGACGGCGTGGCAAACGTCGGCATGACCGACCCGACCGGGCTTGCGAACTTGATCCGCGACGACGCCGATCGAGGCATTCAGCTCGTCACGATCGGGTACGGCATGGGCAACTTCAACGATGTCACAATGGAACAGCTCGCCGACCAGGGCGACGGCTTCTACGCCTACGTCGACACCAAAGACGAAGCTGAGCGACTGTTCGAAGACGAACTCACCTCGACGCTCGTGACCGTTGCGATCGACGCCAAGGTGCAGGTGGTCTTCGACGCCGACATCGTCGACGAGTACCGACTGATCGGGTTTGAGAACCGTGGCGTGCTCGACAGCGACTTCCGCAACGATGCCGTCGATGCAGGTGAGCTCGGTGCCGGCCACCAGGTCACTGCGATGTATGAAGTCGAACTGGCCCGTGGCGTCGACCTGGGCGACGGCGGCGAGATCGGCGAAGTCTTCCTCCGGTGGGAAGACCCCGACTCCGGCGAGGTTCGCGAGATCAACGAAGACATCGATCTCCGTGATGTCGAGGCCCGTTGGGCCGACACACCGGAAGACTTCAAGCTGGCGACCGTGGTCACCACCTTTGGCGAAGTTCTGCGAGACAATCCATTCGCCGATGCCATCTCGATGGACGACCTGCTGGTCGAGGCCGAACGGCTCGACGATCAGCTCGATACCGACCAGAGTGCCGAACTCGTGGACCTGATCGCACGGGCCAGCAGCCTGCGCTAGCGGCAGCTCCGCAGCACATCCTTGGGAGGGGAGTCAGTGCCCGGGGTCGAGTGACGTTTCGACGTTGCGAGGCCCCGGGCCTGTGCTGTTTTGCGACCCCTCGAAGGTTTTGGTGGGGCCCCAAAAAGCGAAAGGTCCCACGGCGGGGCTGGTAATGGTTGGGGTCATCACCTGCCCCGCCTTCACATTCCTGGGAATGTTGAAGGCGGAGGAGTTGGAGTCCTTGAACCAGTGCGAATGCACTGTTACATAGCCAAGAACCGCCGTCTGTCACCCACAAGCGCGACCCGCCGCCTCGCTCAGGGTTCGAATACTCCTGCACCCACAACTTGGGTGGATTTCCGCACGGAATGTGTGTGGGAACACCTCCAACACTAGCAGATTGGACCCCGAGTGACGCAAGGGCCTTTTTGCGCTTGTCCGTTATTTTAGTGTCGCTGAGCCGTCACAGGAGCTGCTGAACCTGGTCGTTACTCAGGCGAGATCGGGCATCGTCGCCCGGTGGTGGCGAGCCCAGGCCGTAACGCTCCAGGAGTGGAACTGAGCCATATGACTCATCGATCAGCTCAAGGGTGTCGGGCGGAACAAGCGCGGGGTGGGCATAGCCACACGCATAGCTGAGCTTTTGAAGTTCCGATCGCAATCCGATTAGGTAATTCGCCAAGCGAACCGACTTGTCGGTCGGGTCGAGCCCCCGGGTGAGCCACCGGCCTTGTGTCGCGACACCGGTTGGGCAGTGACCGGTGTGGCACTCCTGCGCCTGGATGCACCCAATGGCCAGCATTGGTTCGCGGGCAACGCCGATGAGGTCGACGCCGAGCGCGATCGCGAGCAGTGCTTCGCCGCCGAAGCCAAGTCTCCCGGAGCCGATAAAGACGATCTGCTGGTGAAGGTCAGCGGCCTCGAAGATCTGGAATACGCGCGAGAAGCCCACCCGAAAGGGCAACGCGACGTGATCGGTGAACACGAGCGGTCCGGCTCCGGTGCCTCCTTCGCCGCCGTCGATAGTGATGAAGTCGGGACCCTCCTGGCGAGCCACCATGCGGTCCGCGAGCTCGTGCCAAAAGCCGAGCTGGCCGACTGCAGACTTAATGCCGACCGGGAGGCCGGTGGCGCCGGCGATGGACTCGACAAAGTCGATCAACCCATCGACGTCGCCGAACGCGCTGTGGGCATTCGGCGAGTAGACCGTCTCCCCGATCGGTACACCACGGGCGGCCGAGATCTCGGCGGTCACTTTGGTACCGGGAAGGACGCCGCCGAGGCCCGGCTTCGCGCCTTGGCTCAGTTTGATCTCGATGCAGGTGACGTTCGCCGACTCGACCGATTCGACGAGCCGTTCGAGGTTGAAGGTGCCGTCGAGATTCCGGCAACCGAAGTAGCCGGTCCCGAACTGGAACATCAGATCGCCGCCGTGACGATGGTGATCAGAGATGCCGCCCTCGCCGGTGTTGTGCATCGCTCCAGCGATTTGGCAACCCTTGTTGAGTGCCTCGACCGCCGGGCCCGACAGCGAGCCGAAGCTCATCGCCGAGACATTGACGATCGACGGGGGCCGAAACTTCTTCGGACGGTCGCGCCATTCGCCCATGACCTTGGCGCACGGAATGGGTGCATCGTCGGCGACCGGGGTCGTCGTCGGAAAGGCCGAGTGTTTGATGATCAGGTGGCCGTCCTGCGCAATGTTGTTGTCGGTGCCGAAGCCGAAGTACGAGTTCTCCTTCTTCGCCGTCGTATAGACCCAACGCCGCTGGTCTCGGCTGAACGGTCGTTCTTCGTCGTTGTCGGTGACGATGTACTGCCGCAGTTCGGGGCCGAGGCTCTCGAGGACATAGCGCAAATGACCGACGACCGGAAAGTTGCGTAGAATCGCCCGCTTGGTTTGCAACAGGTCGAATATCGCCGTCCCGACGATGCCGATGCCCAGGACGATCAGAACGATGAGCCACCATGCCATGACGCCAACGGTAGTGACAATCGGGTCATCCGCGCCGGAACATAGAGTTGGGTTGTGATTCCTCTCGACGGACCCTTTTACGATCAGCTGCAGCCCGGCGACGCGCTGCCGGTGCAGCCCGCCGTCACGATCGACTCCGGCATGGCCGCGTTGTACCAGTCGATGGTCGGGGAACGGCTTGCTCTCGTGCTCGACGCGCCGCTGTGCGCGGCCGTTACTGGGAGCGATCGACGGCTGGTGAGTCCCGGCCTGGTCATGCAGCTCTCGATTGGCCAGAGCACGACGGTGAGTCGGCGGGCGATTGCGAACCTTTTCTACCGAGGCATTCGGTTGTCGTCGCAGGTGTACATGGACGACACGGTCGAAACGCGGGTGACAGTGGCGGCGATGTCCGACGCCAGCGCTCGCCCCGACCGCGCCCCCCGAGGCAAGGTCCTCGTCGACATAACAACGTCGGTCGCCGATGCCGCCGGCGAGGCGCGGACCGCCATCGAATATCAGCGCTGCCCGATGTTGCCGCTCGCCGGCGACAAGCTGCCCGATCACACCGCCGAGCTGGGCCGCGTTCCCGATCTCGATATCGAGTCGTACGCCGAACTCGTCCCTGCATGGAACCTCGCCCCGCTCGGTCCCGGTGCGCCCTGGGAGGTGGGTCAAGCGATCAGCGATCCAACCCGCGACGTGGTCGATATGGCCACCGGCATGGTGCGGTTGACACACAACCTTGCGATGATCCATCGCGATACCGAGGCTTCGCCCTATGACCGGCGCTTGGTCTACGGCGGCCATGTCGTCGGGCTTGCGCAGGCGTCGCTCAGCCGCGTCGTGCCTGGGCTGGCGACGGTCCTCGGTTGGCAGTCATGCAACCACCTCGGCCCCGCGTTCGAAGACGACTTACTCGAGTTCGAGCACACGCTCGTCGGATCACTTGCCGTCGACGGCGGGCGGGTGCTCGCCGTGCAGGTCATTGGGTCGGCCCTGCGCGCCAGCCATGGAGCCGACGGCGGCGGTGCTGGCGCGCTGACGCCGGAGCGAATTCTCGACTGGACCGTCGTCGTGCTCGCCCCCGACGTCCCATGAGCCAGTCAGAGGGACCTGCCCTTCCGTCGCTGCCGAAGCTTCGGCGTCATCGGCGCGTCGACGTGCCCGGTATCGCTGGTCGATTCCTGCCGAGCGTCGCCCAGATCGACGGCCAGGTGGTGCCGTATGCCGAAGCATGGGACCGTTACAACACCGAGTCGCTGGCCGAGTCCGGTCCATTGTGGGTGGCCCTTGGCGATTCGGCCACACAAGGCATCGGCGGCTCGCACTGGGACCGGTCGTGGGTCATGATCGTGCTCGATCAGCTGCGAGCGGCCACGGGCGAGCCGTGGCGGCTGATCAACCTCGCCATGAGCGGCGGCCGGTTCCGTGACGTCGCCGATACCCAGGTGCCAGTGATGAACGAGTTTCTGCCCGCACCCGATCTGGTGACGTGTGTGATCGGCAGCAACGACATGATGTGGCGCCGGGGAAGCGGCCGGGTCATCGCCGACGCGGTCACCGTTGCCGAGTCACTGCCGGCGCGCACGCTGCTGAGCCGACTCGGCGGCCCCGGCAAGCGACCGCGCGAGATCAACAACCGATTCCGCGAGATCGCGGCTCGGCAGGATCTCGACCTGTTTCAGGTCTGGGATTGGCCGTCGGCCAAAGGCGCCCTGGCCCACGATCGCATTCACCCCAGCGACCTCGGCTACCAGTACATGGCCGACTGCGCCTGGGCGGCACTGCAGAAGCGCCTGTAACGCCGGCAGCGCCGAGGATGAGGATCAGTTCGGCGGTATCGGTGTGCCGAGCGGTAGGCGGATCTGCATGCCGACAAAGATCTGATTCGGATTGGCGATGATGTGCGGATTGGCTGCGTGGATGTGGCCGAACGCCGATGCGTCGCCGTAGCGGTCAGCGGCCAGCGCCGACAGCGTGTCGCCGGGTTGGATCGTGTACGGCTGCCAGCCCTCGTAGTCCGAGAACAAGCGCTCGGCGAGAATGACCTGCACACTCGTCGCATCATCGATCGACCCGTCAGCAGGGCTCTCGCTAAAGAGGGTCAGGTGCGCGGGCCCGGGGTACGGGTGAATGCCAAGACCGCCGACGTCGAGGGTCTCCTGGAACTGCAGCACGCTGACCCCGCCCCCGCCGGTGAAGAAGCCGGCGGCGTTCACGGTGCCGAGGTCGACTCGCCACTGGATGTTGGCTTCGAACGTCAGTGCCTGCCCGGCAATCTGGATTTGGTCGGTCACTAAGTCGAACGGTCGCGGTTGTTGCATCTCGATCGTCATGTCGGCGTCCTCGCCTTCGTTTCGTTATTGCGCCTGTCGACAAGCATGAGCTGATCCGGGCGCGCCAAAGCGTTCGCCGCGCGACGAAACCCAGGTGACATTGATCACCTGCTGCTGCTTGCAGGCCTTGGCCTTAGAGGTCGGCGGCTCGGTTCATCAGGCGCTGCAGTTCGCCGCGGAGCTTCGCCGAGAATGCCTCGCGTTGTGAGCGACTGACCCGGCCGGTTTCGCCGCGCTCGGGTTCGATCGGTTTGCCGATCACGATGCGCACCCGGCTGCGCCGAACCATCTTGGCGCCGCTCGGTAGCGCTTCTTCGGTGCCGACGAAGCCCACGGGAACCACGGGTGCGCCGGTCTTGCCCGACAGGTAGGCGGCACCGTCGAAGACCTCGCCGACATCGGGCCCGGACTGTCGGGTTCCTTCCGGAAAGATCATGAGCGGCTCGCCGCGATCGAGCAGCATCGTCGACACCCGCAGCGCCTCTCGATCTGCGGTGCCGCGCTCGACCGGGAATGCGCCGAGCGCCGAGAACAGCCAGCGTCCGACCGAGGTCGTGAACATCGACTGCTTGGCAAGTGATCGCACCCGCCGTTCCGAGATCGCGTTGACCAACAACACGTCGAGGTTCGATCGATGCACCGGAGCGATGATCATTGGCCCGTCGATCGCGAGGTTCTCTTCCCCTTCGATCGTGACGTTGAAGAAGCGCCACATCACGTTGCGGATCATCCAACGCGTCGCCCGGTAGGTGCGCAGCGACGAAGGTCGCGCTCCGATCTCGAGTGTCTGTTCTTGGAGCGAGGGGGTGTTCGTGTCGGCGTCGGTCACGGCTCGTTGGTGGCCAGTCCTCCGCCGGTAGCGGCGACGAGGCTGGCGAAGAACGCCAGCCACAGACCCCACGAGGTTCCGACATCGGTGAAGCCCGCAAACGAACGTCGGAACCAGAAGAAGTCGATCAGGATGAGCAGTGCTGCCGCGCCGCCGGCTGCGAACATGAGGCGAGGGCCACGAGGCACGTCGTTCTGGAAACTCATAAACGCGCCGACCGCGATAAGTATGGCCAAGATCAACAGCGGAATGCCATGGGCGAGGAAGCCGATGGAGAAGACTCCGTCAGGGGCGTCGTCGGGCAACGACGACCCGGAGATGAACCACGGTAAGCCGCGGTCGTAGGCGTTGTAGCTGCCCTTGCTGTCGCTGATCCACGGCAACGCGGTGGCGATCAGCAGCAGAATGGCGCCCACTGCTCCGAGCAGAACGTTCAGGTCGAGCGTGTCGGCCAGCGTTGGTGCGGCGGCGGCCGGGGTGGTGCTTTGCGCCGGGGTGCTTTCGGCCACATGTTGGTGGCTGGTCCACCCGGCGCCGTCCCACCATCGGTGGCCCGTTCCGCCGGGGTCTGGGTACCACCCAGGGGGAGGACTGGTCTCACCGCTAGCCATAGCCAATACTGTGGCACGTGGTGACTCCTGTTCTGAAGTTTGCACTCGTGAAAGGGCGCCGTTCCGCGGGGTTTCGCGCGGATCGGTCGTTATCAGCGCGCCGATTCGTTCTTGTCGCAGTCGTTATAGCCCTCGCCATGGTCGCTGCGTCGTGTGGTGGTACTGAGGGTGATCCGAATCCGACGGTTGGTACTGAAGTGCGGATTATCTCGCAGGTGTTGGGCGATTCCGGTTCGCCCGAGCTTGAGATTCGCTGGTTTCCAACGTCATGCGAGTCGTTCGACAGCCTCGATGTCGACGAGAGCGACACGGAGGTCGAGATCATCATTTCGGTCCTGGTCGATGCGGGTGCGTGCGA
>Ga0114956_1001520_pt1 | contig 18264 bp, 19 predicted proteins | sample MaitaG_FD_87304 | JGI IMG/M metagenome (GOLD analysis project Ga0114956, IMG submission 87304) | Marine algal microbial communities from Maine, USA - Maine_Asex2 metaG | ecosystem: Host-associated > Algae > Red algae > Unclassified | place: Maine, USA | collected 2015-01-05 | reverse complement strand
AGCAATGGCGAAGGATCTCAGCCGAATTTTGGCGAAGAAGTACGACGCCGAGTACCGCCAGACTGCGTTGTCGACCACTGACGCCAAGAAAGTGATTGAGTGGGCAAGGAGACTTGTCGACAACGCGCGGGACGCGGTGGATCGCGATTGATCACCGGAGCCTTCGCCAGCTCGACACAGCAACTAATTGTGAGCACAACGCTCGGAGCGTTTCCGCGGAAACGTTGCCTGCTAGCTACCTAGCACACCGCTCAGTGCTGGATAACTCGTAATGAATAGGTCAGGGCCCGCGAGCGGGGTTCAATTCTCCTCTCGGGCTCCAACGTTGCGATAGCAACGATCCCGGCAAAGCGATCATGTGGGTCGTATCGACACTGTGGAGACTATGAAGAGTTCGCGCCGCGCCCGTACAGCAGTTCAGGCCAGAATTAGTGGTCGAGAAGCGTCCGCAGGATTTCTTTGACTTGTTGAGAAGCCGTCGGGTCGATTGTTCCAAGGTGATGTACGAGTCGTCGGGTGTTGACCGATCGGATCAGTTCGCATTGCACAAAGCTGGCTTGGTCGAGGCCGGTCTCGTCATTCGCCTCAACTTCGATGTGGAGCGAGATTCCGCGCTCGGTGGTCGTGAGCGGCACCACGATGGTGAAGGGGAAGTTCGGGCCGAACGTCTCGGGCGGCCCGAGCACGAGGGCTGGACGATGCCAAGCTGGTTCACCGGGGTATGGGTTACCGAAGTCGACCAGCCAAAGATCGTTAACCGATGCCATCGCCAACCGCGTGCTCGGCGTCAGCGAGATACGCCGCCCACGCTTCAGGATTGGAGCGGAGCTGATCGACTTCTTGTGAAACTCGTTGGCCAAGTCGCGCACGCCGCAGCGCGTCGGTTGCGGCGCGAACGGTCTCGATCAAGGTTGAGCCGGTGGAGCGGCTCAGGGCAACAAGCTGTTCGTGGGTGTTGCTGTCAATCCGTATCGTCGTCGTTGCCATCCGACGCACTGTATTCTGGCTATCTGCAAATTGCATGCAACATTGCAGACTCTTGACAGCTGCGCCGGCGATCGGAGCAATGTTTCCGCGGGAACACCTGTCGGCTTGATCTAGCGTCGCTGGCATGGCCAGTTATGAAGCGATTCGGTTCGATGGTGACGTTGCGGTTGTGACCGGCGCCGGTCATGGCCTCGGCCGAGCGCACGCGCTGCTGCTTGCTGAGCGTGGCGCCAGGGTGCTGGTCAACGACCTCGGCTCGCCGACGATGGGCGGGCAAGATCACGATCCGGGCCCGGCCAAATCCGTCGTCGCCGAGATCCGTGCCGCGGGTGGCGTCGCCGAGGCCAACAGCGACACGGTTGCGACCCGCGCCGGGGCCAATGCCATCGTCGCGCAGGCTCTCGAGACCTGGGGGCAGGTCGACGTGCTCGTGAACAACGCGGGCATCATCCGCAATCGCACGTTCATGAACATTGGCGAAGCCGAGTTCGAGCCGGTCCTCGACGTGCATGTCAAAGGCGCCTTCTTCGTGACCCGAGCCGCGTGGGAACCAATGCGCACTCAGGGCTATGGCCGCGTTATCAACACCTCGTCGGGTTCGGGCATGTTCGGGGCCTTTGGTCAGTCCGCGTACGCCGCGGCCAAGGCAGCCATCTACGGATTCACCCGAACGCTCGCGCTCGAAGGCGCCAAGTACGACATCTTGGTGAACGCCATCGCGCCCGGGGCCCTGACCCGCATGACCGGCGATGTGCTCGGCGATGGAAGCGCAGCCGCCGAACAGTTCGGTTCGACAGGTGGGGATCTCGAAGCCCAGATCGGGCCACACCAGGTCGCGCCGGTTGTCGCCTATCTCGCTCATCGATCCTGCGCTGTATCCGGCGAAATTCTTTCGGCCATGGGCGGGCGCGTCGGACGGATCTTCGTTGGCGTCACACCGGGGATCTACAGCGATGACCTCACGCCCGAGCTGATCGCTTCCAGATTCGAGGAACTTCGGGATGAAGCCGGCTACCTCGTGCCCGACAGCGTTGATGAAGAGATTGGCCTGCTGTTCGGCCATCTCAGATGAAGGTGTTTTTGCGCCAACCGCACAAGTGGACCACTGGCTAACGTTGCAACATCGATCGCAGCGAACATCATCTTGAACTGACCGCATGGCCTGCTCTCGTGCGCCGCAGTGTTGACCGCCCTTGAGCTGATTCCCGAGCATCGACTCGAAGACAAGGTGTGTCCGGCCCGGCGTTACCCGCCGCTGCTTTCCCAGCTCTTCTTGCTGCGTCGGCGCATGTAGAGCTCGTGAAATGGCAGACCTTCACCGGCTCGCACGCCGAGGCGATGCAGTTCTTCGGTGCGGGCCTCGTGGGCGTCGGCAGTCAAGCGTCGTTGCGCGACTTGCTGTTCGAACTCGAGGTTGGTGACGCTCTCGGTGGAGCGAGGGATCGAAGCGAGCAAGGCAGCCGCGAAGTCGAAGGCGCGGCTGATCCGTTGGCGGTCGCGGGTCGCCCGGCCAAACACGATGTCGGATGAGAAATTGTGGACCGCGGCGTCGTGGGAGAGCAGCTCGGTCGAGGCACCGCTGAGCACGGCGTTGAGGTCAGCGAGCAGTCGCTTCTTGGCCTTCAGATCGCTGGTACCCGCGAGCCACTGCACTGCCGGCCACGCATCGCTGCCCCGGCCTAGCCCCGCTGAGACCATTGCTCGAACGCTGGCCATCTGCTCGTCGGTCACCGTGGCGACCTCAGACGCCTTGGCAATCGTGTGTTCGTCGAAGCTTTGCTGCATGGTGTGACCTCAGCAACCCCGCCACTGCGGGGATCGCTTCTCAAAGAACGCTGCGATGCCTTCTTTGGCATCTTCGGACTCGCCATTGACACGCTTTGCCGTGTGGCTGATCTTCCACGCGGCCTCATCGTCGGCCGAGGTGACCTGGTCGAGTGCCTGGAGCGAATGTTGCACGGCTACGGGTGAGTTCTCGCCGATCGTGGCCGCGAGTTCTAGCGCCTGGTCGAGGGCTTGGCCCGGGTCGCAGATGACATTCACGAAGCCAAACCTATGGGCATCAGCGACCGCGAGGTCCGCGCCCGTGATCAGCAGTTGTTTTGCGACGTTGAGCGGTAGCACTCGGCCCGCTCGAAATAGCGCGCCACTCGAGGGAACCAGGCCCCGTTTGACCTCGGGCAATGCCAGGCGCGCGTTCGACGCGGCGACAACGAGATCGCATGCCATCGCGACTTCGAGGCCACCGCCGTAGGCGACTCCTTCGATCGCCGCGATCAGTGGCTTTTTGCGCGTGCGGCCGACGACCCCGTAGATGCCGCCCCGCTTGGTTGGTGTGCCGCTCGTGGCGGCCATGTCGGTGCCGGCGCAGAACATGTCGGGGCCACCGGTCAAGACGCCGACCCAAAGGTCATCGTCATCGTCGAGCCGGTTCAAGGCTGCATCGAGGGCTTGGGTCATCTCGCCGTCGATCGCGTTGCGCTTGGCGTGACGCACCATCGTGACGATCAACGTGTTGCCACGAACTTCGGTTTCGACCCGAGCGTCTGCTGGTTTCATAGCGCGGCAACCTCCACAGGCTCGCTACTCACGATCTTGTCGGCCCGCAGTCGGGCGATTTCAGCGTCGCTGCAGCCAATCTCTCGCAACAGCGCATCGGTGTGCTCGCCAGCCAGGGGAGCGCAGTCGTAGTCGTCGCGCGGGCCATCAACCGTGCTTAGCGGCCCCCAACGACGTAGCCGGCCGAAGCGAGCATGATCGACCTCGGGCGCCCAGCCGTTACTAACCACGTGGGCATCGCTGGCCCAGAAGTTGCCGACATCGATGCCATCGGCTCGCACGCATCCGACACCGGCTGCCGTGAGGCGGGCTTCCCATGCATCGGCGGTGTCGCCGAGAAACACGCCTGCGATCGCGTCGCTCAACGCAGCGTCGTGAATACGGCGGGCGGCGGCGGTGGTGAACAGATCGTTCGCCGCCAGCTCGGGGCAGCCGGCGGTTGTGCAGAACGATGCGAACTCGGCATCGGTGACTGCGGCCAGGAAGACCCAGCCTTTGGCGGTCTGGTACAGCCGGTAGCCGGCAGCCAAGCCGTGATGGCCCGCGTCGACCGCGTCGCGGTCGGGCTTGGCCGCATAGCTCAAGAAGTCGTCCCCGTTAGCCCAGGCGTTAGCTGTCTGCATGTTGATGCGCACGATCTGGCCATCGCCGGTTCGAGCGCACCCCATCAGCGCCAGCAGCACGGCCGAGGCGGCCACGACGCTGGTGTTCGGGTCGGGGTTGGCCTCGTTGGCCGCTGCGATCTGGCGCGCGGCCTCGCGCACGTCGGCCAAGGTCGGGCAGTCGCGGGTGAGCGCGTCGCCCGCCTGCCATGCCACGCCGCCGGTCGAAGCGCCCATGACGGGGTGGGTCGCTGGCCGAGTCGCGCTGGGGCTGTCGGCGTGATAGCCGTTGACGACCGCCCAGATGATGCTGGGATTGATTGCGGCAAGCGTGGCGTGGTCGATGCCAAGCTTGGCGGGCACGTTGCCGCGGAAATTGTGCATCAAGACATCGGCATCGGCGGCCAGCTTGTGCAGCAGCTGTTGGCCTTCGGGCAGTTTCAGGTTGATGCAGATCGACTCTTTGCCAGCATTCGTCTTGACGGCCATGCGGCCCTCGGTGAGAAGGTGGCGAAACGGGTCGCCGCCGAGCGGCTCGACCTTGATGACCCGAGCGCCAAGATCGGCCAGCATCGACATGCCAAGCGGCGCGGCAATGATCGTCGACAGATCAAGAATGGTGACACCACTGAGCGGTCGGCCACTGGTCGGCGAACCGAGTCGAATGGGCGCGGGAGAGCCGACGGGTATGACGTCGGCGATCGGGCCGATCTGGGTGGTTGGTCCGTGGGTGGGATCGTCGACGGTGATGAGCGAGCACGCAATGTCGCGATGCGACAAGGCCTCGGCGGTTGTCAGGATTGGCTCAGCGGCGACGTTGCCATTGGCGTCGAACGCCGCCATCCATTCGTCGGCCGTGCGTTCCTGCATACGCACCAGCATGCGATCGCGCGCTTCCTCGATCGCTTCGGGTGACCATGTTGCTGGGCTTGATTGAAAGCGCTCGTCGATCATCAGCTCACCCAACAGATCGGTGGCATCGAGGAACGACATGAACAGATGCTCAAGCAGATTGCCGCACTGAATCCAGCGACCGTCGCTGGTGCGTAGCGGGTGGTAGTTCAGGGTGGGCATCGAGGTGAGTTGACGCAGCGGGGTAAAGCTGGTCGCATCTCGCTCGGCGATCTGGGTGGCCAACATGTCGACCAGGTCAAACGGCATCAGGCCCTGCAACAGGCTGGCCTCGACCGCTGCGCCTTGGCCGGTCGATTCGCGAGCAAGCAGCGCGGCGAGGATTCCGTGCACGGCTCCTTGACTGGCCAGGTGGGTCGCGACCTGCACCGCCGCATAGACCGGGCGGTCCTGCTGCAGCTGTACATCGAAGGCCGACATGCGACCGGCTTTCGCGGCGACGACACCTTCGTAACCAGCGAGGTCGGCGAGCGGACCAAACATGCCGAAACCAGTGAGCGAGCAGTGCACCAATCGTGGATGTGCGCTGCGCAGTGACTCGCTGTCAAGGCCGTGGGCGTGGATTCGTTTCGGCGGGCCGCTGACCACACAGACGTCGGCCCCCGTCAGCAGATCTGCGACATGACCCTGGGCCGATGCCGAAGCTAGGTCGAGTTCACGCACCGTTCTCGTGCGGGTCCAGAACGGTGCCGACGCCAGCGAACGAAATCGATCGCCCCCTGGCGGCTCAACCGAGACGACCTCGGCCCCAAAATCCGCGAGCACGGTGGTGGCGTGACCACCAAGTGGACCGGTGCTGAAATCGACCACTCGAATGCCAGCGAGCGGTTGCGGCGCGGCAGGTACTTCCCGACTCATAGGCGAAACGTAGTGGAACAGACACCCATGCCCGAATCGGGACATGCGATTCGCTGTTGTCGGTGCTCGGCCGCGAAGATGGCGCGATGAAACTCGGAATCTCCATCGGGTACAGCGGTGCCCGTCTCAATGTGCCCATCGAGCTCATCCAACTGGCCGAACGGCTCGGCTATGACTCGGTGTGGACCGCTGAGGCGTACGGGTCAGATGCCATCACCCCGCTGGCGTGGATTGCCGCGCATACAAAACGCATCCGGCTTGGCACCGGCATCATGCAACTTGCTGGCCGCGCCCCGGCCATGGCAGCAATGCAAGCTCAAACCGTCGACGCGCTCGCGGGTGGCAATCGCGTGATCGCAGGGCTCGGCGTGTCGGGTCCTCAGATCGTCGAAGGGTGGTACGGCGAGCCGTGGGGCAAGCCCTACTGGCGGCTGCGCGACTACATCCAGATCATGCGCAAGGTCAATGAACGTGAGCATCCCCTGACCCACGATGGGCGCGAGTACCAACTGCCGTACCAGGGCGAAGGCGCGATGGGAATCGGCAAACCGCTTCTGTCGATCATGCACACCAACCAAACGTTGCCGATCTGGCTTGGGTCAGGGTCTGAAGCGACGGTCAAACTGACGGCCGAGCTCTGCGACGGTTGGCTGCCCATGCACTTTGTGCCCGGGCGTATGGACTTCTTCCGGCCGTGGATCGAAGAGGGTTTTCGCCGGGCCGGAAACGCGAAGTCGTGGAGCGACTTTGAGATTCTGGGTGGGGGTCCGGTGACCATTACCGATGACGTTGGCTCGGCACTTGCGGCGGTCAAACCAGGCATTGCCTTGTACGTCGGGGGTATGGGACACAAGAACCTGAACTTTCACAACCAGCACATGGTCCAGCGGGGGTACCCCGATGTCGCCGAGCGGGTGCAAGAGCTCTATCTCGCAGGTCACAAGCAAGAGGCGGTCGACGCGATTCCTGACGAATATGTCGACGAAGCAGGTCTGTACGGCTCGATCAAACGCATCGAACAACGTTGGAAACCATGGGCAGAATCAGGCATTACCGGCTTTCGCATCAGCAACCCGACCGAAGAGTCGATTCAGCTCATGGCCGATGTTGTGCGCGACGCGACGAGCTAAGGGCGGCCATGCACCAGCGGTGAGAGCGGCGACGCGTTGTCAAGGTTCCCCACGTACGGCGCGCGCTGAGCCGAGACGATAGTCTCGTAGGCCTATGGTCGCACGTAAGAGTCGCATCCGCCGCAGCGCCGAAGAGACGCGGCAAATCATGCTTGAGTCTGGCATCGAGCAACTTGAGCGCGAGGGCCTGAGCTTTGGTCTTGAGCACGTCACGCTTGAGACGGCCTGCATTCAAAAGGATCTGCCGAGGTCATCGTCGCACGCGGCCTGGTCGATCGACGATGACTACACACCGCAAACCACCTACCAGCGGGCCGTGCTCAAAAAGTGGCTCGATGACCGCGAAGGTCTCATGTTCGAGGCGGCCGCAGAAAAGGCGTTGGCCAACGTCTTTGAACAGTTTGGCGACAACCCAACGCGCGGTGAGATCATCCGAGCTGGTGTGCAGGCAGTAGTAATGGCCGCGGTCTCGCCCGACGACGTCGCTGGCGTTGGCAGCGGGTTTCTATCGACCGATATGGCGATCAAGCACGCTCTTGCCTCGCAACCACCAGACGAACGCGACCCTGAGATCGCCGAATGGGTTTCCGAGTCCGAAATCCAGATCCGCACCCGACGCATCGACACCACCTATCGCCCGCTTGCCGAGATGCTCGCCTTGGTGCCACGGCCCGAGTACGGCGACGCCGCCTTCGAACACATCGCGTTGGCTATTGGAGCACTCACCGAGGGCATTGCGCTTCGGCACTTGATCATTCCCGATCGCCAATTCGCCGTTGCCTCAATCCGCGAAGGCGACGAGCGCGTGCCGTACACCCTTGTTGCGGTCTGTGTCGAAGCGCTCGTTGACACGTTCTTCATGCCGGCCGAGACCGAGACCGAGTAGCGGTCGATCGCTGGTCTCGCCCCACGGGGCGAGAATTTTCGCAAGAATCACTGATGCAATGGAACCAGTGTTGCTAGAGTTGCTCGATGGAGGCCGCGGGCGGACTCCATTCTCGGGAGAGAACGATGTACACGCGCGCTAAACAAGTAGTCACCGCCGCTTTGGCGATTGTGCTGCTGCTCATGGTTCTTCCGACCGCGTCAGCCCAAGACGACACCCTGATCTCGGGTACCGGTGCAGGTCCAGCCATTGTTGGCTCAACGCTTGCCCAACTCGAAGACCAACTCGGCGATGACTACACGATCAGCGACGAGGTGCGCATAACCGTCGACTTCAGCGGCCATGTCGTGACGCGTGGTAACTCGGTGCAGTTCCGGGCCGTCAAGGCGAATGAGCCTGGCAACCAACTAAGCCTCTTCATCGTCAACAACAACAGCTTCGAAACCGCCGAAGGGGTCGGGCCCGGCACCCTGATTGCCGATGCCGAAGCGATCTACGGCGAGGCAACGCTTTCGTGGAATCCTGACCAAGAAAGCCGTGAGTTCGTCAGCTTTGCCAACGGTCCTGAGGGGCGAGTCGCCTTTCGAACACCGGGCATTGCGGGCACCAACGTCGGCGTCTATGCCGATGGCGAGTTCGAAACCAACGACTTCGACGATGCAGCAACGATTGCTGCGGTGTGGATCAGTTGTGTGCCCGGCACCGATTGCCCCGATCCTGTGAGCGATGCAGCCGGTAGCGCAGAACCGACGCCAACAGCTGAGCCCGAGGCAACGCCAACCCCCGAGGCCGAAGAGCCCACGCCAACACCCGAACCCGAGGCGACCGCGACGCCAACCCCAGAGCCGACGGCCACGCCGACACCTGAGCCCGAGTCCGACAGCGATGACGAAGATGACGCCGATGCTGAGGCCGATGACGACGATGAGGCCGATGCTGCAGGGTCTGCGTCAACCGACGATGCGACGCTCGCTCGCACCGGCACCGAAGAAATGACCTTGGTTGCGTTGGGTTCTGCGTCGCTGCTGCTGGGTGGCATGTTCGTGCTTACCAACCGGGCGTACCTCGCTCCGGCATGGCTTCGCCGCAACCGCCGCCCTCACTAGCGCACGCCGACGACTGCACGCTGATCGATTGAAGATCGCGGCATAACGAAATAGATCTCTTTTTTCGACTGCCCAACTGCGTTGGTCTTTGCCTAGTAGCAAAATATTGCACGTAGTTTGTCGAATTCGAGGCTTCCCCGGTGGTCGTTCGCGGCAAATACTGAGGGCATCCAACAGGGAGGCTCAACGATGAGTGCACCAGAAGTAGATCTCGAAATGCAATGGCGTGAAGACCTCGGTGGTCGCTCGCTCGACGAGCTGCGTGACCTCCCTTATGCCGTACAGGCCGGACTCGACACCTCTGTATTCGAGTAGCCCACCATCGGAAATTTGGACATTTACGGCAACATGTTCGCCGTAAATGTCCACAGATCCGGTGGAGCCTCGAGCAGCAGCTAGCGGAAGTCGATGAGCAGTGGGGCGTGGTCGGCGGCGCCAGGGCGGCCTCGCTCTTCGCGATCGATACTGACGGCAAGAATGCGTTCGTCGGCGGTTGGGGTCGCGAGTACGTGGTCAAGCCGCCAGCCTCGGTCGGTGGCATAGAAATCTGAGCGACGGTTCCACCAGGTGAATACCGCCTCATCACCAAAGCGAGACCGCACGGCATCGATCATTGCTCCATCGTCGAGCAAACGCTCAAAGGCTGCCCGTTCGGGTGGGCTGGTGAGGTTGCGCTTCCGGTATCGATGTGGCTCCCAGATGTCGACGTCGAGGGGCGCGATGTTGAGATCGCCAAGCAGCACTTGCACCGGGTGGTCGTCGCGGTCGATATCGAGCCATGCTGCTAACAGCGCAAACCAGGCCAGCTTGATCGCATGAGCTCGCGTTGCTACCTTGCGCCCGTTTGGCGCATAGCAAGTGTGCACCCGCAGGTCGCCGACCGACGCGCTGATCGAGCGCAGTTCGTTCAGGGGCGCAACAGCCCCAGGAATGCCGACGACGACGTCATCAAGTGAAACACGCGATGCGATTGCCACGCCGCTGCGGCCGTCATCGCCACCGGCGATGACGAGTTCGTAGCCCAGTTGGGCAAAGCCTTGCTGAGGAAATTTGCGAAGGCCACACCGGGTCTCTTGCAGACAGGCGACATCAGGGCCATTGCGTTCAAGCCACGCCAGTACTTGGTCCTCATGCGCACGGATCGACTCGACGTTCCACGAGGCGAGTCGGAGCACGGCAGTGACTACAACCGTCGCAGCCGGATTTGCTCGACGTGGTGGTTCAGCCCTTTGCGCAAGATGAGGTCGGCACGTTCGCGCGTTGGTTCGATGTTCTCGGTCAGGTTGGGACCGTTGATGCCGTCCCAGATTGCACCCGCGGTCTCGACGGCTTCGTCATCGGTCAGGTCGGCGTAGCGCGCGAAATACGAGCGGGGATCCGCGAACGCTGATTTGCGTAGCTTGAGAAATCGTTCGATGTACCACGTGCGCACGACATCTGCGTTGGCGTCGATGTAGATCGAGAAGTCGAAGAAGTCACTGATGAAGACGTTCGGCCCCGCTGAGGTAGCGCCGGTTTGAAGCACATTGAGGCCTTCGATGATGACAACGTCGGGGGCCGTGATGGCGTGACGCTCATCCGCGACGATGTCATAGACAAGGTGCGAGTAGATCGGCACCTCGACGTGCGGGTCGCCCGACTTGAGGCGCGATACGCACTCGAGCAGCGACTTGGTGTCGTAGGACTCGGGGAATCCTTTACGGGCCATGAGCCCCCGCTCGGTCAACACCGAGTTGGGATGCAAGAAGCCGTCGGTGGTGATCAGGTCGACCCGTGGGCTGTTGGGCCAACGGGACAGCAGGGTTTGCAGAACACGCGCGCTCGTGCTTTTGCCGACGGCCACGCTTCCGGCGAGACCGATGATGTAGGGCACATGATCGGGCGGAGTGCCGAGGAAGATGTCGGTCGTGCGAGACAGATCTTGCGATGCGCCTACGTACAACGACAACAGGCGTGACAGCGGCAGGTAGGTGCTCTCGACCTCGTCGATTGAGAGCTGCTCGTTGAGACCTCGAAGTCCCTCGATGTCGTGTTCATCGAGGGTCATTGGCGTAGCGGCGCGCAACTTGGCCCACGCTTGTGCGTCAAAGGTGATGTACGGATCGATCGTCGACATGCCGATCAGCAGCGTACGCAGCGGGCGGTCGCGAACTTCAATGCAGGTGCGCGTTGGCTCGGTACGCGTCGATAGGCCCAATGGCCTAGCTCGTCGCCAGTCGCCCTTGAGTGTCGGTCTGGTTGGCCGATGCGAGAGAGGTGTTCTGGGATGATCTTCAAAACCTGTTTTGGCTAACGCTGCTGTTCGTACTCGGCCTCGTTGCCATCGCGTAATACGTATTCGACGAGTCGAATACTGCTCGAGCTAAAGGCCGTTCGGTCCGGGTGGGCGCTGCTTAGGTGGCGAGTGCAGTTACCACGGCGATGGTGTTGCCGGCCATGATCGCCGCGGTCCAGCGGTGCATGCCCGAACGCAGAACCGAGATTTGATCGGTGAACTCGGCCCGAAGGTCGCCGCGTAGCTCAGCGATATCGCCTTTGACTTCTGAGCGCAGAGCTGACATCTCGCCGCGCAGTTCACCCCGCAGTTCCGACATCTCGCCCCGCAGCTCGGACATCTCGCCTCGCAGCTCAGATCGCAACGCGCCCATCTCGGTTTGCAGATAGCTAATCGTGACGAGTTCGTCAGCTGGTTGAAGGGGAAGAAGCTGCATGAGCGCCGATCCACGAGGGCGTATCTCAAGAGTAGTTGTCTGGCTCAGTAGTCTCAAGGGGCTTCGTGTCGCCGGGTCACGATCGAGAGCTGGCGCCGTTTGCGTCGTCGCGCAGCACCCAGGTCGGCCAGCTCGTGTTGGCTATTGGCATCACGTGGATCGCGCCGTCGCTGGGGCGAACAACGGTCACGGTCGCCGGCGCGCCGATGGGGTCACCTGCTTCGTCGACCGTCTGATGAGCGAACGCGATCAATCGGTCGCTCGGCGACCAGCGCGCTGCCCCAATGGAACCTTGAACCAATGGTTGGTTGGTCGTCGCCTCCATGGCTGGCAGATCGACGACGTAGAGACCAGACTTAGACGTGTCCTGACAGATCGCGCCCATTGCGAGTCGAGCCCCGTCAGTGGTGAAGTCTGTTGGCATGAGGACGCAGTCGGTCCACCTGAGCTTTCGTTCGTTGTCGTCGGTGGTGACCACCAGCTCAGTTGTCCACTGCTCGGTCATCTCGACGTCTTCGGCGACCGCCCATTGCCCCGCTAGCGGACCACGCACTGGGCAGAAGACGTGCGGGTCGAACTTGCGTACATCGGTGATCGCGTCAACACCGACTTCGACCCACGTGCTAGCGACCGGCCCGTCGTGCCGCTCGTTAGGCGCCGACCGACTGATGCCGATTGGCGTGTCCTGGTCTTGCCCCGAGGTGACGCAGTGGACGGGTTCGCCGCTGTACAGGATCTCGTGGGTGCCGTGATCGACGCGCCGAATGTCTCCCGTGTCATTCGTCGGGTTCGCCGAGCCGACATAGAGGCCGCGGTGGTTCGGCCCAGCGGCTAGTGCGATAGCGAAGGAGTCGGGTGCGCTTTCGATCTCGACCCGACTCGTAGTGGCGTCGCTGGCATTGATGCGATGTATTCGCCCGCGGTCCTCGAACTCGAGGAAGTACAGGTCGCTGGTCGCGAAATCGCGCTCGGCGAGGACTGATACTTCCACTTGCGTTGTCGTGGGTGGCCTGGCTGTGCACGCCGCGAGCATCAGAGCGCCGCAGCTCAACAGGGCGAGCAATCGAGCTTGCAGTTGACTAGTCACACGTGTGCTTCTCGGGGGTGGCGGCACCGTTGCTGCACTAGAGGTAGCGACGGCGAACGCCGAGCTCGTCGATGTAGCAAGTCCGCGCCTCGGATGCGTCACGACCGCGAGCTGGCGCCATTTGCGTCTCCGCGCAGCACCCAGGCTGGCCAGCTCGTGTTTAAAACGGGCATGACTTCGATAGCGCCGTGGCTAGGGCGCAGGACCTTCTGAGCACAAGTTCGGTTGTCCACTGATCGGTCATCTCAACGTCTTCAGCCACGGCCCATTGGCCTGACTGCGGACCGCGGACCGGGCAGAAAACGTGAGGATTGAAGTCTTGGAGTTTGGTGATCTTGTCAGCGCCGACCTCGAACCATGTGCTCGCGAAGTCACGCTCGGCAAGGAGGGGGAAATCTTCAACGGTCGAATCTCCCGCACACGCAACGAGCGAAAGCAGCACAACGGCTAGCCAGAAAATCCGCCCAATTCGACTAGTCACAAAGATGCTTCTCGGGAATGCCGGCAGCGTTGCCGCATTTGACGTTTTGGACGGATCTGCCTTGCTCGTCGATGTACCCCGTCCGTGGCGGGCCGGGGGCGGGGCGGGAGTCTGGTTGTGGTCGGCCGACACTGGTGAGAGCGAGGATCAGGCCCGTCATGAGCTTGATGGGAGCGCCTGGAAGCTTTGGGATTAGCCGCAAGATCAGTGACACGCTGGTGGCAGCGCCGAGGTCGGCGGTGACCTCGCGCACCGTCTGGGCATCGCCGTTGGCCACTGCGCTGAGCAGCGCTGCAGCATCGGCGGCGGTAGCGAGTGCGGGCACGCCGGTACGCACGACCCGGTTACCCGACATGTGCGCGAACGGCGCAGTCACGCTGAGCACCTCGCGGTTGAACTCGTTGTAGGTCTCTTCGGTCGCGCCGCCAGCGAGCGCGGAGTCAACTTCGGCACGGGTGAGCGTCGGCAACGGTTCGCCGAGCTCAGCTTTGGCCATCAGGGTGGCAAACGCGATCTCCAGCTGACGATTGTTCTCGTCAGAGTTCGGCCAGCCAAGGCGTTGATCGCTTGCTCCCAGGTGTGCGAGCGCGGCCTCGCGAGCCTGCGCCATCTGGGCGTCGTCCCAGCCGTTACGCGCGCCACTGAGTTCGATGTACATGAACAGCCGCCTGGCATCGGTCTCGATGATCGTGCGTTGTGCGGTGATGTCGCTCAAAAGATCGGGCATCGAGCCGCTGACCAAGATGTCGTTCACGGTTCGAGTCGGGTCAGCGGCGCCCGACAATTCTTCGTTCTCGGCGATGGTTTCGGCGATGGTGCGGTCGTCGAGTGTTCGGTAGCGCCCGATCGCCAGCAGTGCAGCGTCTGGATCGAGCCCGACTCGATGGCCCCATGCCTCGGCAGCGGCGCGGTCGTCGTTGCTGAGTCGGGTGACGTCGAGCCACCGCTCGCGTCGACTTGTGCCGGCACTGAACTCCCACCCGCCCTCGGCCACGAACGGTTCGAACAACGCGGGATCGGCGGGGCCGATGCGGAAGCGGTCGAGCCGGCGATCGGCACCTGTGCGAAGCGGTAGCTCAAAGCCGGTGAGCTCGGCCCGGGCTCGGTCGATCGCCGAGGCTGACGATCTGCAGCCCGATGCGATCGAAGCGACCGCGGCAGTAACGCCGGTTGAGATCTCGCTGAGCGTCTCGGCGGCGGTGATGAGCGCGATCAGCCTTTCAGTCGCGTGAGGGATCCCCATGAGTCGCATCGAGGCGGCCTGTGCTTCGTCGATCTGCATGCTCAGTAGTGTCATGCGGATAGTCTTACACAGCGTTCAATGCATTTCAATACCTTTACATCAAAGCAAAAACGTTAAGTGTGAGTGACGTCGGGTCGTGAACGCGTACTGCATGATCTTTACAATCTGTCCCGGCTAACGATGCTGGTCTTACTCGGCATTGTTGCTATTGCGTAGCAGCCGTTCGCCGTTGCCCAGCATTCTGAGCTAGTAGGTACGCAGGGCCACCGCTGTGCCTACGGGCAGCTAACGCTCGTTGAAGCCAACGAACGCTCTGAGGTCGCGTTCGAGAGCGGTCCATTCGGTGCCACGAGGCAGCCGAATCGGAACGTGGGTGTGGTGATCATTAAGGGTGATGCGAACTAGGAAGCTCTCGTGTTCACGTCGGACGCGAAGGTCTGTGACGGCGTCTCGAGGTACTCGAATTTTCAAGATTCCGCTATGACGAATTCTGAACTCGCTGTCATCAATCTCGACTGCCGGAAGGAAAATGGCGCCCACGGCGCTCACCAATGCGCAGGTGCCCAATCCGAACCAGATGACTGAGTACCAGCTTCCCTCAGGTGGCAAAGAGAACATCGGGTTGTCTTCAAATATGAGCCAGGCGAGCAACCCACCGAATAGAGCTGTCGCGCCAATCCCGCGGCCAAACGGTTGGGGCAGTGACCTGGTCGCATCTCGTGGATTCATCGACCCGGCCGAACGTCGACCAGATCGATGATGCGCTGTCCGAGCCCGCGCTGGTCTGACACGTCGTCAATGTTGAGTCGATCGACCGTTGCGGCCACGCCATCATCGGTCTCGGTCGCCATTGTTTCGATCGAGTCGATCATCTTCTCGCCGCTGCCGTCGGTTTTGTGAGCCACCGCGCCCGCACAAAGTGCTGCACCGACGGGCCCGCCTTTGACTCCACACGCGGCGCCAGCAGCGCCAGCGATGGCAGTATCGATTACGTCGCCGAGCACTGAGCGAACTACGGCGTAGCTGGTGCTTCCGGAGTTGCCGTTGGAAGCTGTCCACTCGACCTGACCGTCTTCGTAGGCGTCGAAGATTATGAGTGCGCCACCGATCACGGTCGCCGCTCGGCCGACTGCCCTCCACGAGTTTGCGATGCCGCGAGATGCCTGTGCGGCGTTGTTCAGCGCAGCGACCTTCGAGCGCGGCCCGATATCGCGCAAAGCCCAGGCTGTCCAGTAGCGGCTGTCGCTCATCACCATCCCTCGTTGGAGTCGAATGAGCGGCGGCGGTAGCCGTGTCGAATTGATTTCCCTCGCCACCGCATCGAGTCCCTGACTGCGGTCCAGCCACGAGGCATATCCAACTGGTCCACCGCTGCTGAGGCCAGAGATGACGGCGCGCCGAAGTTCATCGTCGGTTAGTACCGCTTGCGACGCAGGGTCCACTGGCCCGATGCGGAAGCGGTCGAGGCGCCGGTCGGCGCCGGTGCGCAGCGGTAGCTCAAAGCCGGTGAGTTCAGCCCGGGCTCGGTCGATCGCCGAGGCTGACGATCTGCAGCCCGATGCGATCGAGGCGACCGAGCCAGTAACGCCGGTTGAGATCTCGCTGAGCGTCTCGGCGGCGGTGATGAGAGCGATCAGCCCTTCAACGGCCCGAGGGATCGACATGAGTCGCGCCGAGGCGGCCTGTGCTTCATCGATCTGCATGCCGAGTAGAGCCATCCGCCCACTCTTACACAGCGTTCGATGTATTTCAATACCTTTGCGTCAGCTCACCAGCGCGGCCCGCTCGCCGAACAACTCGCCGCTGGCTTTGACCGAGCGGTCACGGGCAATGAATCCTCGCTCGGTGTCGAAGCCGGCTCGCCACTCGTAGCCATCGATCGCGGTGTCGTGGAAGTAGCCCGCCACTCGCACCCCGTCGTCGCGGGCACCGTCGATCACGTCGAGCGTTTCGCCGAGCAGATCGGTGCGCCAGCCATCGTTGGTCGTCGACACGCCATTCGAGCTCACCGCGAGATCGGCATCGTCGGGCAGTCGCTCGCTGAGGCGGCGCAGCTGCACGCCAAGTTCTTCGGGCAGGGGAGCGAAGCCAGTGTCTGATCTCGCGGTGCCGGCCGCGGCATACGGCTTGAGTTGGCCGTGTGCGTCGACGCCGATCGGCGCGTCGAATCCGATGCCGACAATGTCGAAGTCGGCGACCCATTCGTGATCGGTGAGTGCCCGGCGCTCGGGCATCGCCAGTTCGCCGTCGCCCGCCATGCCCACCCAGCTGTCGAACAGCAGCCGGGCCCACCGGCGCACGTGCTTGTCGGCGGCATCGGCTTCGTGTTGTGATTGGGGGTCCTCGACAATCCCAAAGATCGTCGGCGTGTTGCGGCTCGACATCGTGGTGGCGCCGCCGGCCTTCAGGTGACGGGCCGCAAGATGGTCGGCGATCAGCGCACCCTCGGCCATATCGAAGAACGTGGTCATGTCGAGGTCGGTTGTGGCGCGTCGCCCAGGCGGTCGACTGCCGAGCAAGTAGCCCCGCACCGCCCAGCCGACAGGATCTTCGATCGGGGTCCAGCCCGCGGCGACGTCGCCGAAGCGTTCGGCGCACCGGTCGACGTGGCGCATCCACAGATACTCGCGAGCCTTGTCATCGGCGAAACTGCCACCGTCTTCGCTGAACCAGCCCGGCAGCGACGTGTGATGCAAAGTGATCCAGGGCCGCAAGCCAACGCCAGCTGCGTGGCGCAAGATGTCGTCGTAGCGGTCCAGGGTGTCTCGGTCGATCTTGTCTTGCACCGGCTCGATGCGAGCCCACTCGAGGGTGACGCGAACGTCGGTGACGCCGAGGCTGGCCATCAGTCCGAGGTCGTCATGGAAGTTGGTGGCGAACCCGTTGCCGTCGCCGCTGGCGGGTGCCCGCTTGGTGGCCTCCCACTGCGACCAGTCCGCCGACTCGTGCACGCCCTCGACCTGCACCGACGACGAGGTGGTTCCGAGCATCAGGGGCGTTGGGTGGTTGTTCACGTTGTCAGTGTGCCCGCCCAGGCGTTAGGCCGAACTCGCCGGGGCCCAGTGAGTGTGCTCCTGGTTTGTTGACAGTTGGTGCCACACTTGCGTCAGAATGATCGCGTGAGCGAACTTCCGCCAGAAGACCGAATGTTTGAGTCAATCGATGCTGGCGTCGAAGCGTTGCTCGAAGCGTTGCGCTCTGAGCAACTCACACTCGGCGGCGCTGTCGAGGTGTTTCGACGGGCCGACACCGAGATTTTCGGAGCGCTTGAGGCCGAGGTCGTGCTGGCGATTCTCAGCGAAGTAGTCGATGGTCTCGATGGCGTCTTTGTGCGTGGTGCTCGCAACGAGTTCGGCGATCTGGTCGAGCCTGAATCAGCGACGCTTCTAAACGCGGTTCGGTACCTCGACGGCATTTCGCTTGTGCATCGCGTCGACGGGGCCGAGGCGGTGTCGCGCAAGCTCTCGCTCGACTCAGGGCTGGGCATAGTGGACTGGGGGATTCCTGACGATGCGCTTGTTGACCAATGGGGTGATCCGGTCGATATCCGCGAGAACATTCGGGTCCCCGATCGCGTTGGTCAGCTTGATGAAGGTTGTCTAATCGCTGTCTCGCGAGATCGAGCGGTCGTGACATTCGAGCGGGTTGACGAGGCTGAACTCGCCGATGGCCGCCCCGAAGCTATGGCAGTGGGCGCGCTGT
>Ga0114956_1001519_pt1 | contig 18265 bp, 16 predicted proteins | sample MaitaG_FD_87304 | JGI IMG/M metagenome (GOLD analysis project Ga0114956, IMG submission 87304) | Marine algal microbial communities from Maine, USA - Maine_Asex2 metaG | ecosystem: Host-associated > Algae > Red algae > Unclassified | place: Maine, USA | collected 2015-01-05 | reverse complement strand
GAAACGTTTCGGTGAGTTCTTTCACATTTGCCGCAGCAAGCATCTTGCTAAATAGGTGATTCGTGCGATAGAAGAGCACCGCAAATTGAGCCAATCGAACGGTGGGGAAATTGGCCGGCCGCATCCGCATGAATTTCCAGATATGAGTCCGAATCGGTTGCAATTGGTATTTTCTACGCAGGTGCAAATATTCGGTCTGAAGCTGCTGCGGATACTCGTCAACAAAATCGCCTTCTAAAAAGCCTGCCTGACCAAAAAGCAGCGCCTCGATTTCAAACAGAGACGTTTTGTGCTTCGCTAAGATCTTGCTCGAAAAACTTTGGGCCAACAATTCGAAAGCGGCTGCATTGGTATGAAATCCGAAGTTGCGCAGCAGCAGCCGATAAAAACTCTCTTCCCAATCATTTTCCAGCGCATCCAGTAAATTCCGCAATCGGCTGGTCCGTTCTTGCATGCGTTCTGCAATGATACGCTCTAGCCAGCTGTGGCTGATCATTGGATCGACGTGGGCCAATTGGTTGCCGCAAGGTACAGCATCCTCATTGCGAATTAATGTTTCGTAGCCAGAGAAAATATGGGCTGGTATCAGGTCTTTCATTTCCAGGCAGGTTAAATCGCCACCACTGGGCAGCGCAATGGGAGCGTCATTTTCGTATACGACGTGAAGGATTACATTGTCGTACGCTTTATCGCTGCCGTGGCCATGCCGGTGCCAATCGCTCGAGCGCACGTGCATCTCGACCTGTCCCGCCCAGTGTTTGTCATTGATGCGAATTTGTGCTTCTGAAAAATCTGGACCCGAATCAAAATTGTGACGACCGGGATCGATGATGTGAATTGCTTCTCCCTTTGTGCCGGTGAGAGTAGGCTGATTAAAATTTCGGGTTTTCCAGACGTAGTAGAGGAGATCCTCCCCGAGGGTAGATAGATGGATGGGTTTCATTCATACAATATCCCTTCTTTTGAAGACTTTGAAGGTATAGATGTACTTATTTTTTTCGTCTGGCTCGAAATGCTTGATTGATTCAACTTCCCAATTGGCTTCATTAAATTCTGGAAAGTGGGTATCACCGTTCGGGACAACGAGCTCTATTTCAGTGAGGTAAAGTTTATCCAAATACGGAAAGCTGAGTTGATAAATTTCTCCACCCCCGATCACAAATACTTCCTCTTCGTGGGCAGCATCGGCGAGCTGCAAGGCCTCTTCAATGGTATGTACGACAGTCACTCCTTGTGCGGCATAAAATGGGTCACGGGTGATCACGATATTGGTGCGGGAGGGAAGAGGCTTACCCATCGACTCGTAGGTTTTGCGCCCCATCACCACATGATGACCTTTGGTGGTGCGCATAAAATATTTCATGTCTGCGGGCAGATGCCAGGGAAGATCATTGCCAATGCCAATGACACGATTCTTAGCAAAGGCCGCTATTGCTGAGACAATCATTCGCGCTCTGTTTGAACTTCTGCAACGAGCTTCGATTGCACCATCAAATCCTCTACCCAGAGACGCCGAGGGTTGATTTCTCCATTGAGGTATTTTTCGATCATCAGACCTGCGATCGGTGCAGCATAGGAGCTACCCCATCCCGCATTTTCCACAATGACAGCCAAAGCAATTTGAGGATTGTCTCGTGGCGCAAAAGCCAGGAATACAGAGTGATCCTTGCCGTGTGGATTTTGACTCGTACCGGTTTTCCCGCAAATGCGAAGGTCAGGCACGGCTGCCAGACCAGCTGTACCTGAATAGACAGCTCGCTCAAGGCCCTCGATCACGGGCTCAAAATGGCGCTTTTCGATGTTGACAGTTTTCCGGGTACGGAAGTCAGGATCGATCGAAAAGTCTGCGGCTTCAAAACGCTTGACCAGATGTGGTGCGATGTAATATCCACGATTGCCAATGATGGCCGCCATATTGGCCATCTGCAGTACAGTCATCTCTACCTCTCCTTGACCTATACCATTGCTGATAATGTAGGTACTGCGCCAATCTCCTTTGCCATCGTACATGTCGTCGTAAAATTCGGGAGTCGGCACGAGGCCCTGATGCTCACTTGGCAGATCGATGTTTAGCTCGCTACCCAACCCAAAATCATACAGATGATTCGTGATAAGTTGAAGACCCTGCTGAGGATTGTCAAACCCATATTTGTCGATGAGTTCACGATAGACCGTAAAGAAGAAGGTGTTGCACGATTGTTGGATCGCTCCAGTGACATTGCGTGTGCCGGGATCTGCATGGCAACCCCAGCGGTAGATTTTGTAAAAGTATGCACCGTTGCAAGTGATGTAGCGATCGGATCGGATGATGCCTTCTTGCAGTGCAATGAGTGAAAGCATGGGCTTGAAAAGAGACCCGGGCGAATATTTTGCCATGGTGGCTCGATTGAAAAAGGGCTTGAGGGAATCGGCCTGCAGCTTCTTAAAAGAAGCGGTACGATCCGCATTGGTACTAAGGTTATTTGGATCGTAGGTAGGGCTGCTGCCGATGGCCAGGATCTCTCCGGTAGAAGGCTCGAGTGCTACAAAGGCTCCCAATTTGCCTTGCATCAGCTCTTCTGCATAGAGTTGCAAATCAATATCCAGGCCTACCGTGAGGTCGCTGCCAGACTCCGCAGTGGTGCTGCCAAAACCCTCGTTGTACTCACCGACGTTGCGGCCAAAATTGTCTTTGAGCTGATATGTCGCTCCCTTGCTGCCGCGCAGCTGCCGCTCATAGGTCGCTTCGAGTCCTGCTACACCTAGCACATCACCTGTACTGTAGGATCCAAATCCCTCATCAAGACGAGCTTGGTCTATTTCATTGAGATATCCCAAAGCGTGCGATGCATTGGGGTGGCTATAGCCTCGTACGCTGCTCACTTTGGTGCTGAATCCCGGATATGCGTGGAGCTGTTCCTGCAATTGTGCATTTGCGACTTCGTCAATTTTTTGGTAGAAGAGGAAAGGCACATTTTTCGAATATTTTACGTCGCTCCAATCCTTATTCACTCTGTCCTGATATTCTGAGATCGAAATGCCTAAGATCTTGCACAGTGGGTTTGGATCGGCATCTTGATCCATAAGATTGTAAGTGAGATAGAGATCATACGATGGCTGATTAAATACCAGCAGTTCGCCATTGCGATCATAAATCAAGCCGCGAGAGGGCTCGATCACGTATTTCTCGATCGTTGCCGAGACTGCACGAGTACGGTAGGACTTATCGATCAGCTGCATATACGCAAGCCTTAGGAGTATTAAAACTCCAATGCCAATAACCAGGCTCTGCAATATGTAGGCGCGGCGGTCCATGTTACTCTTTGAGGTTAAAGATAGTGGTATAGAGCAGGATAATTGCCATCGATGGGATGAAGCACAACGTTGCACGCAGCAAGGACGAAGGCAGTGCCAACAATGTAAAGGCTTCGATTAGAAAGTAGGCTGTGAGATGGATGGCAAAACCAGCAGCCACAAAACGGTAAAACCAAGCGCTGCCAAGGTCATCTTTGGTGGGCTTGGCCGAGACTTTGTAGCCTCCTCTCGGCTCGAAATAATTTAACAGAAGTGGTCGAGCAAAGACCGTGATTAATGCCGCCGCCGTATGCAAGCCTGGCGAATGATAAAACATGTCGATGGCGAAGCCGTAGATAAACGCGATTACCAGGGCCCATGCTTTTGAGATCTTAATCGGCAGCATCAGGAGAAATAGGGGATAGACAAATACCTGGATAAAAGCAAAATTGCTCCACCCAAGATTTACACTGCGAAAAACCAAGCCTTGGAAAAGCAGTAGTATGATCGCTCGTAGTACATTTCTACTGACCGTCGGACTCATTGCCTGGCTTTAGATGAAGCTCTTCAGATCGATGCAAATTTTTGATGACGTATACATACTGTAAAGATGAGAGATCTTCGGTGAGTTCCACATCAATGTCGTAAAAGTTGCTTCCACTGGTAATATCGACTTGCGAAATCTTGCCGACGATGATGTCTTCAGGAAACAACGCACTATACCCGCTGGATACCACGACATCGCCTTCGCTAATCGTGGCGTGCTTCGGCACATCGCGCATTCTTGCGACTAATGGATTGCCACCAGTCCATTCCAGGTAGCCGAAAAAATTGCTGTCTTTTACTTTTACGCTTGCTCGAAACGATCGATTTAGCAGGGAAATCACTTGGGCGTAATGTCTGCTTGATGAGGTGACAATGCCAACGATGCCATTTTCAGTCATGACACCCATGCCTTTGGTGATTCCTTCGTCAGAGCCTTTATTTAGGGTGATGTAGTTATCGAGAGAGGCGATGGAATTGCTAATCACTTTGGCCTCAATGAGATCATACTTCTGATTGTGTGTCGAGTCATCAACTTCACGCGTAGATGTATTTGTCGACACTTGAAAATTGGGCAATTTTTTGCGGAGTTCGGCATTTTCCCGAGCCAGCTCGCGAGATACTTTTGCCAGGCCAAAGTAGCCCGTGATCGAACTGAACCGATCGTTTACCCATGCCGTCACATCGGTGCTAGCGGTATGAAATGTATTCTGCTGGGTATCGTTGTAACGCACCACCATCGATAAGGCGGTGAGTTCCAAACCAATGAACAACAAGATGTGTCCATAACGCAGAAGAAAGTAAACCAAATTTTGCATGACCTGAAACGAGCGATTCTATACACTCTTACGGTCGATCAGGAAGGAATATTGCTCAGTGTTGCGAAGTGCCAGCCCGGTGCCACGCACGACGGCCCTCAACGGATCTTCTGCAACGACCACTGGCAGCTTAGTCCGCTCTGATACGCGCTCTTGCAGGCCCCGCAAAAGAGCGCCACCTCCGGTAAGATATAAACCGGTCTTGTAGATATCTGAAGCCAGCTCTGGGGGCGTAACTTCCAGTGCCTTAAGAATCGCTTCCTCAATTTTTAAGATCGAACTGTCCAGGGCTTCTGCAATTTCTGGATAGGAAATCACTTTCTGCTTGGGTATACCCGTCATCAAGTCGCGACCATTTATTGCGAAGTCTTCGGGTGGGTCTGGAAGATCATTGCTTGCAGCGCCAACATTTATTTTCAGCATCTCCGCAGTACGCTCTCCGATGAGCAGATTGTGGGCTCGACGCATATAGTCGACAATGTCGTTGGTAAACTCATCTCCTGCAGTTCGGATAGACTGCTCACATACGATGCCAGATAAGGCGATCACAGCAATCTCAGTGGTGCCACCTCCGATATCGATGATCATGTGGCCGACGGGCTCCTCAACATCCAAGCCGATACCCAATGCTGCGGCCATTGGCTCGTAAATAAGGTAGGTCTCTTTGGAGTCTACGTGATCTGCTGAATCGAAAACAGCTCTTTTTTCTACTTCGGTAATTCCAGAAGGGATGCAGATCACCATCTTCATGTGCGTGAAAAACCGACGACGCTGGTCGATCATATTGATCATCCCTTCAATCATGCTCTCGGCCGCTTGAAAGTCTGCAATCACACCATCCTTGAGTGGTCGCACTGTTTTGATGTACTCATGCGTCTTTTCGTGCATCTGCATGGCACGTGACCCTACGGCAATGGTCTCGCCCGTGCGACGATCGATTGCAACAATCGAAGGCTCTTCCACCACGATCTGATCGTTCTGAATGATGAGCGTATTGGCTGTACCGAGATCGATTGCCAATTCTTGCGAGAAAAAGTTGAAGAATTTCATTGCTAGTAGCCCCCTGAGTCCATACTCACGGAACACAAAACAACTAAAAAACTTTCATTGCAAAAACTATTTGATGTGCTGCCTTGAATATAATTTTCACAGATATAAGAAGAACATAATATGTTGGTAATCAACAATTTCTAATGTACCACAACCTGAGTCAGGCTTTCATAGGACAGATACGTCTTTGCGGCTATTCGCAGCTGCTCACTATCGATTCGCATAATATCTTGGTACAGCTTGGTAAGCCGGTAGGGATCACCATTTTCGATAAATGCATTTCTCATGATTTCGATCGTAGGAAATGGGCCGTCGATCAGGCTAAGGAGAAATCCACCCAGGTAGTTGCGCACCATAAGCAGCTCTTCTTCAGCAATCAGCTCCGATTGCAGATGCTCAAGTTGGAGCTCAATCTCTGACAATACTCGATCTGCGTTCGGTTTTTCCGTCTCGACACTTATGTTGAGGTAGCCTCCGTAGGTAAAGGATTCGAGCGTTGAATATATTCCATAGGTCAGACCCAGCTCTTCGCGAATTTTTTTCATCAGGCGAGAGCCATGGTACCCACCCAGAATGGCGTTGAGTAATACCATCACCGCATAGTCGGGGTCTTTCGCTGAAAACATCTTACGGCCCAGCCGAATGGATGTTTGGGCATGTTCGTGTTCAAAGAGAACCTTTTGAGGAGCGAAATTTTGCGATGTGCTGGCCGACTCAATGGGATTTGCTGCATGCTGCCAGGTGCCAAAAACATCGTCCAATATCTTCTGCCAGTTCTTGGGAGGTTTGCCCGAAAGGAAAAGTGTGAGGTTATTGTGCCCAAAGCACAGCTGATGATGGGTGGCAAGGTCTTGGGTGGTTAGTGCATTGTATAGCTGCTCTGAACTGTTGTACCCATAGGGATGATCTTTTCCGTAGAGTAATTCCGTAAAAACTCGGTATGCTTGAATGTCGTTTTGTGCAGTCTCGATGGCAAGCTTCTGTAGTATGCGTTTGCGAAACAAGCCAAATTCCTCCTCTGGAAAAGTCGGACGAATCACCAAATCGGCAAAAATTGGTGCAATCTCGCTGAGATAGCGGCTTAGACCCATCACGCAGGCATTGACGTGGTCGAACGAAAAAGGAAATGCTAAAGAAGCCCCAAGATTATCCAATTTTCTCGAAATGTCCTCTCCGTCGTATTTTGCAGAACCCTCTTTCAGATTATGCATGCAGGACACTGCAGCCAGCTTTTTGGTTTCATAGGTGCGCCCTGCAGGAAATGTAGCATCCAGACGCACTAAGTCTTGGTCGCCGCCTTCGAGCAAGTACACAGGAACACCATTTGACAGGTGGTACAGCTGCAAAGCTGGCAACTCCACCGCGCGGATGGCTTGAATAGCTGGAATCTTTAATTGTGTCTGCAGGAATGCTGAATTAGGCTGCAATTTTAAAAAACGGCGGGGATTCGTTTATTTTTATTTTTGTACTTGTAATCAAAGTTGTAATCCTACTTATCCTGCCTGCATGAAATTTAGCGCCTCTTCAGCCGATCTCTTAAAGAAAATTCAAATTGCCAGTGGAGCAATTGGTACCAATACCGTTGTGCCCATCCTTGAAGATTTTCTTTTTCAGGTCGAAGGAAACGACCTCACCATCTCTGCCACCGACCTAGAGACTTCCATCACGACCCGAATGGAGGTCATTGCCGAGAGCGGAGGTGAGGTAGCGATACCGGGTCGTATTCTGGTCGACACCCTTAAGGCCATGCCCGAGCAACCTGTGACCATCGATGTATCGAATGATCGCTTTGCGATTGAGATTACGTCGTCTCACGGAAAATATAAGCTGAGTGGCGACAACCCAGAGGATTTCCCAACGATACCTGCTCCCGACGAAGCTGAAAAGGTGACGGTCAATGCTCCTTTGCTGCAGGAGGCCATCAGCAAAACGGTCTTTGCTACCAGCACCGACGAGCTGCGCTTGGCGATGACTGGTGTCTATGTGCAACTGGATTTTGGCAAAATTATTTTTGTCGCAACAGATGCCCACAAGCTGGTTCGGTATTCCTTTTCAGGGTTAGAGAGCGATCTAAGCACCTCATTCGTGCTTCCGAAGAAGTCACTTACATTACTCAAGAGCGCGCTTCCATTAAATGGTCCGATCGATGTCTCATTCAATAAATCGAATGCCTTTTTCACGTTCGAAGACCACGCATTGGTCTGTCGACTGATCGATGCCCAATATCCCAACTACAAGGCGGTGATACCCACTGAGAATCCCAACCAAATGACTGTGGTCCGCCAAGATCTCTTGCAATCGCTCAAGCGAATCGCCATTTATGCAAATAAGACTACCAACCAAGTGGTGCTCAATATCGATGAAGGGAGCCTCACGATCGAAGCACAAGACCTTGATTTTTCAAACGAGGCTACCGAGCAGCTTACGTGTCAGTACGTTGGCGAGCCACTCACGATTGGTTTTAATGCCCGGTTTCTGATCGACATGCTAAATGTGCTGGACACCGACGAAATTGTCTTTCACATGTCGACATCAAACAAAGCTGGCATCATCTTACCGACGGAGGAGCCCGAGGATGAAGAATTGCTCATGCTGGTCATGCCGGTCATGCTGAGTCGCTAGAGCAAGGCTATGAAGACCGGCCTTTTTTTTGGCTCGTTTAATCCGATCCATTGTGGTCATCTCATCATCGCCGATCAGGTTGTGGCACATACCGATTTGGATGAGCTCTGGTTTATGGTAAGTCCCCATAGTCCATTTAAGGAAGAGGCAGAACTGGCTCCCGAGCAACATCGACTTGCCATGGTCGATTTGAGCCTGCAGCATCAATCCTATTTGCACAGCAGTGATGTGGAGTTTCTGCTGGCGAAACCTTCCTATACGGTAGACACTTTGAGCTACCTGAGAAAAACATTTCCCGAGAAAAACTTTACCCTCGTGCTAGGAAGTGACAACATGCTGGAGTTCGATAAGTGGAAAAACCACCTCGAGATCCTGCAGCATCACCAGATCTACGTATTTGACCGACCAGGTGCCGAGAAAGAGGTGTTCAATCATGATGAGATCACATACTTATCTGAAATGCCCTTGCTGCAAATTTCATCCACGTACCTGCGTAAATGCATCAGAAACAACAAATCCATACAATTCATGACTCCCGATTCTGTTATCGCCTACATTCAGGACAATGGATTGTATCGCTTTGACGTCAATAGTAATGACTAATAATGTGTTCATGAGATTTGGCATATTTCTCCTTTCATTTTCTTTCTATCTGGGACTAGCCGGGCAAGACGAATTGCGCATCGGGGAGTGGAGATCCTACCTTCCTGCTAAGCGTGGACTTAGTGTGACCCAAAGCCCGGAAGCCGTCTTTTTTGGCACCGAATGGGCTTTGATGCGGGTGGATAAAGAAGACCTCAGCTTGCAGCACATCTCCAAGACCAATGGGCTCAGTGATATCGGAGTGCAAAAACTGGCCTATGATGCTGAAAATGACGTGCTTATTGTCACCTACACGAACAGCAACATCGACCTGGTATTTTCGGATGAGGTCGTGAATCTGGATCAGATTAAAAAGAATACTCAAATCCTGCAGGATCGAACCATCAATGACATTTTTGTCAAATCGCCCTACGCCTACTTTGCCACAGGCTATGGCATCACACAACTGGATTTAGTGAATCGCGAATTTGGTTTTACAACTTTTACCAACTTTGCAGTAACTAGTGTAGCCGAATTTCAGGGTCGCTTATATGCCTCGACCGAAACAGGTCTTTATGCAGCACCAGAGGCAGAAAGTGCAAATCTGGCAGATTTTGGTCTGTGGAGTCTCATTGGTGCGGAAGAGGGTTTTCCCGAATCCTATCAATCGCACGATGTCAGTGTAGTTGATGACAAGATGTATGTTGGCATTGATGGCAGCATTTTTGGTTTTGATGGATCTAATTTTGAAAATCTCTATACGATTGCAACACATCGACTTGCATTTACACAGTCGGTATCGGAGGGCATCCTCACCGGGTGGATTTGCAATGCAGGTGGGTGCCCGGATCGGAAATTCTTAATCGCAGAAACAGGAACAACTGAACAGATCAGATTTGGGTGTGCCAATCGAGTGCTCGATGGTGTCGTAGATGAGCAAGGTCGAATCTGGTTTGCCGACGATGGCCAGGGTTTTCACTATTCCACTGCCCTGCGTGAGCCCTGTCAAACCATCACCCCCGATAGGCCGCGCACCCACAATGCAAGCCAGATGGCCACGTACAATCGAAAGCTGTATGTGGCTTCGGGTGGGGTGACCATCAATTATGGATACCGCTTTCGAGAAGATGGCTTGATCACAAATGAGTCGGGCAGTTGGTCAGCGGTGAACAAATTTACCGATGAGGTGCTTGAGACGCGCAACATGCGAGACTTTCTGGCGGTCGAGGTTGCGGACGATGGCACTGTCTACGTTGGCACATTTTGGGATGGACTCATTGAGTACAAGGACGGGGTAGTTAAGATCTTTGACAAGGACAATAGCAGTCTGCAAAACTCGGTGATCAACCCCGATCGCAATCGCATCACCGATTTAGATTTCGATCTGCAGGGCAATCTCTGGATTACAAACCACGACTCACCTCGCGCACTCAGCGTAAAGACTCCTCAAGGTGAGTGGCAAAGTTTTGATCTACCAAGCAGTGAAAACGTAGTGGCGGTTGCAGCCGATCACTCGGGTACAATCTGGATTGCGATAAGCAATGAGGGCCTTGTGCTTTACAATCCTGGCGACGATGTCCTGGCTACCGGAGATGATCAAGCCCGGGTACTAAATGCCAACAACTCGACCCTCACCTCCAATATTGTCAATGACATTGCGGTCGATAAGGATGGTGCGGTCTGGGTCGGCACGAGTATGGGGCCAGTCGTTTTTGATTGTGGGAATCAGTCCTTTGCAAGCAATTGTTTGGGCATCCGCCTGGTTGTAGAACAAAACTCAGTAGGAGGCGAATTGCTTGGTGAAGAGGACGTCAGGGCAATCGCAATCGATGGGGGCAATCGCAAATGGTTCGGAACCACCAACGGCATATTTGTGCAAAGTGCAGATGCCGAAACACCCGTGATGCGCCCACTGAATGAAGATAATTCCCCGCTTTTTGACAACAACATCATTGATATAGAAATCGATGACATCGATGGCGAGGTATTTATCGCTACCGACAAAGGGATTATGTCCTTGCGCAGTGATGCAGTGGCGGGGGGTAGATTTCATGAGCCTGAGCTGGAAATATTTCCCAATCCAGTGCGACCAGGCTATGCCGGGCCGATCGCGATAAAGGGATTGGCAGAAAACTCCAATGTGAAGATTACTGACATTCAGGGCAAGCTGGTGCATGAGAGCAGAGCAATTGGGGGTCAGGCAATTTGGTACGGAGAGGATCTCGATGGTGTTCGTGCAGCATCGGGTGTCTATCTGGTGTTCAGCACAGCCGTAGAAAATTTGGACAGCCCGGATTCGGCGATCGGTAAAATTATCTTAGTAAACTAGTGCGGAACGTGTCTAAGTGCGCAAGTACACCTCTATCAAAATGAAGCTTACAAGTTTAGAAGAACTCAAGGATATACACCTAGGCAAGATCGGAACGCTCGAGAGGGATCAATATGAGCAGGAGCTAAAGGTTGAACTTCTGGCTGCAGAAATAAAAGCATTGAGAAAAGCAAATAATCTCACTCAGAGTGAATAGGGTAAGTTAATTGTAGTACAAAGTGCACAAATTTCTAAACTTGAAAACGGTAAGTCCAATATTACAATTGGAACCTTACTAAAGGTATTTGCTGCGTTGAAGGCAAAGATTAGTTTTAATGCTGAACGAATCAGCGAAGTCCAATTGAGTTGAAAATGCACAGGTGTTCGGGTGAGCTCAGACAAGCGTTTTCGAGTGAGTCTTTTTGAGCACTTCTTCGTAGTAGCTCTCGTATTGGGGCAGGATCGTATCGATCGAAAATCGCTGGGCTTGAGTCAGGGCATTCTTGCGAAATTGAACCAATAGTTCTTCATTTTGGAGCAGCTTGAGTGCATTTGCAGCCATGTGGTCGATGTCTCCAACTTCACTAAGAAATCCGGTTTCTCCCTCAATATTTACCTCTGGAATGCCACCGACATTTGAAGAGATCACCGGCACTTCGCAAGCCATGGCTTCTAGTGCAGCAAGACCAAAACTTTCATTTTCAGAGGGTAGAATAAATAAATCAGCAATCGCCAGGAGCTCTTCAATGGCATCCTGCTTGCCAAGAAAACGGATTTCGTCGCAGGTACCCAATTGCCGGCAAAGTTGCTCACAGTTTTGCCGTTCGGGTCCATCGCCGATCATGAGTAGACGTGCCGGGACCTTTTCCAAGATCTTCTTGAAGACCCGAATGACATCGTCGGCCCTCTTTACCGAACGAAAATTGGAGGTGTGCATAATGATTTTTTCCCCTTCAGGTGCGATCGCACGTCGAAAGTGTTCCTTATTGCGTTTGCTGAAGCGATCAAAATCTATAAAATTGTAAATCACGCGAATATCGTTTTGCACGTTAAAGACCGTTTCGGTCTCTTGCTTCAGATATTGAGACACAGCCGTGATGCCATCACTGCGGCCGATGCCAAATTTTACCGTCGATGCAAAAGAATGATCACTGCCTACCAGGGTAATATCTGTGCCATGCAGCGTGGTGACAAAGGGAATATATTTATGCGTTTCTTCCCACAGGATTTGTTGTGCAAGAAATGCTATGGTCGCGTGTGGGATTGCATAGTGCACATGCAGCAAGTCCAAATTTGAGTGCTTTACCACATCGACCAGCTTACTACTTAGTTTTGTGTCGTAGGGGGGATATTCAAATAGAGGATAATTTGCATCTCCCACCTCATGCAGGGATATGTTGGCATGAAAACCTGAAAGCCGAGCAGGCCTTGCATAGGTAATGAAATGTACTTCATGCCCTTTTCTTGCCAAACCCATGCCCAATTCAGTGGCAACAACACCACTTCCACCAAATGTAGGATAACATACAATGCCTATTCTCATCTGTCGTAAATTCGTTGCTTCGTTAGCTTTCGTTCAACAAATATCTTATTTAATGGTTTAGTTCGCGTTGGTGCCCACTGGCTGACTGAAAATAACCACCTTGCATCGTGGCAATCTATTCGATTAGTGATCTGGAAAAACTATCTGGCGTAAAGGCCCACACGATCCGTATCTGGGAAAAGCGCTACAATTTACTTGCACCCAAACGCACACCAAGCAATATTCGGTACTACATCGAAAAAGACCTGAAGCGGTTGCTAAACATCGCGTTGCTCAATCGCAATGGCTTGAAGATATCCAAGATAGCCAAGATGGATGCCGATCAAGTACGTTCTGCCGTCCTGGAGCTTTCGCAAGAAGCTCCCAAAGATGCCGAGGTCCTTTCCGACACCCTTACCCTGGCGATGTTGGAAATGGATGAGGATAAATTTAATGCCGTGGTGCAACGCAACATCAGTGAGATTGGATTTAAGCGCACCATGGTTGAGGTCATTTTTCCCTTTCTAAATCGTCTGGGTATACTTTGGATGACCGGCTCAATCTCACCCGTGCAGGAAAATTATGTAGCTGGATTGATCAAGCAAAAGATCTTTGTTGCAATCGAAGAGCTTGAGACACCAGCCACCAAAGCCAGCTTTATGATCTTTCTACCCGAAAGCGAGCGCCAGGAACTCAGCATGCTTTTCATACACTACATCCTGAAGGAGGCTGGCCATCGGGTCATCAATCTCGGCGCACAAGTATCGATCGATGATCTTAAGGTCGCGTACGATATTCAGCAGCCGCGCTATTTGCTCACGATGATCAATGAGACAGGCCCAGTGAGTATCCATGAGTATGTCGAGCAACTTTCGTTGCACTTTCGCGAATCCACAATTCTCCTTACCGGGATTCAAATTGCTCGACGCCAGCTGCAATCGAAACGGAATTATCAGGTCTTTAATGATCTAAGTGAGCTGGTGCTGTTTCTAGAACAGACCCAGTAGAAGGTTTAAGATCTTTTCGATAAGATTGACTACTTAGATACCTTAGCGCAAAATAGAATCATGAAAAAGGTATTGATTTTCGCAGTCATCGTGTTTGCTGTGGTGGCCTGTCAAGATAAAAAGACGACCAGCAAGGGAGCGGCCAATCCTGCGGCCACATCGCAGACCGATCCCAATGCAGCCGAAGTCACCTATGAGATCACAACGGGTCAGATCAATTGGATTGGAAAAAAGGCAGTCGGTAGCCAGCACATTGGCACCCTAGATGTTAAGTCTGGCCGGGTGCTGACGAAGGGCAATGATGTGACGGGAGGAGAGTTTGTGCTCGACATGAGCAGCATTGCGAATACAGACCTGGAAGGCGAGAAGCAAGCGCAGTTGGAAGGGCACCTCAATTCACCAGACTTTTTTGATGTCGAAAATCATCCGGAGGCGACATTTACGATCACTGGTGGCACCCAGGTCTCAGACGAACCCTCGGTAACCCATGAGATTTCGGGGGAACTCAGCATCAAAGGCATTACGAATGCGGTAAAGATGCCGGCAAACATTTCCTTCGTTGGTGATCGAATGCTGGTGGCTACTCCTTCATTTTCCATTGATCGCACGAAGTGGGACATCAAGTACGGCTCTGGCGTAATCGGTACGGTTGCTGATAAAGTGATCAACGATGACATCTATTTGGTCGCGACAATGGACGGGCAGAGTAAGTAGTGGGTGAGTCTGGCAGGAATTTCTATATTTGCACCCCATTTTAAAATTAAAACATCGTATGCAACAATACGAAGTAACTTTCATCGTAGACCCAGTGCTGTCCGGCGATGAGATAGAAGGGACAGCAAAGACCTACCTTGATCAACTCAAGGGCGAAGGTTGTGAAGTTGTTCACAAAGAAGATATTGGCTTACGTCAACTGGCCTATACGATTTCCAAACGAACGACCGGTGTGTATTACTGCATCCAGTTCACCTCAGAATCTGGAATGATTGTACCCAAATTGGAACTGGCCCTTCGTCGGGATGAGCGCATCATGCGTTTTCTCACGGTGGCTTTAGACAAGTATGGGGTCAAATACAATGACGATAAGCGCAATGGGTTGATAGGCCGTAAACGGACCACCGAAGAGGAACCGGAGAAAGGAAAAGAAGGTGACCGAAAGGAAGCTCCCAAAGCCGAGGCAAAAGCAGAGGAGAAAGCAGCCCCCAAGGCCGAGGAGAAACCTGCGCCGAAAGCAGAAGTGAAGGAAGAGGCCAAGGCTCCAGCCAGTGAAGTTGCTGCAGCGCCAGCCGCTGTGGCCGTTGCAAGCGAAGAGGAGGAGTAGGCGCAACATCAAGTAATAAGTATTTAAAAGAAACATCAGATGGCTTCTAGAGACGATATAAAATTCTTAAGCAACCCCAAGCTTGGTCAAAAGCAAAAGAAGTACTGCCGCTTTCGCAAGTACGGCATCCGTCATATTGACTACAAAGATGCTGACTTTCTCAAGCAGTTTGTAAATGAGCAAGGCAAGATTTTGCCTCGTCGCATTACGGGCAACAGTCTGAAGTATCAAAAGAAAGTAGCAACTGCAGTGAAGCGCGCCCGTCATCTGGCGTATTTGCCATTTGTGACTGATTTGCTCAAATAACCCATAATTCTAAGCACATCTTGCCATGGAGATCATACTTTTAGAAGGAATAGAAAAGGTCGGCGATAAATACGAAATCGTAAAGGTAAAGGACGGTTTTGGTCGCAATTTCCTGATCCCGCAAAAGAAGGCCATCATCGCAAACAGTTCCAATCGACGACGTTTGGCAGAAATGAGGCGCATTGAAGATTTGCGTGAATCCAAAATGTTAGGCACCTATCAGGAAATGGCGGAAAAGCTGCAAGGGAAGTCGCTGACCATCGATGCCAAGGCGGGTACCACTGGTAAGATTTTTGGCAGCGTGACCAATGTGCAGATTTCGCAAAAAATTAAGGAGATCTTCGATCTGGAAATCGATCGACGTAAAATCGAAATCCCAGTTGAGGTGAAAGAGCTTGGCGATTACACCGCCATCATCAACTTGCATTCCGAAGTATCTGCAGAGGTAAAGTTTACTGTCGTACAGAGCTAGAGATCTGCTAAAGCACTCCGTCGAGAGGATCAAATTCTCCCAGTAAAATGTCTTTTGAGGGTACATCTAGCCATTCCTTCAATAAAGTCGAATAAATACTGCGAAAATCGATTTGGTAGACAATGTCACCATTTACAAGTTTAGTGAGGTCGGGCATCTCATTGTATAGTCCTGGATTCTTAAAGGCACCACTGAGCAGTAGTACATTGTTTGCAGTACCATGATCAGTGCCTCTGCTGCCATTTTCTTCCACCCTACGGCCAAATTCCGAAAAGGTCATGATCATTGTGTCGTCAAAGAGGTTGTTGAATTCCAGATCTGCGACCAGGGCTGCAATCGATCTTGAGTACGTGCGCAGGAGCTTTTCATGTCGAGCAAATTGATTGGCATGCGTGTCAAAACCTGGTAGGCTTATGTAATACACCTTTGTATCTGTATCGGCAGAAATGAGTTCGGCAATTTGCTTCATGCCCCGACCAAAGGGATGCACAGGGTAGCTCTGGACGGAAGTATAGACTTTACTCTTTTCGATCAAGTAGTCTGCAGATTCCTGCACTTCAATCATTGTCTTGTACAGGTAGTCCAGAGTGGGATCTTGAGCGCGGCTGTTTCCCTTAGTTGTGCCCAACGCATTCAAAAATTGATTGTTAGTGAGTCTTCTTAGCTGGTCTCCGTCGCGCATGGCGAAACCATCCCGCTTATTGCCCTGCAATGCCAGGCCGAGATTGTCTCCTATTTCGACGGCATGATAGGCTTGCGAACATCCGTGGCAATTGCTATCAAGATACCTTCCGAGCCAACCGGTTTGGAGATATTGATCCGCTTTTGATGCTGTCTGCCAGATATCCATCGAGCGAAAATGAGACCGGGTTGGGTTCGGGTAGCCGACCGAATTGACCACCAGCATATCACCGCGATTGTAAAGCTCCCGCAAATTAGCCAGAGCCGGGTGCAATCCTACCGCATCGGTAAGTGGCAAGACGCTCTTTGGTCCGATCTTCAGACCCGGTCTATTGCGAAGGTAGGCATCATCGGCATATGGCACTACGGTATTGAGCCCATCGTTGCCGCCCGAAAGCTGGACGACGATCAGCACTTTTCCACTGCGCGATTGATGTCTGACGGGAGGGAGATCACGGACAAAATCGGGCACCATTGCGGCGGCCGATACCAAACTACTTTGCTGTATGAAGGTCCTTCGATTCAAAGTGCTAACCTAGTTGAAATTCTGGCAGTGAGGTAATACGGAGCAAGAGCCGCTCAAGATAGTCCTTAGATCGGTACTCACGTTGTGTGGCAAGACTGGGAGAAGTATCCTGAAGCAAGATGGCTCCTTTCAAGCTTGTCTCCAAATCGCCGTATTCGAGATGACGGAAGTAGGAGAGCATCGATTCGAGACGGACCTCCACCTGCAAGTATTGCAAGGGCTTGCTCAAACCTTCACTTTTCAGTGAGCGAAGGACGGTGTGGTCCATCCGATCACCTTTGATGATGTAACTCGGTAGATTCAGTCGAATCATAAGGGTTGCGTTGTTGATCCAGTGCCGACCACCGGGCCAGCCCGCCACGTTTGGTGGATTGAAGAGCAGCTGACCGAGCGACCGCTGAAGGAAGGTTCGATTTCCCTGGCCCTCGTAAGAAGCTCCAAAAAGTTGCGTTGTTTGCACCAACAGTTCGATGGGTGATTTGATCCGATTACCAATATTTTCAGGAGCATAAAACCACTCAGCCTGCATCAGGTGTACCATTGCAAGCTTGATGTCGTAGTCGCTTTCATAAAGAACATCTCCCAGCTCGGCGATGTGATTCTTGTCTGGATTTTCGTTGACAAAGTGGCGATAGATCTGACCAGCTAGGAAATGCGCGCAGGCGGGCTGTTCTAGAATAATGCGGATGATGTCGTTGCCGTTGAAGTTGCCGCGCTGGCCCAGAAACGTCTTTTCCCCAAAGTCGTGCTGACGCTCTCTAAATTCAAATCTATTGTCAAACCCACTTGACCATCCCGTAAATGCGCGAGCGGCGCTGCGGACATCGGTCTCGCTGTAGTTGCCTTCACCCAGGGTGAAGAGCTCCAGGAGCTCGCGAGCAAAATTTTCATTGGGATGCGCTTTCCGGTTTTGCTGATTGTTGAGAAATCGAATCATGGCCGGCTCTTGAGCTACGGCCAGCAGGAGTGTACCAAACTTGCCCAGGGCATGACGCCGTACAGTGTTGAGATAGGAGGCGGCCACTGCGCTTTCTTGGCATACACAGGTGAGATGCCCATGCCAGAAAAGGGTCATTCGCTCAGCGAGAACATTGACTGACTGATTGATCATATGGTCTAGCCAGCGATCACGAAGGTCATCCAATCGATCTTCTTCCGACTTGAGAAATTCAGCTTTCTCGGTCTGCGACATCGCCCTGATTCGATCTGGATTGAGGTCTCTAGTCGGTGATGT
>Ga0114956_1001517_pt1 | contig 18268 bp, 11 predicted proteins | sample MaitaG_FD_87304 | JGI IMG/M metagenome (GOLD analysis project Ga0114956, IMG submission 87304) | Marine algal microbial communities from Maine, USA - Maine_Asex2 metaG | ecosystem: Host-associated > Algae > Red algae > Unclassified | place: Maine, USA | collected 2015-01-05 | reverse complement strand
GGTGCAACGCCCGCACATGGTGCACGAGTCGGTGTCCATGAGCTGCTTCCACGTGAAGTCTTCGATGGTGGCGACGCCGAACGATTCGAGCTCGGTTTCCATCAGGTTCGGCATCGGCTTCATCGCACCCTTGGGGCGATCGCGATCCTTGAGATACATGTTCGCGGGCGAGGTCACGATGTGGCGCAACATCGTCGTCGGCAAAATGATCAAGAACAGGGCGAACGACGCAACGTGTATGACCCACCAGATCTGGTGCCAGCCCGACAGGTTGCCGATGCCGTCAAACAGCAGAGCGAGCGGGTAGCCAATGAAGCTCCACTTTTCGAAGTCAGGATTTCCGTCGAGGGCGATGCGGAACCCTTCGGCGACGAAGCCACTGATCGCGATCAGCAACAGCGTGCCGAGAATCACGAAGTGCTCGGGCTTGTTCTTGATGCGAATGCGATAGGGCTGCATCGAGCGCGGGCCGAGTCGACGGCTAAGAGCCCACAACAGACCAGCGAGGAACATCACGCCAGCAGCGTCGCCAACCAGTGCGTAGCCCTTGTAGACGCCGCCGTGCAGGAACTTGAGACTCTCGGGAAGCTGATGGTCGATCTCAAGGGTGGTGGTAACCGCCATCAAGATCAGGAACCCGAAGTAGATCATCGAGTGCATGACACCGGCGACCGGGTCACGCATAAGGGTCTGCATGTACAAACCGGCTCGCATGTCGCTCATGCGCTGCTTGAAGTTCTTCGAGGTGGTCTTGCGATTCTCGGGCGCGCCGCGCTGCCAGTTCTTGACGCGGAACGAGAGCTGGAAGCCAACGTAGATCAACAGCACCGGAATCAGCGTGTAGAAGATCGCCTTGATCGGGTTCGGAATGTTGCCGAACACCTCGCGTGTGATCTCGCTGTCGTTCTTGAAGTTGAAGATCGTCGCGGCCACGCCCGACCCTGCGGTGAATATCGCAAAGAAGGCCCAGAAGGCGATGATCAGGTGGTTCGGTCGAGCCCCGCGCGAAGGTGTTGCCGCTTCGGTATCGACCGCGTCAGCAGTCTGTGTTCCCATCGGGGCGCACTGTAGTTGTCAGCGCCGCAAGACCCGAAGTGTTGTCGTCGAACTTTGCGGGTCACCAGCGGCACCGGGGGAGGGAGAGGGGACTTGTCCCCGTCGCCAGTCCCTTTTTAATGGCCCCTTCCGGCGAGGTGTTCTTCGAACGGCGCGGGGACCCGACACTCCATCGGGTCGGTACGTCATTTCAAGAGTTCTTCGACCGGATCAGATTCCATGGCGAAGAGCTATAGCTAATCGTTCGAGTCAGAAGACGCGCGGCCGCTTGTTAGGCGCCGCCTCCACTTGAGCTGATCCGGAGCAGCGTGCCATCGAGAGCGAAGGTCGCGTTCGCGTAGCAGTCCCCGCCGCCATCAACCTCGAATGCATCTTCGAGGAGTTCGAGAGCTTGTTCCGCAGTGGTGAGCGCTGGCTGGTCACAGACGAAGAAGATCTGAACCGCCTCGGTCCCGGCTGGCTCTTGGACCCCGTAGACAAATCTCGTGTGATCCTGGGCTTGGGCTAGTTCATCAGTTCCAGCTGCGGTCGCGAGTGCTGCTTCTGCGGCCTCGCGAGAGGGTGTGCTGTAGGCGCCGAACGAGCTGGCGGGAAACACTGCGGTGCGATCATCTCGTAGCCAAATGGCGTCGTCAGCTTGCATGGCGTTGACCTCTTGTTCGGGTTGCTCAGGTTCTTCGGGCTCAACCACGGCCGTCGGCGTGGCTTGGGGCAAGGGTTGGCCACCAGTGCCCGGCTCACTGCTACTTGCGCATGCGACCATTGCGATCCACAAAGCGGCGGCGAGCGATCCCATGATTCTTGCCAGCGGGAAATTCATCGAGTCGGATGTCATGGTGCTACCGAAACTAGCGCCGGGCTAGTAGAACCGTCTTGGCGGCAGGCCAAGCTGTTCTCGGAACGAGTTCTCGGTGATTGGTCGCGTATTCGTGTCGACTTCGGCGGGCCCTGACACTGTCCCGCCGCGATTCACATTTACGGTGTCGCCCTTGTCGTAGGGCAGACCGACAACGCTGAGTTCCCGATTCGGTGCATCTCCGATCGGAATATCCGCGCCTCCGGCCGGATCGGTCCTTGCCATGATTTCTGGGTCGGTGGCACCTGAAGCAGTGACGGCATTGCCGTTGTCGTCGTGCACTACTTGTTCAGAGTTCCCCGGGTCGCGCATGCCGTAGACGTAGTCCTCGGTGTGCAGAAGCTCGTGAGCAAGAATCACGACTGGTGGCGCATCCATCCAATCCTCATGGTCGCGGCCCTCGTAGAGCCGCCGTTTGTTCGTGTCGTAGTCGACCTCGCCACTCGCGCCGATTGGGGCGGGGTTACCCGCTGCATCGGGTGGGGGCAGGGTCCCGTCTGAGTTCATGCCATTGACGCCCCCACTTTCGTAGGTGCCGTCGTGGTTGACAGTGCCGTCGGGGTTGATGGGCCGTGCCGCATTGCTCCCCGAGCCAGTTGTGTCGTTGATCGTGACGGTATGGCCCTCGGGGTTGTTGTCAATGCTCTCCAAGAGCGCTGCGCCCTCGGGCATTGCCGCCATCATGTCGAGGTCGGACTGAACTCGATCGCGGAACGTGTCGCTCGCGCCAGCGTCAATGCTGATCAGGCTGTCAGGGTTCTCGTAGACGTCAAATCTCGTGATGTTGGTTTCGTTCGCCTGGTCGACGTTCACGGTGTCTTCGTCTTGGGCAAACACCGAGTCGTTGTCGCCCTTGGTGACGTCGCTGATCGTGTCGACGCCGCGGCCACCAACGAGCACGTCGTCGCCCGACCCGCCCGAGATGGTGTCTGCACCGTCGCCGCCGACGACGGTGTCGTTGTCGCCCTGGCCCCAAACGAAGTCGTCGCCTTGTCCGCCGTCGATGTAGTCGTTGCCGTCTTCGCCTCTCAGATAGTCAGCGCCGTCGCCGCCGTAGATCGTGTCGAAGTCGTCGCCGCCCCAGATTTCGTCATCGCCTGTCCCGCCCTGTATGTAGTCGTTCCCGTCTCCGCCGTTGATGCGGAAGCCGATCGGGTCCGATGCTGATGGGTCAGGAAGGCGGGTGCCCGGTGATCCGGCGACACTGGGGACTGCGTAGGAGTTAATCGTGATGGTGTCGTTACCGTCGCCGCCTTCGATAAGCAGACGTTCGGTCTCGTCGGCATCGAGGATCACAACTCGACCGTTGATCCGCACCAGCGCGGTGCCGTCGGCGCGTTGCGTGACGTCAATGATGTCATCGCCGCGTTGGCCGTCGATGATGAAGTCGAGGCCGTCGTCGCGAAGCTCGAAGGTGCCCCGGTTATCGATGCGGTTTTCGTCCGCGACGTCGTCTCGAAGGTCGTCGGTGTCAAAGCCAGTGACGGATCCTCTGAGGCCGTTCGCGATGAGCACGTCATGAACGGTTCGGAGCTTGTCGTCATTGGCGCGCCAGGCATCGGTGATTTGGGGCAGATGCACAGCAGCCTCAGCAGGGGCGTAGGCGCCGCTCGCGGCGACTACTGCTCCTTCTTCGCGAACGACGCTGTCGATTGCAGGCTCGAGCGTGTCGGTGATGCCCTGGCTTGACGACAAGTGGGCGTCGACATCATCGAGGTTGATTGAAGTGGTGCTCACAGCGTCGTCCGATATCTCGGGACTCGGTCGGCGCCAGTGTTCATGTAAAAGACAAAGGAGTCGGTCGGGTCATAGTTTGTGCCGACGGGTGGTATGGCGTCTCGGGGCGGCCACACCACCCCGAGGTCGGGGTAGGGCAGCGGTTCCGCATCGGGGTCGCGTCGGCCGTTGTTGATTGCCCACGCCCTGAGCCGGGCGTCGTTGCGGCGTTCCATTTGGGCCCGCTCGTCTTCGTAGATCTCGTCGTTGTGGTCGTTGACCGCACGCGTCCACGCAGCTGCCCACGCCTCGGCAGCGCTACGACAGGGTTCGGTGAGATCAAGCAGGGCATCTTCTTCGTCGGCAAAGCCCCGATGTGCGTCGGCATAGGGGCCTTTGAACGTCGAGCTGGCCAATGCGGTATTACGGGGACCTTGCCGTGACGATGCGTCGGCCTCGACAGAATCGGCGATCGCAACGAGGTTCGCGGCGAGCAGCAGACTGCCGACGAAATCGAAAGTGATGGCCATCAAAGCAACGTAAAGCCTTGCCGGTGTGTACGAAAGGGGGACAACTCCCCGCCCGATAGCGCGTAGAGCGCTATTTGGCCTGTGAAGCCGCCACTTGGTAGGCGGAGAGGGTGGCGGCCAGGTCGTTGACGTTGACGCCGTAGCGAGGCAAGGAGCCGCCGAGCTTCATGAACAGCCATTTAGTTCGGGTGTCCACCTCTGCAGGTTCGGCGTCGAAGTAGACCTGCGGAATCACGCCCCTTCCGACCACCCGATAATTTGAGGTCCGGTTCCAACTCCAGTGCATTGTCGCAAACGGATGTCGGGTCGTGAAGCCCGTTTCATCGATGGTCAAGGTCCCAGGATGCATCATCATGCCGACGAAAATCGCGAGTGCTAGGACGGCCAATACGAGGCTTAGCCAACCAGCCAGGTGCGGCAGCAGGGCGACCGTCACCAGAACGCTTAACGCAACGCACGGAATCTGTATGAGCGCCAAGGGCAGGCGTCCCCTACTCGATACGTGTCGTTCGGGATAGACCACGAGTGGGGTGCCCGTGACTAGGTCGCGGGCTGATTGGGTTACCCGTTGACGGAAGCTGGTCATTCGGCATCGAATCTAGTGGTGGCGATCGATCTGACGCGGCAACGATGGGTTACGGCTCCCAGCTCAGGACCCAGGAGCCGCAGCAGGTACCGCATCGCCGTGCGGGACGAATCGTCCGGTCGTTGGATCTTGAATAGTCACCCTTGGCCCATGGACGCTGACGGTGTGTCCACTTGGCGTTTGGATGGGCGAACCCTGTATGACGACTTGTGGACCACTCGGGGTCGGAACAACGACACCCGGACTTCCGTCGGCGAGTGTGATCTTGGTGATCGTGACGCCGGTCGATGGGTTGATGTGGGTGTTTCCAATCGTCGCGCCAGCAGTCGAGGGGCCAGTTGGCGCGAGCGGGCCGTGCATCGGGCCGGGGAGTTGTGGGCCGTGGATAGGGCCGGGGGTGGGGGCCTGCACCGCTGGTGCTTCGGGGCGTATGGCGTTGAACCGCACGGCTCCTGAGAAGCCGCCGCTGCCGAGGCCGAAGGCAACTTGGCCCAAATCTAGGTCGTCGAGTGACGTGCCCACGGCAAGTTGACCGGCCACGCTCTCGCCGCCGCCCTTGCCGGCCTCGACGGCCACGTGGCGGCCGAGACTCTGCCCAGGCTGTGGACTTGGCAAGGCCGAAAGCACGGCACTAACCGCTACCGACGCCGGATTTATGTCGCCGAACGGCACGCCGTGGGCCAGCGTTTGGTCAGCGGCGCTAGTGGCGGCACCGACACCGCCCTGCAACAGGGCTACCCCACCGCGACCGACGGTGTTGGTTAACACGGCGCTTGAGCCAAGCCCGAACAACATGCCGCTCGCGGCGCCGGATATGGCTACCGATGTGGGGTTGAGATTGTCGGTTGCGATTCCGTAGCTTGCCGAGACGGCCACACCGACCAAGATGCCCGCGCCGACGGCGGTACCAACACCAGTGAATATAAGTGTCCCACCGATGATCACCAAGCCGAGGGTCGCAAGTGAACCCCAAGGATCGTCTGTGATCGCGTCCCAAGCGTTGCCCCACTTCGTGTTCTCTTGGCGCTGGCGCCAGTCCTCGAAGGATTCGAGTGACACGGCGCTGCGACCACTGGGGTCAACGAGGTTGACGGGATCGTTCCAGACGTAGGTGTATGCGCTGAGAAATGCTGCCTTCGTGGAAACTTGTGGCAGAGGATCCGTCGACAAGAACGAGCGCGTTGCGGGGTCGTAGACCCGGGCACCCATAAAGACCAACCCGTCGATCGTCAGCTCGCCGCGATAGCCGAGTGCTATGTCGTCGCCGGCAGCATGATGGCCCCATGGGTCGTCGGTCGTGCCGTCGGTCCATTCGCCCTCTGGGGCTGCCGGTCGCACCCACATGCCCCAGCGCAGGTAGCGCTGGTTGCCGACCCGCACGGGCTTTTTGGTGATGGCGTCGTCCCACCCAATGGTGGTTTGGTCGACCCGCTCGACTCGCTGCAATGGCGAGTAATCGACCCGTCGGGTTGACATCGAGCCGTCGGCCGCTGAGCGCGTGATACCTACGAGGTGGTCGAGATCGTCCCAGTGGTACGTCGTAGTCGCTCCCGTGGAACTTCGCTCGGAGGCTCGTCGACCAGCCAGGTCGTACGCGAATTCGACGGTCTCGTCGCTCGACTCGGTGCGCAAGAGTTGACCGGCTGGGTTGTAGTGGAAGACCCGTCGCCCGTATTCGGGGCTCTCGTCGGTCGCAAGGAAGCCGAGATCGTTGTAGGTGAACCAATAGCGATCGCCAGCCGGAGTTGCTGATTCGGCGAGGCGGCCCGCCAGGTCGTAGCGGAACGTGCGACCATGCCCGTCGACCGAGATGCGGCCTGCTTCGGTCTGAACCATCGCCATCGCCGGTAGGTCAACGGCGCCAGCGGCAGAATCGTCGAAGCCGATGAGAAGACCGGTCGGTGTGCGGCGGTAGCTCGTTGTTTGACCGTCTCGCTCGACCCTGTCGGTCACAATGCCGTCGCCATCACGGCGATAGTCGACCCATTTGCCTTCGAGCGTCTGGCCAGAGACCAGGCGCCCGGCGTGGTCGTGTTCGACGTTTTGCGTCACGCCCGCCGTTGTCGCCGAGCTGAGGTTGCCGCGTGCGTCGTAGCGAAGCGTCGTCTCGTCGCCTACCGCCTTGGGCGAGATGGTCTCAAGTCGGCCTGCAGCGTTGTAGGCCAGGTCGAGGCCGCCACCGTCGGGCTTTTCGGTGGACTGGAGTCGACCGGTGGGTGTGCTCGAGTTCGTTGTCGTGAGGCCGAGCACGTTCGTAATGGTCGCAATCTGTCCAGCGGCGTCGAAGCCCAATGCAGTTCGATGCCCAGCCGTCGCAGCCTCGATGATGCGCCCGCGCAGGTCGCTCACGACCTCGGTCCGCACGCCAGCCGGGTCGATGAAGGCCGAGGTCACGCCACGCTCGTCGCGCTCGACACTGCTATCCGGTGTCAGCGGAAGCGGAGTTCCGGCAGCTGTCGTAGTTTGACTGTTGTCGGCGGTTGCGTCGATGAACGGATCGTTCGATGCGAGCGACCATCGGTCAACTGCGCCGTCTGGTGTGGTTTCGAACGTAACAGCTGAGTCTTCGATCGACACCGGACCGTCGACATACTCAAGCACCAACTCATCGCCATCGGCGAGAACCGATGACACCATGCGGCCAACATGATCGTACTTCCATGCTGAGGTTCGCCCAGCCGGAGTGGTGTGGCTGATCAGCCGACCGGCAGGCGAGTATTTGAAGCGTGCCCGACCGCCGTCAGGGTCGGTCTCGGCAGTGAGTCGGCCGAGTCGATCGATTTCGAAGGTGTAGACGCCACCAGCCGGGTCGACGTGCTCGGCTATCTCACCGTTCGGGTGGTAGCGGAAGGATTCGACTGCGCCATCGGGGTGCGTAATTGAAGCGGTCCGCCCGAGCGCGTCGACCTCACGAGTCGTATGGCGGCCATCGACGTCGGTCTGGGAGACCATTCGGCCGGCACGATCAAACGATTGCTCGGTGCGGTTGCCCGCCGAGTCAACAAGGGCAACACGGTTCCCTGCGGCGTCGAACTCCTGGGAAAAGGTCGCACCGTCGGCAGCGATGACTTGGGTCAGGTGCGCTGACTCATCGAAGGCAAAGCGCATGGTAGCGCCCGTCGCGTCGGCGGCAGTCGCAAGATCGCCGTGTTCGGCGTACGTCGCGGTGAAGTCGCAGTCGCCGTCGGTGCAGGCAAGAATTCGTCCGGCGGCGCTGTTTACGTAGGTCGCAATCGCGAGTGCATTTTCGGAACGCGTGACGCGACCCGAGGATTCGCGCTCGATGTCGACGATCCCGCCATCACGGTTCACCAATCGAATAAGGCGACCCGCTGGGTCATACGAGAGCACATCGGCCGCACCGCTCGCATCGATGATTCGCGAGGCTTTGCCATCGGCGTTCCACTCGAAGGTCGTGACGACGCCATCGGCATCGGTCAGCTCTGCGGGGAGATCGCGACCGTCATAGCTGATCTGAACCACGCCGCCTTCGGGACCAACGATGCTGCTCGGAACGCGCCGGTCACCGTCGTACACAAAGTGCTCGACCGATCCTGCGCGATCGGTGCGAGCTATCAAGCGATCGAGTTCGTCGTATGCCCGCTCCTCGAACAAGCCGTCGGCGTCGATGCGGCGGACCAGCAGATCGCGAGCGTCGTCGCGGTGGTAGTCGAACCGCGTCGTGTCGCCGGCCCGGTCGGTGTGCTCTGTGATGCGATCGAGGTGATCCCAGCTCTGACGCATCGCTGCGCCAAGCCCGTCATACATCGCCGTGAGGCGCCCACGGCGATCGTGAATAAACAAATTGGTCGTGCCAGCGCCTGTATCGCCGATACGGGTACCGCCGTGCTTGAGATATTCGTAGACGGTCTCGCGGCCGTGAGGGCTGCGCTGGGATAGCACCCGGCCTGATTCGTCGTAGGTGTTGTGGCAAATCAAGACACCGTCGGCGTCGTCGATTTGTGCGATCAGGCCATCGTCGCCGATGACGTAGGTGAGGTCGCCAATCGCTCGCCGCACCGCAACGCAGTGGCCGTCCTCATAGTCGTAGGTCACAACCCGACCGTCGGAAGTTGATGCCTGTTGCACAAGACCGTTTGGCGTGAGCTCGTAGCGCAGCGACCGGCCCGAATTCGCTTCCGCTACCACGACCTCGTCGTCGGTGCGTGTGATGTCGAAGCGCGCAATCCCACGCCCGCCCGACACCAGCTGGCCAGTCGAGTTGAACCGCCACTCTTGGTCGTGTCCCTGGCGCAGAACCACGTCGGCCCCAGATTGCTCGAGGTGCAGACCTCGTGGCGCGTACCTCGACCAGCGCCGGGTCTCTTCATCTGCAGCCCCGTCACCTGCGCTGGTAGATGCAATCGGCTGGAACGGGATGATGGCGCCGTCTTCCAGGCGGACTCGCACGATTCCCGAGCGGTCGGTGTAATCGAGCTCCATATCAAGCATCGAGGTCCAACCGTGGCCGAAGTGGCCCGAACGATGGCCATCGAGTGAGTTGTAATAGCGACGCACGTCGATCAGCTCGGCGAAGCCGGGGGTGTCGGTGTCGGTGTCGGGGTGAATGAAGTTGCCGTTTGCAGCGCAGATCGGGTCGTCGACGAAGCCCGAGGTCTGTGGGATTCCCGTGAACTCCAGTTCTTCGTATTCAACCGTGCTTGGCGCGTCGCCGTGTTCGCCGAGTGCTTCAGCCACGTCTGAAGACTGCACCTCGATGACGCCACCGGCGCCAAGTTGGCTAAGCGCGTCATGAATTGCTTGGGCGCCGTTGTCGTTGAATTCGAAGTTGGCGAATAGATCGAGGGCGCGGCTCAACGCCGAGGTCTCGGGTGCACCGTCGCAGGCTGCTTCGACCCGGGTCTTGGTCATTTGAAGATTGGTCCGCAATTCGCGTAGATCAGCGATGATCGGTGGGGACGTCGCGAGGTAGTCGGCGACGAGATCAAGGTCCATGGATTCGGTGGACACGTAAAGCTCCTCGGTTAGGTGACGACGGGTGGTGGGCTTGCTTGCCAATCGATGATCGAGTAGTCATCACCGCGTTTGCCATAAACGGGGAACACGGGTTGGGCCGCGAACTCAGGGCCGAGCGCTGGGCCGACGCCGTCGAAGTTCGGGGGTTGTTGCACTTGGCCGTACTCCTCTTTGCCGCCCCACTCCCAGAACTTGAGGCTGTCGTACCAGCGACTCTTCTCTTCGTTGGCTCGCCGTTGCGCCTCGACGGCTTCGGAGTAGATCACGCGAATCGTCTCCGACGCAGCGAGTCCCCATTGCACACCCCACGCTGAGGCATATTCGAGCAACATGAGTGTCACGTTGTCGGTGCCGTCGTTCTCATCTTCGGCTCGGTTGCGGTAGTCATCGCCGTGCGTACCGAGCCATGCGTTGAGCGCAGTATTTCGAGAATCTGCTCGGGTGAGGGCTTGGGTGTTCAGGGTCTCCGCAAAGGTCCAGGCCTCGCGAGCGAGTTCAAGTGAACCCTCGAAATCGAATCGAGGCCGTGCTCCAACGCTGCTCATGACGGCCTTCTGCTGCGAGTCGATTCGGAAGAGATCTCCACAACCTCAAGGTAAAGGGAACTGCATGGGGAGAGCAGGGGGACAACTCCCCTTCGGTTCACGTTTGGTCTTTTTTGGCCGGTCTTGGGTCACCTGTGCGACACTGGCTGCTCGGTATCTTTAGGAGAACGACAAATGGCGGCGGCGGAAGTGGACCAACTGGCAGCAGCGCTGGGTGAACTCGAGCTGTTCACTGACCTCGATGATGGTCATCTGGCGAAAATTGGGGGTCTCGTCAGCGAGGTCACGACCGTCGTCGACGGCGACGCGATCTGCCAAGAGGGCACGGTGGCCACCGAGTGGTGGGTCGTGCTCGAAGGCCAAGCCGATGTCACGATCGGCGGCATCTACGTTGGCTCGGTCGGTGAGGGCGAGACGATCGGCGAGTTGGCGGCGCTCGATCGCGAGGTTCGCTCAGCCACGGTCACGGCTCGCGCCGACCTCACGGTGGCGACGATTCCTACCGAACGCTTCGAAGAGTTGCTCGAGCTGGCGCCGTCGATCACCAAGGCGTTGCTGCGCCAGATGTCGAACCGTCTGCGCACCGCGAGCAAGGCGGCCGCCGAACCCACTAAGGCGCCAGCGGCCCCTCCATCAACCCCGGCCCCGACCCCTGCGCCATCGGCGACCGACGAGTTCGATCCGCTCGATCCTGCGTTCTTCGAGAACCCCTACACAACCTACGCCGCGCTGCGCGAAGACGGCGTTGTCTACAACGAGCTCATCGGCAGCTGGATTGCCGGCCGCTATGACGACGTGTCTCGGTTGATGCGAGACCGAACGATCTCGAGTGATGTCAACGTGGCGACGCCGACGGCGTTCATCGAAGCATCAGCGCAGTTCAACGCCGACATTGGTGACCCGCAGACAATGGGCCGCTTCGACGGCCCCGAGCATCTGCGCATCAGACGGCTCGTTACCTCGGCGTTCACGCCCAAGGCCATGCGCAAGATCCGCAGTGATGTTGAGGATTTGGCCAACGAGCTGCTCGATGCCGCGGCGGCACAGGGAGAGTTTGATTTCGTAGAACATGTCGCGTTGCCGTTACCGAGCCGAGTCATCTCGCGCATGTTGGGTGTGCCACCCGAAGACGCGGATTGGTTGCACGAACTCTCGCTCACTGCCGCCAAATTGCCTGAGCCGCTCGTCACTCCTGAAGAGCAGGCCGAGATCAAGGTTGCAGCGCAGACGATGCGGGCCTACATGCTCGACCTCGCGTCGACGAAACGTGCGAACCCGGCCGACGATGTTCTTTCGACGATGGCGCAGGCCCATTTCGACGACGAGCGGTTGAGCGGGTTTGAGCTGGCCGATAACGCTGCGCTCATGTACATCGGAGGGCACTTGACCACCGTGTACTTGTTGACCGCCATGGTGGCACTGCTCTGGGATCACCCCGATCAACTTGGGGTCCTGCGCGACGACGTGAGTCTGATCTCAAATGCGGTCGAAGAAACGCTGCGCTTCGAGGCGCCGTTGCAGTTTGGACGCCGATTCACCGTCGAGCCCATCGAGTTGGCGGGCCACGAGATCCCGGCAGGCGCCTCGATCATTACGGCGATTGGTTCGGCGAACCGTGACCCGCGCCACTGGGGCGACGACGCTCACGAGTTTCGTGTCGCCCGCCCAGGCGCCCACCGACATCTGACGTTTGCTTCTGGGGCGCATTTCTGCGCGGGTGCGGCCCTGGCACGACTCGAGGCCGAGATCATTCTCGAGCTGTTGTTGCGACGGTTCCCGCACCTTAGCGTGACGTCGCCCGACCGAACGTGGAGTACTGCGTTTGTTTTGCGAGGTCTGCAGCGCCTGCCGGTTCGCTTGATTCCGTGAAGTTGGCGAGCCTAAATCGAAATAGTCAAGTTTTCTGGGAATGTGCCGCTAGGGGAAGCGTTACAACGCATCGTCACCGTACGCTGCGCGATTGCTGAACTTCCTTCAGCGACCTGCACGCCAACGACGGTGTAAGAACGCACAGACACCCCCCAACGGAGAAAATCATTATGGGTAAAGCAGTCGGTATCGACCTCGGAACAACGAACTCGGTCGTAGCCGTGCTCGAGGGTGGCGATCCAATCGTCATCGCCAATGCCGAAGGTGCTCGCACGACACCATCGGTCGTTGCGTTTGCCAAGAGTGGCGAAGTACTCGTCGGCGAGGTCGCAAAGCGACAAGCCATCACCAACCCTGACCGCACACTGCGTTCGGTCAAGCGCCATATGGGCACGGGCTGGTCGATTGATGTCGATGGCAAGTCGTATACGTCGCAAGAGGTTTCGGCTCGAACCCTCCAGAAGCTCAAGCGCGACGCCGAGGCGTACCTCGGTGAGCCGGTCACCGAAGCCGTCATCACGGTGCCTGCCTACTTTGATGACGCCCAACGCACGGCAACCAAAGAAGCGGGCCAGATCGCCGGCCTCGAAGTGCTGCGAATCATCAACGAGCCCACCGCTGCGGCGTTGGCCTATGGGCTCGACAAAGACGACGAGCAAACCGTGCTGGTTTTCGACCTTGGTGGCGGAACGTTTGACGTTTCGGTTCTCGAGATTGGCGACGGTGTTTTCGAAGTGAAGTCGACGAGCGGCGATACCAAGCTCGGCGGCGACGATTGGGACGAAGCGGTCATCGAGTGGATGACGGTGTCGTTCAAGAATGACCATGGTGTCGATCTCACCGCGGACAGCATGGCAATGCAGCGACTCAAAGAAGCTGCCGAGAACGCCAAGATCGAATTGTCGAGCAAGCAAGACACGCAGGTGAACCTGCCGTTCATTACCGCTACCGATAGCGGCCCGTTGCACCTCGACTACTCGCTGAGCCGTTCGAGGTTCCAAGAGATGACGGCTGCATTGCTCGATCGATGTCGTGGACCGTTCGAAAGCGCCATCAAAGACGCCGGGTTGACCAAGGGCGACGTCGAGCATGTGATCTTGGTCGGTGGCTCGACGCGTATGCCGGCCGTATCAGATTTGGTCCGCGAACTCACGGGCAATGACCCCCATAAGGGTGTGAACCCTGACGAGGTCGTCGCGATCGGTGCGGCAGTGCAAGCAGGTGTGATTAAGGGCGACGTAACCGACGTGTTGTTGCTCGACGTCACCCCGTTGTCGCTCGGCATCGAGACCAAAGGCGGCGTGATGACCAAGCTCATTGACCGCAACACCACCATCCCAACCAAGCGCACCGAGGTGTTCACGACTGCCGATGACAATCAGCCGTCGGTCGAGATCCATGTGTTGCAGGGTGAGCGTGAAATGGCTCAGTTCAACAAGACGCTCGGCAAGTTTCAGCTCGTCGATCTGCCACCGGCACCTCGTGGCGTGCCTCAGATCGAGGTCGCCTTCGACATCGATGTCAACGGCATCGTTCACGTATCGGCCAAGGACCGGGCGACGTCCAAAGAGCAGTCGATCACGATCACCGGTCAGACATCGCTTGACAAAGATGTCATCGATCAAATGATTCGTGATGCCGAAGCACACGCTGATGAAGATCAGCGACGGCGCAGCGAAGCCGAGGTCCGCAACTCGGCTGACGGCCTGGTGTACCAGACCGAAAAGCTGCTGCGTGAACACGGCGACAAGATCACCGAGAGCGAACGGGCCGAGGTCGACGAGAAGCTCGCGACTCTCAAAACCTCGCTCGAGGGCTCTGATCTTGAGGTGATCAAGGGGGCAACCGAGTCGCTCATGACCGCGAGTCAGCAGTTCAGCCAGCGGCTGTACGAGAACGCAAGCGTGGCCGAAGACGATGCAGCAGCCGGGGCCGACGACGATGATGACATCGTCGACGCCGAGATTGTCGAAGACTGATGAGCGAGGTGGACTCACCGGCGCCTGCTGATGATGCCGAGCCGTCGCAGACCCCGACCGAGGCGACTGAGCCAGCAGCAGCAGGTGACCAGGCCGAGCCAGCGAGCACTGCGCCTGACACGATGAGCGAAGAGGCCATTGTGGCCCTCATTGCCGAGCGCGACGAGTACCTCGACGCGTTGCAACGAATGAAGGCCGACTTTGCCAATGCCCGACGTCGAAGCGACGAGCAGGCTGCATCGCTGCGCCTGCACGCTGCGACCGATTTGGTTACCCGGTTGCTTCCGGTGCTCGATAGCGCTGAAGCCGCATTGATGCAGGGCGTCGAAGAGGTTCGACCACTGAGCGACGCCTTGTTCGAGGCGTTGGCGTCGCAGGGCCTGGCCCGAATGGACCCCGTTGGCGAAGCATTCGACCCAGAAATGCACGAAGCGGTGTTGTTCGAGTCTGGTGAAGGCGATCAGGTAGTCGTCGAGACAATGCGGTTCGGATACCTATGGAATGAACGGGTGCTTCGGGCCGCGATGGTGAAGGTTCGTGGATGAGCGAAGCCAAACGCGAATGGTTTGAAAACGACTACTACGCCGCCTTGGGTGTCTCCGAGACGGCGTCGGCAGCCGAGATCACGAAGGCCTATCGCAAACTGGCGCGCACGTACCATCCAGACACGAACGCTGGTGATTCTGCGGCCGAAGACCGGTTCAAGCAGATTTCTGCCGCATATGACGTTGTGGGCGACGAGGCTCGGCGCGCCGAGTATGACAAGGTGCGGCGTCTTGGCCCAATGGCCGGTGGATTTAGTGGCCAGGGTGGCGGCTTCGATTTCAATGCCGAAGGGCTGGGCGACCTTTCGGGTCTGTTCGGGTCAATGTTTGGTGGTGGCGGTGGCATGGCTGGTGGCATGTTCGGCGACCAGCAGGGCCGACCTCGCGCCCGCGCGGGTCGCGACCAAGAAGCGAGAATTACGATCTCGTTCGATGAAGCGGTGCAAGGCACGACGACATCGCTCAGCCTCACTGCAGGGTCGGGTCAGCGAACGATCAAGGTGCGTATCCCGGCTGGGGTAGAACCAGGGCAGCGGATTCGTCTGCGTGGCAAGGGCGGGCCGGGCCAGCCAGCTGGTGACCTCTATGTAATTGTCGCCGTGGGCGACCATCCGATCTACACACGCGATGGCGATCGGCTCACACTGGATCTGCCCGTCACATTTCCCGAGGCAGCACTCGGAGCCGATATCGACGTGCCCGCCTATCGCGGCGACACGGTCACGGTTCGCATCCCCGCTGGCACCCAGACCGGTCGAACGTTGCGGGTACGTGGTGCCGGTGCCTCGGTCGACGGGGCCGAAGGCGATCTCTTCGTCGTTGTGCGGGTTGTCGTCCCCGCCAACCTGAGCAGCAAGCAACGTGCGGCACTCGAGGCGTTCGCCGAACTTTCTGACGAATCCCCACGCCGCCATCTCGATCGCGAACCTCAGAAATGATGTCAGAACGTGCGGTCTACATCATCTCGGTTGCCGCCGAGCTGACGGGGGTACACCCCCAGACTCTGCGGGTGTATGAACGAAAAGGTCTGGTATCGCCGGCACGTACCGGGGGTATGAGTCGGCGATACAGCGACGCCGACCTCGAACGAGTACGTCGCGTGCAAGAGCTGACCCGTCAAGGTCTCAACCTCGCGGGTGTCGCCAGAGTGCTGGTGCTCGAGGCTGAGATCGAGCGCCTGCGACGCATAGTTGAACGCCATGAGTCGACCGGCCCATCGACGGCGCTTGTGCCCGTGGTGACGAGCCGAGATGACGTGTCTCACTGATGTCGACTCGTTCAAGACACGAGCGCCCGCGTCTGAGATGAGATTCGCACCTGCTAGGTGAAATTGCCTGGAAGTGTGTTTCCGGTGTCAATGCTGGGCTATGGTCGCTAGTTGATTGTCGACAATCTGTGAGTTTGGCATTTGAGACGCGCGCCGTTATTGGTCGCTGAGTACGCGTCGAGCCACTGCGAATCCGCTCACTACCATTACGAGAGCGTGGGCACGCGCTCTTTTTAAGAACGGAGAAACCAGGGATGAGCTACGCAGGACGATCCGCAGTGCGGAATGTCTTCCGAACCCGAACACGGGTTGCGGTTATTGCGCTTGTGGCGATTGCGATGTTGGGAACGGGCCTCACGCTCGGCTTCTCTTCGCAGGACGCCCAAGCAGTTCCACCGGCACCAATCGAAGGGACCGTCTGTTACGGCCTCGATGAGGGCACCGGCGACGCCACCGAAGACCAGCAGTTCTTGCATCAAGCAGACTTTGCTGGCGGTGTATGGACGAACCGGTTGACGAACACCGATGTTCCGCCCACTCCCACCGACGACTCAGGCAACATTGAGAGCATCGCGCTGCGCAACGACGCCTCAGAGTTGTATGCCTACGACCCTGCCGCGAACGCAATGTTTGTGGTTAGCGGTGTTGATGGCGCCGAATCACCCGCAGTCGACTTTGCGCTCACGGGATTGGGCGATGTCGACGCAATGTTCTTCCAGAACGACACTGACGGCGACCCCACCAATGACATCTTGTGGGTCCTGATCGATATCAACGATGGTGTGGCAGGCAACGTCGACAATGACATTTTGCAAGCCTACGACGCAGCGGGCAACCAAATCGGTGCGACGATTCCAATCACCGATCTGCCAGTCAATGCAACGATCGAGGGCGCTACCTGGTTGCCTGACACTGGCGAATTCCTCATCACCTACACCCAAACCGCTATCGGCGCGGTTTCAACGCTCGGCTCACTTGGCACTGGGGCAACGCCGAACAGCACCCACGTAATCCTTGGCACCACGGTGGCTGACGTCGAGGGTCTAGGTACCGACGGCGCTGGCAATCTCTACCTCTCAACGGGTGAAGACGGCCCCGACGCCAACGCGCTTTTCCAGGTCGACACACTTGGTGACACGATTGAGGTTGTCGACTGGACCGTCGGTGCACCTGATGGTGGCGACGCTGACTTCGAGTCAGTTGACTGTGCATACGCAGACATCGCAGTCGCCAAGTCGCTAACTGACGGTCCCACTCGTCTGGCAAATGGCGACTTCGAACTCGAGTTCAGCTTCATCATCGAGAACCGCGGCGAGCTTCTTCTCGAGAACGTCACGCTGACCGACCCCTTAACTGAGTACGAGGCTGCTCCAATCAACGTGGTCAGCGTTACCCCTAACGATGTCGCCGGTGATTGCTCGACTGCCGTCGCTACTGGCGCTCAAACGCTGAACATCGGCGAGAGCTGTACTGCTGTCTGGACCGTAGTTGTTAACAGCATTCCGCCTGGCGACTACAACAACCAGGCTTCGGTGACGGGTACCCCGCCAAACGGCTTGGCTGGCCCAGTCACTGACCTTTCCGAAGATGACACCGGCGTAAACGATGGTCCCGCAAACCCTGACATCGACAGCCCCACCCCAGCCACGATCCCTCCTGCTGAGGCTCCTGCTCTCGACATCGTGAAGACGGTTGCAGCTACCGCTGCTGACTGCCCGGCGAACTTCGCTGCTGGTGCTGCTGATCTTGACACCTTGGTTATTGCTGAGGGTGCCCCAGTCACCTACTGCATCAACGTGATCAACAACGGTCCTGGTGATGCGATCGGTGTTTCGATCGCTGATGATCTTGATCCGAACAGCCCTCGTGACACCGGCGATGCTGGTGTGCTTGCTGGTGGCGTTCTCGCTGCTGACGCAGAGGATTCCTACAACTACACGATCACGGTTGGCACCAACCCTGAGACCAACGTCGCCACCGTTACCGGTACTGGCACTGACGGCCTAAACCCATCGACGGCCAACGACAACGCCGGTACTACTCAACCCCCGCCTGGCGCTCCGGACCTTGCGATCGTGAAGACGGTTGCGGCTACGGCCGCTGACTGCCCGGCGAACTTCGCTGCTGGCGATCCAACGCTTGACACTCTTCCAGCCACGCCTGGTACCACGGTCGTGTACTGCATCAATGTGATCAATAACGGTCCTGGTGATGCGATCAGTGTTTCGATCGCTGATGATCTTGATCCGAACAGCCCTCGTGACACCGGCGATGCTGGTGTGCTTGCTGGTGGCGCTCTCGCCGCTGGCGCTGAGGATTCGTACAACTACACGGTTACGACC
>Ga0114956_1001515_pt1 | contig 18279 bp, 18 predicted proteins | sample MaitaG_FD_87304 | JGI IMG/M metagenome (GOLD analysis project Ga0114956, IMG submission 87304) | Marine algal microbial communities from Maine, USA - Maine_Asex2 metaG | ecosystem: Host-associated > Algae > Red algae > Unclassified | place: Maine, USA | collected 2015-01-05 | reverse complement strand
TTTTCTATATCACTATCCAATCCTATACAGAGATAAGATTGTTTTTGTCGGATTTGAGCAATAAGTTGTTGTCTGTTCATTTAAGAATATTTTTCCAGTTTATCATGCATCAAAGCATCGCCTTCTTTTTTAGCGTGTAGTTTAAGATTGATGATTAAATCATCTGCACCGGCTAATAGACAAGAGTGTTTTATATCTTCAACAAGATGCATCACCTCTTCATAGGTGCCTTCAACCACTGTTTCAAAAGGGCAAACAACATGCTTTAATCCACTTTCGGAAATAAGAGCAATTGCCTTATCAATAATGACATATTTATCTTGGGGCGTTTCGGGATTGTTCTGAAATGGTAAAACTTGTATGGCGAGATTGACTTTTTGCATTAAGTGGTAATTTCTACTATCTGAGTTGGATCTAAATTGGCGTTTCTTATACTGACATGTTGTGCTACACTTTCTGCGAGCTTGGTAAATGCCTCTTGGGTTATTTTATCATCTTCGTTTAGTACGGCTGGTTTACCTTCATCGCCACCTTCTCGAATACTTTGTACTAAGGGGATTTGTCCGAGGTAGGGGATTTCAAATTGCTCTGACAGCTGTTTGCCTCCACCTTTTCCGAAAATATAATATTTATTTTCCGGTAATTCTGCTGGCGTGAAATAAGCCATGTTTTCTACCAAGCCTAAAATGGGTACTTTAATCTGCGGTCCGTCAAACATCATGATGGCTTTTTTGGCGTCTGCCATAGCCACCTCTTGTGGGGTACTTACAATTACGGCTCCCGTTACCGGGATGGTTTGTACCATCGTTAAATGAATATCACCCGTACCTGGCGGTAAGTCAATGATTAAATAATCTAACTCTCCCCAATTTACATCCGTTACAAATTGTTTGAGCGCACTACTAGCCATGGGCCCACGCCAGACGACCGCCTGCTTATCATCAATCAAAAGACCAATGCTCATAGCTTTTAAACTTCCGCTAGTCTGTCCATCGGGTGTTACATCAATCGGTATAATTTTTCCCTTGCCGTCTACGTCCTCCATCATAGGACGTTCTCCACGAATACCCAACATGATCGGGATAGATGGTCCGTAAATATCAGCGTCCATAATGCCTACTTTGGCACCTGACTTTGCCAAGGCGAAGGCTAAATTGACAGACACGGTAGATTTTCCGACTCCACCTTTTCCCGAGCCAACGGCAATTATATTTTTAACACCTGGTAAAACATCTTTTTTATCCATTCGGTTACTACCAATTTCAGTGATAAAATTTATCGCTACTTCTGTTTCTGTGCCGAATTTTTCATGCAAAGCCGCCGTGCAACTTTTTTCTAAGTGGGGTTTCATCATGGCATGAGCCACAGTTAAATTGAACTTGATTTTATTGCTTTCAAGCTCAATTTTATCTACCATTTTAAGATAAATCAAATCTTTATTTGTACCCGGAACGGGTATTTCTGCAAGCACATTTTGAACCTCTTGAACCGTCATTTCTAGAATATAAAATTTTGTTAAGCGAAGATAGACCACGCTGTTGTACTTTGCAGAGAATCTGTAATTGAATACTTTTATAGCCTTGTGAAATTCTTACGACTTATATTATTTATAGTTATTTTTTGTGCTCAGAAAAATGTGAGTGCGCAATACGGATTTAATAATATGGTAGAATTGACAGGGGTCATTATGAGTTCCGATAGTTTGCGCTATCTGCCTTATGTTTCTGTGAAATTATCTGGCACTGACCGCGGAGTGATTAGTAATAGAAAAGGAGTGTTTTCTTTAATTGCACCCAAGGGCACTAAACTTGAATTTAGTTGCATGGGTTATCGCAAAAAAACGTACACCATTCCGGATACCTTAACTCAAGCTCGTTATTCTGTGATTCAATTGATGTCTCAAGATACTTTTTATCTGCCGATTACTGTGATTCGGCCACTCATGTCTCGAGAAGAGTTTGAGCGAGCTTTTGTACAATGGGAAATCCCACCGGATCAAATCGAAGTGATTCGCAGAAATACAGAAATGAATACCATTCGCGCTATGACTTATATTCTACCCAAGGATGGAAACGAGCATTTAGATTATTACCAATCGCAAGCCTTGAAACGCAGATATTGGGCAGGTGGTCAGCCGCCAATGACCATTTTTAATCCGCTCAATTGGGCTGAGTTTTTCAAGTCGTGGAAACGAGGTGATTTTAAACGACAGAAATAGGTTTTATGGAGTCCTAGACTAGTCTGCATCTTTTAAATATGAGATACTTACTTCCGTTTTGTTTACTTTTTATTTTAGCCACTGCGAGTTCATTTAAAAACCCAAAGCATGTCCTTGGCGTGTGGTCCCATCATCCTCAAAAAAAGTGTTACTCCAAACTAAAAAAAATGCCAGAGGGCTACTGTATGGTTTTCAAAGAAAAAGGAAAATTAATTCTTCGTCAAAACTCCGGAGGATGCGGCACCCCACCTATTACCTATTCCAATGTGTCAGGTACTTGGGAGTGGAGTACGGACTCTACAATAACTATGAAGTATAAAAGCTGGATGGGTCCTGTAGAAGAAGAATGGGTTGTTCGTTCTTTAGGTAAAAACTGGCTTGACATGAAGCCAATTGCTCAAATAAAATAATATTTTGTACTATCTGTTTTTAACAGACTATAAGGCACAAGCTTTCTTTATTCTACCGAACTTTACGAGGTATGAAAAAAGGAATCCTATTGGTGTTAATTTGTTTGGGCTTAGGCGCGACTTCGCAAGCACAAACTTTGAGTAAGAAAGAAGCCAACAAACTGAGTTCAGATGTGAACAAGAGCATAGACAAATTTTCAACTGCTGTAGAAAAAGCCGATTGGCAAAAAGTTCAAAGAGTAGTGGATCGAACCTCAAAAGATGTGAGTCAAAATATAGATCAGCTACTAACTATTATTGAGAAAGTGGATTTCTCAAAATTGATAAAAACGATTGAAACAGCCGCCGATAAAATGGAACAAAATGTTGATATGATTGAGCTTCAAAAAAGAGTAGAAGACATGGGCGCAAAAATTGAAAAAACGTTTTCAGAAAAACAAACTCGCTAGGCATGTACCGTATCCAAACTAATGCTTCTTTCGACCAGGATTGGGTTTGATAAATTTAGTATTTTCAGGAATATCGGTAAACTTAGCCGGGGCTTTCCCTTTTTTTCTACTCCAAATACCCGGAGGTAATTTTCCTGAGGAATGCGGATACTTCGCCATTCTATTTCGATAGGCTACGCTATCTGCTTTGGTGGCATAATCTTGTACATAGACTAGTTCGTCCCATTGAAATTCTTCAATTTTTTGTATTTCGTTGAAAGGAGGTTTGTAGTAAATCCAAAAGCCATGACGCACTGAGCCTAAAGAGGTAGGAATTACTTTTTCTTTAAAGCCGCCGTCGGGCTGTTCTACCTGAATCGTATCATAGGGTACGTCCGTGCGCAAGGCTTTATACTGACCTTTACAAACCAAGCGCCCTTCGTTGTAAAACTTGACTTCGCCATTTTTAAAACCATTGTAGTAATTCGTTTGATTCAGAAGCAATCCATTTTTTTGATACATTTTCCAGCTTCCTTGTTTTTTATCATCAGTATACTGACCCAGTTCATAAAATGAGTCATCGCCATAGCGGCTCTGATTAAATATACTCCACATACCCGTTTTTTTTCCTTGCGCATCTGTTCGGTTTATGGTGTCGCCTTTACCGTTTATCGCAAACTGATTGGGGCTCAATTGATTCGTTTCTTGAGCAGCACAATTCAAACTGATTTGTAGAAAAACAAAATATGTAACTAATTTCTTCACTATAGTAGCTTCCTTTGCTAAATTAGTTAAGCATTTTATTTATTATGTATAAGTTTTTCACAATAATTATCCTTCTGTTATCGAATAACATTCTGTTAGCCCAGAACAATTCCTCAAGTGTGAGTCGTTTTCAAACCTTTGAAAAACGCTATGAACAGGAAAATTACTTAGATAGCGTTTTGTTTCGATCGGTAGGGCCTACCATAATGAGTGGCCGCGTAGTAGATATAGAAGTGAATCCTAAAAATAGCAATGAGTTTTTTGTAGCCTATGCTAGTGGAGGAATCTGGCACACAGAAAATAACGGACTTTCTTTTCAACCCATTTTTGATCATGAGGCAACGCATACTATTGGTGACATGGCCATGAATTGGACAGATAATATTTTATGGGTCGGTACGGGCGAAGTAAATTCTTCTCGCTCTTCGTATGCTGGCTTGGGAATATTCAAAACCTATGATCGTGGAAAAAATTGGGAACATTACGGCTTAGAAGAAACGCATCATATCGGAAAAATTATTTTACACCCTAATGATAAACGTACAGCTTGGGTAGCGGCACTGGGTCATTTGTATACAAACAATAAGCAGCGAGGTATTTTTAAAACGACTAGTGGCGGTAGAAGTTGGAAAAAAACATTGTTCATTAATGACTCAACGGGCTCTGTAGATTTATCTATTCACCCTAAAAATCCAAATGTTTTGTATGCTGCCAGCTGGACGCGCACCCGAAAAGCATGGAACTTTACTGGGAGTGGTGAGGGTTCGGCAATATGGAAAAGTACGAATGGAGGAGAGCAATGGAAAAAAATTACAAGCTCAGCCAATGGATTTCCGCAAGGAAAAGGAGTTGGTAGAATTGGAATCGCCATTAGTGCATCAGAACCCAATATCATTTATGCTTTGCTGGACAATAATTTTCACCAAGAAAAAACGGATAAAGAAGAGAAGGTGAAAGCAGCCGATTTCTTGAACATGGATGAAAAGAAATTTAATAATTTATCGAAGAATAAACTCAATGATTTCCTCAGACAAAATGGCTATCCAAAAAAGTATGACGCAGAAAGTGTAAAGGAAGACATTAAAGAAGGAAATTACACGATAGCCGATATTGGAAAATGGAGACTAGCAGATGCAGATGCCGAGCTTTTTGAAACACCGATCTACGGTGCTGAAGTTTATCGCAGTACTGACGATGGTCAGCATTGGGCAAAAATGAATACCAAACTATTGGACGGAGTGTATTTTACCTATGGTTACTACTTTGGAACAATTTCGGTTTCACCTAAAAATTCAAATCATATTTGGATTGGTGGGTATCCTTTGTTGCTAAGCAAAAATGGAGGGAAGACATTTAAGCAAAAAGATGGTGATAATACGCACCCCGACTATCATAGGGTTTGGATTAATCCGAACAATCCCAAACATATTATTGCCTGCAATGATGGAGGAATCAATATTAGCTATGATGAAGGAAAAAAATGGGCAATTTGTAACACGCCGGCCGTTGGTCAGTTCTATACGGTAGCCGTTGATAATGCGCGCCCGTATAACGTATACGGCGGTCTGCAAGATAATGGAACATGGGTGGGCAGCAGTTTAACTTCAGAAAATACACGTTGGCAACAACAAGGTCAATATGCTTACAAACGTTTGGGTGGTGGAGACGGAATGCAAGTGCAAGTAGACACGCGCAATAATAATACGGTTTATCTTGGCTATCAATTTGGAAATTATACTCGTCGGGGAGGTGGTAAACGAATCCGTATTAAACCGATTCATGATATTGGAGAAACGGCTTATCGATTCAATTGGCAAACACCCATTCTATTGAGTAAACACAATCAAGATATTTTTTATTACGGAAGTAATAAATTTCACCGGTCTATGAATAAGGGGGCTGATTTACAAACCCTAAGTGAAGACCTTAGTACGACATCTCAGAAAGGGAATGTACCGTTTGGAACAATGACAACGCTTAGTGAAAGCCCTAAAAAATTCGGACTCCTTTATGCAGGGACCGATGATGGAACTGTTTGGCGTAGTGATGACGTTGGGTATCATTGGGAAAAAATAACTACTGGTTTGCCTGAAGGAAAATGGGTAACACGCTTGATTGCCAGTGAGCACATTGAAAGTAGAGTATACGCTGCTCTAAATGGATATCGTGATGATGATTTTACGCCTTACTTATATCGCAGCGATGATTATGGAAAAACGTGGCAATCGATTCAAAATAATTTGCCCTTTGAACCAATTAATGTAATGAAAGAAGATCCTAAGGAGGTGAGTATTGTTTATGTAGGAACAGATAATGGACTTTATGTTTCAACGGACAATGCTAAAAATTATAGTCCTTGGCATGGTGGCTTGCCTAGGGTAGCGGTGCATGATATTGCGATTCAGAAAAGAGAGAATGAAATTGTACTAGGAACGCACGGGCGCTCTGTTTATATTTCGTCTTTGGATTTTGTTCAAAAATTAAACCGTTTCAAGGATAAAGACATAGCCATATTGGCGATTGCAGATCAAAAGTTTAGTAGGCAGCTAGGAAAAAAATGGGCCAGTTTTGCCGATCCGTATTCCTATGAAGTTCCGATTCGTTTTTTTACTCAAAATGGAGGCGCTACTGTGCTCCGTGTACTAAATAATAAAATGAAATTATTGTATAAAAAACAATTTCAATCAGGGAAAGGATGGAATCTGACTGAATATAATTTTAGCGTACAGAAAAACTTTATAAGAAATCTCAAGAATAAAATTCAACCCTCTGATGATGATCAATATTATCTGCCGGCTGGGGATTATTTTATAGAAATTGAAAATAGTAAGGGTCAGAAAGAGCGAACCGCATTAAAATTGACGGACAAAGAGTAGTTAGTTAAAAAGATGATCAGTTTTTAAAATTTGGGTGATGTACCATTTCTCGTCTATCTCTACAACACTTACAGGAAGTAAGAGTTCTTTCTTATTGTAGGTGAAGAATAAACTCATGGCTTGTGTTTTTACTTGGCCGTCTTTTTTTTTCTCTAGCTTATAGGAGACCAAATCAATCCTATTGACCGCAATGTTTTCTTCTCTAATGTGCGTTTGTATTTTTTCAAAATTCTCAATGAATTCGTTGTGCATGGGTTTTAAGTAGGTATTATTTTTTTGCTTTAAATTCATTCCGGCGCTTTCTTTAGGAAGAACAGCATAGGCTGCATTAATATCTAAAAAGCGACTATCAATCACTTTAATATCATTTGTTTTGATAGCTTTAAACATAGAGTGAGCAATTTCAGCCACATTTTGTTGCGCATAAGTTGGTACAGTAGCCAACAATACTACTAAAAGAAAAAAGAATCGTTTCATTGTCTATAAAGTTAGAAAAGCTTTTAACGAAAGAATGGTAATGAATTGAAAAAAGCTACGATTTATACTTTTTTAGCAATTCTTTCTCAGAGTCAATTTGCTTTTTTTCAACCCGAGCGGAAAGACGAATACTGATTTCATATAGAATCATGATAGGAATTGCTACAATAATTTGAGAAACCATATCGGGCGGTGTAATCACGGCAGACATTACTAATACGATCACAATCGCATAGTTTCTGTATTCACGCATGAAGCGGGGGGTAATCAATCCAATCTTTGATAGAAAGTATACCACAACGGGGAGTTCAAATATGAGTCCAGTTCCTAAGGATAAGCTAAGTACCGTACTGAGATAATCATCGATTTGAATATCATTAATAATTTGTTTGCTCACAGTGTAGTTGGCAAAAAAGTTTACCGTGTATGGCGTAATGATAAAATAACCGAACAGCACACCAATAAAAAATAGAAGAGAAACCCAAAAAATAATTCCCCGACTTGTGCCAATTTCCTTAGGTGTAAGTGCCGGTTTTAAAAAACGCCAAAGCTCCCACATCACGTAAGGGAAAGTAGCGATAAAGCCAAACACCATTGACGACTTTATGCTCATCATGAACTGCCCGCTCAATTTAAAATTTTGAAAATTGATGCTAATGTCCTTCATGCATAAATTGGGCATATTAAAATACATAGCCAAGGAGCAAAGCCATTGGTAAGGCGGGAAGTCAGCATGAGTTGGCGCAAGAATTAAGTGATGAAAAATTTGCTTATAAAATACAAAACTTAATATGGCTCCTAAAATTAGTGCCACTGACATTCTCAACAAGTGAGAGCGAAAGGCTTCTAAATGACCAATAAAAGTTTGATCGCTATTTTCTCCTCGGCCAAACACCTAACTTAATTCTTAGATACATCAACCTCAAACCCTATGGAGTAAGGAGCATTTTTTGCATTGCAAACAATTAAGGCATTCTTTTTGTTTTTGCCAGGCTTCCCCGCGCTGTTAAACTCTAAAGTTATTTCAGCAGTGCCTCCAGGAGGTACAGGGTCTTTAGAAAATTGCGGAACCGTACAACCGCAGCTTACTTGAACATTGGCAATCATGAGTGGTTTGTCGCCTACGTTTTCAACAGTATAAGTGTGTCGTGCTTTATCTCCTTCCTTGATAGACGCAAATTGATGAATGGAATCCTTAACGCGAATGCTTGTCTTTTCCATCTCGCGTACTTTGGCTTCTCTTTCTTTTTTTTCTGCATTCGGGTCGGTGCCAACGGGAGCCTCAGTAGAACTAGCCGACGAAAAATCAAAGAGATCAGCTAATTGGGTAGTACTAATTCCGCTTACTTCTATCATAGCAATTGTAAGTACGGACAGTGTTAACAAGGTCAACAATATTGTTTTCAAGGTAGAGTTCATGGCGCAAAAATAATGGTTTTCACACTTAAACAGGCAAGGAATTAAATTTTAGAATTTCTTTTAGAAATAAAGAAATCTTGCATAATTGTACGGCATTCGTTTGCTAGAATATTAGTTAAGATATTTTTTTTCTTGAAAAAAGGGTGTGCGTTTTGTTGTAGAAAACCGCTTTTTTTATCCGATGCCCCAAAGATAATGGTTTCAATCCGACTCCAATAAAGCGCGCCGCTGCACATCATACAAGGCTCAATGGTAACGTAAAGCTTAGCTTCTGGAATAATTTTATTTCCTACTTTCTCAAAAGCTGCTGTGAGAGCAATCATTTCGGCATGTGCGGTGGCATCTCTTAATTTTTCAGTTTGATTATAACCCCGACCTATAATGCTATCATTCAGCACGACCACAGCTCCTATCGGAACCTCATCATCCCTTTGCGCTTTTTGTGCTTCAGCGAGGGCTTGGCGCATAAAATATTCATGCGAAAAAGGGTTTATTGTTTCGTTTTTAGCCATTGACTTACGGTAGTATAGTCTCTATTATTTTCCTTTATTTGATAATTTGGGAAGTGATCTTCAGCGGTAAGTAGCAATTCTTCAAATGTGACTACGCGCCTTGATTTATTTTTTAGCCTCCGCAAAAATCTCCGTTTTGGTATTTTTTTATTTTTTCTGAAAACTTCGATTGAGCTATTCTCAATTTCTTTCATGATGGTAGAAATTGATTTTTCAATAGTGACATCCTTGGCTTGTCCTTTTTTAGTGAGTAGAAAATAGGCTTTTTCTTCTCCAATAATTTTGGCTTTAATATCAGTGAGTGTCAAATTGTATACATTGTTTATGTAAGTAAACTGAACAGATTCACCGATTTTTATATCTTCTTTTTTTAAATTACTAGCACCGAGTAGGATATCGATTACTGCGCGTTTTCTACTGACTTGACCGAGTGAAATTCGAATGGGTTCTCCTTCACTATCAATTACTTTAAACGTCTTTTCAGCCATTTCGATTTGTAAACCCTCTTTTGGAATGATGAGTTGCTCATTGCTGGTGAACAAAGTTCGTAACACAAACCAACCAAAACAAGCGAAGGCCACAGCGGAAAGCAATAAAAGAATTTTTCCTTTCATAAAGCGAAGGTAATTTTTTGCATTTAGGAAACAGAAACTTGCCTTGTTAAATGTTTATCTTTAGGTTTCGAATGAAAAAAAATATACTTCTTCTATGGGCCGCAGTTAGTTCATTGACGGTTTTTGCTCAGCCCGCTATCAATCCATGTGGTAGTCTCACGGATATTCATGTAGTAGTGATTGGTTCATCAACTGCTGCGGGAACGGGTCCGACGAGTGCCTCTAATGCGTGGGTGAATCGCTATCGTACTTATCTGCAAACAATTAATCCGAACAATTTAGTAACCAACTTAGCCATTGGTGGTACCACTACGTATCACATTATGCCCAATTGGTTTATGACTCCTGCCAATCGTCCTCCGGTTATTGTTTCCAATAATGTTACGCAAGCAGTCGCTCTAGGAGCCGATGCTATTATTGTAAATATGCCGTCTAATGATGCTGCCAATGGATTTGGAGTCAATGAGCAGATGTTTAATTTTCAGACAATACAAAGTGTAGCTGATAGCGCTGGGATTCCCGTTTGGATTTGTACCACTCAACCAAGAAATTTTAGCAATGCGCAAAAAGCTATTCAGCTTGCCGTTCGAGATTCGGTCTTAAGTTATTTTGGTTCTCAGGCCGTAGACTTTTGGAGTGGCTTTGCAAATTCAACGAATTCGATTGACAGTTTTTATGATTCAGGGGACGGGGTGCACATGAATGATACAGCTCACGGAGTGTTAAATCAACGCATTGTAAACTTAGCGATTCCAAATTTGGTAAGTGATACCTTATCGTATACTGATCATATTGTCAATGATATTTACGTAACCAACGCCAGTATTTGTGGAGACAGTAATACTACCCTTCATGTAGTAGTTACGAATTTAGGATTACAAAATGCTGGTACGGAGAGCTTGCAAATTGAATCGTTAGATAATAATACGAATTTGTTTTCTACCCTGGCTACTGCTAATATTACCGCCTTGGGAAGTTGTGTTTCAGATACTTTAGATTTTGTAGTCAATTCTTACAATGGAGTCGATCAAACACTACAAGCTTTTATTAATATGAGTGGGGACACGGACCTTTCTAACGATAGCTCGGAAAGTGTCACCTTAACAACGCAAGGTCACCCTTCAATAGTAGGAACGAATGACACTGTATTCAGCGGAGCCAATGCTCAGCTAATGGCTACAACTGCCAGTGCCGATACAATCGTGTGGTATGATGCACTAACGGGTGGAAATATTGTTGGGTATGGAAATCAGTTTCCTTTGACGAATGTAACTGCCAATCAAACCATTTATCCTGAAGCTGTTAGAGGTCCTCTGCATTTTAGAAATTCATTATTCACAACCGCTACGACTACTACGGATTGGAATGGGGTCATGTTTGATATTGTGGCCTTGGGTGATATTATCATTGATAGTTTAAAAATAAAAATGAATGCGAATGGTCCACAAGAAGTTGTGGGTTACAATCGATTGGGTAGTATGGTGGGTGTAGAAATGATACCTTCCGCTTGGACTGCCTGGGGAACCGATAGCGTAAATGCTGCCGCCACAGGAGATTTTGAAATTGTAAATTTCCCAGATGTGAGTTTGCAGACCAATGACACCTTGGGAGTTTATGTGCATCTGCAAAGTGTCAATGCTCGGCTATCTTATTTAAATAGTCCAGCCACTGTTTATTTGAATAGTGACATTTCGGTTTTAAATGGAACAGGAGTTTCTCATACATTTGGCGCTACGTACAGTCCAAGAAATTGGAGTGGAGAGGTATATTATCATTATGGCTTTAATCCGCAAGGAGATTGTTCCTCCGAGCGAATTCCAGTATCTGCTATTATTAAATTCCCTTCTAGCATTGAAAATATTGAAAGCATTGGCTTAAAAATATTCCCCAACCCTTCGAATGGTCTTGTTTATTTTGAAGGCAAAAAGATTCCCGAAATAATCACTTTAAAAGATATTCAAGGACGAACAATTCAAACTAAACATGTAAGTCATGGACAACTTTCTATAAGCGATTTACAAAGAGGTTTGTACGTACTGACGTTTGAAATTGAAGGGAAACGCTTTGCGCAAAAAATATTATTGGAATAATTACAGCTCAAACACGTCACCGTAATTAGCGATGTTGAACCCTCGCTTTATTACTTCTTTATACTCCTTACTATTTTTATTCAATAAGGGATTGGTATGATTAAAATGAATGAAGTGAATCTTTGCTTTATCTTTTTTTGATAAATCTTTAAAGAGTTCCATACTTTCAATTACAAACGGGTGAGGGATTTGTTTTATATCTCTGCCAGGTAGTTCGTTACCATCATAGAAGGTGCCGTCCAAGAATGCGTAATCTACTTTTTTGATTTCTTCAATAATATCGGCATTCCATTTTTCCCATTTATCTATATCCGGTATAAAGAGCACTTTCTTTTTCGGCGTTGAAATCTTTTGGCATACTGTTTCCGAGTATTCATCTCTGTGTGGCACTCTTATTGGTTTAACAGATATAGTGGAATCAACATTACGTGAATTATTTAGAACTGGACAAATGGATTTGCAGCCTTTTTCTCCAATTCGAATAAGGCTAACATTAGAATTATTGACAAGTTGACTCCACGGTCCGTTTTGTTCTAAATATGTTTTCATATTTTTCGCAACAAAAACACGTACAGAATCTGCATTCATAGCCTCTTTCCCTAAATACATAAGTCCTGCGTAGTGCCCAATATGTGCATGGGTTAGAAAGATACCATCAGGTGTTTCTTGATGTTCAAAAGGTGCTATTTCATTGAGCATTTTCATCTGCATTGGCATATCGGGCGTGGCTTCAAAAAGGTAAGTTTCTTTGCTTTCAGGTATTATTAAGCCTAAGCTTGCAACTTTTCTTGTAGGATCGGGTTTTTTAAAAAGTGCTGCACAACAAGCCTTCTTACACGCAATATGGGGCGAGCCAGCGTCTTGAACATTACCTAAAACTACTAGAGAAGTTGTAGTAATTTTTTTAGTTTCAGTTTGCTCCTGTATTGGTCCGCAAGCAACCCATATTACAATCAATAATAGAGAAGTAATAATGCGCATTACTGAATGATGATTTTAGTTCTAATAATTCCGTTTTTTGTTTTTAACTGAATAAAGTATGTGGCAGCGGCTAAATTATTTTTGATTCGAATTGAATGTTGTGCTTTCCCTTCTTGAACTACAGAACCTGTGATGTTATAAATTTTATAGTCAACATTTTGAGAAATGTTTTTAATCTTTAAAATTTCATTCGCAGCTAAAATACTGGGGTAAACAATCAATTGATTTTTAGTGATTGAATTAGCCATAGTCGGTGCACAAAAACCAAGGTTCATATTAAAGTTATGATTTAAATAATCAATTAAAACCTTACTTAGCGAATCAGCAAATTTTATTCTATTAGATTTGGTATCTCTTACGCCGGTCCAATTACATTCTATCTGTACACCGTTGGCACTAACTCCAGGAGTAGCACAAGTATGTACTCTTGTATTATGACCTCCGCTAAAAAAAGGGTCGGTAGTATCTGGATGAATATCTTGCATGCTCGGTACAGAGGGGTAGCCAGCATCAGTGAGTAAAGTCCCTAATGCTTTTGAACCTCTAATCAATTCAGCATGTTTATAATTATTTACATTGGAGGTTACCATATTTTGTATGGAACTGTAGCCAACAAAAGTGGACGTGTTCAAGGTGCTATCACTATTTCGTAACCGAGAACCCCATAATAAATAGCCTAACTCTAATCGTTGTTTGGTATGACCATGACCATGTAAATCGATATAGAAATTTTCTGCAAAATTGGATTCGGACAAGAGCCGTGCACTATCTATGTAATGCTGAAAAGCTGTCCAGGCAATTTCTGCATCCAGATTCCCACAGGCACCATCCGTTATATCTCTATTGCAATCGAGTTTGGTACGGCGTAGATTACAAACAATTAAATGAATTCTGCAACCGGTTCGTAAATGAAACATACTATCAATAGCTAGTGCCAACTCACGGGTTCGACTATCTCTCACAATGGTAGGGTTATTACACGTTCTATCAGGGATATTGGCAGGTTCTAGTCCGCCGCCATGCGGTGCGGATAGAACAATTGGTACTGTGCCTACATGGTATTCTATATGGTTATTTGGGCTGTAGATTGTTTGAGCCTGTGAGTAAAATGAAAATGAAAATAGAAAGAGAAGGATGAGTTTTGTTTTCATTGGATTTAAAGGTAATTGTTTTTTACCGCTGAAGTACTAATCTATTTAGGGTTTACTTCAAATTAAACCTACTCACCAGCTTAATAAACTCTTCTTCACTAATAATATTCACACTTCCAAGCTTCTTCGCTTTCTCTAATTTGCTTCCCGCTTTTTCACCTGCTATGAGGTAATCTAGTTTGGTACTTACGCCACTCAATATTTTTCCACCTTTGGCTTCGGCCATTTCTTCAGCTTGTTTTCGTTTTAGGGTAGGAAGTGTACCGGTAAATAAAAAAGTCTTACCGCTTAGTTCGCCGCTAGCTTCTGTTTTTTGTTGGTTTTCAAAATTGAGCCCGAGTGCTTCTAACTCTTTGAGTAAAGCAATATTTCCTTCATGTGTAAAAAACTCTATAATGGATGCAGCTACTTTCGAGCCTATATCTTCAATCGCTAAAAGCTCTTCTTCTGATTTTGTACTAAGCTCGTTTAGGTTTGAAATTTCGCGAGCTAAATTTTTGGCTGTTGTTTCACCTACATAGCGGATACCCAAACCAAAGATTAAACGATGTAATGCTTGTGATTTTGTTTTTTCAATAGCTTCTTGCATTTTTTCTATACTCTTGGTCCCAAAGCCTTCCATAGTTTTTATCTTATTATAAGGCAAGCGATACACACCGGGCAAATCGTTAAGTAAACCCAATTCAAAAAATTTACGAATATTACTTTCACCCAAACCGCGAATGTCCATTGCATTTTTAGATGCAAAGTGAATAATACGCTCAGCTACTTGGGCAGCACAATCTGTATAATTAGGGCATCGCCATACGGCTTCCTCTTCGGGCTTTTCTAATATCGTTTCGCAAATGGGACAGCTCTTGGGGAAGATCACTTCTTGTTCGCTCCCATCCCGTAGTTCAGGAAATGACTTTACTACGTATGGAATCACATCGCCGGCGCGTTCAATTAAAACGGTATCGCCTACGCGCATATCTTTTTCTCTTATAATGTCTTCATTAAAAAGAGAGAGCGAACTTATGGTAACACCGCCCACATAAACCGGTTCTATTTTTGCAACGGGTGTAATACTTCCCGTGCGACCAACTTGATATTCTATGTTCAATAATTTACTCGTAGCTTGTCTCGCCTTGAATTTATAAGCCATAGCCCAACGTGGATGGTGTGAAGTTTGACCAATTATTTCTTGCTGCTCAAAACTGTTGACTTTAATAACCAAGCCATCAATTTCATAAGGGAGATCGTCGCGTTTTTCTTCAAAGTCTGCAGCGTATTGGATTACCTCTTCTATCTTAGAAAATACCTTGGCTATTTCAAAGGAAGAGCGAAAGCCTTTTTTACTTAGGTATTCTAAACTTTCGTAGTGAGTTTTAAAAGGTGTTTCTCCTTGCACATTACTAATTTGATAAACGAAAGCGTCTAAATTTCTTTTGGCTACTTCATTAGGGTCTTTCATTCGAAGTGAGCCAGATGCGGCATTGCGCGGATTTGCCATAGGCGATTTATTCTCGGCCATTAGTTTTTCATTAAACCTTGCAAACTTTTCTTTTTGAATTACAACTTCACCTCGCATTTCGATTTGTTCAATTCCTTGCAAAGAAAAATTAGCTGATAATGGGATGCTTTTAATTTGTTTGGTATTGGTTGTAATGTCATCGCCTTGTACGCCGTTGCCTCGTGTAGCCCCTCGGTACAATTGATCCTTTTCATAAATTAAAGAGATGCTAGCACCGTCAAATTTCGGTTCAACGCAGTATTCAATTACTGGATTTTTTTCTACATTCAGCGAGCCAAATAAGTCTACGCTTACCTCTTCCTGATCTTTGCTTAGTAATTTTAAATTGCGCTCATGCCAATCTTGTAAATCGTCTGCGTTATAACTATTATCCAAACTCAACATAGGGACTAAATGCGGTACGGTTTTAAAGTCCGGATTTAAGCCTTTTGCTACACGTTGACTGGGAGAATCAGCTAGTATAAGATTTGGATTTTCTGATTCTATTTTTTTTAATAGAGCAAATAAAGTATCATATTCTTTATCAGCTAATACAGGATTATCTTTTACATAGTACTTCCAATCGGCATAGTTCAGAATTTGGATTATGGGTTTTATATCATTTTTATCCCAAGTTTTGGTGTTGCCTTTTTGGATAAATTGTTTGGCCTGTTCTAACAATATTTTTTCTTGACTCGCAGTGTACACAGGACAAATGTATTTCATTCTTCAGACTATTTCTGTCTTACCACTCATCATAATTCTAATCCCGCTTATCCCGAAACAGTCGCTGTGATGCAATAATGACAAGGCTTTTTACTACCTTTGGTTTTCAACAAATTAAAAAACTATGGGCATTTTATTAGCAGGCATAGGTGCAGTATTTAGTTACTTACCTATTATTTTAATTATTTTTATTGTTATTCAAGGTTTCTTCGTTGTGAAGCAGCAGACGGTTGCCTTGATAGAGCGGTTTGGTAAATTTCGCTCCGTGCGTCGGGCTGGTTTTCAATGGAAGATCCCTATTATCGATCGGATTGCTGGAAGGGTAAGTTTGAAAGTACAACAGTTAGATGTAATGGTAGAAACCAAAACGAGTGATGATGTATTCGTTAGATTAAAAGTTTCTGTGCAATTTATGATTTTACCTGACAAGGTATATGATGCTTTCTACAAATTAGATAATCCCCATGCGCAGATAACAGCTTACATTTTTGATGTAGTTCGTGCTGAAGTTCCTCGTCTCAAATTAGATGACGTATTTGAAAAGAAAGATGATATTGCGATTGCCGTAAAAAGAGAATTAGATGAAGCTATGCTTTCGTATGGATACGGAATTGTAAAAGCACTCGTGACCGATATTGATCCTGCGGAGGAAGTAAAAGTTTCTATGAATCGTATTAATGCTTCGGAGCGTGAGAAAATGGTGGCAGAGTATGAGGGTGAAGCAGAAAGAATTCGAATCGTAAAAATTGCAGAAGCAGAAGCCGAAAGTAAAAGATTGCAAGGGCAAGGTATTGCAGATCAGCGTCGTGAGATTGCTAAAGGACTGGAGGATTCCATGGCGGTTTTAAACCGTGCGGGGATTAACTCACAAGAGGCATCTGCCTTGATTGTTATTACACAACACTATGATACCTTGAGTGCGGTAGGGCAAAATACAAGAAGTAATTTGATTCTTATGCCTAACTCGCCAGCTGCGGCAAGCGATATGTTGACTGATATGGTGGTTGCGTTAAATGCAACACAAAATATGGAACAGCCTAATAAAGCAGTTGAGTAACGCATAATTATTCAGTATCGTTAGTAAGCTCCTTTCTATGAAAGGAGCTTTTCTTATTTTCTAAACATATCTTTAAATCTTATGAAAAATATTTGCTTAGCTAGTACTTCTACAGTTCATGGGAAACCATATTTAAGTTATCTATTACCCGTCATGAAAGAAGTTTTTGCTGGTATAGACGAAATTATTTTCGTTCCCTATGCACAACCAGGAGGAATCAGCCATGATGAGTACACTGCCAAAGCACAAGAAGGGTTTGCTGCTTTGAACATAAAGGTAAAAGGAGTGCACACTTTTGATCATCCGTTCGATGCTATCAAAAATGCCAACGGGATTTTTGTGGGAGGCGGAAATACTTTTTTGTTGATTAAGACACTTTATGAAAACAACTTAGTAGAATGTATGCGTGATGTGGTTAATGCAGGAACGCCTTATTTAGGTACGAGTGCCGGCAGTAATATAGCCGGTGTTAATGTGCGAAACACAAATGACATGCCCATTGTCTATCCGCCAAGTTTTGATGCCATGGGATTAATTCCTTTTAATATCAACGCGCATTACTTAGACCCTGAACCTACTTCAAAACACATGGGCGAAACGCGAGAGACCAGAATAAAAGAATTTCATGCAAATGATGAGAATGAAGTTTCTGTTTTAGGATTACGTGAAGGAAGTTGGGTACGGGTAAGGGGAGAATCAATCAACTTAGGAGGGGAGTTACAAGCAAGGCTTTTCAAAAAGGGCGAAGAGCCAGTTGAGTTAGCAAGCGATAGTAATTTGAATCCCTTAGTGTAGCCAGTATACATTTCCATAACGTGCTTACGCTTTACTTATATTCCGTATGGTATTTTTTAGCTATAGCTTGATCAAAATATAGAAGAAGTTTCAATGAATTGATACCTCTTATTTACTAAACAAACGAGTGATTTTATTTCCATCGTCATCTTGAAGTACCAGGGTATAATTCCCACGGCTTAAAGTCGAAACGGGTATCACAAACTCTTGTTCCCCTTGCCTTACTTTTTGATTATTTGTAGTGATGACTTTCCCGTCAATAGAATAG
>Ga0114956_1001513_pt1 | contig 18287 bp, 12 predicted proteins | sample MaitaG_FD_87304 | JGI IMG/M metagenome (GOLD analysis project Ga0114956, IMG submission 87304) | Marine algal microbial communities from Maine, USA - Maine_Asex2 metaG | ecosystem: Host-associated > Algae > Red algae > Unclassified | place: Maine, USA | collected 2015-01-05 | reverse complement strand
TGCACTGAGTAGATTATGAAACGGCTGGAAGTCCTGTTCTTCAACAGCAGATTCAATAACTGCCTCCACCTGATGGTTGCGGGCAATGATGGCCGGGTTGGTCTTCTGCATCAATGCAAGACTCTCGGCTAATTCAGTTTCGCTGTTGTCCATGCGTTGCGACCAGCGTAGTTGCCAGTCGTGCATCAGGCCGCCGGGTGCAAACGGATCGTCTGCCGAGCGATGCGCCAATTGCCGGAATGTCAGGGTAAAGTCCAGTTCGTGTTTTGCCATTTGATCAAGCAGACTACTGACCAGAGCCAGGTCATCATCCTGTTCATCGAGCAGACCCATTTTGGCGCGCATCCGGATCAGGTAGTGATGGATGAAGCGTTCGTCAAACGCATTGATGGCAGCTTGTGCCAGCGCCACGGCTTCTTCCTTGTCATCGTGCATGAACGGCAGAATGCACTGCGCCAGATTCACCAGGTTCCATTGCGCCATGCGGGGTTGATTCTGATACGCATATCGCGCACCGCGATCAATCGAACTGAACACTTTATCGGCTGCATAGGTGTCCATGAATGCGCAAGGACCGTAGTCGATGGTGTCACCAGTGATAGATGAGTTGTCAGTATTCATCACGCCGTGTATGAAGCCGATCGATTGCCAGTGCGCAATCAGGTTAGCCTGAGCATCAATGACAGCATCCAGGAATGCCAGAGCCGGATTGTCGGCATCGGCGACTTCCGGATAGTGTCTGTCAATGACGTACAGCATCAATTGCTCAACGGCTTCATTGTTCTGCCGAGCCGCAAAATACTGAAAAGTACCCACGCGAATATGACTGCGCGCAACGCGTGTCAGGATTGCACCTGGCATCGGACCCTGTTCGCGCAGTATTGGATCTCCGGTGCTTACCGCCGCCAAGGCTCGCGTTGTGGGAACACCGAGCGCTGCCATCGCCTCACTCATCACGTATTCACGCAGCACCGGCCCCATCCAGTTTCTGCCATCGCCGCCGCGTGAGAATGGCGTGCGACCGGCACCCTTGAGTTGTACGTCATAGCGCACGTTGTCTTTACCGATGACTTCACCGAGTAACAACGCACGGCCATCACCCAGTTGTGGCACCCAGTTACCAAATTGATGGCCGGCATACGCCATGGCAAGAGGCTCGGAGCCTTGCGCCACACTATTGCCCGCAAGCACGCTGACACCGTCAGCTGTGCGCAACCCGTCGGCGTTCATACCCAGCATGGCAGCCAGAGGTTCATTGAGCGCTATCAACGATGGGTCGCTGACCGGGCTCGGTTCCTGTCGCTCATGGAACTCAGGCCCCAACTGCACGTAACTGTTGTTGAAGTCTATTGCCGGGGTGTTCTGTGAATCATTCATTGAGTGGGTGTGGGAAAGGTCAGGGCCGAGCCGGGATGTGGAAACGGCTGCTGTTGAACCCAGCCGTTGGCGATGTTGTGTTCGTGAGACAAGCTCTCTGTAAAGTCCAGCACAGGGGTAACGCAGCAGTCTGTCTTGCAGGCATCAGCGGCCCATTCGTCGCGAGTACGAGCCGCGAAGGCTGAGCTGAGTGCCAGTATCATTGTAGGCCAGGTTTTCATGTCGTACTGTTTGTCTACCGATATGACGGCGTTCAGGCCGGTAAGCACCAGTAGCTCTTTAAAAAAGTTCTGCTCTAACGCACCGACAGCCACAAACTTGTCGTCGCGGGTTTTGTAGACACGGTAGAAGGGCAAGCCGCCATCGAGAAGGTTTACCTGGCGATCCAGTGACCATCTGCCGCCAGCCAGTAGTCCGTGCATCATGGTGGTTAGCGATAGTGTGCCGGAGAGAATACTGGCGTCTACAATGCCGCCGTGGCCATTGATGCCCCGTTGCACCAGTTTCGCCAGAATGCCGGTTAACAGATGCATGGCACCACCGCCGAAATCTGCCACCAGATTAAGCGGTACGATGGGCGAGTCAGGGGTGCCGATAGCCGCCAGAGCACCGGACAACGCCAGATAGTTGATGTCGTGACCCGCACGTTGTGCGTAAGGCCCGTATCGGCCAAAGCCTGACAGGCGGCCAATGACCAATCGTGGGTGATCTTTTAATAATTGTTCGGGAGCAAGAGTCAATCGCTCCATGACACCGGGGCGAAAGCCTTCTGTGAGTACATCAGCAGCGGATAGAAGCTGCCTGAATTCACCAAGCCCGTCAGTGCTCTTCAGATTGATGGCACGTCGAGTTTTTCCACGATTGAGCAGATCCGCTTCGGCACCCACTTCGATGCCGATGTTGCGATCACGCGGAGGAGAGACTCGCACAACAGAGGCGCCAAGCTGTTGCAGCTGCATGCCCACAAACGGTACCGGGCCAATAGCGTATAGTTCGACCACTTTAAGGCCAGACAAAGGCGCGTCATCCTTAGACTCATTCATGTATTGACTGCGCCTTTGATGATCAGCTTAACTCGGCTGCATGGTGCTCCAGATGCTTCTCCATTACGCTTGCAATGAACCAGTACGAATGATCGTAGCCTGGTTGCATGCGGTACTCGAGCGACTGCCCGGCCTGTTGGCAAGCCGCAATGAAGATATCAGGTCGCAACTGTTCATCCAGAAACGGATCGGCATCACCCGTGTCAATCAGAATTGATGCACTACTGGGTTTTTTCAATACCAGCGAGCGCGCGTCATATTCTTCCCAAGTGGATTTGTCTGAGCCTAGATAAGCGGTAAAGGCTTTCTCTCCCCAAGGCACATCCATGGGGGATGTAATGGGGGAGAACGCCGATACAGTCTTGAAGCGATCAGGGTGTTGCAGATGCAATGTCAACGCACCATGACCGCCCATGGAATGTCCCGTGATGCCTTGTTTATTGGTATTTGCGGGAAATGATGACAACACCAGTTCACTGAGTTCCCCGGTGATGTATCGGTCCATCTGAAAGTTTTTCGACCACGGGCTTTGGGTGGCAGAGAGATAGAAGCCTGCACCTTGACCCATATCGTATGCCTCATCGTCGGGCACGTTATCGCCTCGTGGACTGGTATCCGGTGCGATCACCATAAGCCCAAGCTTTGCCGCCATACGTTGCAAGCCTGATTTCTCCATGACGTTTGACCAGTTGCAGGTCAGTCCGGATAGATACCACAATACTGGCACCGGACCCTCTGCCGCTTGAGGCGGTGTATACACGGCGAACTGCATCGGGCAGCCACACAGTGCACTGTCGTGCTGGTGCACCGACAGTGTGCCGCCGAAACTCTTCCAGCTGGATATTGTGTCCATCAGAACAAGACGACGCTTCGTATGCTCTCTCCGGAATGCATCAGATCGAACGCCTTGTTGATGTCTTCCAGCGGCATGGTGTGCGTAATCAGGCTATCGATATCGATTCGACCTTCCATGTACATATCAACGATTTTTGGTACATCAGTACGACCGCGTGCGCCACCGAATGCACTACCGCGCCAACTACGACCTGTAACCAGCTGAAAGGGGCGAGTGCTGATTTCTTTGCCTGCACCGGCAACACCGATAATCACACTTTCGCCCCAGCCCTTGTGGCAACATTCCAAAGCCGCTCGCATGACGTCAACGTTACCAATGCATTCGAAAGAATAGTCGGCCCCACCACCGGTTAGCTCCACGAGGTGATCAACCAGATTATCACCGTGGTCGGCCGGATTGACAAAGTGTGTCATGCCGAACGATTTGCCGACCGCTTGCTTGGCAGGGTTCAGGTCGACGCCCACGATCTGACGCGCACCGACCATGCGCAATCCCTGAATGACATTCAATCCGATGCCGCCAAGACCAAAGACGACAGCAGTGGAGTTAGGTTCTACCTTGGCCGTGAACATGACCGCACCCACGCCTGTGGTAACACCACAACCGATGTAACAGATTTTTTCGAAAGAGGCGTCCTTACGCACCTTGGCCAGTGAAATTTCGGGTAACACAGTGTGGTTGGCAAACGTTGAGCAACCCATGTAATGCAGGATGGGTTTGCCCTTGTATGAGAAACGCGACGTACCGTCAGGCATCAGTCCCTGGCCCTGAGTGGAGCGAATTTTCTGACACAAGTTGGTCTTGGGGTTCAGACAATATTCGCACTCGCGACATTCTGGTGTGTACAGAGGAATCACATGATCGCCGGGTACCAGACTGGTCACACCTGGGCCGACTTCCAGCACGACGCCTGCACCCTCATGGCCCAGTATGGCCGGGAAGGCGCCTTCAGGGTCTGCACCAGAGCGCGTAAATTCATCGGTATGGCAGATGCCGGTAGCCTTGATTTCTACCAGAACTTCACCTGCTCTGGGACCGTCCAGATCAACTTCCACGATCTCCAGTGGTTTGCCTGCCTCAAAAGCTACTGCCGCGCGCGTTTTCATCGTGAATTCTCCATGGATTGCTTCTAATGATAACGGCTAGTTGAACTGTGCGATAGTAAACGCCCTTAATCCATCGAACGACCAGAGAGATAGACAGTGACTGATATTGGAATAGGCATAATCGGCACCGGCTACATGGGCAAGCTGCATAGCGTGGCCATGCAATCGGTAGCATCGGTTTTTGATACACCGTTGCGCCCGGTGTGTGAAATGCTCTGTGCAACTACAGAGGCTGGCGCTGCGGAGAAGGCCCGTGCCTATGGGTTCAAACGCTCAACGGCTGATTGGCGTGCGGTGGTGGATGACCCGGCTGTGGAGGCAATCGTCATCGCTTCGCCGCAGTCCACGCATCGGGAGATCGCGCTGGCAGCCATTGCGGCAGGAAAGCCTGTGTTGTGTGAAAAACCGATGGGTACTTCGGTTGCCGACAGCCAGGAGATGACCGATGCGGCAGAGGCTGCCGGCGTGGTCAATATGGTGGGCTTCAACTACGTCCGGACACCGGCCACCCAGTTCGCCCGCCAACTGATACTGGATGGCGTAATCGGTGATATCACCTGGTTTCGGGGTGAACATACAGAGGATTTCTATGCAGATCCCAATGCACTGGCTAGCTGGCGAACTCGCGGGCGAGCCAACGGTACGCTCGGGGATCTTGCGTCCCACATGATCAACGCTGCCATGGCATTGGCTGGATCGATCGATACCTTGTGTGCCGATGTGGGCACCGTGCAGACTACCCGGCCCAATGCAGACGGGGATCAGGAAGAGGTCACCAACGATGATCACGCACATTGTCTGTGTCGTTTCTCATCTGGCGTTATGGGTCATCTGTATTTCAGTCGTGTGTCCACGGGTAGGAAGATGGGTTATGCCTATGAGATCAGTGGCAGCAAAGGCGCGATACGATTTGATCAGGAAGACCAGAACGCGTTGTGGCTGTACACCATGGACGGGCCGGAATCGATGCGTGGTTTTCGTAAGATACTCACTAATACCGAACACCCTGATTACGTAAACTTCTGTCTCGGGCCGGGTCATGGCACGGGTTACCAGGATCAGCTGATCATTGAAGCCAAGGACTTTCTCACCGCTATCCATGCAGGCCGGGCGCAGTGGCCGACGTTTCGTGACGGCATGCACGTCAATCAGGTGATTGAAGCTATGTGGGCTTCCTATGAGCAAAAGGGATGGGTCAATGTCCCTTGAGTCAGTTGATGATAGTGGCAGTTGGCTGAACGAAAAGTCTATTGACATTAGCTCGCTGCACAGTTTGTGTGAACGCAAGACTGATCCTGCCAGCGTGCCACTGGCTGTAGACATCGTTCAGGAAATTCCGGTATACGAGGGCGACAGCATACGTCGAGCTGCGGCTTTATCTGACGATGGGCGTGCACAAGCCTCTAAAGGCGCACTTGCCTTGCAGCATGAATGGGCTCAGGTGTTGTTGTCGGGTGCAGGTGTTGTCGCCATCCGGAATGCGGTTGATGATCTGGACTTGCTGGATAAGGTGACTGAGACGTTTAACGGCATCATCGACAACGAAGCGTTAGCGGGTAGTGGGGCGGATCATTTTGCGCCAACAGGTTCCAATACCCGAATCTGGAATGCGCATGAAAAGCTGTGCATGGCATCCCCATCACTGTTTGCCAAGTACAACGCCAACGATGCCATGACCCTGATGTGTAAAGCGTGGTTAGGCCCGGGGTATCAGATCACCGCACAAGCCAATATCGTGCACCCTGGTGGCCGCGCTCAACATTGCCATCGTGACTACCACATGGGTTTTCAACAACCCGAGCACCTCGTTCAGTATCCGGCACATGTGCACACGATGTCGCCGATGCTCACCCTGCAAGGCGCCATTGCTCATTCCGATATGCCGATAGAATCCGGGCCCACGAAGCTGTTGCCTTTCTCACAAAATTTTCTCGCAGGCTATCTGGCTACTGCGCGAGAAGACTGCATGACGTGTTTCGAACATCGTCACGTCCAGTTGCCATTGCAGAAGGGCGATATGCTGTTTTTCAACCCGGCTCTGATGCACGCCGCTGGCGACAACGACACCGCAGATCAGCACCGCTTCGCTAATCTGGTTCAGGTGAGCTCTGCGTATGGAAGGGCAATGGAGCTCCTCGACAGAACGCGTATGTGCACGCGGGTTTATCCGGTGCTGATGGCGCTGCAAAACTTGGCGGGCTGGACGATGCATCAGTCGCAACAGGTGATTGAAGCCTGCGCTGAGGGTTACGCGTTTCCAGCCAACATGGAACTGGAGCCGCCGTCGAACGGGCTTGCGCCACACTCTCAGCAGGATTTGATGAAACAGTGCCTGGCGGATGGTGTGTCGGCCGACGCATTTGCCAGGCAAGTTGTTGCGCAGCAGGCGTTGAAACGGTCAGTGTAATAACGACTGACAAGCATCGTTCCTGCGGAAAAGGCTGTTTCTTTTCCCGATTGCCCATATCATGCCCGCCATGCCGATTGAATCCCTGAATCCTCATCGTCGCTTGGTTGTGGCACCGATGATGGAGTTGACCGACCGCCACTATCGCTTTCTGGCGCGACTACTCACCAAACACACTCTGCTGTACACCGAAATGCTGACCTGCAAGGCGGTAATACACGGTGATCGTGACTACCTGCTCGGTAAGGACGTTGTGGATGGCCCCGTTGTTCTGCAACTGGGAGGTTCCGACCCTGCGGAAATGTCAGAAGCGGCGGCTATCGGAGAGGACTGGGGTTACGACGAAATCAACATGAACGTGGGTTGCCCAAGTGATCGTGTGAAAGCGGGGCGCTTCGGTGCCTGCCTGATGGCTGAACCTGAACTGGTGCGCGATGTGGTCACCGCCATGCAAGCGCGGGTAAGCATCCCGGTAACCGTCAAATGTCGCCTTGGAATCGATCGCGACGACAGTTACGAGGCTCTGGAGTCGTTCGTGCAAGTGGTGGCCGAGAGTGGCTGTCAGTACTTCACGGTACATGCACGCAAGGCGTGGCTGGATGGTTTAAGCCCGAAGGAGAATCGGACGATTCCACCGCTGCGTTATGAATACGTATACAGGCTCAAGCAAGCGTTTCCTGCTTTGCATATCAGCATCAACGGTGGCATCGAAACACTGGACGCTGCCAACACGCACTTGTCGCTGGTTGACGGCGTCATGATCGGACGGGCTGCCTACTACCATCCTGCAATGCTCGCAGACGCAGATAAAAGAATCTTCGGCGATTTGTCTGGCGGGTATGCGCACGAAGCCGATTGGGACACACTGAGCAGCGTCGCTCGAGATTATGGTCGCTACATGCAACCGTGGGCCGACAAGGGCGTCAGGCTCAGTGCCATGAGTCGGCATCTGGTTGCGTTGTTTCAGCAGGTTCCGGGTGCTCGTCAATGGCGACGCCAGATCAGTGAACAAGCTGGCCAAACCAGCGACGCCATTGCGCTAGTGGAGGGTGCCTTGCAACATCTGATAAATGAATCGAGGCGAACTGCCTGATGCACGGTCGTGTTGAGGCGCCACACAGCAATCGGCGTGATTTCGAGAATCTTAAAAAGATCTCGACCTATCTCTGGGAATATCGGGGTCGTGTGTTGTTGGCAATGGCTTGCCTGATAGTCAGCAAGCTTGCCATCGTAACCGTCCCGCTGGTACTGCGGGAAATCATTAACACACTGGACACCAGCATCCCAGCGGTGCAGGGTGGAGCTCAGGCGACTCAAGGTGAAGGCGCTTCTCAGGTATCTGAGGTCGCAGCTCAAGCATCTGGAGGTGAGGCTACAGCTCAGGCATCTGAAGGTCTTATCAGTGGTGCGCTGGGTGAGGATGTTCTGCTTGTGGGGCTGGGGCTAGTCGCCGCCTACGGATTGTTACGCCTGCTCAGTTCTTTGTTCAAGGAACTACGTGATGCGCTGTTTGCCCGTGTGCGCTATCGCGCCATGCATCAGTTATCCACGCAAGTACTGACGCAGTTGCATGACTTGTCATTGTCATTTCATCTTGAACGCCACACCGGCAGTATCACTAAAGATCTGTCGCGAGGCACCAACAGCTTAAGCTCCATCGTCAACCTGCTGGTGTTCAACATTGTGCCTACCGCTGCAGAGTTTCTGCTGGTTGCGGCTATTTTGCTCGGTGGTTATGGCTGGCAATACACGCTGGTAGTGTTTGCCACAGTGCTTGTCTATATCGCGTTTACGTTGTTCTTCTCTGGCTGGCGGATGCAGTTTCGTCACGAGATGAATCGACTTGATTCATTGTCTAACGGGCGAGCCGTGGATAGCTTGCTCAACTATGAAACCGTCAAGTATTTCAACAACGAGCGTCGAGAAATAAGCGCCTACGACGAGCATATGGATGACTGGGCCGATGCCGGTGTGCGTAGTCAGGTAACCATGTCTACCTTGAACTTCGGACAAGCCGCTATCGTGGCTATTGGCGTGACAGTGATCATGATGCTGGCCACTCGAGACGTTGCCAACAACACCATCACGCTTGGCGACATCGTATTGATCAACGCCATGATGCTGCAGCTGTTCGTACCGTTAAATGTACTCGGCGTGGTGTATCGCGGCTTGCAGTATGCACTCGCTGATATGGATCTGGTGCTCAAGCTTCTCGAGCGAACACCGCAGATTCAGGACAAGCCAGGCGCACCGGATCTTGTTGTGAAACAGGCGCGTATCGAGTTTCGTGATGTGGAATTTGCGTATTTGCCTGAGCGTCCGATTCTGCGTGGTATCAGCTTTACTGTGGAGCCGGGCAGCAAGGTGGCAGTAGTTGGCCCGTCAGGTGCGGGTAAATCAACGTTGTCGCGTTTACTTTTTCGTTTCTATGATGTCGATGCCGGACAAGTGCTGGTCGATGGTGTTGATGTACGCGACTGCACACAATCGAGTTTGCGTGCAGCCCTGGGCGTTGTTCCACAGGACACCGTGATGTTCAACGACAGTATTCGCTATAACCTGGCCTATGCACATCCCGAAGCGGACGATGAGCGTGTGGCAGAAGCTGCGCGACGAGCCAATCTGGAAGACTTCATTGCTGAATTGCCGCAAGGCTACGATACGGTAGTGGGAGAGCGCGGTCTTAAACTGTCAGGAGGCGAAAAACAACGTATGGCGATAGCGCGTGTTGTTGTGAAGGATCCACCGATCATCATTTTTGATGAGGCAACGTCGAGTCTTGATACCCGTAGTGAGTTAGCTATTCTTGAAGGTATGAATGCGGTGGCCAAAAGAGCAACATCACTGGTCATTGCTCATCGGCTATCCACGGTGGTAGATGCGGATCAGATTCTGGTGCTGGACGCCGGGCGTATTGTGGAACGTGGTAACCATGAAAGCCTGCTGGAGAATGGCGGGCTCTACTCTGATCTCTGGCACATGCAGCTGGGTGGAGACGATGATGCGCCGAAGGACGACAGGACGCTGGAAAAACCGCCGCTAAACTGATTTGGCTGGCGCTGAAAAGCTGCTACTTCGATGGAGACGAATGTCACTGCTTTAAGACCGTCGTCCCCGCGGAGGCGGGGATCTATCCTCGTATTTACAAAGAATTCTTAGCTTTCGCGGGAATGACGAATCGGGTTTATTGCAGTGCCATGCCGATAGAGACTACTTAAAAACTAGTCCTTCACCAATTGCAAAAATTCGTTGCGAGTATTGATATCCGAACGAAAGGTACCTAGCATCGCTGAGGTAGTCATGGATGAATTCTGTTTCTGAACGCCGCGCATCATCATGCACATGTGTTGAGATTCAATAATGACACCGGCACCTCTGCCTCCCGTCACTTCGAGTACAGCATCGGCAATTTGTTTGGTCAGAGACTCTTGTATTTGCAATCTGCGGGCGTACATATCGACTATACGAGCCACCTTGGAAAGCCCGATTACTTTGCCACGAGGCAGGTAGGCCACATGGCATTTGCCGATAAATGGCAACAGATGGTGCTCACAGAGCGAGTAAAGCTCAATATTGCGAACTATCACCATTTCGTCTGAATCAGATTCGAAAACAGCGCCGTTCAACACCTCTTCCAGGGTCTGATCGTAGCCCTGGGTAAGGAATTGCATGGCCTTGGCAGCCCTGGCTGGCGTGTCACGCAGACCATCACGTTGAGGATCCTCACCAATGGAGTCCAGTATCGATGAGTAGGCCGTTTTTAAAGAATCCATAGGTATATAAGCAGACTGGATGCCGTTGGAGGCGAAAAGAGCAGGGCAGCAAATTGCCTGAGAGCATAGCGGATTTCACAGGTTGGATAACATCATGCGACTCTGTGAACCCGAAACAGGCGTCGATACGTAACTTTATCGCGACTTAGACATCCAGAGCATCGGGTGTAGGCGGGTGTAGGGTTGGGCATTACGGCATGGCGGATGCTTTGTTGAGTAACCGGTATCCACACGGGATATTGGTCGTATTTCAAGTCAATCAGGCTAAAGCGCGCATTTAATCTGCGCATGTGCAGTTTCGAAAGAACCGACAACGAGGACCCTCATGGGCATAATTTTCTGGTTAGCCATCTTGGCACTAACACTATTTGTGGTGTCCCGACACCGTATCAGCCTGCTGGTTGCCACTGTCGCGGGGGCTGTTTTGCTGTTTGTCGCGTCAACTTTCGGCATGCTATCAGGCTTTTTTGGCACTCTCTTTGTCATTTTGTGTGTGGCTGTCGCGCTGGTTTTCAACATACGCCCCTTGCGCCACCGGCTGGTCAGTCTGCCCGTGCTCAAGTACGTGCGCGCTGTCTTACCGCCTATGTCTGATACCGAACGCGCCGCTATCGATGCCGGCACGGTCTGGTGGGAAGCAGAGCTGTTTCGCGGTGCACCTGACTGGCAGAAACTGAAGTGCTACCCAGAGGCGACGTTAACCGCGACCGAGCAGTCCTTTGTAGACGGCCCGGTCGAGGATCTGTGCGCCATGATGGATGACTGGGAGATCACCTACGAGCTTAATGATCTGCCGCCCAGCGTATGGCAATACATCAAGGATCAGCGTTTCCTGGGCATGGTTATTCCGGAATCCTATGGCGGTCTTGGTTTTTCGGCCATGGCGCATTCGGAGGTGGTCACCAAGCTGGCAACACGCAGTGTCACTGGTGCGGTCAGTGTCATGGTGCCCAATTCTCTCGGGCCTGCTGAGTTGTTGTTGCACTACGGAACCGAAGAGCAGAAAGACTATTACCTGCCTAGACTGGCGAAAGGGCAGGAGATACCGTGTTTCGCCCTGACAGGACCATCAGCAGGATCCGACGCGGGTGCAATGCCAGATTACGGCATTGTTTGTCATGGCGAACATAACGGCGAGCAGGTTCTGGGTCTGAGGGTAACCTGGGACAAGCGTTACATCACGCTAGGACCAATTGCTACTTTGCTTGGTTTGGCATTCAAGGCCTACGATCCCGACAAGCTACTCGGTGACAAGGAAGAGCTGGGCATCACGTGCGCACTGATCCCGACCGATACAGCGGGTGTCAATATTGGTCGTCGCCACTTTCCACTCAATCAGGCTTTTATGAACGGGCCTAACAGTGGCAATGATGTGTTCATTCCCATGGAATGGATCATCGGTGGTCAGGACATGGTAGGGCAAGGCTGGCGCATGCTGATGGAGTCGTTGTCAGTGGGCCGAGGAATTTCTCTGCCGTCTAACGGTGTGGCTTCAGGTAAGTCAACATCACGATTTGTGGGTGCCTACGCCCGTGTGCGCAAGCAGTTCAACCTGCCTATCGGCAAGTTTGAAGGTATTGAAGAAGCGCTTGGGCGAATCGCTGGTCTTACGTACACGATGGACGCGGGAAGACGCCTGACGTGCGCGGCACTGGATCAGGGTGAAAAGCCGTCAGTGGTATCGGCCATATTGAAGTACTACAACACCGAGGGTATGCGTACCGTCATCAACGATGGCATGGACATCGTGGGTGGTAAGGGTATCTGCATGGGGCCGAATAATTTCCTCGGTCGTCCTTATCAGGCCATACCGGTAGGAATTACTGTTGAAGGCGCTAACATTCTGACTCGCAGCCTGATCATTTTTGGTCAGGGGGCTATCCGTTGTCATCCGTGGTTAATGGATGAAATTACGGCAGCCTCTCTACCCAACAAGCAGGAAGCGCTGGAAAGTTTCGATGAAGCGTTGATGGGGCACGTGGGCTACGCCATACAAAACGGCGCACGTTCTCTGTTCCATGGTTTGACCAAGGGAACCTTTGCAGACTCTCCCATTGTTGGTGAGAATGCGAAGTACTACCGCCGACTGTCTCGCATGAGCGCGGCCTATTCTTTCCTGGCAGACTTTGCCATGCTGTTTCTCGGTGGTGGTCTCAAGCGTAAAGAGATGTTATCAGGGCGATTCGCCGATGGTCTGATGCATATGTACATGGCCTCTGCGGTGCTCAAGCGCTTCGAAGATACCGGGCGTCCGGCAGAAGACCAGCCACTGCTGGAGTGGTCTGTCAGACATGCACTGTTCCAGACACAGGTAGCACTGGACCAGATACTGCGCAACTTCCCCAACACACCGATAGGCCTGATACTCAGAGGTATTGTCTTTCCTCTGGGGCGTCGGTATCGCACGCCTAATGACAAGCTCACACAAGCCTGTGCCCGGATATTGTTGAGTGATTCCGAAGCCCGTGATCGCCTGACGTCTGGTGTTTTTATCAGTGATGATGAAACGGATGCGACTGGCAGTATCGAGCATGCACTGAAAATGGTGCTGGCTGCGGAACCTGCAGAGCGAAAGCTCAAGGAAACCAAGCGTGCAAAACCTTATGGGATTGACTATCAGACATGGTTGCAACAACTTACCGCTGAAAACGTGATTGATAGTGCCGAAGCGGAGGTGTTGTTGCGGGCTGCTGTGGCAACTCGCCGGGTAGTAGATGTGGATGATTTCCCTAACGATGTAAAGCAGGGTGCCACAGGTTCGGTGAAAGCCGCTGCTACCGCAGGATCCTGATCGAGCACACGAGAGGGTTTATTGGGTGACCGGCTAGCATAATCCAGCCAGATCGAGTCAATTCGGCTCTGGCTGGTCGCCTCTGTTCAGTCTCGTTGAGCACTGGTTTTTGGAAGTTAGTAGTACTCAACCTCAGTGACAGACTGGAGCGTTTTTGAATACTGGCCTGGATATTGATCAATCAGGTTTCACAGATATATACTGCTGCTGCGCGGCGGGCTGTAAGGAGTTTAGCGATCGCTGACCTATTGGCATTGACAACGTCGGTACCGTGCATTCGCCAAGGAGCTTTCGGTTCCCTGATCCAGAATGCGTTTTTGCGGGAGCTGATGTGCCTCAAACAAATTTACGGGAACGTATCTGGGTAGAGCAGATACTGCTTTTGCAAAGCCAGTTGCCGGTGATAATTACCACTAGCTGCCTGACATCGATCATCGTGGCCGTCGCTCTTAGCGGGTTTCTGGACACAACTCTGCTAATCGTCTGGATTCTGGTAGTTATCGCTGTCACAGTCGTCAGACTGCTTCACATGATTCACTGGCGACGCATTGTCACCACGACCGACAATGTCCAGAACCAGATTCGCCAATTCGCGTTCTTCTCTGGTGTATCCGGCACTTTGTGGGGGGTGTTCGGACTCCTGTCTGCCTCCCAGGACAATCCGCTTATCGGTGTATTGACCATCATGGTTCTGACCGGCATGGTGGCTAGTGCTACCGCGTCATTGTCGCATTTCACACTGGCCTACCTTGCATTCGTTCTTCCAGCCCTGGTGCCGACTGGCATTATCCTGCTATTCAAGGATGAGCCTTTGTATACCTGGATTTCAATTCTGATGGTTCTGTATCTGGTCGTCAGTTTCATATTTTCAGGCGATATCAAAGCAAACATGATCCAGTCGATCAAACTCCGGTTCGAGAATGTTGCTTTGGTGGATAGTTTGCAGATAGAAAAAAATCACGCTATCGAGTCGATGCAAGTTGCTACACGTGCCAACTCGGCAAAATCCAGTTTTCTTGCGGCAGCCAGTCACGATTTAAGGCAACCACTGTGTGCGCTGAGGTTGTACACAGCCACGCTGCAAATGCTGGGGAACAACGACAAGCAGATAGAGATCGCGCGCAATATCGATACATCGGTGGCAGCACTTGAAGAATTGTTCGATAGCCTGCTGGATATCTCGAAACTGGATGCGGGAACACTAACGGTTGAAAATGAAGATTTCCATCTGGATCTGATACTGGACCGAATCCTTGTTGACTTTAATGCGATTGCGCAAGACAAGGACATAGGACTGGACGTGCAAGTTGCTCGGCATGTGGTGCTCACTGACCCCCAGTTGCTTGAAAGGCTGCTCCGAAATCTGGTGAGCAATGCGGTTCGTTATACCGAAAGTGGTGCAGTGACCGTCACGGCAATTGAAGAGAACCAGACCGTTCGTATTGAAGTGCGCGATACCGGATGCGGGATTTCTGAATCCGATCAGATTCGGATCTTCGAAGAATTTGTCCAGCTCAACAATCCTGAACGTGACCGCAGTAAAGGTATCGGGTTGGGCTTGTCTATTGTCAAACGACTGAGCGAGTTGATGGGGATCTCGGTGAGTGTCAAATCAGAAGAGGATGTCGGATCTGTGTTTAGTCTCGTTGTCCCTCTAGGGGCTGAGAAGAACGTCGTTCCGATCACATCGCCATTGATTCATACCAAGCGCTATCTGCGTGATCTGTTTGTGCTGGTAGTGGACGACGAGGTGGCGATACAGGATGCCCTGAAAAGCATTCTTGTCAAATGGGGGTGTACGGTTGTGTCAGCAGGATCCGCTGATGAGCTTTTTGAGGCATTGACAGAACACGATGCCTCACCAGATGCTGCCATTGTCGACCTGAGACTGCGTTCAGGTGAGAATGGCATACAGGTCATTGAGGCTATACAGGGAGCATTTGATGCTCCGGTACCCAGTTTGATTCTGACCGGAGACATTGGTGCTGACAGACTCATTGAGGTGCAGGCAAGCGGGGTGCCCTATATGCACAAGCCTTGCGACATCGATGCCTTGTACGAGTTTTTACACAAGCTGGTAGCGCAGGAAAACAAGCATCTGGCTTCGTAGAAAACGCTTACCTATATGCGTTACCTGTAGTTGACTTAGCACGGCGATGTGATGCCACAGCCGGAACCTGCTACAGGTTCCGGCTGTGGCCGGTCAGACTCAGTTGCCGAGCATCGCCTTTTTCAGTGAATCCTGAGCCGGGCTGTCGGATAGCCAGATACCAAACAATGCCTGCTTGAACGGCAGACCCGGCACCACCGACAATGCTTCACCATCACGCATGACATGAGTTCCAACGCCTGGTTCGTAAGCGAGCGTCATGCTGTTACCCGGCCTTATCTTGTCTTGCATCAGGCCCATCAGCTGATCGATACCTTCTTGCACAGGTGCTGTGTCCCCGCCGGTTGACTGCTCGAAGCCCTCGTTCAAGGCTTTGACCATCTTGTCGCGAGTCAGCAGATCGGACAGCACGTTGATACGTATTGCCATCGGTTCGTCGGCAGCGACTAGCGCTGCGGCGTCGCTGCTACTCTGTCCGGCATACAAACTGCCGACATAGAGTTTGATAAACAGCTTCTTGCGGATACCGGCACCGTTAAATGCCAGTTCCTGTTCACCTACCATCATGGTAGGTGCCAGCTCCACACCGGCAACCTTTTCAGCCAGAATGCTGCCTGAAAATAGCGCAAGACTGACGGCCGTGACAGCCGTTAAAGTTTTAAATCTGCTTATGCCGACCATGCTAGTCCTCCTCTGGTACAGCTTGAATGACAGAGGTATCGGTGACGGTGAGCTGACCACCCATAGACAGAGCGAACAGCGCTACCTGCCTCTGCATCTCGACCGTAGCCGCAAGGCTTGCAGGTGAGCCAAGAATAGAGCCGTGATCACCTTCTGAGAATCGTACCAGTGAGTTATTGGTGGTGCTTTCAGCGGTTTGTGTCAGGCCCATCTGGCGTGCCAGTGGCTTAGTGCCTGACAATGGAGCTGTTGCCACTTCATTGGGAATCACTGAGTCGCCGATGACTTCAATCATGTGCAGACCGGTAGAGGCGCTTTGCCCCAGTGTGCTTGCATGGTTGATCGGATCACCAGAATCGAGCAGAGTTTGCGCTGCTATGAAGAAGGTGTTGTAGTCGTCGCTGCCTTCTAGCACGCCTTGCTCGGCCAGAGTGCCGTTAACCCGCGGGCCAAAGCTTTCAGAGTTGCGCAGCAGCTGAGCAATTCCACCACCGGGTACTGCCAGTGAGGCTGCGGAGTAACGGGTCTCGAACGACAACGCGCTGGTTCCCACGATAGCACCCAATGACTGACCATAAAAGGTCATGTTGCCACTGTTCAAACTCACACCTTCAACCTGTGCTCCGTCCACGCTGGCACCGAGTACGAACAGATCAGCGATTGCCTGACGAACATTATCGCGGCCTGTTGGCAGGCTGCTCAGATTCAGGAAATAGCCGCCAGATGCATCGATTTTTCCATCAGGACCGGACTCAGGCGCATTCGGATCTGCCTCTTCACCATCAGCTGGTGGATTGACCGCTATATCAAGATCGAATGTGCGCTCCCTGACACCCAGAGGTGACTGGTTGGCGTGTAATGGACTGTCGGCATCGGTGACACCGTGCAGTGGCATGTCGATGCCAATGACGACACGGCCAACATCGGCCATGGCGTCAGCGATAGTGAGCGTATCCAGACGATTTCGAGTAATGCCATGCTGGAAAATCGTCACGGGCCATCCTCCTTCTGGCATGTTGCCACCGGACGCCGAACTGGCGTTAGGTACGGTCATGATGACTGGCACAGTCTGTGTGCTTTTGAGCATGGGGGCGTAGTTCGGGGCACCTGATTCGTTCACAGCGCCAACAACATTACCGTCAGAGTTTGTCCAGAACCCACCGAGTACAGGTGCAGGATTACCGCCTTCACCGGGCTCGGCCAGATAGTAGGGAAGGGCTAGCGAACCTATGTAGATATCGGCTTTGCCCTGGCCGCCTATCCCTTCAGATCCTGTATTGGACGGTGTCTGTCCGAAAAGTAGCGCAGCTGGATCGCTTTGATCACGCGTTGCTTGCAAGACATCTGTGATGGACTGGGTACGAAAAACCCAGCTCAGTACGACAGATTCGCCATCTGTTTCGTCAAAGCGTTGCAAGGCTCCCAAATGCGAAAGCGTTGCCTGCCGCAAACCTTCCAGCGCCGGCGGGTTCGTCAGAACCGTGTCTTCCTTGAGTACGTCATAAACGAGACTGGCTGTCAGTGCATTATCGTCCACGTCGGTAATGCCGTTGGTCAGAACGACCAGATAATCTGTTTTGGCCTTTAACGGGACGACGGGTAGAAGTACAAGTTGTGAACCGACAGCTCTGGGCGCCAGCACGGGGTCCGTCAGCTCGGCATCAATGTTGGTGACAGCAATGCCACCCTGGGTCTGAACTTCAAAAACCCGCACGGTGGATCCCAACTGCAGCGAGCTTTGCGCCAGCGGTTCGCTCATCATTGTGCTGATAGGCGCAACGGTGGAGAAACCATCCATCTGGTTGAGCGCAACAACCGGGTTGCCTGTATCGTTTTCGTCGGCAGCACCCGGAATATTCAGGGTGCCATCAAGAGAGCCTTGAAAAAACAGGCTATTGGGGAAAGGCAAGACCGGCGCTTCAGGGTCTGGACTGAACAGTGCCTGTGGAGCACTATTCGCTACAATCTGAGCATCCAGATTGTCTTTGTTTTCTTCAAAGCTGTAGTCAGAGTCGCTCGAACAGGCGGCCAGGCCGACGATCAGAGGAACTGCGATCAATATCTGGTGGTTTTTCATTTGCATGGCCTCTTAGTTAAACGCCCAGTTGAATTGAGCACTCAGAAAATTGACGCTGCCATTGTA
>Ga0114956_1001511_pt1 | contig 18298 bp, 17 predicted proteins | sample MaitaG_FD_87304 | JGI IMG/M metagenome (GOLD analysis project Ga0114956, IMG submission 87304) | Marine algal microbial communities from Maine, USA - Maine_Asex2 metaG | ecosystem: Host-associated > Algae > Red algae > Unclassified | place: Maine, USA | collected 2015-01-05 | reverse complement strand
CGCAGATGACGGCGCAAAGGTGACGCCTACACAGATGACCCCTACGCAGATGACGCCTACGCAGATGACGCCTACGCAGATGACGGCGCAAAGGTGACGCCTACACAGATGACCCCTACGCAGATGACGCCTACACAGATGACCCCTACGCAGATGACGGCGCAAAGGTGACGCCTACACAGATGACCCCTACGCAGGTGACGCCGACGCACTTGCGTCGATCAAGGAGCAACCAATGATCGTTACTGTCAGCAACGGCGCTGTTCTCGACACTGCCACCTTAGAACTGGTTGAGAACCAGACCGTGGTGATGGAAGGTGATCGCATCGTCGACCTCGTCGATGGCAGCGCCACCGTCGATGCCGACCTCGACGTCGACGCATCGGGACAGTTCGTGCTGCCGGGATTCATCGACGGGCACGTGCACCATTTCATTGTCACGATGAACTTCGCACGGCTCGTGGCAATGTCGCCGGTCGAACTGGGGATCGCCATGGCTCGGCTTGCCGAGGGCAACGTGCGCCGGGGCTTTACCACCGTGCGCGACACCGGCGGCGACAACCGGGGTCTGATCAGCGCGATCAAGAATGGCCTCTGCACCGGTCCGCGCATTGTGCAAGCCGGTCGCATGCTCAGCCAGACTGGCGGCCACGGCGACATGCGCCCCAGTCGCCAGGCGGTCTCCGATTGCGGCTGCCAGATTTTCATGGACCAGGCGAGCTTCGTAGTCGACGGCGTCGACGCCTGTCGCAAGGCTGCCCGCCAAGCGCTGCGAGACAGAAGCGACTTCATCAAGATCATGGCATCTGGGGGAGTAGCGTCGCCGTCTGATCCGTTCGACGCAACACAATTCACCGGCGAAGAGATCCGTGCGATCACTACCGAGACCGATCACCGGCACACCTATACAACCGCACATGCCTATCTTCCCGACGCCATCCGTCAAGCGGTTGACAACGGCGTGACGTGTATTGAACACGGCAACGGCATCGACGCTGTGATTGCTGCGCACATGGCTGAGCTCGACGTGATCATGGTGCCAACGCTGGTCACCTACAAAGCCATGCAAGAGGTCGGTGACAAGATGGGTTTGCCCCAGGTCAATCAGGACAAGAACAGCGGCGTGTTCGACATGGGACTCCGCTCGATCGAAATTGCAAAAGCAGCGGGCGTTGAACTCGGGTTCGGCACCGACCTATTGGGCGACGCTCAAACATGGCAGGGCCAAGAGTTCGTTATTCGAGCTGAGCTCGAACCAGCAGTCGATGTGTTGCGGTCCATGTATGTCACCAACGCCAAGCTGTGCAAGCTCGAAGGCCAGGTAGGCACGTTGTCGCCCGGTGCATTCGCCGACGTCGTTGTGTCTCGGGTTAACCCACTCGACAACATCGCAGGTCTCGCTGAACCCGCAGCGAATCTCAGCACCATCATCCAACACGGCGAGCCCGTCAGATGACCACAGCGGGTCTTGTCGATCTTCAGGCAGCCCCACCGCCACCCGAGTGGGGCGTCGTTGTCGACCACGGCGCGATCGAAGCGCTCGCCGACCAATGGGCGAGCGACATCTTTCCGCTTCCTTCGTTCGACTATCCAGGCACGCCGGTCGACCGTCCTGAATCCTCGTGGTTCGACTACGTGGTCCGTGCTGTGTCGGTGCTGGCCTGCCTGTGGCCTCCGGACGGTGAGCAGATGTGGGCGGTGAAACACGGCGACACATGGCTCGACGACGCGCCCGGCATCTTCGCCACCTTCACTCGACATCAACTCGAAGCTGACTATCAGCTGTTCAGCGGACGAGGCACGCTTCAGTTAATCCCTGAACGACTGCACGTCCTCGATCAGGTCGATGACGTCATTGCCGATCGATGGCAGGGCACGGCGCTCAACCTGGTCGAGGAGGCCGGCCGCAACGGTACGCAAATCGCAAGCATTCTGACGGAGAGCATGCCCGGCTACTTCGATCGGCCGTCGACGGCGGCCGGCGTGCTGCCCTTCGACAAGCTCGCCCATCTTGGGGCCGCAATTATGGCAGCTGGTGTTGGCTGGTCGCAGGCTGGCTTCCATGGCTACGACGACTTCCCGGTGTATCCCGACTACATGTTGCCGCGCGTGTTCCGCCACTGCGGAGCAATGGTGTACGAAGCTGGCCTCGCCGATCGCATCGACCGTCGTGAGCCGCTCGACGCCGACTCGCCTGAAGAGCACGCGTTGCGTTGGGCCACGGTTTACTCAGGAGCCGTATTGCGGGCGGCCCTTGCTGAGCGAGGCAATCCTGTCACCGCTCCTGCACTCGACTATCGGCTGTGGTCAGAAGCGGTGCTGGGCCCCGACGCGTCGCTGTTCGGCGAACACCATCGAACGATCACGCTGCGCTATTAGCTTCTTGCGTCGTTGACGCAGGCGCTCGTCAAACGCTCAGTGGCTCAACGTTTAGCGGCGCTGGCTATTCCGTGACTTTTGGCCAGGGCGTGAGATCGGGGGAGCGGCGCAGTGGTCGGGTAACCTCCGCTCATGACTTTTGGAGAGATCGATCCTTCTCTTATCCCGATGGCGAATGCGGCAGCGATGGGCGATCCGTCCACGCAGATTTACCACGAGCTGCTCAAGCAGCGCATCGTGGTGCTTGGCACCGATGTAAACGATGGCGTTGCCAACTACATCTCGGCACAGCTTCTGTACCTCGAGGGCCAGGATCGCGAGAAAGACATCTTCCTGTACATCAACTCACCGGGCGGTTCGGTAACCGCTGGCATGGCAATCTACGACACCATGCAGTTCGTTGGTCCCGACGTGGGCACGATCACCATGGGCCTTGCGGCTTCGATGGGGCAGTTCTTGTTGTGCGCTGGCGCACCAGGCAAGCGTTACGCCCTGCCGCACTCACGCATCATGATGCATCAGCCACTTGGCGGCATCCAGGGCCAAGCGAGCGACATTGCGATCCAGGCCGAACAGATGGCGCACGTCAAGAAGCTGCTTGCCGAGCGCATCGCTGGCCACACTGGCCAGACCGTGGAACAGATCGAAACCGACAGTGACCGCGACCGCTGGTTCACCGCCGAAGAAGCCAAAGAGTACGGCCTGATCGATCACGTGATCACGCGCCGTGGCGAGATGCCCGTCTAGCTGCGACTGCGTTTGCTACAACTCAAGCTGGATCGGAAACGCCTGGCGGATTTGCGCGTCGATCTCTGGTGACACGTGCGTTGGTCGATAGTTAGCCAGCACGTCGGTGACCCATTGATGCGCCCGGTCCTTGGCTGACGTTGCTCCGGCGTCCATCCAGTCATCGGGACTCAGACGATCGCCGATGATTGGGTAGGTGTACTCGGTCTGCATCATCGACAGCGTCTGCTCGTGGCCAAGGAAGTGGCCCGCGCCTTCGATGACGGTTTTGATGACGTCGGTCGACAGGGTCTCGGGGGTGACTTCGATACCCCGCACGGTTCGGTTGATCGCCCCGAGCATGTCGTTGTCGATCACGAGCGCCTCGTGTGACCCGGCCATGATGCTGGCCAGCATGCCTGCGGCTTCGTAGATCACATTTGAGCCAGCGTGGGCGGCGAGCGAAACGGTGAGTGCCTTCTCGTGACCTGCTTGGTTGTCGGGCAGCTTGGAGTCGGCCATGCCAGCGGCAACACCAGACGGGAGGCCTAGCCAGTTAATGATCTGGGCCGACGCCGCGTTCAGCACGGCTTCTTCGCCGCTGCCGCCCGTCATGGCGCCGGTGCGCAAGTCGGACACGAACGGCCACATACCCATGATGCAGGGATGGCCGGGGGAGATGAGGTTCACACAGGTGAGCGCCGCCAGGCACTCGGCGAGCGCCTGGGCGAGTGAACCAGCGAGCGCGGCGGGCGAGGTTGCGCCGGCTTGGCCTGCCGACAGCAAGGTGATCGGGAAACCATGGCGGGCTTGTTCGGCCATGCTGAGCGCAGATTCTTCGGCCCAGCGCAGCGGTGGCACAACAAAGGTGTTGTTGGCAATGCAGAACGGCCGCTTGCGAAACTCGCCTTCGCCGCCCAACACCATGTCGTACATCTGTGCGATCTCGCCGACGTGCGCGGCTTCGAACATGGACGTGCCGATTGGTTTCGACGTACTGACCATGCAGGCGTAGGCCCAGTTCAGGTCAAGGTCTCGGGCTTCGACCATGTCGCGGGCGACCACCGTGCGAATGTAGATGTCGATGTTGTCGAGTTTGTCGACGAGCCGACCCGTGTCGTAGACGTCTTGCAGCGTGCTCTCTCGAAAGCGTTCGGTTTCATGGTCGAGCATGAGAACGCCAGCGCCTGCGGTGGCGAAGTAGACGCGGTCGCCCCCGATGTCCATGCCTTTGTCTGGGTCGAGGGCATGCAGTGTGAACGAGGGCACGGCGACTTCGCTCACGATGCGCTCCACGAGAGCTCGGGGAAAACGAAGCCGGTCGTTGTCGTCAACGAACCCGCCCTCGGCGGTGACGAGCGAAATGAACTCGGGGGTCGACGATCCCATGCCGATGTTCTCAAGAAGGTCCAGCGCCGCGTCGTAGGTGGCTTGCAAGTCGCTCTCTGACAGTGGGGCATACCGGCCACCGGTAGGACCAGGTCTGATGGCTCGCTCACTCGCGCTTGGCGCCGCAGTTCGTTTCGCGACACGGGCCGCCCGGCCGCCTGTTCGTCGTGTTGAACGTTCGGTCATGCGAGAGTGTATGGGGTGCGACGCCTGTGCGCTGGCCACGGATTGTCGGGTCGAATAGCGTCGACAATCGCGCCGAGCCGCAAGGTCAGATGTGTAGGTCGCCATACGCGCATCGTTCATCGGTCGCACGCTCTACGACTTCTTTGGTCGTAGGGATGGATCCCTACTCATCCGCGGCGAACAGCTGAGTCGCTATCTGTACAGCCACCGCGTGGTCAAATCTGTACCGATCGTTCTCACCCTTTTGCTGGCTTGTGGCACGCTTGCTGCATGCGGTTCGTCGGTCGACGCCGCAGAGCCCACGGCGACAAGCGCTGCATTGCCTGCGACTGCTCAAGCTTCGATCTGGCCGATCGATACGATGTGTATCGAGCTCATCGAGACCCCCGTCGACGTTCGCGCCGATTACACGGCCACCAATCTCGTCGATCGGTTCCTAACTAAAGCGTGGTCAGAGTCGAGCTTTGAGATCGTGCGCCACGACGTCACGGCCACCGGAGGCGTTGCCAAGGTCGCCATGTATCACCGCGGCGACTCGGTTCGAATAGTCCAGTCGCTGTCAAGCTGTGAAAACTTGGCTCTGCTCGGGGGCATCCGCAAGACGCTCGTCAACGACGGAGAACTCGGCATCGACACAGTTCAGTTCACCGGCGACGCAACTGGCATCGAGGGATAGCAGCGCCCTAGGTGCTCGAAGCGCGGTTGCAGGTCGTCGGCGGAGTCGAGGGCTGCTCGGTACCCATGGCGACCGCCTTCCGGCGTAGGCCATAGAAGCCCAAGCCGAGCGTGTCAGATTGCAGGGAGGCTCTCATGTGTGGAGGAACGCCGTCGGCGTAGAAATTGGTGTGCTCCGAACGCACGACACACGACCAGATCGAGCGACAGGCCAGGAACCAACGGGCACGAAGCAGTCCGATTTGGCATTTCTCGAACAAATGCTTGCCATCGAACGGTTGTTCGAATTACTCTCGTGTCATTGCGAACAAGCGTTCGTCGTGGATGGAACCGCATCGGCCAAGCAACCCACCTGAAATGGGGATTCAGCCGAGACTGTCACACCCCCGCCGTACTGTCTCAATCACCTTCCCACCACACCCCCGTGCAGCTACGAACGAAGGCGCTGCACACGAACACAGGAGAACACCGTGGAACGAGATAAAGCACTCGACATGGCACTGAAGTCGATTGAAAAGAGCCACGGCACCGGCGCCGTGATGAAGCTAGGCGATCGGGCATCGATGGCGATTGAGTCCATCCCGACGGGTGCGCTCGCCCTCGATATTGCGCTCGGTATAGGCGGCATCCCCAAGGGTCGTATCGCGGAGATCTTTGGTCCTGAATCGTCAGGTAAGACCACACTGGCTCTGCACCTTGTTGCCGAAGCCCAGCGTAACGGTGGTATCTGCGCCTTTATCGATGCCGAGCATGCGCTCGACCCCGAATATGCCCGGGCAATTGGTGTCGATGTCGATGAGCTGCTGATCTCACAGCCTGATACGGGTGAGCAAGCACTTGAGATCACCGACACACTCGTGCGGTCTGGTGCCCTTGACATTCTGGTCATTGACTCGGTAGCGGCGCTCACGCCACGAGCTGAGATCGAAGGCGAGATGGGCCAGTCACACGTTGGCCTCCAGGCTCGTCTCATGTCACAGGCGCTGCGCAAGTTGGCTGGCAATATCAGCAAGACCGGCACCATCTGCGTGTTCATCAACCAGCTGCGCGAAAAGATCGGCGTCATGTTCGGTTCGCCCGAAACAACGCCCGGTGGTCGTGCGCTCAAGTTCTACTCATCGGTACGGCTCGACATTCGCCGCATCGAATCGATCAAGGATGGGGTCGAGGTTGTTGGTAACCGCACTCGTGTCAAGGTCGTAAAGAACAAGGTGGCCCCACCGTTCCGCCAAGCAGAGTTCGACATCATGTACGGCGAAGGCATCAGCCGCGAAGGTTCTGTGCTCGACCTGAGCGTCGAACACGACATCATCAAGAAGTCGGGTGCTTGGTACACCTACGACGGCGAACAGATGGGTCAGGGCCGTGAGAACGCCAAGAAGTTCCTGCGGGAGAACCCCGAGATCATGGTCGAGATCACTGAACGAGTCATGACCTTGTTGCTGCCATCAGAAGAAGAGAAGGCAGCAGCCGAAGCAGCGGCAGCGGTCGAAGATGCCGAAGGTTTCACCGAGACTGATGACGAGCCCATCAAGCTCGACTGATCGTCTCAAATTCAAGCGGGTTCAGGAGTAGGGCCCATTGTCACGCTGCAGGATTCATCCCCAGACAGCGTGGCTCCCGGCACCGGTGCGGTGTAACCATCCATCCCACACTGCACAGCGTGCTTACAGCAGCCGTCGGCGAGTCCATTCCTCGCCGGCGGCTGCCTCCGTTTTGCGAGCTCGCGGCAACCGGCACAGCGTTTGTGACTGCGAGGCGCTCCGCCCGATAGTGGTGTCGCTCCAAGAACTGCAGCATCGTCGCATCGCCCTCCACGCCAAGGCTTGGGCGAGCCGGCGGATACACACGAGCGACCCACTGGTCAGCTCCGGTGAGGTCGACCCGAAAGACGTGCTCGTTGTGCTGAACTGATCTTCGTCGCCGCGGTCGCCTCAACCCCGTACCGGTCGCAGAGGTGCGCTAGTAGTCGTTCAGCGGAGGGCTGATGGAAGAGACGCTCCTCTGCGCCTTCGAGGTTGGCATGGGCCTTTGTATACCGTTGCCCAGTCTCTGCTGCGTGGCGTCGGACAACCTTCTTGAACCTGCCGTGACTGGTCATGGACAGGCCTGCTCTGGATCACCCACGTCCCTGGCCGATTCGGTAGTGAGCGATGGCTCGGACATCGACAAACGAGCGCAAAATGCTGGGAGCTGCGAGTTGTGCATGCGCGGCTCGCCGAAACTGTTCGATGCGCAGCCGCACGTCGGGCTTCAACTCCGCCTGACGGGTTTGCAGCTCGGCGTCGGCGACGATGGTGACTTCGGCAATTTCTTCATGACCGAAGAACTGTTCACGAGTGAGGTCGAGATCCTGGCCATCGATTCGATTCCAGTAGTGGTATTCGCTGAGCTCGCCATCGATAAGCACGTGGGAAAGCACGAGGTCTCCACCGAGAAACTCCCAGGCCTCAAACGACGACACATCGCAATGACCCTTTGCGCGATTTTCCTGAGTCCACAGTTCAGGATCGGCGCTGGTTTCACGGGCCCCGCACGTTCGAATCGCCTCAATCACGGTGTTGCGCTCGTGCATAGTTCCTCCAGGTAGCGCAGAGGCGACGTTAGGCCCGGGCGCCGCTGACCGCAACTGGATCGACTCGCAGTCTGTAGCAAGTAGCCTGATGCAGTGAGCCAGCAGTACTTCATTCGCACCTATGGATGTCAAATGAATGAACACGACACCGAACGCATCGCAAGCCTGTTGCAAGAAGACGGCATGACCGAAGCCGTGTCGATGGACGACGCCGATGTCGTGGTCCTGAACACCTGTTGCATTCGCGAGAACGCTGACAACAAGCTCTACGGCCAACTCGGCAACCTCAAGCAACGCAAGATCGACAATCCCGAAATGCAGATCGTTGTGGCAGGCTGTCTTGCGCAAAAGGATCGCGACGAGATTCAACAACGAGCAGGCCATGTTGACGTGGTCTTCGGTACCCACAATGTGCACCGGGCGATTGAGCTGCTCGAAGTCGCTCGCACGCAGGGCCCTGTGACCGAAATTCTTGAGGCAGCTGCTCGAGACGACGCTCTGGCCTTTCCGTCGGCGCTGCCAGTGCGGCGCGAAAGTGACCATGCTGCATGGGTCACGATCCAGATCGGCTGCGACAACAGTTGTGCCTTTTGTATCGTCCCTGCGGTCCGTGGCCCCGAAGTATCGCGGCCGTACGACGATCTTGTCAGTGAGGTTGCCGACCTCGCCCGCCAAGGCATCTCCGAGGTCACCCTGCTTGGTCAGAATGTCAACAGCTATGGACGCGATCTCGCCATCTCTGCTCGTCGCGCCGGCGAAGACGTGCGGCTACGACCAATGTTTGCCGACCTTTTGCGCTCGATTGGTGACATCGACGGCATTCAGCGAATCCGCTACACCAGCCCGCACCCCAAAGACATGCAGCTCGACGTCGCCGAAGCAATGGCAGAAACAGCGGCGGTGTGCGAACACCTCCACATGCCGCTGCAATCTGGCAGTGACCGGGTGTTGTCGCTCATGCACCGCGGCTATACCGCTGAGCGGTACCTGCGGGTCATCGCCGAGGCCCGCCGAACCATCCCTGACTTGTCAGTAACCACCGACATCATTGTGGGATTCCCCGGCGAGACCGAAGCCGACTTCGAGCGCACCCTTGAGGTCGCCGCTGAAGTCCAATACGACAGCGCCTACACCTTCGTCTTCTCGCCCCGCCCGGGCACCGAGGCTGCCGACATGGAAGCGGACTTCTGCGATCCCGAAGAGGTAAAGGACCGCTACGAACGCCTGCGGGTGGTCATTGAGCGGTCCGCTCGACAGAAACACGCCGCTCGTATCGGCATCGTCGAAGACGTGGTTGTCGAAGGTCCAAGCAAGCGTGATCAAAACGTGATGACGGGCCGCACGCGGCAGAACAAGCTGGTTCATTTTGCAACGCCAGATCCAATCAAGCCGGGTAGCTATGCGAACGTCCAGGTCACCGATTCGTCGATGCAATACCTCATGGGCGAGCTGATCGAAGTTACTGCAACGCCGAAGCGTCGGACCCGAATTCCTGTCACCTCGGCTTGAGCGCCTGGCTGTTGTGACCAATCCAGCAGTGCCTCGGGAACGGCCGGACATTCCGGTTGCCATTATTGGGCCGACGGCAGCTGGCAAGTCAGCACTCGCCATGGCGCTTGCGGCAGCCAACGACAAGGTCGAACTTATCTCGGCAGACTCGATGCAGGTCTACCGCGGCATGGATATTGGCACAGCAAAGCCGACACGAGCCGAGCAAGCAGAAGTCCAGCATCATCTCATCGACATCTTGGACCCATGGCAGAACTACACCGTCTCGCAGTTTGTCGTTGATGTAGCTGCGGCAGCGAAAGATGTTCGCAGCCGTGGTCGCATCCCGGTCATGGTTGGGGGCACCGGGCTTTATGTTCGGGCGATCGTAGACAACCTGGAGATCCCCGGTCAGTTTCCAGACGTGCGAGCCGAACTGGACGCAAATCCAGACACCGTCTCACTTCACACGCAGCTCAGCGAACTAGATCCGGTGGCAGCCGAGCGTATGGAGCCAAACAATCGCCGGCGAATTGTCCGCGCCCTTGAGGTCACGTTAGGAAGCGGTCGGCCGTTCTCAAGCTTTGGGCCAGGACTTGACAGGTACGCATCGTCGTCGGTCAACCAAATCGCATGTGATCGACCGAGGTCCACGCTCGACGAACGAATCAGCAGGCGCTACGACGCACAAATGGAAGCTGGCTTTCTTGCCGAAGTTGAACGTGTTGCTAGCAGCGAACGTGGCATGTCCAAGACAGCCCGTCAGGCGCTTGGCTACAAGGAGCTACTTGGCCACCTCGAAGATGGTCAATCGCTCGACGAGGTGCTTGACCTCGCGAAACAGCGGACTCGTCGATTCGCCCGGCGCCAGCAGCGCTGGTTCCGCCGAGATCCTCGCATCGAGTGGTTCGACCTCGATGTTATGACAACCGATCAATGCCTGGGACGAGTGCTGTCGCTCGTCAGGTAGTTGTGGATCTCCGGGCGCCACCACATGGCGTCAACCCGCTACGGGGTCGATGCTGTTTCGAGTGACCGCACACCGGTAATGAGAAGTTCGACAACGCTAGCGAAGCTGGTGTCAGGGCTCTGTAGTGACGGATTGCCCGCACCTATCTCAAACGAGGTGAATCCGTGCAGCGTGCTGCGAAAGGCCAGCGCTGCATCGGCGCGTTGGGTGTCGTTGAGGTCGAAGCTGCGCAGTGACCCGACAAGTACAGCAAGCACGCCGGTGACGGCCTCCTCAAGGTCTGGATCACCCTGTACTGGATACCAATCGGTGCTCTTGTACACGGCGGGGCGACGTGTTCCGAAGTCTCGCCAGGCCTCCGCAACCGACCGCACCGCATCTGCTTGAGAACGGCCAATTGCGGCGGCCGCAAGGTCCGCTGCCAGTTCTGAGCGCACGGCGATGCCAACCCATCGCAACACGTCATCGAGCCCGTCGACGTGGTGATACAGCGCAGGCTGGGTAACCCCAAGCGATCGTGCAATCGCAGACAACGTCAGCTCGGCCCCGTCAGTTTCAACGATCGCAAGCGCGGTTTTTGTAATCGACACCCGATCCACCTTGGCCAACTCAGCCCCGCAGCATCTCGTTGGATGGGTCATACACGGGCCCGTCCAGAACCGTTGCCGTCTGCATCTCGCCGAGAATGAGAACGCCAACTTCACTTCCGGCAGTGGCGTTGGCTTCATCGACGTAGGCAAACGCCAAACTCCGCTCGACCGTGAAGCCCCAGCCACCACTGGTCGTCAAACCGATGGGATCACCGGCTGAGTTGAATACTCCCTCGCCCCCAAGGCAGTCAGCGTCATCTGCCGCAACGTCGAGATACACGAGCTTCCAGGGATTGCCAGATGGTGGCTGATCGAGTGCAGCGCGACCAATGAAGTCGCCCTTGTCCATCTTCACGAAGAAGTCGACGCCCGCCTGGGTGGGACCAATGTCATGTGTCAGCTCAAAGCGAGTCAGATACGCCTTCTCCATGCGCAGAGAGTTCAGCGCATGACTACCGAAGTCTGCAAGTCCCAGATCGTCACCCCGCGCGTTTGCAGACCAGAGCTCGTCATACACGGCCTCTATTTCGTCGATCGGCAGATGTAGCTCCCAACCGAGCGACCCGGTGAAACCGACCCGCATTGCACGCACGTCGACACCAGCGATCTCGATCTGCCGAGAAGTTAAGAATTTGAACGCGCCGTTCGACATATCAGTGTCAGTACAACGTGACAACAAGTCCCGTGAGTGGGGCCCAACGACGACCAAAACGCCGGTCGAGGTGCTCTGATCGCTCACCCTCACCGCTTCGCCATCAATGATGTGCTGCTCAAACCAATCGAAGTCTCGGCATTCGCCCATTGGGCCAGTGATCGCATAGAAGTGGTCAGCGGCAAGCCTGGTGATCGTGGCCTCAGTCTCAACTCGTCCATTGTCGTTGAGGAGGTAGTTGAGCGAGATCTTGCCGTCGGCTGTTGGGATGCGACCAGTCGTGAGTCGGTTCAGATATGACGCCGCATCAGCGCCGCTGATTTCGTACTTCGCGAACGCAGTGAGGTCCATGACGCCGACTGCTTGTCGCACAGCGGCGCACTCTTGAGCGACGGCGGGATACCAGCCGGGTCGACGCCAGCCCTCGGCATCTTGCAACGGCTGGTTGGGCGGAACAAACCACTTGGGTTGCTCCCACCCGTACGCCTGGCCAAACATTGCGCGCTTTGCTTTGAGCTTGTCGTACAAGCCCGACATGCGAACGGGCCGGTTGGCGAGCAGCTCGTGCCCGGGCGGATGGACTTGGAACATCCACTCGTAGTCCTCAACGGACTTGGCGGCGATGTAGTCCTCGTTGGCCCAGCCGAATCGACGTGGGTCGTAGTGACGCAGGCTCAATTCGGTTTCGCCGTGCACCATCCAACGAGCGAGTTCACGTCCTGCACCGGGGCCCCATGCCAGACCAATTGAGGATCCGGTGTTGAGCCAATAGTTGCGCACGCCTGGCGCCGGGCCAAGCAACATGTGTGAGTCGGTGGTGTGTGTGATTGCGCCGTGCACCGCACGCTTGATACCGACCTCGCCGAGCACAGGAACCCGCTCGAAAGCTTCGGCCAGCCAGGGGGCGATCTTGTCGTAGTCAGCAGGGAACAGCGGATTCTCGGCTTCCCACGGAACCCCGTCTGCCCAGATCTGCTCGGCGCCCTGCTGCTCATAAATGCCGATAAGGCCGGCGGTCTGTTCCTGACGGATATACCCAGCGACTCGGTTGTCGCGCATGACCGGCATCTCGATGCCGTGGTCGACGAATTCGGGGACCTCTTCGGTCACCAGGTAGTGATGCAGCACATTTGCCTGCGGAACGCGGAACCCGCTCAATAGGGCAACCTGGTCGGCGTAACAGCCTGCGGCATCCACGACGTGTTCGCAGATAATCGATCCTTGCTCGGTGACGACCTGCCACTGTCCATCGGCGAGCAAATTGACCTCGATAACGCGATTGCGACGCGAAACGGTTCCGCCCAAGCTTCGTGCGTGGTTCGCAAATGCCATGGTTACACCAGACGGATCAACATGACCTTCGCCTTCGGTCCAGATCGCTGCTTTGACATCGGTGAAGTCGTAGAAGGGGTTGTGCTGTTGCGCTTCGTTGGGACCAATCAACTCAATCGGGTAACCGATGTAGCGTCCAATACCCAGGTGAGACTTGAGATTGTCTACTTCGAGATCGGTGTAAGCGAGACGCAGACCACCCGGCTGGTGCAACGAGACACCCTGGCCTGTCATGTCTTCGATCTGCTCGTACAGCTCGATCGCGTAGTGGTGAAAGGCTGCCGTGGTGTAATCGCCCACCGATCTGGTGATCTGACCCGCAGCGTGCCAGGTTGAACCCGAGGTCAGTTCGGCCTTTTCGACAAGAACGGTGTCGGTCCAGCCCTCACGAGCGAGGTGCCACAAGAGCGATGCTCCGTGAACCCCACCCCCAACGATGACAACGCGAGCACTTGTTGGAACCACGAAAAGCCCTCCTTCTGCAGCAGCGGTGGGTCATTGGTTGCGGCCCTTGAAACAGCCCATCGATTTAGACCCTCTAAGTTCCTGTGATACTAGCTAACTCGCCGGGCATTCGCAGAACCACAGACTTTGCGGAACGACTGTGGGGCTTACGGCTTGCAGCTGCCAGACTGTCGCCTATGTCTGAGTTCCAAGTTGCGTCACATATGCAACGTCACGATCTTCACAAGTTGCATGGGCTCGGCAACGACTTTCTGGTGTGGTTTCAGCCAGCTGTCCCCGACACCGCACGCGACCTCGCCGCTTCTTGGTGTCATCGATCAACGGGAATTGGCGCTGACGGCCTGATTATTGCAATCGACAACCGGGTGGCGCCGCAGTTCGTCTTGTTCAATGCCGATGGTGGTCGAGCTGAGGTATCAGGCAACGGGCTTCGCTGTTTCGGCCATGCGATTGCGGCCCGCCGTGGGACCGATGAGCTAGCAACCATTGTTGAGACCGATGCAGGCGACCGCTCGCTCACGGTGACGGGCGCTCTTGCTACGGTCGCCCAAGCATCGGTCGGCATGGGCGCTCCAAAGCCGGGCCCGAGTCTTGAAGGGATCGAACTCGGCTCGATCGTCGAGTACACACGCGCCGACACCCTTGACCTCGGCAATCCACACCTGGTGATCGATGTCACCGAGCCTGATGCCTACGACATGGCCATCGTTGGTCCCGCAATCGAAGCGCACTTCGCTCCAACCGGAATGAATGTCCATCTCGTTACGGCAACCGCCGACGGCGTCCGCATGGCGATATGGGAGCGCGGCGCTGGCGTCACCGAAGCATGCGGCTCGGGCGCGTGCGCAGCTGCAGCAATTGCGTCACTTTCTCGACCCGACATGGAGAGCTTTCACGTCGCAATGCCGGGCGGCAGCGCTCGGGTCGAGGTCGGCGACGAGCTCACGTTGTTCGGGCCAAGCACCTATGTTGCAGCTGTAGAACCATCCACATGGTGAAGCCGACGCTATATGGGTAATGACGACCGCACGGACCAGCAAGCGTCGCACCGCGGTGCCTTTGGTGACTACGGCGGTGAAGAACGCGCATTCATCGACCGAACGTTCCGTGAGCGCATCGTTCTTGTAGGTGTCAGCTTGCCAAGCGGCTCGCCTGAAGCAACCGAAGCTGCGCTCGACGAATTGACAGCACTCGTTGACACCGCCGGCGCTGACGCAGTGGCGCGAGTCGTGCAACGGCGCGATGCCCCGGACCCGGCGACGTTCATTGGTAAAGGCAAAGCGATCGAAGTGCGCAGCGAGTCTGACGCCCACGACGCTGACACAGTCGTCTTCGACGACGAGCTCTCACCCGCTCAGCAAGCCAATCTCGACAAGCTGCTGGGCCGAACCGCAATCGATCGAACTGCAGTGATCCTGGACATCTTCGCCCAGAACGCGCACAGTCAAGAGGGCAAGGCGCAGGTTGAACTGGCGCTGCTTCGCTACCGTTTGCCGCGACTCAAAGGAAGCAAACGGTTCAGCCAACAAGGCGGTGGTATTGGAACCCGTGGTCCCGGTGAAACCCAGCTCGAGGTCGACCGCCGACGCATTGAACGCCGGATCCACAAGCTCGAAGCGCAGCTGCGCACGGTGTCCAAACATCGTCGAACACAGTCGAAGCGCCGCCGTCGCACATCGAACCGTGGCGTCGCGATTGTGGGATACACCAACGCCGGCAAGTCCACGTTGCTCAACCAGCTCACCAACGCAGGCGTACTAACCGAAGATCGTCTGTTCGCCACGCTCGACGCAGCGACCCGCCAAATGCAGCTGCCGGGCGGGGAGAAGGTGTTCCTTACCGACACTGTTGGCTTCGTTCGCAAGCTACCGCACCAGCTAGTACAGGCCTTCAAGTCAACCCTTGATGTCGTCATCGACGCGGATTTGCTCGTGCACGTCGTCGATGCCAGCGCACATGACCCTGAGGGGCAGATCAATGCAGTACGTGGTGTTCTTAAAGAGATCGGGGCGGGCGAGATTCCCGAGCTGATCGTGTTTAACAAAATCGATATCGCCGACTCGCCACAGCTACTCATGTCGCACTACGAGGGTTCGTTGTCAGTTTCAGCGGTGACTGGTGAGGGGACCGAGCGGCTGTTGCATGTGATTGGCGATCGCCTGGCGATAATGAACAAGATTGTCGACGTCGTCATTCCGTTTGACCGTGGCGACATCATTGCCGAGTTGCACCGCTCGGGCCAGGTGCTCAGCGAGCAAGCGACCGAACATGGCATGAAGTATCGTGCCCGGCTCGACAAGTTCTCCATGGGCAGATTGAGCGACTTTGTCAGCGACGAGGAGACGACCACGTGACCGCTCAGATTCCATCAGCTGGTTATGTTCCACCGCCGTATCCGTACGACCGACTCAATGACCTGAAGTCGTTGGGCGAGCACTTCGACGGCGGACTGGTCGATCTGTCCATTGGCACTCCTCGAGATGATCCACCTGCAGTGGCGCTTGAGGCAATGGCCACGTCTGATGCTGAACGTAGCTATCCGCCGTCGATTGGCTTTCCTGCGGCGCGCCAAGCAGCCTCGGACTGGCTCGAGCGACGCTTTGGCGCATTGGTGACCGCTGACCAGGTCGCGGCAACCATTGGCACCAAGGAGTTCGTGGTCTCGACCCCGCACTACCTTGCGCTGCGCACACCTGACCGCGACACGGTGCTGTACCCCGAGATCAGTTACCCGAGCTATGCGATGGGCGCTGAGCTCGCAGGTTTGCGCTCAGTTCCCGTGCCAGTTGATGAGAACTGGAATCCGCGACTCGACGCGGTTGACCCGGCCGACGCTGCGAGAGCACTGTGTCTTTGGGTGAATAGCCCAGGCAATCCGGCGGGTGCCGTCGATGATCTCAACGCCGCGGCTGCGTGGGGGCGTGACCGGTCAATTCCTGTGCTGAGTGATGAGTGCTATATCGAGTTCACGTGGAATCAGCCCGCCGCCTCAATTCTTAACGCTGGCACCGACGGTGTGATTGCGCTGCATTCGCTGTCAAAACGATCCAATTTTGCGGGCGCCAGGTTCGGCTTCTATGCGGGTGACAGCGACCTGGTCTTCTACTTGTCTGAAGTGCGCAAGCACGCTGGGAACATGGTGCCTGGGCCAGTACAACATGGCGCTATTGCTGCGCTAGGCGACGACGACCACGTCGACCAACAGCGAGCCCGCTATCACGAACGGTTGACGTTTATGGCCGACACCCTGGCAGGCATTGGACTCGACACGTCGATGCCAGCAGGCGGGTTCTATCTCTGGGTGCCGGCTCCTGAGGGCGATGCCTGGGGGCTGACGCGATGGCTCATAGAGCACGCCGGTGTCTTGGTCAGCCCAGGCGAGTTTTATGGTCCGGCCGGTGCTAACTATGTTCGGCTTGCGCTGGTCGATTCACTTGACCGACTGCAGATGGTTGCCGACCGGCTGGCGAGCGCACCCGCCCGCTAACCCCGGCGCTGGCTGGCTAGAGCTTGCGCAGAACGGTGACGACCTTGCCAAAGATGGTCACATCGTTTGGTTCGAAGACCATGAGATCGAGCGAGGGATTGTGTGGCTCGAGCACGATCTCGGTCGGTGAAACCGACTTAAGCGTTTTGACGGTGCCCTCGTCGCCCGGGATTCCTGCAACGACGATCTCGCCCGTCTCGGCGGTTGGTTGGACCCGCACGACGACGAAATCACCGTCGAAGATGCCCGCTCCAATCATGGATTCGCCCCGAACTCGCAGCATGAAAAGCTCGCCGTCGCTGGTGAGCTCGGCCGGCAGCGGCATGAGCTCTTCAACATTTGACTGAGCGAGGACATCAGTACCTGCCGCAACATCGCCAATGAGCGGCACGTGCGTCACGGTTGCCTTGTCAGCGACCTTGCCTGATCGAGGGTCGTACCGCACTTCGATCGCGCGGGGCTTATCGGGGTCACGACGCAAGAAGCCATGCTTTTGCAATGTCGCCAAGTGTGAGTGGACCGTAGACGGTGACGTGAGGCCCACAGCCTCACCAATCTCACGCACTGACGGTGGGAAGCCGCGCTCGCGCAACGTGTCAGCAATGAACGTGAGAATCGACTCTTGTCGATTCGTGAGTTTGTGAGTGGGAGCGGATTCAGGTGCCATCGGAGGTCTCTTTTGGTCTGGTTCTGGTCTGGGGTGGGTCTGGAGTTGGGCCGATTGCAAGATTTGAGTTGCAATCGAACAGGTGTTCGATCTAGAGTAGTAGGTGTCGAACGTATGTCCGACGAATGCATGTTCGCCGAACAGGCGTTCGAAGTCAAGCATTTACATCAGAACATCTTCTGCGACCCACCATCTGATGCTCTCAGCAAGAGTGTCACACCCCTCAGGAAGACTTAGAACATGACAGCAACCGCTTTCGCTTACGAACCCGCACTCGACGTCTTCGACGACGTCGGTGGTGGCCGACCACAACTACGACTTATCCATGGTAATGGGTTAGGTAATGGGCCGAGCATCCACGCAGCGACGCCGGTGCACGCAGTTCCTGCCGTTTCGGTCGAGGCGTACCGTCGCCGCCGATTCCTCGCTCTGGTTGCGATGACTATTGCCGTACTGGTCATCGCCCAGCTCGCTGGCCTTTCGCTCTTCGGCGTCAACCCTGTGGCTGCGGTTCCATCCGCAGATGCGGCCCCGTCGGTTCACGTTGTGCTTCCCGGCGATAGCTACGGAGCGATCGCTGCCAGCTTCGGTATCGAAAATCCTGCGGTTGCTGCCGCTCAGCTACAGGCGGCTAATGGGGGAGCAGATCTGGTGGTTGGGCAGCGGATCGTTGTTGACCTAGCTGGCCTTTCGTCGGCCGGCTAGTCGAGCGGTCTT
>Ga0114956_1001499_pt1 | contig 18348 bp, 9 predicted proteins | sample MaitaG_FD_87304 | JGI IMG/M metagenome (GOLD analysis project Ga0114956, IMG submission 87304) | Marine algal microbial communities from Maine, USA - Maine_Asex2 metaG | ecosystem: Host-associated > Algae > Red algae > Unclassified | place: Maine, USA | collected 2015-01-05 | reverse complement strand
TGGTGACTTAATTGTTGTGATTTTTCCACGTAGCTAAGGCTATGCGGTAAAATAACGCCTCATAAGGCACTCAAAATAATTGGCAGTTAATTGTCAACTTATTTTTGTCAGACTACTTAAAAGTCTTTTATTTAACTGAATCAAAATAACACAGTCTGAGCCTTTTGCCCAGTTAAAAAACACATTATTAAGAAAATTACGTACATATTGATTTGGTTGGCGAGCATTGCTTGTTTTGCACAGCAAGACAGCTTAGTACTGACCTATGATTCTTTTATTCGACAGGTTATTTTAGAACATCCTTTGGCAAAAAGAGCGGCATTACAAAATGAGCAAGCAGCAGCAATTAGACTAAAAGCAAAAGGTGGATTTGATCCCAAATTGGCTGCTGGATGGAACAATAAGTATTTTGTAGAAAAAGATTATTATCGAATTTTTGAAGGAAAAGTAAGTGTTCCAACTAAGTATGGATTTGAAGTCGTTGGTAGTTATCAAAATACAGATGGCGTTTTCTTAAATCCTCAGAACAAGACAGATAAGCACGGATTGTGGGCATTGGGTATTGAAGCAAACTTAATACAAGGCTTGTTGATAGACGAAAGACGATTGGCTAATAAGCAAGCCGAATTGTTTGAGCAGCAAGCACAAAACGAACAACAATTGCAGTTGAATGAACTGTTGATGAATGCAAGCCAATCTTATATTTATTGGCAAACGGCAGTCAGGACACAACGTATTATTGAAGCAAGTCAAGTGGTGGCACAAACCTATTTTGAAGCAACAAAACAGTCTTTTATCAATGGTGCAAAACCGGCAATAGATACTTTAGAAGCTTATTTGGTGGTTCAAGACAGGCTGTTGTTGGGGCAAAAGAATAGGCAAACCCTGGTTGTCGGAAGACAATTGGTTGAGCAGTATTTGTGGACAAACGACGAGCCATTGTTTTTAAACGAAGTGTTGGTTCCAGCTCCTTTTGATTCAACTTGGCAAACCAATTTGTCGTTTTCTTTTCTTACTGATTCACTATTAGAGCAGCATCCAGTTTTACTAGATAAACGGTTGATGATACAATCGTATGAGTTGAGTCAAAGGTTGAAGAGAGAGAAGATGAAGCCCAAGCTTAAAGTAAAATACAATCCCCTCATTCAAACGGCTCAAGACAATTGGGCACCTGCTGTCTTTTCACTCGATAATTATAAATTTGGTGTCGATTTTTCTATGCCCTTGTTTTTAAGAAAAGAACGAGCAGATGTAAGACTGGGTGAAATAAAAATTCAGGAAGCTTCTTTTGAGTTGTTAGATAAAAGAAACAGTTTGCTCAATAAGTTACAGGCGCTCAATCAAAAAAGGCAAATTTTAGGTCAGCAATTGATTCTGCAAAGAGAGAATCGGATAAACTATCTTAGGTTGTTGGAAGCCGAACAAACCAGATTTACCTTTGGAGAAAGCTCTGTTTTTTTACTTAATAAAAGGCAAGAAAAATATATAGAAGTACAAATTAAAGAGATTGAACTAGAAGCTAAAAATCAATTAAATGTTCTAGAATACCTTTTTGTAGCAGGTAAAATGCAGGAAGTGTTGATTCCTTAGAAATACTTATTTGTTCTCTTATTTTATTAAAAAAATACCAGTGCAACAAACAACATGAATATAAATCTACCCAGTTTCTTGAATGCCGAAAAAGAATGGGAATCTATCCTTATCTTTTTAGTAGTATGTGTGTTAACGGTTATTGCAGGAAAAGCCATTGACCGCTTTCTGTTCAATCTGTTAAAGCGTTCCGATGAGCTGTTCAATGCAGATCCGACCAACTCCCGTTTCTTCAGAAGAGTGGTTACAGCAGTAGTGTATATTTTGGGATTCTCCATCGCCATTTATACAGTTCCTGCATTGCGAACCTTATCTACTTCATTATTGGCAGGTGCTGGTTTATTGGCAGTCGCTGTCGGTTTTGCTTCTCAAAAAGCATTTTCCAACATCATCAGTGGCTTGTTTTTAGTAGCGTTCAAACCCTTCCGGGTTAATCAGATGATTGCTATTGGCAACGATGTAACAGGAAGGGTGGTGGATATAACCTTGAGGCATACAGTCGTCAAGAATTTAGAGAACAAACGAATCGTTATTCCCAACTCTTTAATCAGTGAACAAATTGTCACCAATATAGATGCGGTCGATCAACGAATTTGTCGGGGATTTGAAGTGTTGGTTGCCTATGATACCGACTTAAACCGTGTATTTGAATTGATTGCACAAACGGCACAAAAACACCCTTTAAACATTGATGTGAGAACCGAGGAAGACCTGGCAAAAGGCTTGCCAAGAATTGGGGTTCGGGTAATAGAATTGGCTCCTTCGGGGATAAAAATTAAGGCTTGGCTCTGGGCGAATACCAATGGCGAGGCTTTTGAAATGGCTTGTGATTTGAATAAAGAAATAGTAGAACTGTTTAGACAAGAAAACATCGTTATTCCTTTTCCGCAACAAACCCTTTGGATCAATCAGGAGGAGAAATAGATGCTAGAGGTGAGACTTTTGTTTTTATAAAACTTGGAGCCAATTTTTTAATCTCCAAATAAAAACTCCAAAGCCATTTCATCTATAAAATCACCGCTCAAACTGTAGTCAACAAAAGAGACCAGATCATTTTTAGTATTCAAATGTGAGAGATCGTCCTCTAAATCTTCAATTCTCATTTCCAACTCATCTTTTTCTTCTTGTACATAGGCATTGAATCTTTTCTTAGATTTCACTAAGTTTTTATAAAGAGATGCTTCTGGACCATGCTTAGTCAGAAAATCATATTGTTGTTGAAGGTCTTTCATTTGCTGGAGCAACAAACCATTGTAGTGATCCAATCTTTTGCCTGTGAGTTCTCGAATGTCTCCTGCTGCTTTTTCAATATATTTTATCTGTAATTGTAGTAAGGCATAAAAATCATTTTTTTCGTAAGCTTCTGTTACTTCCTTGATCGCTTCGGTTTTCCAGGTACGTTCTTCTTCGTCCTTGCTTCGATCTGGATGTAGTAATTTTATTAATTCGGTATATATTTGACGCCCTGTTTTATTGAGGTTGTTGATTTCCTCTTTCATCTTTTTAGAGGGCGTCTTTGACTTTTTATTTCCTTTATAATATTGATGACTTTTTTCTTGTTCCATTCGAAGCATAATCTTTTCCATAATACGATGTAGTGAATTCGGGTCGTTGATGTCTATACCTTCGAGATCGTCATCATCTATTTCTATTCCTATTTGGTCAAAAATCATATTTTTAATGAACTCCTTTGTCATTTCATTTGCTTCTTCCATTCCCTCGGCAATTTCCTCTTCTGATAGTCCCTTTTGGTTTTCAGCTATATTGTTATCTATAATTTTTGCATATTCATCGTGAAGAACATTTAGTTCTTCGTCGTGAAAATTCATTTTTAAAGCGACAATTAATTCCATTATAACCTCAACAAAATCATTTTTTTGTTTCTTATTAAGCTTGAATTTTTTGTATCCGCCATCGAGTCTTTTTACCAGTTCAAATTCTTTCTCGTTCACTTTCCCTTTTAACGGACTAATTTCTTCTTGAACCCTTTTCTTTATTGCCTCAATTTTAAGCTGAACCTTATTTAACTTTTCTTTCCAGACATTTATTTTTTCAATACGAGCATTAAACAATAACTGTTCGGGTGAAATGGGCTTGTCGGCTCCCGGAATGATTTCTAAATTATGATGCATAACTGTTTTTTTTACAAAGATAGAATTTCCCCACTACTTTTAAAAATATACCAATAAAAAAACCTCTACCACATAATTGTAGGTAGAGGCTTTATAAAATCACCAATCTGATATTTTATTTTTGTCAAATTTTAGAAAAAGATCATCGCAGGACTTCAACATATCCACTCATAATACTGTCGTCTTCACCAGTACCGAGATCTAATATCCAGTAATAGGTTCCATCTGGGACTTCAGCACCATTCTCGTAAGTTCCATTCCAAGAAGAGCCATCGGGAGCACCTGTATAACCAGCTCGTTCATAGACTATATTACCCCAACGATTGTAAATTTTTATAATTGGATTGTTGTCACCAAAACAATCATTTAAGCCAGGGATGTCAAAATAGTCATTGATTAAATCTTCATTGGGTGAAAATCCAGTTCTTACTTCAATTTCACAAGCAAGAATTTCTATGACCACAACTGCCGTATCACAAACACCATTGAGACAAAGTTCGTAAGTGAAAAAATCTTGAGGTAAATCTCCAGCTGGAACCACATCGGGTATATAGGTAAACAATCCATCCATCAAATCGGTAAGGGTTCCAAAAAGCGTTCCATTGATAACTGTAACCGTTATGTCTGGATTGTCAGCAGGAATATCATTGACCAATACATTGATGGGCGGTATTTCTTGACCCACTACAGCAGTGGTTGTATCGTTAGAAGCAATCACTATTATATTGCTGCTAAGGGTATCGCTTAAAATTAATTTCACATAACCTATGCCACACCTAGATGGCACTCCATCGTCACAAACAGAATAAACAAAGTAATCGGTTGTAAGCGTATCACCGTCTGGTGAATAGAAGGCTTCTCCTGTTTCAAAATTATTCAAACCAGCTGTTCCAACAATTCCACCTGAAAGGATTTCATAAGTTAGGTTGTCTCCATTGGCTTCTGTTACCAAATCTGCTAATTGTAAAATAGTCAAATCGGTATTTGAAACAGTAATACATGTATCTCTTGCCACTGGAGGAAGATTGGGTTCTTCGGTACTATTTACAAAAATACTAACAGTAGCGGTATCGCACAATCCCCCAGGTAAGAATCCATCACATACGATGTATTCTACCAAATCTGTCCCAACAAATCCAGCCGGCGCACAATATACAATTGTACCATCTCCATTTGAAAGAGCGGATCCTCCAAAGGAAGGCATAGAAAGATCGATCAAAATTAAGGTGTCGTTTTGTGGATCGAAATCGTTGGCAAATATATCTATAACGATACAAGGCTCGTCGTTTAAATAAGCAAAATCGTCATTGGCAATAGGAGGCAAATTATCACCATCAATAACCAATACACTAACAATTGTCGAATCACAGTTATTTAAACTATCACATATAGTGTAAAAGAAGTAATCTTGCCCTACGAAATCTATATTAGGTAAGTAGGTAATGGTGCCATCTAATGCATTAACATCTATGGTACCATTAGAAGGAGTTGTTGCATTGGTAATCATAATACCTTGACCAATATCGTTGGCGGTTACGTCAATCACAATTTGATTGTTTACAGATGTTTGTACAAGGTCTGGTTGTGCATCAACAATTATGGTATCAACAGGTATCGGTGGAATTGAATCGTTGGTAACTGTTATAGAGACCACTGCCGTATCGCACAGAACGGGTATTCCGTCGTCACACAAAGTATACAGTAAGTAATAGGTCATTTCGGTGGTGTCTGTAGGTGTAAAAATACCAACACCATTTTGTCCTATTAACAACTCACCACTTTCGGGCTCCGATATAAAGGTCATCGTAATGTTATCGTTGTCGGGATCAGAATCGTTGCTCAATAAGTCTAAATCTACCGAACCATTTGCTGGAAGGATGTAATTATCGTCTACGGCTATTGGTGGATTATTCGATGGATCAACTCCTATGGCAATCAATACCGTAGCAGTATCACATAAGGCAGGAGTACCTGCATCACATAAGATATAATCAAAGGTATCTTCTCCAACAAATCCACTACTTGGGGTGTACAACAAATCGCCATTCACTTGAATAATTACTGTTCCAAATTGAGGACCATTTAATATTTCGGTAACGGTTAAAGGTAGATTTTCTGGATCAAAATCGTTGGCAAGCACATCTAAAATAACAGGCATATCGTCTGCCAATACAAAGACATCGTTTGCGCCAACAGGTGGTAAATTTTCGTTGCTGTCGAATATGGTAATGCTCACACATGTCGAATCACAAGCCTCTGTTTCATCGGTCATGGTGTAACAAAAATAATCGGTACCTACAAAACCACTTTGGGGAACATAAGCAAAAGAGTTGTTGGCATCATCAAAGAATAAATTACCATTGTTTACTTCGGTAAAACTCTTAACACTCAATTCACCCATACCACTGTCGTTGTCCAATACAAAAATAGTGGTCGCTGTATTAATAGGAGTAAAGACAATGTCTGGTTCTGCATCTATACCGTTTATGATTAATTCATCAATCGTAAGCGTTACAAAAGCAGTATCTGCCAAAGCTGGGTCTGCTTGATCACACAGTATGTACATAAAATAGTCAACACCCGAAAAACCTTCATTTGGTGTATATAAAACCAAACCATCTGTCTGTAAATCAATAATGCCATTGTTGGGATTCGTACCAAATTTTACCGTAAGATCGTCTCCGTTCGGATCAAAATCATTATCGGTTACATTAAAGATAATAGAAGATAAAGTACCAACCGCTATCGTATCGTTTACTGCTGTAGGAGCTTGGTTTAAGAACTCAGAATCAAGTGCAATCAATACCGTTGCCGTATCACATAAGATAGAATCGACATTGATGTCGCAAATCATATAGTCAAAAGTATAAGAACCGGCTGTTAGACCTGGAGCAGGTGTATAAGAAATACCATCTGTTCCTATAGTAAAATCTCCCAAAGAAGGATCGGCAAAAATTTCTGTAATGATGAACTCATCTCCATCGGGGTCGCTGTCATTGGTCAATACGGTTAATACCGTTGTTTGACCCGAAAGAACCTCATATTGATCGTTTCCTGCAGTTGGTGGATGGTTAAGAATACCATCTAAAACCGTTACAGAAACCAAGGTAGTTGCACAGTTTCCTAAATTATCACAAATGGTGTAAAAGAAGTAATCGACTCCTGTAAATCCATTGTTTGGTGTATATATGGCAATGTTGTTGGCAAAAACAACCGTTCCATTTTGTGGGTTGGTATTGTTTGTAACGCTGATACTCGTTCCTGAATCGTTGTTTAAAACAGGAATATTAACGAAGCTGCCTGATTCGACAAAAGCAATGTCTGGTTGGGCTATGACCTCAACGGGATCTATGATAAAGACCAAAATTTGGGCAGTATCACAAAGGCTGGGCATACCATCATCACAAACAATATATTGTACAAAATCAGTTACATCAAATCCAAAGAAATTGGTATTGTTGTAGTTTACCGTTCCATCTGGATTGAGTGAAAACGCCCCAAAACCAGTCAATTGCACCAAAGGATTCACGCTTAGATTGTCTCCATTGGGATCAGAATCATTGCTCAATACAGGAATGTCTATAAATCCAAAAGGTTCTATAAAAACCGTATCATTGACTGCAATTGGTGCTTCATTCATTTGTGGAGGCAATACCGTTATTAAAACAGTTTGGGTATCGCATTCTATGGGTTCGCCATCGTCACAAAGGACATAATCAAAGGTATAATCACCTGGACCAGCAGTTGTGTCTGGGAAATAGGTGATTGTTCCATCTTCATTTATAATGGCAATGCCTGTATCTGGACCTATTAAATCGGTTACCGTCAATACACCACCTTCTGGATCAACATCGTTTGCAATGACATCAATGGTAAGCGAGTCGCCAATGACCACCATAAACTCATCTGGATTGGCAATAGGAGGTTGATTGACATTGCCTGTTACAGTAATAACAATCAGGGCAGCGTCACTGTTTCCCAACGCATCGAATATAATGTAGTTGAGGGTATCCATTCCAAAGAATCCATCATTGGGTGTATAAGTCAAGCCACTGCCTTCTAACACAGCAGTACCATTACTTGGACCATTAAATTCAACGATAGAAATACCAACACCCATATCGTTTTCTAGGGCAGGTATAAAGACGGGTGTTTCAAATAATGTCGTCGCTTCATCATCTACTGCAACAGCAACATCTGGAATATCGTCTTCTATGGTAATGGTGACAATTGCCTGAGAGGCCAAACCACAATCATTGGTGGCAAGATATACAAATGAAAGTGTTCCTGTAAAATCGTTGAGGGGTTCGAGAACAATAGATTCTCCAATTTGGTTAATGGCGATGTCGGTTGTGTCAAGTGGTGAAATAAATGTCTGTGAAACAAATAAAGAATCCTCACATAAATCAGAGTCATTGATTAAAACATCCAACTCATAAGTGTCGCTTCCGCTCAAAACATATTGATCATTAACAGCTGTAGGTGTATGGCAACCAATAGGAACTTGAATCGTAATGGTATCACATAAGTTGTTTATGGTATCACAAGCAATGACAACGACCGTATCAATGAAATCTGGAATATCACCAAAGCCAGGCAATGGGGTATATTCAAAACACGAAAGATCGTCTTCAAATATATGAACACCACAACCAAAAGCAGAATTTATATTTTCTTCGGTAATCTCATAATTTTCAAGACCACAGAAACTAGGACAAATGATGCTTGGGGTAATAGAAGCATCAAGAGGTGGGACACAAAAGACTGCGTATTCTTCACAGGCTTCATTTACTAAAAAGACATATTGATTGTCAGTAAAATCACCACAACCATCTTCCAATGCAAACAAAGCTTCTAAATTTTCTACGCTAACTCCAGCTGCTACGTCTGCCAAGTTTCCATCAATTGTTACACCCCAAACCTGATAAACTCCTTCTGTAAAACCATCGGTCTCAAAACTTCCAGACTCATTTACAGAAATAATATCAAAAGGTGCTTCATCAGTGGTTAAAATATAATAGTAGGCAAAGGCATCGTTTTGGTCAATTGGGGTAGGAGCAACAGTCGTTTGACCAATTTCATATAGATTGGTAGTCGGCAACTCCAATGTTCCTGCATCGGCTCCACAACTCAAATTAGGGGCAACGGTAAACGCATAACCTGGAACAATAATATCGGCACAAAAACCCAACTCAATTTCTACTAAAAGATCTTCAATAGAAGAAACGCCAAGCATTAGATCTTGTATTTGACCCAAGAAAGAAAGACCGTGTACTTGATAAGTACCAGCGATTAAGTTTTCATCTGGGGTATTAAAAATTCCAGATTGGTTGACAGACACAATATCGTATAAAATCTCATCGCCTGGATTGGAATCATAAGTCAATACATAATAGTAGTTGTATCCTAAATCATCTGCTTCTTCATCTACACTAGGTATATCTGTGGGCGTTCCTTGTTCCAACTCAGCTGTGCCATCAAAAGTGACTTCACCTGCATCGGCAACACAAACAAAATTGGATGTTTGAATTTGGAACACAGCACTGTTGTTTGTCAAATCACCACAAAGACCATTGGTAATGTCGTCTTGTAAATTTTGTATGGTAGAAACTCCAGCAATTTCACTAACCAAGGAATCGGGTATGACCAAGCCCCAAAGTTCTAAGAAATCTCCAGGAAGTATTTCTGGATAACTGTTTATGATAAAAGAGCCAAGTGTAGAGGCATCTATAATGGTATTATCGGTATCGTTAAATGTCAATATGTAAATCAATTGGAAATCATCGGGTAAAACAGTACCAGTGATATCTGGTGGGATGATCACAGAACTCAAAGGTATTGAAGTGGGTTGAGGACCTAAGTCAAACATTCCTGCTACAGACAGACATTGATTGTCTGATACAAGTATCGAATGTCCAGGTACAATCAAGTCTCCACAGATATTTCCCAAATTAATGGCATTGACAACAGCTTCTCCTGAAGTTAAATTCAAATCCATCAATTCAGTTTGTGTTCCTAAAAAAGACATTCCGTGAACCTGATAAACGCCGTCAGGTAAACCATTCATAGAGAAGTTAAAGACACCAGTCATATTTACAGCAACAATGTTGTAAATGATGTTGTCGGCTGGATTGATGTCTGTTGTTAAAATATAAAAGTAATTGTAACCCTCGTCGGTGTTTTGTCCTTCAACACCATACATTTCTGTTGTGGCACCACTTGGATAAATAAGACTATCAGGAGTAATAAGTGTTCCTGCATTGGCTTCACATTCAATATCTGGACAAGCAAGTATTTGTACGGTCGCCTCGTCGCAAGTACCCTCTTCATCACAAATGATATAGGTTATTTCATCTGATTGGCTAAAATCTTCATCGGCAACATAAATCAACATACCATCAACAATAGAAGCTGTTCCACTAATTCCTTGAAGTATTGAACTCAACTCAAAGGATAGATTGGTCAAATGACTGTCGTTTGCCAATACATCCATCGTCACCGTACCGTCGGCTTCCAAACAAAATTCATCGTCATTGGCAATTGGTCCTGTTTCTTCTACTGTTTGAATGAAAATGGTAACAGTGTTACACAAGTCTTCGCCCGCAGTATTGCAAATTTCAACCACAAGTGTATCGCCATAAATGGCATCGTTGGCGGTATAAATCAAGCAAGTGTCTTGTGAGATGGTAGGTTCTAAACCAGAAGTACTGGTTATTTGAGAAATGCTGGCAAATTCTGCGGCATCACAAATGGGAACGCAAACTTCATAGGTCTGAAGAGGAGATAAGAAAATCGAAATTTCATCTGAACAAGGAACAGGGGCATTGGTAAAGGCAACAAAAATTCCGAAATCTATGGTGTTTTCTGAAAATGTTTCTTCTAAAATGACTTCATAAATAGAAGGGGTTGTAAAGAGCAAGCCTTCTACTGCACTAATATCGGTCGATACATCATATTGTCCCAGAGCCAACCCATTGATATTGTACACTCCATTCTCATCGGTCATGCTGGTAAACTCCAATCCATCTTGATTGACTGCTGTTACCAGTACATTCGAAAGCCCCATTTCATCACTATCGAAAAGACCATTTTGATTGGCGTCAGTCCAGACCAAATCTCCAATACTCGAATTTCCAGAACAACCTTCTTCAATGGTAATGACGACCAAACTTGTTGAACATAAAGTATCGAAAGGAGAATAATCACAGATTTCAATAAAAACACTGTCTAATGTCAAATCTGGTAAAGGAGTATGCGTAAAACACAAGTCGGCTGTTTGACTTACAATACAATTAAAAGTAGACGTAATATTGGTAATAACCACATCATTGCCATCGGGATCACAATTGGGCAAACAAATTTCAAAAGGAACATAAGTAATGGAATCATTGGCATTGATTGGATCAACACAGGTATACAAAGTATCAGAACAAGGAGGGTTGTTAATAGGGAGTTGCAGTCCAAAATCGATATTGGTTATTTGTGTCTGCGACATTGTTGGTAGTACGTAAAGATCAGTCGTGGTAATGCCAATACTTTCTGGTAGACTAGGTAAGCTAACTGAATAATCGCCTGGAGGCAAACCTGTGAAAGCAAACATGCCCAAAGAATCGGTTGCGGTTTGTAGAGAAGGAGTATTGAAAGATGTAAAAGTAATCAGTACATTTTCTATACCTGATTCTATCTCGTCAAATATGCCATCGCCATTCAAATCAGACCAAACAACTCCCGATAATTCTACAGGAATGTAAAATCCTGCATCTATAACTATTTCTTGATCGACTCCCAATTCAAAGAATTCAGAAGTATTGTCTTGTGGTAAAACATCGCTGTCAATAGTATCGTCTTCACCACTATTGGGCGTCGTTAATACAACAGCCTCTTCAGTGGGAACCATAATTAAGGCATACGTTCCAGCAGGAATGTCCAGAAAACTGTAAGTTCCATCAATGGCAGTAAATGTTTCAGCAATTACACTTTCAGCTTCGTTAATCAATCGGATTCCTATTCCTTCAATACCTGGTTCTCCAGGGTTTTGAATACCATTTCCATTGATATCGTGCCAAGCAAAACCAGAAATCAATTGTGCAGCAGTACTCTGACCTTCTATTTCAATAGAAGTCGTTATAATGTCGTCTTCAATTTCTACACCATTGCCTGGCGTCGAATCTAAGTCATCGCTATCGGTACTGATTATCTCGGCATAAAATTCCAGTGTTTGTGGAGTCGTTAAGTCACCAACCATTAATATTTCCATCTGGAAAGTAGTATTTGGCACTATGTTTTCCAAGGTCCATTGACTGGTGGTCTCATCAAAATCACCTGACTGAATAAAATTGGAAACGATGCTCAAACTAGAAGGTAAATCTATTTGAATTAAAATGTTCTCACCATCTTCTGGTCCTTCATTATTAAGTAAAACAACAACAACAATAGTATCTGTTGAGCCATTATAAAAGTCGGTAATTAAGTCTAAAGAGAGGTCTGCATCACCTAAAACAGGGTTTGTTGAAAGGACTGTCTTAGCCAATATTGTTTGTTGAAACAACATGGTAAACAATAGGAAAGCAGAAAGCAGAAAACCGTTTTTTACCAAAGAATTCAGCTTAAAAAAATCCAACTTAAAAGATATATAATCAAATTTATCCATAATACATTTTCATCTATCAGTACTTTTTTCAAAATGCCTTTTGATTGTCAGCACTGTATTTTTTGGGGATGGTATTTCTAGAAATTAATTTTAGAAATAACGTGGGGTAATAATCTTCTGATTGTTTGTCGAAAAATCAAGCCCAAGCATTATTTCGTGAGAATTAAGATCTGTTTGTTCTTGGATATCTGTATTGATCCAATCAAAAGCGTAACCTATGCGTAGGTTTCTTCCTAAAAAGAATCCGGTCATAAAGTCAAGTGAATCCCCTGTTCGGTATGAGGTTCCTACCCAAAATATGTTTTTAATAAAGAGTTGTAGGCTGACATCAAGTTGAGGTGGTGCATTGGCACCAACAACCTTTGCCAAAGCCGAAGGTTTCAACTTTAAATCTCCTTTGGGGTCTAAAGGCAATACCAAGCCTCCAGCTACATAAAAATGTCTATATTGTCTACCACTTAAAAGTGTACTGGAATAATTATTGGTAATAAGCCTAGGAATAGAGAAGCCCAAATAGTGTTTGTTGGAATAATAGTAAATACCAAATCCAAAGTTGGGCAACAACTCTGTACTGTTTTCAGCAAAAACAGCATCCGTTCCAGTAGGATCAATGTCTTTATAGTCCGACATTTGATAGATAGCATTGGCACTAAGTCCAACTGATATCTTAGATTTTGGCGTTACATAAAATTTATAAGAGTAAATACCTTGTAGTTCATATCGCTCATGTACGCCTATTTTATCTCGCTGTAAAGCCAGACCCAATCCAAATTTTTCTCGTCTAGGACCATGTACGTGAATCGTACTTGTTTGAGGTCTTCCCAAGAATCCAATCCATTGTTCTCGATGGATGGCTGTAACACTTATTGCATCAACCGTACCTGCATAAGCAGGATTATACATAAGGGAGTTGAACATATATTGGGTATACATTGCATCCTGTTGCGCCTGAGTATTAGTAGGTAACAACAATATCACAAAAAGAATACTTAATATCGAACTGAAAAAAATATTTTTTTGGTAGAATTTATCTTTCATAAGCTAACGTTTAGCCTTCGTTAAATCACTTTTTTATTCAAAAATCAAATATATTATACAGCATTTTTTTTAAAAAAACACAATCAATTGCCTTACAAAGACTTGCATGTGTTCCATTGAAGCAATGCTTTCAATTAAATTATCCATTTAAAATTAAGCTGAATATGGTAGTAAATCCCTGTTAATAAAAGGATTACGTATGTATTCAAGTTAACAAATGGCACCATGGTTTCCATAGGTCGTTAAAAAATAAGATGTACAATTAGCGCAACCTTCATAACTTTGGCGATAAAAAGTAGCAGTTTCATCTATTTCTATACAAATGAAATGCCAAAAACTTAAAATCACACCTAAGCAGCATAAATGTTAATAACTACTCAAATAAAACTGTTTCCCGAACAACTTCAGAATGAGGCTGAAATAAAAAGCGCCATCGTTCAAAAACTTTCTATAAACAAAAAAGAGCTAAGTGGTTATCAAATAATAAAACGCTCAATTGATGCTCGTTCCAAGAGGGCGCACTACACCCTAACTTTAGAGGTTTACGTAAATGAGCTTCCTTTGGTTGCTGATTTACCGGCTTTCCCCATACAAAACGTTGAAAATGCGCCAGTTATTCCAATTATTGGTGCAGGTCCAGCTGGTTTGTTTGCTGCTCTTCGTCTTATCGAATTGGGCTTTTGCCCACTTATTTTAGAGCGAGGCAAAGACGTTCGAGCTAGACGAAGGGACATTGCTCGTCTAAACAAAGAGCACATTGTCAATCCAGATTCCAATTATTGTTTTGGAGAAGGTGGAGCAGGTACTTATTCGGATGGCAAACTTTATACACGTTCAAAAAAAAGAGGGGATACAATGAAAGTCCTTGAGTGGTTGGTCGCTCATGGTGCTCACAAGGATATTTTGATTGATGCACATCCGCATATAGGCACTAATAAATTACCATCTGTTATAACTCAAATTAGACAATCAATTTTGGAAGCTGGGGGAGCGATAAATTTCGGCACAAAAGTAGTCGATTTTATGGTCGAAAACCAACAAATAAAGGGAGTTTTAGCCGACAAAGGTGTTAAAATAGCAACAAATCATCTTATATTGGCCACAGGTCACTCAGCCAGAGACATTTATCGTTGGTTCTACGAAAATAAATTTTTGTTAGAAAACAAGGCTTTTGCCATTGGTGTACGTGTAGAACACCCTCAGAGCCTCATTGATCAGATCCAATATCACTGCTCAGACAGAGGGCCTTACCTGCCTCCTGCTTCTTATAGACTGGTTCATCAGCAAACAGGAACGAAGCAATACTCCACGCAAAGGGGGACTTATTCTTTTTGTATGTGTCCTGGTGGAATCATTGCTCCTTGTGCTACTAATCCTGGCGAAATAGTCACCAATGGCTGGTCGCCTTCTCGTAGAAACAACCCTTACGCCAATTCTGGTATGGTGGTAGAAGTAAAAGCCGAAGATTTAAAGCCTTATGAAAAACATGGTGCGTTGGCAGGTATGTACTTTCAGTCTGCTGTGGAGCAACAAGCTTGGTTAATGGGTGGAAAAACCCAAACGGCTCCAGCACAACGTTTGGTTGATTTTGTAGAGGGAAAAGTCTCTAATAATTTGCCCAAATGTTCTTATTATCCTGGAGTTCAGTCGGTTGCGATGGATGAGGTTTTACCCCCTGCCTTTAACCATCATTTGCGCAGTGCTTTTAAGGCTTTTGGTAAAAAAATGAAGGGATACTATACCAACGAGGCAATCGTTGTTGGAGTGGAGTCAAGAACGTCTTCTCCTTTGAAAATTCCTCGTGATTCTACAACGCTTATGCATCCGCAGATAAAAGGATTGTATCCCTGTGGAGAGGGCGCTGGCTATGCTGGTGGAATCGTCTCGGCATGTATCGACGGTATGCGATGTGCCGACCAAATTGCCCAGCAGTATTAACGAATTTTGTCAAACAGCCTATCCCATCGAATGCCACCTTTGTGAAACCATTTTAAATGGGGTTGAACAGAAAAACAAAGAATGTCGGCTTTACCAACAATGTGGTTTTCAGGTAAAAATCCCCAGTAGCGAGAATCGACAGAGTGATGGCGGTTGTCGCCCATTACAAAATAATAGTTGTTGTCAAACGTATAACTTTTAACAAGTTGGTCATCTATGTAATAATCTTCTTTGAATGTACGCAATGTTTTTCCTTCAAATTTTTCTAAAATATTTTTATAGAGCAACCAATTCTGAGGAGTCAGTATGACTTTCTGACCTTTTTGAGGAACCATCAATGGACCAAAATTATCGACATTCCAAGGGAAAAATCGATTGTCTGAAGGAAATACCTGTTGTGTTTTAGCAGAAACAATTCCCTTGGGCTGAATAGAACGTTCTATTCTTTTTATATAGGATTGCTGTGCCATACTATCGGCTTTTTCGGTAGTAAGTGCAAAGCGATAATGACCTTTTACCGTTCGCTGACCACCTTCAGAAATATTCCATTCTTTCATCCAACTTTTATCCAACTTTTTATCTTGTGTAATTAAATTGTAGTCAAATAATAAGCTTGGCGAATGTTGAGATTCATCTCCATTGACCAGTAAATTGCCGTTAACAATTTGTAGGGTATCACCAGCAACGCCTACACAGCGTTTGACAAAATGTTGCTTGCGATCAATGGGTTCGTCGCCAAATGGATAATTGAAAACAAGGATGTCGTTCTGTTGAATAACAGACCATCCAGGGAGGCGGTGATAATCCAATTGTATGGACTCTGAATAGGCTTTTTTCTGACTTCCTGGCCAAGTATTAGAGAATGGCCAAGCCAAGGGCGTAAAAGGCATTCTAGGACCGTACTTCCACTTGTTCATCAAAATGTAATCGCCTTCTACTAAGGTAGGGTGCATAGACGAGCTTGGTATTACAAATACATCCAATAAGCATGTCCTAGTACCCCAAACAATAAGCAATGCAACAACGATGGCTTTAAGCCACTCTATTTGTGTTTTTCTATAAATGTTTTCTAAAATTTAATTCACCTTAGACATCAACAAAACTCCCAACTCCTCAAACCAAGTTCTCCAAGTCTCGAATCAATATTCGTTTACGGTCAAAATAAATCATATTCTTTGTTCTTAGATCATTTAAGATGGTGGTCACTGTTTGACGAGAAGTAGCCGTTAGACTGGCGATGTCTTTGTGTGTCAATTTATTCCATATAAGTGTTTCCGTACCAATGGGTTTTCCATATTGACTGGCTTGATCCTTTAAAAAGTCAACGATTCTGGTTCGAGCATCTTTAAAAACCAAATCAGCCAATTTGTTTTCCACTTTTCTTAGGCGGAAGCCGACGATTTTAGTGATTTTAAGGCTTAGTTTTGGGTTGGTTTCCACCATTTTATCAATCATTGCCAAATCGAAAATACAGTATTTTACTTTCTCCAACGCCTGTGCAAAGTCCTGACGAATTCCTTCGTCGGTCAAAGCCATTTCACCAAAAAGTTCTCCTTGACGCAATTCCGCCTTTACAACCTCTCTTCCATCATCGGTGTAAGTACCAATTTTTATACTACCTTCTTTAAGTAGATAAATCTTGTCAGACATTTCATTGAGAAAATAGATGTATTCTCCCTTAGAAACGGACTTCATTGCAGTTTGATTAGCGATTTCCAACAACTGTTCTTGTGAAAATCCCTCAAAAATATTAAAATTTTCAAAGTACCAAATTTTTGATTTGCTCATTAAGATCTTTATTTAGATTATGATACCGTATCAAAATTCCCATTGGTTTAAGACCAAAGAAAAGAAAAAAAATAGAATAAAAGGTTAAATTCTTCTAAACTAATTTCTAGCGGACATTTTTTTTTAAATATGTGCAGTATCTTTGGTTGTAATTCTTAAACCTTTTTATATAATTATGGTTAAACTATATGAAAGGTTTTCTCGTAAATATTAATATAATACATTTTAACATTTAAAATATAATTTCCCATGAAAAAATTATTTGTCTTTTTGGCAGCATTTGCATTCTTTGCAACAGGTTCAGTCGTAGCTCAAGATGCTACAACAACTACAGATGCCAAAAAATCTTGCGCTAAAAAATGCGCTAAATCTAAATCAGCATGTTCTAAAACACAACAAGCTTCTGCTCAAGAAGGTGATGTGAAAATGGTTGCTACTGAAGGTTACGAGGTTTCTTCTTGTGCTACTTCTGGTAACAAATATGCGACTAAAGTATGTGGTGAAACGGGTAACGTAACTACATTTGCTAAGTGTGGAAAAAGTGGTAATGTAACCAAAACAGTTACTTGTGGTGCTAGTGGTAAAGTAATGCTTACAGAAGCTGTTGAAGGTGAGGCAGTACCATCTATTCTTGTAGAAGGTGAAGTAATTGAAAAAGAAGCTTCTTCTAGTGATGCTGCTGTTTTACCAGGAGCTGCTAAAAAAGGTACTTGTACTAAGAAAAGTTCTTCTTGCACAAAAAAGAAGAAAGCAACTGAAATGTAATCATTTCGATTGACTTAACGATATATAAATCCTCCATTCTTATTTAGAATGGGGGATTTTTTTTGTCTCTGATAAAATCAATCCTTTCGCCTGTACATCCGAAAGTATCTTCTCTACAATGGTTCTTATATTTTCTTTGTAATCTACCACAACAGGCGCACAATTGTCGATCCAATCTTTTATTTCTGCTAAGTACGTTCCCGATAATTCGAGTATAAAAGGGATACCCATTTGTTCCAAAGCATAGGCATTGCAACTCTGCTCGTATTGCCCCTTCATCGGAATGGTCAATAACTTTTTACCTAAGAAAAGGGCTTCTGAAGTCGCCTGAAACCCAGCACCACAAAGGAATCCTTCGCAATTGGCAAGGCTTTCTACAAAAGCAGTTCCACCAAAAGGAAACAAATGTACATTGCCGTTTATGGATTTTTTCTCGTTAAATTTAGA